>JACCDV010891235.1_pt1 | contig 64727 bp, 60 predicted proteins | sample 7446131 | NCBI WGS metagenome assembly JACCDV01 (sample SAMN15323448, study PRJNA562643) | freshwater metagenome | isolation source: river surface water | place: USA:Blue River Watershed | collected 2017-08-17
ATGGCCGTTGCTAAGGGTAGGTGAGCAATCGCATAGAAAAATAAAACTAAGGCGGCAAAGCCTACCAATGCACGGGACATTTGTTTAAAAAGAACCGGGGTGGCCAAGCTCATGTTTTGGCTACGCAGGTAAACATAGATGGCGATCAATCCGAATAGCGAGCGGTAAAACACCAGTTCGCTGCTGCTAAATTTTTCTGCCCCCAGTTTAACTAAAGCGCCCATCATCGCAAAACCAAGCGCAGCCACTAGCATCCATAAACTGCCTAAATTAGGTAGGCGACGGCCATTTAATGGTAAATCCTTATTTTTTTGCATGGGTTTTTGCGCTAAGCCACTGTTTTTAATATGCTAGCCAGCTTGCTAGGCTTGCCAATTATAGGGTTTTCAGATAATCTCACACATATTATTTAAGTGTATTTATAAATGCAAACGCAGCTTGTTTGATGGCGCTGCAGTCAATAGGTAAATGCAGGCATGAATCACATGCCAAACCCATACACTTCAGTCCCAACGGCGGCATTGGTCGCCGTTTTTCATTATTGTTTTTGGGTTAATTTTTATTAAAAGAGTGTTATGTCAGATCATTTAATGAACACGTATATGCGTCAGCCCGTCACCTTTACTAAAGGCGAAGGCGTTTGGCTTTGGGATACGGCCGGTGAAAAATACCTGGATGCTTTAGCCGGTGTCGCGGTTAATGGCTTGGGTCACGCGCACCCTAAGTTGGTGCAAGCCATCAGTGCGCAGGCAGCCAAGCTCATTCATGTCTCCAACTATTACCACATTGCCGAGCAAGAAGCGCTGGCGGATAAGTTGTGCGCCATTTCCGGGATGGATAAAGTGTTTTTTTGCAATTCCGGTTGCGAAGCCAATGAAGCCAGCATCAAGTTGGCTAGGCTTTACGGGCATAACAAAGGCATCACTAACCCAGAAATTATCGTCATGGACAAGTCCTTTCATGGCCGTACCATGGCGACTTTGTCGGCCACCGGTAACCGCAAAGTGCAAGCTGGCTTTGAGCCCTTGGTCAGCGGCTTTATTCGCGTACCTTACGATGATGTCGACGCGGTTAAACAAGTAGCCAATAGCAATGCTAACGTGGTGGCCATCTTGGTTGAGCCGGTGCAGGGCGAAGGCGGCGTCAACATGCCTAAAGACAGCGGTGCTTACTTGGAAGCCTTGCGGCAGATTTGTGATGCCCACGGTTGGTTGTTAATGCTGGATGAAGTGCAAACTGGCGTAGGCCGAACTGGCACCTGGTTTGCCTATCAGCATACGGCCATCATGCCGGACGTCATGAGTTTGGCTAAAGGCTTGGGTTCGGGTGTGCCTATTGGTGCTTGCTTAGCCAGAGGTAAAGCCGCAGAGGTGTTTGTTTATGGTAAGCATGGCTCAACTTTTGGCGGCAATCCTTTGGCCTGTGCGGCTGGCTTGGCCACCTTGCAAGCCATAGAGGAAGAGGGTTTGTGTGCCAATGCAGAAAAAATGGGCGACTTAATCAGAGTGGGTTTTCAAAACGAATTTGCAAACACCTCGGCCGTAAAAGTCGTGCGGAATGCCGGCTTGATGATAGGCATAGAGCTGGATAGGCCATGTGCTGAGTTGGTTAAAATGGCTTTAGCGGACAAGTTGTTAATTAATGTCACGGCAGACAGTGTGGTGCGTTTGTTACCGCCTTTGGTCATCAATCAAGATGAAGCGCAAGAATTGGTTAGGCGCTTGTCGGCTCTCATTAAAGCATTTTTAAACAATAGCTTATAATGGATTTTGCTTGAATTAAGTTAAAAATAGGGAACTGTGCATTTTGGAAACAAAGCGGTAAACAATTATGGCAATAAAACATTTTTTACAATTTAATGATTTATCTCGTGAAGAACTGCTTTACGTATTTGAGCGTACACGCATCATTAAAAGCCAATTTAAAGCGTACCAACAATATTGGCCCTTGCAAGACCGTAGTTTGGTGATGATCTTTGAAAAAGCCAGTACGCGTACGCGTTTATCGTTTGAGGCCGGTATGCAGCAATTAGGTGGCTCGGCCATCTACCTCAATACCCGTGATTCGCAATTGGGCCGTGGTGAACCCGTGGAAGACGCTGCGCAAGTGATTTCGCGCATGAGTGATATCGTCATGATACGGACCTTTGAGCAAGAAATTATCGAGCGATTTGCCGCTAATTCACGCGTGCCGGTGGTTAATGGTTTGACCAATGAATACCACCCCTGCCAAATTTTGGCCGATATTTTTACCTTTATCGAGCACCGCGGCTCCATACAAGGTAAGACTGTGGCTTGGATAGGCGACAGCAACAATGTATGCAACACCTGGTTACAAGCGGCCGAAGTGTTGGATTTTAATGTGCATGTTTCCACGCCACCTGGCTATGAAGTGGAGCCTGAGCGTGCCAATTTATACGGCAACAACCATTTTGAGGTGTTTGCTGACCCCATGGATGCAGCGCGTGGTGCCCATTTAGTCACCACCGACGTATGGACTAGCATGGGTTTTGAAGCGGAAAATGAAGAGCGTTTGCGTGACTTCGTCGATTGGCAAGTGGATGCCGACATGATGGCCGTGGCGGCTAAGGATGCGCTATTTATGCATTGTTTGCCGGCTCACCGCGGTGAGGAAGTGTCTGCTGAGGTTATTGATGGCCGTCAATCGGTGGTTTGGGATGAGGCGGAAAATCGCTTGCATGTGCAGAAAGCATTAATGGAATATTTATTATTAGGAAAAGTGTAGCAATGAGCTCAGTGAAAAAGAACATTAAGAAGGTTGTGTTAGCTTACTCAGGTGGCTTGGATACCTCAGTCATTCTGAAATGGTTGCAAGATGAATACCAATGCGAAGTGGTGACTTTTACTGCTGACTTAGGTCAAGGTGAAGAGTTGGAGCCGGCCAGAGCCAAGGCTAAGGCCGCAGGTGTCAAAGAGATTTATATCGATGATTTGCGTGAAGAGTTTGTGCGCGATTTCGTTTTTCCTATGTTTAGAGCCAACACCGTGTATGAAGGCGAATACCTATTGGGGACCTCAATTGCGCGGCCATTGATCGCTAAGCGTTTAATTGAAATCGCTAGAGAAACCAATGCCGACGCCATTTCACATGGTGCAACCGGCAAGGGTAACGATCAGGTCCGTTTTGAATTGGGCGCCTATGCCTTAAATCCAAACATACACATCATTGCGCCATGGCGTGAATGGGATCTGCTCAGCCGTGAAAAGTTGATGGACTATGCAGAAAAGCACGGCATCCCAGTGGACATGAAGCACAAGCAAGGCGGCAGCCCATACAGCATGGATGCTAATTTGTTGCACATTTCCTACGAAGGTCGTCACTTGGAAGACCCGGCAGCAGAAGCGGAAGAATCCATGTGGCGCTGGAGTGTTAGCCCTGAAAAAGCCCCGGATGCGCCTGAGTATCTGGACATCGAGTACGTGAATGGCGACCCAGTCAGTTTGAATGGCGAGGCCATGAAGCCGCATGTGCTATTGGCACAGCTTAATACCGTAGGTGGCAAACACGGCATAGGCCGCTTAGACTTGGTGGAAAATCGCTACGTGGGCATGAAGTCACGTGGCTGTTATGAAACACCAGGCGGCACCATACTGTTAAAAGCGCACCGGGCCATAGAATCCATCACCCTAGACCGTGAGGTGGCGCACTTAAAAGACGACTTAATGCCACGTTATGCCAGCATGATTTATAACGGCTATTGGTGGAGCCCAGAGCGAATTGCTATTCAAACCCTTATAGACCATACCCAAACGGTAGTGAACGGTTGGGTGCGCGTTAAGCTGTATAAAGGTAACGTGATTGTGACTGGTCGTGACAGTGACACTAATTCCTTGTTTGATTCGACCATCGCTACCTTTGAAGACGATAAGGGTGCTTACGATCAAAAAGATGCCGGTGGTTTTATTAAATTGAATGCCTTGCGCTTACGCATAGCAGCGAATTTAAAACTTAAACAAAAGTAATCCGTAGGCAAACAGACGGCGCTTGTTCTGCGTGCTTAACGCGCAGCGCAGGCGCTTTTTTATAGAGCGCAATAGGTGACCACTGCATGGCCTTTAAGCACATTGTTTCACGAGATAATCCGGTTTTTAAACAGCTAAAACGCTTGGCCGACAACGCCCGTGAGCGGCGCAGTGAGGGCTTAACCTTGCTGGATGGCGTGCATCTTATTGAAGATTACATGGCCGCTTTTGGTGAGCCGACTACGGTGATTATTCCAGAGGGGCAAAGCAGCGTCGAAGCCACCGGCTTAATTCAATCCTTAGAGCATGTGGATACCATCATGTTGCCGACCTTGATGTTTGCGGAATTGAGCCCAGTGGTCAGTGCAACAGGCATCTTAGCCTTGGTGAGCATTCCTGATGTAGCCTTGCCTGTGCAACCCAATTTTGCATTGATGCTAGAAGACATTCAAGACCCGGGTAATTTAGGCAGCATGCTGCGTACAGCCGCTGCGGCTGGTGTGGACGCGGTCTATTTGAGCAGCAGTTGTACCGATCCTTGGTCGCCCAAAGCCTTACGAGGTGGGCAGGGTGCGCAATTTGTTTTGGCCATACAGACGCGTGCCGACCTGGTTGCCGAGCTTGAACGTTTTGCCGGCGACAGTTACGCCACGGTCATGGAGGGGGAATCTTTGTATAGCCAAGACTTGCGAGCCGCCTGTGCTTTTGTGTTTGGCAATGAAGGGGCAGGGCTGCGTAAGCAAACCATGGCTGCAGCCAGTAAGTGCATCACCATTCCGATGGCACAAGGGCCGTTGGGCCGGGTTGAATCCTTGAATGCCGCTGCTGCTGCCGCGGTTTGTTTATTTGAGCGTAAGCGACAGCAAATCAGCCCTTAATGAATTTTTGCTGGGTCGGGTGCGGCTACATTAGCCATTAATAACTGCGTGGCATCGACTTTATCGAAAGCGTAATGGGCATTACAGAAATCGCAATTGACTTCTATCTGCCCTTGCTCTGCCAGTATGCTTTGCAACTCTGCATCGCCTAACATGCGCAACATGCCGGCAACGCTATCGCGACTGAAGCTGCAATAAAAATGCGTATTGCTGGCAGCGAAAAGGCGCACGTCTTCCTGGTGAAATAATCGGGTCAGTAAAGTCTCCGCTGGCAAGTTTAGTAGCTCTTCATCCGTTACCGTACTGGCTAAATGGCCCACGCGGTTCCAAATATCGTCATCTTGCTGTACGGTTGTTTGGTTCATGGTTTCGGGTAGTTTTTGCAATAGCATGCCAGATGCTGTTTCACCATCGCAACACAGCCAAATTCGTGTGTCGATTTGCTCCGAGCGCAACATGTAGTTTTCCAATAGGGTGGCAATGTTGTCGCCTTCTAATGGCACGATGCCTTGATAGGCTTGGTTGCCGTCTTTAGGGTCCAGTGTGATGATGAATTGGCCTTGTGATATCAAGTCAAATACGTTTTGTTGCTCGTCTATGTCGCCTGCCCACTTGGCTGTGGCACGCATCCTAAGCGGGGTGTCGGCATCAGAAGTGCATTCCACCACCAAAAGTTTTAGTGTGCCTTTGCTCTGAATTTGCAGGACCATGCTGCCGTTCATTTTTAGGGTGGCTGACAGTAAAGCGCTTGCCGCCATCAATTCGCCCAAGGATTGCCTTAATCCCTTAGGCAAATTTTGTTTATTTAAAGCCATTTGTAAGGTGAGGCTAAGGTTGACTAAATTGCCTCGTACCGGGCTGCTTTCAAAGATGAAGCGTTGCAAACTGTCTTGATTTTTTTTCATGGGGCCATTTTAACATTGCACCTGCGCATTCCAAAGTAACTATGCTTGGCTAGGCCTTATGCAAAGCCTACTTATTGCTGATAAGGCGGGATGTGCCAGCTATGGAGTCTATCGCCAAGTAGAAAAAGTTCACAGTGCAAACGGTCTACTCCGTTGGCGCTGACATCAAATTCGTAGCGGCGCAAGATTTGCACATGGCCACGCGTATTGCGACCTAACCCCAGCTTATTGCACGCTACCGTTTCGTCCAATAATTGCAGCGTGTAGCGTGCAGCCAATTCCGCGCCTAGCAGGATGGCTTGCTCACGCTTAGCCATGCTGTCTAGCCAAAACCAAGCCGCCAGCACTAAGGCCAATATCAATAGTAATTCCATCTTTTTGCACCTTTTTAGATTGGTAGCGCAGTATGTGGCCATGGACTGCGCTTGTAAAGCGCCAACTTGGCACTGATATAGTGCTCTGTCTGTCAGTGCGCACTATAATGGTGCGCATTATGTTAGGGTGTCAAAGCAGAGCTATTGTAAAACAGTGACTTACAGGTTGGCGCGCTATTTGCTTAATAGATAGTCATAAAAATTCTGGAGAAGTTTGAAAATGGAATCCTTGGTCTCAGCAAACGATGTTTTATTTGTATTGTTAGGCGCCATTATGGTGCTTGCTATGCATGCTGGTTTCGCCTTTTTAGAGGTGGGAACGGTGCGTAAGAAAAATCAAGTCAATGCCTTGGTGAAAATCATGGTGGATTTTTCCGTGTCTACCGTGGCCTATTTCTTTATAGGTTATAGCATCGCTTATGGCCTTAACTTTTTTAGTGGGGCAGAGGTATTGGCGGCTAAAAATGGTTACGATTTAATTAAATTCTTTTTCTTGCTGACGTTTGCCGCTGCTATTCCGGCCATCGTCTCGGGTGGTATCGCGGAGCGCGCTAAATTCCACCCGCAGTTAGCCGCGACCTTTGCTTTGGTGGGTTTTGTCTATCCGTTTTTTGAGGGCATAGCCTGGAACAATCACTACGGCTTTCAAGATTGGTTGCTACTGAATTACGGTGCTAAATTTCATGATTTTGCTGGCTCGGTGGTGGTGCATGCCATGGGCGGTTGGATAGCATTGGCTGCCGTGATCTTGTTAGGTGCGCGCAATGGCCGTTACGCTAAGGACGGCAGGTTGCATGCCTACCCGCCATCCAACATCCCATTTTTGGCTCTGGGTGCATGGATACTGACCGTGGGTTGGTTTGGCTTTAATGTGATGTCAGCGCAAGCCATACAAGGTATCTCTGGTTTGGTGGCAGTCAATTCTTTAATGGCCTTGGTGGGCGGCACTTTAGCCGCTTTAATGGTAGGAAAAAATGACCCTGGCTTCGTGCATAATGGACCGCTCGCTGGCTTGGTGGCGGTTTGTGCCGGCTCGGACGTGATGCATCCCTTGGGTGCCTTAGCCACCGGTTTGGTGGCTGGGACCTTGTTTGTTTGGGCCTTTAATTTAACGCAAAATCGTTTGAAAATTGATGACGTATTGGGTGTGTGGCCATTGCACGGCTTGTGTGGTGCTTGGGGTGGGATTGCTGCCGGCATATTCGGCGCAAGCGCCTTGGGCGGCTTAGGTGGCGTCAGCCTAGCGGCACAGATATTAGGCACGGGTTTAGGTGTATTGATTGCATTGGTCGGCGGCGCCTTGGTCTACGGTGTGTTGAAAATGCTGGTAGGCATACGCCTGAGCCAGGAAGAAGAGTTTGATGGCGCGGATTTAAGCGTACACAAAATCGGCGCTAGCGCTGACGATTGATAGCTTAATTGAGGTGCTGCGCTAAAGCCCACTTGACGTGTTCGCGCAACAAAGGTGACTCGTCATTGGCGCGTGCCTGCAAGGCCAGTATGATTTCCGGACTGGTCTTGGCGTTACCTAAACCGATGGCAATATTGCGCAACCATTGTTGGTAGCCTATCCGGTATATGGCGCTGCCAGCCAGTTTTTCGTTGAATTCCGCTTCCGTCCAAGCAAAGCAATCCATCAATCCTATGTCATCCAAGCCGTGCTTAATAACAAAATCCGGCTCATGGCTAATTTCGGCAAATTTGTTCCATGGGCAAGCCAGTTGGCAGTCATCGCAACCGTATACACGGTTGCCTATCAATGGTCGAAATTCCAGCGGTATGCTGCCTTTTAATTCTATGGTTAAGTAGGATATGCAGCGCCTGGCATCGACTTGGTAGGGGGCAATGATCGCTTGGGTAGGGCACACGTCTATGCAGTTGTTGCATGTGCCGCAGTGAGTGCTGCCTTTATCGTCTATCGGTAAGGGTAAGTTGGTGTAGATCTCGCCTAAAAAGAACCAAGAGCCATGGTCTTTATTAATCAGCAAGGTGTGCTTGCCACGCCAACCCATGCCGGCTTTTTCTGCCAAGGCGACTTCCAGTACTGGTGCACTATCAGTAAATACCCGGTAAGCGAAGTTGGCATTGTCTATTTGTGCCGCAGCGGCGGCGATTTTTTCGCTAAGTTTTTGCAGTTTTTTGCGCATCACTTTATGGTAATCGCGTGCTAAGGCGTAGCGTGATATAAACGCTTTTGAACGGTCGGCTAAGACCTCGCTGCTGGCTAAAGCGTTGGCCGGCAAGTAATCCAGGCGGGCGGAGATGACGGTTAGGGTTTGCGGCACTAATTCTTCAGGGCGGCTACGCTTGACGCCGTGTTTTGCCATATAATCCATTTCACCATGAAACCCTTTAGCAATCCAAGCTTGATGATGTGCTTCGGCCTCTTGCAAACGCGTGTCGGTGATGCCGATTTGATTAAATCCCAGCGCTATGCCCCAGCGTTTAATGTCCTGGGCGAGTGTTAGTAAGGTGGCTTGATCTATCATGAGCATTGATTTTACACTTGATTTGCCCGATGAGGCAGCCACCTTGGCATTCGGTGCTGTGTTAGCACAAGCTTTGCGGCCTAATTTGACCGTGTATTTGCAAGGTGATCTTGGCGCCGGCAAAACCACATTGGTGCGTGGTTTGTTGCGTGCTCTGGGGTTTAATGGCAAAGTTAAAAGCCCGACCTATACCTTGCTGGAGTCCTACCCCGTCCATTTGGCCGACCTTAGCCCAGCCCAGTTATGCCATTTCGATTTGTATCGATTTAATGATGAGGAGGAGTGGGAGTCCTCCGGCTTCCGTGAGCACTTCAATGACGGCAGTGTCTGCCTAATAGAATGGCCAGATAAAGCAAAAAATTGTTTAAATCGTCCTGACCTAGAAATTGTTTTTGACGTTAGAATGATAGCCAATGCCTTAGGCCGTCATGTGCGCGTTTTGGCGTACACACCATTAGGAAAACAATGTTTACGAGTGCTATCAAAATTACATGATGCGTAAGCTGAACCCATGCTTATTCGGTATAGCGCTATTCTTCCTAGGCGTATGCCATGCCGTGCAAGCGGCTAATTTAGTCAGTGCCGTTCGGGTATGGCCGGCACAAGACTACACCCGGATTACCTTGGAAGCTAGCACAGCCTTCACCTATAAAATGAGCTATATGCAAAACCCGGACCGAGTTGTTTTGGATATAGACAACATTGAACTCAATCAGACCATCAAATCCTTGGCCGACAAGGTGCAAGCCAGCGACCCCTATATTAAACAGATACGCAGCGCTAATTTTCAACAAGGCGTACGCTTGGTGGTTGATTTAAAGGCAGCGGCTAAGCCTAATGCTTTCACCTTAACGCCAACCGGTGCGTACAAATACCGCTTGGTGCTGGATGTGTACCCGGCGCTAGACCCCTTGATGGCCATGGTAGAAGAGCTCGATGCCAGTACCACGCATGCTGCCACCTTGCCGGTGGCGCCAGCAGAATTGCCTGCGCAAACGCCACCAGTGGCTAGCACGGAGCCGCTTGTTGCAGAGCCCAGTGTCGCTGCTAACGCAACGCTAGCCGAGACTGCGCCAGCTGCTACGGAAGGGCCGGTGCTAAAAACTTGGCCAGTAGAAATCAAAAAAACCGGCCGGCAAATTATTGTGGCCATTGATGCTGGGCATGGTGGCGAGGATCCTGGCGCGCTTGGTGCAAGCGGCAGCCGGGAAAAAAACATCACTTTGATGGTAGCAAAAAAACTTAAGCAACAAATTGATGCTGAGCCCAATATGCGTGCTGTGTTGACTCGGGATGGCGACTACTTTATTCCATTGCATGGCCGCGTAGTCAAGGCGCGCAATATGCAAGCCGATTTGTTTGTCTCCATCCACGCCGATGCCTTTACTAAACAATCGGCCAGAGGCTCGTCGGTTTTTGCGCTTTCAGAGCGAGGAGCCACCAGCGCCAGCGCTAGGTATTTAGCTAAAAAAGAGAATGAATCGGATCTCATAGGCGGGGTGAGTTTGGATGACAAAGACCCAATATTGGCTAGAACTTTGCTGGATTTATCCCAAACGGCGACCATTAATGACAGCTTGAAATTGGGTAAAGCGGTGTTGGGTGAAATTGGCGAAATCAATACTTTGCATGCCAAGCGAGTTGAGCAGGCAGCCTTTGCTGTACTTAAATCCCCTGATATTCCGTCCATATTAGTGGAGACAGCTTTTATTAGTAACCCTGAAGAAGAGCGCCGCTTGAACGATGAAGCCTACCAAGAGCAACTCTGTGCGTCCATTTTAAACGGCATTAAGAAGTATTTCTCCACCAACCCGGCCTTGGCGAAAAGTAAAGTGGCATACGATTAATGTTGCTACTTATATCTGCCTCAGACCAACCATAGAAAAAGGTCTACCATGCAATTAAGCTTCCTTGGTGCAACCGGTACCGTGACCGGATCAAAGTACTTGCTCAGTCATGAATCAGCAGACGGTTCTGTTAGACGCATCATGATAGATTGCGGCTTGTTTCAAGGCCTCAAGCAATTGCGTCTAAGGAATTGGGCGCCCTTACCCATAGATCCTAAAACCGTAGACGCGGTGGTGTTGACGCATGCACACATCGATCACAGCGGCTACTTGCCATTGCTGGTTAAAAATGGCTTTTCTGGCAAGGTCTATTGCAGTCCTGCGACCCGTGATTTGTGTGAAGTGTTGTTGCTGGATTCGGCGCATTTGCAGGAAGAGGAGGCGCGTTACGCGAACAAAAGCGGCTTTTCAAAACACAATCCGGCGCTGCCTTTGTACACCCAAGAAGATGCACAAAATGCGCTGTCCTTACTAAACCCCATTGCCTACGATAAAGACATCGATTTGGGTGGAGGCCTGACCTTGCGCCTAGCCCACAGCGGCCATATTTTGGGCTCGGCATTCGTGCGTATACACAGCAAAAAAACTTCCGTGTTGTTTTCAGGTGATCTGGGTCGGCCACACGATGTTTTGATGAATGCGCCCGCGACGATCAAACAGGCCGATTATTTGGTATTGGAGTCGACTTACGGCAATCGCTTGCATGATCGCTCGGATCCGCAGATTAAATTGGCGGAAATCATCAATCAAACCGTTAAGCAAAAAGGCGTGGTATTGATTCCGGTGTTTGCCGTTGGCCGCGCCCAAGAACTGTTGTATTACATCCATTTATTAAAAGCATCCGGCGCTATACCTAACAACTTGCCGGTCTACCTCAATAGCCCCATGGCGGTCGATGCCACTGCGATATTCAATCACTTTAGCGATGAACACCGTTTAAGTGCGGAGCAAAGCCACGCCTTGTGCCACGTGGCTCATATGGTGAATGGGGTGGAAGAATCCAAGCGACTTAATTTGATGCACGGCCCCATGATTATTTTGTCCGCTAGCGGCATGGCCACGGGCGGGCGGGTGGTGCACCATTTGAAAGCATTTGCCCCCCATGCGAATAACACCATTTTGTTTGTTGGCTTTCAGGCGGCCGGTACCCGAGGTGCGGCCATGTTGGACGGCGCGCCAAGTATTAAAATCCACGGTGACTACGTGCCGGTTTTAGCTAAGGTTGCTTCACTTACTAACCTTTCTGCGCACGCAGATTACGCTGAGATTTTAGCTTGGCTAGCAGGGTTTAGTACGCCGCCGAAAAAGACCTTTATCACGCATGGTGAGCCTGTGGCAGCGGATGCTATGCGCTTGCACATAGAAGATCAATTGCATTGGCGGGTAAGCGTTCCCGATTACCTGGAAACTGTCACCTTAGATTAGCCGAGCTGCTTAAAAAACGGTCGGCTTAAGGGTTTGCTTTAAGGTGTGGCTTAATGTACTGGCAGGCGCTGCATTTCCCTATCACCGCTATCTCTTGCAGGGTGGTTGCCCCCAGTAGGACCATTACTCTGGCTTTAACCACCTTAACGGTAATCTCGGCTAGGCCTAAATGTTTGGCGATGTCTTTAACCAGCATGCCATGACTTAATAGGTCAAACACCACCCTTTGTTTTTTAGTGAGCTTGCTTAATTTGCTGCCGTAAATATGCACCAATTTAGCTTGGTCCATTTCCAGCAAAGGAACGGCATTAAGCGTACTGTTATCGACGTTTGTCATGATTAACCTCAAATTGACTACAATTTATCTTACGCCTTATTTTTTTACGCAGTTTGATATACATCAATATAGGATATATTGGCCGGCTTATGTGGCTAGAGGCTACTAAGGTCTTTTGCGCATCAAGCTGTCTAATTCTCGGCTGGTATCGCCATAGCCGACCTGACTGAGTAAGGCTTGTTCTATGTAGCGGCTGATGGCATGGCGTAAGGTGGCCACCTGCTCAGCATCGGTGAAAATTTGTGGAAACTTAAAACTTAACCAAGCGTATAAGCTTAGGTTGTGACTGAGTAATTCGGCCTCTTCAAGGTGTTTAGCGTTGTTGGTTTTTAGCCAGTTTGGTGCGGTCGGTAAACGACGTATTTGCGATAGGGCCACGCTACGCAAGCACAGCAGGTAGTAGTCTTTTTCAAACGGCACATTAAGCGCAATCGGCGCGCAGGCGAACAGGTATTTATCTTTTAAGGCCATGTCAGGCGCATGCTGATCCACTAAGTGCGCTTGTTTAATTTGCAGTTCGGCGGTGCTTAGCTGAAATAAAGGCTGATTGATACGCAGGCGGTCTTGCTGGTAACTTAATACCTCGGCAATTCTTCGGCTGGGCAAGTGTGCGGCTATCCTTTCTATCTCCGTGTAGCTAACACTGACTGGTAGCTTTTCTAAACACGCCTTGTCATCGGTGCTGAGCATGTGTGCGATGTGGATTAGCTCATCGTCTTCCAAGGTAGTGACGTAGCCATGTTCGTAAATGCCGTAGCGGCCGGCACGCCCGGCAATTTGCCTAACCTCAGTGGCGTTTAATGGCCGCGAGGCGACGCCATCAAACTTATGGATATGGCTAAAAATGATGCGCCGTATCGGCAAATTTAAGCCCATGCCTATGGCATCGGTAGCCACCAGAATATCCGCGGCGCCAGAGCAGAAACGCTCTGCCTCAGTGCGCCGCACCTCCGGAGATAGGGCGCCATAAATGGTCGCGACGCGATAGCCCCATAAACGGAAGCGTGCGCTGAGGGTTAATACGTCCTTGCGACTAAATGCAATCACGGCATCGCCTTTTTGTAAGCGATTTTTTAGTGCTTGTTTTTGGTAACGCCGCCCGCAAAGCCCCGTATCCTCCAGTATCAGTGGTGTTTTACGCTCTAAGTAGGTGAGCTGGTGGGTCTCCTGCAGGGCCTCTATGGTGGCTAGGCAGGCAGGCGTTACGGCGTCGGAGCCGCAAACATAGACTTGCTCCGCCGGCACGCCAACTAAAGCGGCTGTCCAGGCATTGCCCCTGTCTGGATCTTGTAACATCTGAATTTCGTCTATCACCGCGACCGCGACCACTTGTTTAGGGTTCATCATTTCTATGGTGGATGCCGTGTGTTTTGCGCCAGCCATAAGCACGCGTTCTTCACCGGTGATGAGGTTGCAGGGTACGCCGGCCGCCAGCAAGCGATCACGAATTTCCATGGCCAATAAGCGTAAAGGCGCAAGGTAGACGCCTGATTCTGCATGCTGTAAGGCCAACAATGCTTGGTGGGTTTTACCGGAGTTGGTTGGTCCTAAATAGAAATGGTGGTGGCGTTTAAGCCGCCTGGCATGAGGAAAGCTGGCTAGGTAGGGGATTTCTGTTAGGCTTGGATTTAATGCGTGCATGGCGTAAAGAATTTAGCTTAAAACAGGTAAAATAGCCAACATTATGCGCATCCACCTTTTACCCGATCAATTGATTAGTCAAATCGCTGCTGGCGAGGTGGTGGAAAGGCCGGCCTCAGCCTTAAAAGAGTTGCTAGAAAATAGCTTGGACGCCGGTAGCAGCGACATTCAAGTGTCGCTACTAGAAGGCGGTGTCAAACAGTTGCGGGTGATAGATAACGGCGGGGGGATTGCTCAGGACGACCTTGCTTTGGCGTTGACGCGTCATGCCACCAGCAAGATAGCCAGTTTAGACGATTTAGAAGCTGTCGCCAGTTTGGGTTTTCGCGGTGAAGCCTTGGCCAGTGTTGCTTCGGTGTCACGCACGCACATCACTAGCCGTACCCGCGATGCTGCCCATGCCTGGCGCATACAATCTGACGGTAGCTTGATTTCCGAGGTGGCCCCAGCGGCATTGGACAGTGGCACGGTCATAGAAGTAAACGATTTGTATTTTAATACGCCCGCCCGCCGTAAATTTTTAAAAACCGAAGGCACCGAGTTTGCGCATTGTGAAGCAGCATTCAATCGCATAGCGCTGTCACGGCCAGACGTGGCGTTTTTGTTGCAGCACAATGGCAAGGCGCTTTGCCGGTATCCGGCCAGTGAGCCAGCGAAGCGTTTTGCTGATATTTTGGGTGCAGCTTTTAGTGCCGAAGCCATTGCTATTGATGAGTCGGCTGCAGGCCTGCGTTTGTGGGGCGTTACTGGCAAACCTACCTTTAATCGTCATAAAAGCGATTGCCAATACGTCTACGTAAATGGCCGTTTCGTGCGTGATAAATTAATTAGCCATGCCATACGCCAGGCTTATCAAGACGTGTTGCATCATGACAGACACCCGGCGTTTGTGTTGTTCATAGAATTGGCGCCCAATTTAGTGGACGTTAATGTCCACCCCAGTAAAACCGAATTACGCTTTAGAGACAGTCAAGCGGTGCACCGCTTTATTTTTCATGGCTTGCACAAAGCCTTGGCCAGCCCAACCGGTGCATCCGATGCCGCCAGCGCCAATCAAGCTGCTTACAACCCATTTGCCACGCCTGGGTTTCCCTCACCTAGCACTGCGCCTTACCCCAGTCAGCAAACGCAGATTGATTTAAGTGTCAATCAAGCAAGGGACTTTTATGGTCGCTTATTTGATGCTAAAGACGCAGCCAATCTTATGTCAGACGCTGCTCTGCAAGCCAATAGGGATGGGCATGCTGGCGATGCTGTTGAAGGCCATATTAGCGAGCATCCATTGGGGTTTGCCGTGGCACAAATTCACGGCATTTATGTGCTGGCGCAAAATGCCTTGGGTTTAGTGGTGGTGGACATGCACGCGGCCCACGAACGCATTATGTACGAGCGGCTGAAAAATGCATTGGATCAGCAAACCGTCGCCATGCAACCCTTGCTTATTCCAGTAAGTTTTAGTGCCGATCGTTTGGAAGTCGCTGCGGTGCAAGAGGCTTTGGCTAGCCAGAACGGCGAGCTACAGCAACTGGGTTTTGATTTAGCCGTGTTATCACCCACCACTTTGGTCGTGCGCGCTGTGCCCAGCATGCTGCAAGACGCCGATGCCGTGAGTTTAGCGCGTGATGTGTTGCGTGACTTGCGTGAATACGGTGCCAGCCGAGCGCTGACTGAACGCAGAAACGAATTGTTGGGGACCATGGCTTGCCACGCGGCCGTGCGCGCTAATCGTAGCCTAAGCATAACGGAAATGAATGCCTTGTTGCGTGACATGGAAGCCACCGAACGCAGCGGTCTATGCAATCATGGCAGACCTACCTGGTTTCAAGTGGCTATAGCCGATTTAGACAAAATGTTCATGCGCGGAAAATAAGTGCTTATGACGCCAGCCCCCGCAATTTTTTTGATGGGCCCCACGGCCAGTGGTAAAACCGGTGCGGCTGTAGCTTTAGCGGCGGCGTTGCCGGTAGAAATTATTAGTGTGGATTCCGCCTTAGTCTATCGCGACATGAACATAGGCACGGCCAAGCCAGATGCCCAAACTTTGCAGCAAGCACCGCACCATTTAATCAATATCATCCCACCCACCCAGGCCTATTCAGCGGCTAATTTTCGTCAAGATGCCTTGCGTTTAATGGCTGACATCACGGCGCGTGGCCGTATCCCTTTATTGGTCGGTGGCACCATGTTGTATTTCAAGGCTTTGGAGCAGGGCATGGGCGACTTGCCTGAAGCGGACCCAAGCGTGCGTGAGGCATTGGATGCTGAGGCCGCGGCCATTGGTTGGCCGGCCATGCATGCTAAATTGGCTAGCATAGACGCTGTCACAGCCGCGAGATTGGCGCCCAATGACAGCCAACGCATACAGCGCGCTTTGGAGGTCTTTGCTACTAGTGGTCGCCGCCTTTCCGACTTAATCGCCGAACAAAGCCAGCAAGTGCTGCCTTACCGTGTGCTTAAACTGGCCTTATTGCCCAGTGAGCGTAAAACCTTGCACGAGCGTATAGCCCTGCGTTTTGAGCAAATGCTGGCCGCCGGCTTGGTGGATGAGGTACGGGCCTTGCTAGTTAAGTACCCCGAGCTTACAGCAGAATCTACCGCTATGCGCTGCGTCGGTTACCGTCAAACCTTGCAGTATTTAGCGGGTGAAATGGATTTAGAAGAATTGCGTGAGCGCGGTATTTTTGCCACTAGGCAGTTGGCAAAAAGACAGTTAACTTGGTTGCGTGGCATGGCGCAAATTCGGCCATTGGATTGCCTGTTGGCTGACTTGAATGATCAGGTTTTAAATGAAGTGAATCAATTTTTAAAGCAAGGTAGTTAAAGTAATTTATTAACTATTTATACAGCTTGCGGATGCGATTGGCCGCTTCCAGACATTCTTCTAAACTGGCCACTAAAGCCAAGCGTACAAAATTTTCACCAGGATTAATGCCGTGCGCCTTTCTGGCTAAATAGCTACCAGGCAGCACCGTGACGTTGAAGTCGCGGTAGAGTTTTAAGGCAAATTCGGTATCGGACAGGCTTGTGCCTGCATGGGGTTTTATTTTCGCCCACAGATAAAAGGCCGCATCGGGCAACTTCACTTCTAGAATATCGCTTAACAAAGGGGTCATCGCCGCAAATTTTTCCGCATACAAACGGCGATTTTCAATGACGTGCGCTTCATCGTTCCAAGCTGCCACGCTGGCCGCTTGCACCGCTGGGTTCATGGCGCAGCCATGGTAAGTGCGGTACAAGGCAAATTTTTCCAGGATATTGGCATCGCCAGCCACAAAGCCTGAGCGCATGCCTGGTACATTGGAGCGCTTGGACAAGGAGCTGAATACCACTAGGTTTTTGTAGTCACGCTTGAGTAGACGGGCCGCTTGCAAAGCGCCTAAGGGCGGTTGGCTTTCGTCGAAATAAATTTCCGAATAACACTCGTCGGCGGCAATCACAAAGCCGTATTGATCGGATAAATCGAACACCGTTTGCCACTGGTCCAGCGTCATAACTTTGCCCGAGGGGTTGCCTGGGCTGCACAGATAAACCAGTTGGGTGCGTTTTAAAACCTCAGTGGGCACGCTGGCAAAATCCATGGCATGCTGATTGTCGGGTAAGGTGTTTAAAAAATACGGTTCAGCACCGGCCAGCAAGGCTGCGCCTTCGTAAATTTGATAAAACGGATTGGGTGAAATCACCACCGGTTTGTTTAGGCTGCTATCGACAATGACCTGGGCAAACGCAAACAGCGCCTCGCGGCTGCCGGTCACGGGCAATATTTCGGTTTCTGGATTAAGGGCTGGTATGCCGTAACGGCGTGCTATCCATAGTGCTATCGCCTCACGCAGGGCTGGACTACCCAGCGTGGTAGGGTAGTTGGCTAAGCCCGCCAAATTATCCACCAAAGCCTGTTTTACTAAGGACGGCGTGGCGTGTTTGGGTTCGCCTATGGATAAATTGATGGGAGCGTATGCTGGGTTGGCAGTAGTGCCCTTGAATAAGTCGCGTAGGCGCTGAAAAGGGTAGGCTTGCAGTAAATTTAGCTTGGCATTCATGGCCGCTATTGTAATATACCTAGCGCACTTCCCATAGCCCTTGCGGCTGTTTGCTGATAGCATCTGCTTAGGCTTTTAGTACATTAAGAAACACATATGCATACCCACCCTCAGCAAAGTCACTCCGCCCCCGAGCAAGCTAACGACAGGCATTACCTAGCCGTATCCGGTTTATTGTTTGGCGCATTGTGTTGGGGCGTCATCTGGTACCCTTACCGCTTAATGGCGGATCTAGGCGTCTCTGGTGTGGCGTCAAGCTTTTACACCTACGCCATTACCGTGGTATTGGCCGGTTTGTATTTTGCCAAGCATTGGCGTGGCCTATTCCAACAACCTTTTAGCATAGTCTATTTGGCGCTGGTGGCAGGTTGGACTAATTTGGCTTATGTGCTGGCCGTGATCGATGGTGAGGTCATGCGCGTGATGCTGCTGTTTTATTTGTCGCCTTTATGGACCTTGATACTGGCGCACTTTTATTTGAAAGAAAAGACCCATAGAAATGGCTACATCGCCATAGTCATCGCCCTGTTGGGCGCATTTATTATGCTTCATGACCCTGCGCTTAGCGCCTGGCCTTTGCCCAGAAACAATGCGGAATGGCTGGCTTTATCGTCTGGCATAGGCTTTTCCTTAACCAATGTATTGACCCGTCAAGCCGCTTACTTGAGCTTGCGTGCAAAGTCGTTTGCAGTTTGGTTGGGGGTGTTGCTGGTCAGTCTGTTGTTTATGCCATTTGGTTTCTCGGCTTGGCCTAGCCCGTACTTTTTTACTGCCAGCCATTGGTTGGTGATGGGCTTGATCGCTTTATTGCTATTAGCGGCGACCCTGTTGGTGCAATACGGCGTGACCAAGATACCGGCGACCCGCGCATCGGTGGTGTTCTTATTCGAGTTGGTGGTTGCCGCCATTGCTTCGTATTATTTGGCCAATGAAAGCATGACGATCAATGAGTGGGTGGGTGGCTGCTTAATTGTTCTGGCCGCGGTATTTGCCGCTAAATCGGCTTAATCAGTGTTGGCTCAAAGAGTTAGCTCAACCATCTTGCCACATGTTTTGGTAGCAGCGTTCTAGGGCACGAGCAAAGCTGCCAGTATCAAATAAAGGTGAAGTAGTCGCCCGCTGAGTTAGCAATTTTTGTTTAAGCTGCTGCAAGGCAGCAGGGTGCTCCGCGTAATAGCGTGCACGGTTCTCGTAGTCTACCAAGTTGTCAGTAATCAATTCCGTTAAGCCTGCTGTGTGTAACAAGCTGCCGGCCACACGGGCAGAAAAAGTCTGTCCCACGCAGCTTAATACCGGTAGGCCCATCCACAAGGCATCGCTGCAGGTGGTGTGTGCGTTGTAAGGCAGGGTGTCTAGAAATAAATCGGCATGCACGTGCCGGGCAAGGTGTTCGGCTATGCTCAAACGCGGGGCAAACACCAGCCTGTTAGCCGCTACCCCTTGAGCCAATGCTGCTTTAATTAAGTTTTGTTTGGCCCAAGGATTACACTCCAATAACCAAAGCACGCTATTGGCTTGCGCCTGCAATAAGCGCATCCAAACGGCAAAGACCTCGGGGGTAATTTTAAAGGTTTGGTTAAAGCAGCAATACACAAACGCGTCTTCTGGCAGCTGGCAGCTGGCTCTGGAGGGCGTGCTAGCCAGCGGGCGCTGACTGTCGTTGGCTTGGTAACAGGGTAATAAGGCTAATTTTTCTGCGTAGTGCTGAGCACTGTCGGCTGGGGTGATAAAGGCATCACTAATCAGGTAGTCAAATAAGGGCTGCTTGGCTTCAGCTGGCGAGCTGCTATGGCCCATGGTGCCTGGGAAACCCAGCCAATTGACGTGGATGATGGCCGGTTTTAAAGCCACGATGCCACTGCGGCTGGTTTGGGTATAGCCGCTTAAATCCACCAATATATCGGTGGCATGCTGATTGATGGTGTTTGCGGCCTCCGTTTCCGATAGCTGCTGGATGTCGTGAAATTGATCGAACGCTTTTTCTAAGCGGACTCTGGCGCTCGATTGATCATTTTTTCCATACGAGTAAGCGTAAATTTCATAAAAGTCGCGGTCGTGTTGCTCTATCAATTCCGTGATTAAAAACGACAATGGGTGCAATCTGAAATCGGCGGACAAATAGCCTATTCTTAACTTGCGTTTTAGTTTGCCGCCTCTTTCCTCAGCCTGTCTGTGCTTAAGCGGGTTATGCCTGTTTTGTGCTAGCAAGCGCCCGTAGCGCTGTGCCACCCACTGATCCGCACAGCGCATCTGTTCCTCAGCCGTGGTGCCTGGCATGGCTAAAAAGGCGAACGGTGATATTTGCGCCAGCGGTTCTGTCGCTAAGGTGTGGCGTATTTCTGCTATTAGCTCAGGCAAGCCTTGCCAATCGCAAACGTGTTGTTTTTGGTGCACCAAGTGCACTTTGGCATGATGCAATTTTGGATTAAGCAGCAGGGCGCGTTGGTAGCTTTGTATGGCCAGATCCAGTTGGCCTAATTCGCGCTGCACGTTGCCTAAATTATTGTGCGTGTCCGCATCGTTGGGGTCGTATTGCAGTGCTGCTTGGTAATGTTGCACCGCTTCCTTGGGCTGACCGAGTTCACGTTTAGCGTTGGCTAGGTTGTAATGCAAGGCCGCCTTGTCCATGGCGTCCTTGGGCTGCAAGCTCAAAGCTTCGCTAAAGCACAGTTCGGCTTGCTTAAATTGACCTTGTGCATGGGCTTGGTTGCCACTTTGCATTAAACAATGGCCTAAGGCCAAGCGTATTTGTTCTTGGTCAGGCTGGTACTGCAGTAATTGACGGAAATGTACGGTGGCTTGCTCGATGCGCTTGCTTTCATAACACAGTATAGCCAGTAGATGCAAAGCGTCCTGGTGCTGAGCATGTTGGCTGAGCAAGGTTTTTAACATGTGTTCGGCGGCATCTAGCTGACCGCCGCGGTACAGTGCTAGCGCTTGGGCATAGTGGGTGTGTGGCATGGCTTAATTTTAACCTAAACTCGCTTGCATGCCACTTGCAGCGACACTGGGTAAGGTGCGTGCTAGTTTTTTTAAGCCCAATTGACGTAATAAGAAACGGTTTGGGTTGAGTAGGCTGAGCATGGCTGGATCTATGGCTAGGTCTGTGGCTGGGCTCTCGCGGCAAATCAATCCAGCCAGTATCTCTCCGCAATACGGTGCGCTGCTAAAGCCTCGACTGCCATGCGCCAGATTGACATACAAGCCTTCAGTCCAGCGCAGGGTTGCGGGGTGGGCATTGGGCCTAGGAGGCTGCGCGCTGACGGCTTGGTGATCCAGCAATTCACCTAGCAATGGAAAGTAATCGCCGCTGCTACAACGAAAGGAAACGCGGCCTCCCTGCAGATTGTTTTTTAGGCTGTCGTACAAGCCTTCGGCATAGCTGTTTAGTTTGTTTAAATTGGCTAGCTGATCCAATTCGTCCAATTCGCTTGAGTCGTCTTGAGAAAAGCTCGCACCTAAGGTGTGCCGGCCTTGACTGGCTGGGCTTAAATAACCGTCACTGCAGAGTATGGTTTGCAGGTTTGCGCTGACTGAGCTGGCACCAAGCAAGCTCAATTGGCCACGAACCGCATGGGTTTTTAACTGCAAGCCTAAACCCAAGTGTTGTGCTTGATTGGCATTGGCAAGCACGACGGCCGGGCTTTTTTCTAGGCAGCTATCGCCGGCATAAACTTCAAATAAACCGTCTTTTTTCAGTATTTTACTGATTTTTATTGAGGTTTTTACAGTGACATTCTCATGCGTTGTTAAAACTTGGCATAGGGCTTGTGGCTTAAGCCAAGCGGCATGGGGGAAATATAAGGCTGGGTACAGCAAGGCCATGCCGGCTTTTTGACTGGCCTCGTCTTGATTAAGGAATTGCACGTGTTTGGCTGCGTCCGGCCATGCCAGCACTTTTTGCAATCTGGCCAATTCCCGGTCATTAAAGCCAAGTTGCAACATGCCGCAGGCATGAAAGTCGTCAGCCTGCAGTTGCAGCTCATTCAGCAAATCCAAGCTGTACAGGTAGCCAGCCAGGGCGAATTGACTGGCGCTGTCATCGCCACTTAAGCGCGGGTAGAGCATGGCCTGCGGGTTGCCTGAAGCCTCCATGGCTATGCTGCTATGCTGATCGACGAGTGTTACCTTGATGCCGCGCCTTGCCAAGGCGTAAGCGCTGCTACAACCGGCTATGCCAGCACCTATGATGAGTACGGATTTAGGCGGCATGCGCTGCTCCTGCGTAGTGGCCATAGAGCATTTCACGTTTCTTGGCAAAGCCGGCTTGCTTGTGGGCATTAAAACCAGCCGCTATTAGTTCGCGTCGCACGGCGCTGGCACTAGTGAAGGTGGCAAAACTGGTGGATGGCGTAGCCAGTAAAGCCATTTCCTGAAACAGTGAGGCTTGCCACATGTCTGGATTTTTAGCCGGCGAAAAGCCATCCAGAAACCAGGCGTCGACCTTGCTGTTTGGTGCTTGCTGCCTAAAACGGCGGTATACGCAAGTGGCATCGCCTAGGAGCAAACTTAGCTGTACGCGCCCCTGGAATAAATTTAGCTTAATTTCTTGCAGCGCTTGTGGGTAATGGCTGATTAGCTCATCGCTCAATGCCTTCAGTTCCGGCCATTGCTGACTGGCTGTGGTCATGTCATGTGGATTCAAAGGGTATTTTTCGGCGCTTATAAAATGCAAATTGGCCGCTTTGGGTGCAAGCGCCAGCCACATTTTTGCCGCCAATAAAAAATTAAGCCCTGTACCAAAGCCGGTTTCGGCGATGGTGAAGGTCTGATCCGGGTAGTTTAACCAACGCTCAGCCAAGCGGTTGGCCTGCAAAAACACATAATTGCTTTCTAGCAGGCCATTGTCGCTGTTGTAATAGACGTCTTGAAAGTGTTCCGAGTAGGCCAGTCCGTTTCGCCATGAAATCTGAGCGTGCGTGACTGCTAGCATGTTTAGCGTTTCCACACCTTGCCGTAGGCGGCCAATAACTGTTGGTGCATGAGACTGCCTTCCATGTTGTCGCCTAGATTAATTAAACCGAAATACTGCTCGCTTTGATTAAATAGCAATTCAGCTTGGGCTAAGGTTGGGGCGCCATACATCAGTGTTAGGTTGGCGGTAAATAATGCGCTGTCTGGGTGATTTAATTCCTGCTTAATTTGTACCAAGTCTGCAAGGCAGCGGTAAACTTTGGCGCGCTCAGTCGGCAGTTCGTTAAATTGGCTAATCCAGGCGCAACCATCCAGTATGTCGTCCGTGCTGTTGCAGGCCAATGCCGCCAGCGTTTTTAGTTCTCCCACGCGTAAATCCACCCAAGCGGTGTTTGGGTCTGCGCATAGACCGATTAAAGTGGTGACCGGTAATTCATCGGCTAAATCTAAGTCCAATAGGGTGTCCAGTAAGTTGGCGGATTCGTCTTTAGTTAAGGATTGCAGCTTGATAGCATAGGGTCGAATCAAATTACCAACGCTGTTATTTTCCCATTGCAATTCTTCAACCGGATAGATTTCACTCATGCCCGGCACTAGGATACGGCAAGCGTATACGCCTAGGTGGGTGAAGTCGGCGATGTAAATATCATGACCGCTGTTGTGTATGCTGTTAACGCACCAATGGTAATCCTCCTCGGTATTGGTACCGAAGTTCCAGTCCACAAAAGCAAAGTCTGGCGTGCTGCGTAAGAATTCCCAACTGATGACCCCACTGGAATCGACAAAATGAATTTCTAAATTTTGCGAGTCGGCGATTTCTTCCATGTCAAAGCCCGGCGACACAAAGCCGTTTAAGTTGTTTATGGCGCGGCCTTGCAATAATTCGGTTAGCGCTCTTTCCAGCGCCACTTCAAAGCGAGGGTGAGCGCCAAAACTAGCGAAACAACCTTGATCTTCAGGGTGCAGCAAGGTGACGTTCATCACCGGGTATAGGCCGCCCAATGAAGCGTCTTTGACTAAAATACCGTAACCCGCATCACGTAGTCCTTTAATGCCGGCTGCAATGCGCGGGTAGCGATTGATCACGTCCTCGGGTACGTCGGGTAAGCACAAGCCTTCACGTATGATGCGAAATTTAATGTCGCGCTCAAAAATTTCGGCTAAGGCTTGCGTGCGTGCTTCCATGAGCGTATTGCCTGCACTCATACCATTGCTGACATACAAGTTGCCGATTAAATTAACTGGGAATAGCACGCTAAGACCATCGCTTAGACGCTGGTAAGGTATGGTGCATATACCACGCTCGGCATTGCCGGAATTGAGGTCAATTAATTGTTGTGCAAGCGCGCCACCTTCGGGGTTGTAATAGGTTTGCAAGCTAGGCGTCAGCAAGGCGGCTGGCCATTTGTCACCCTTGGGCTTGATCCATTGTTCGTTCGGGTAATGGACGAAGTCTTTATTGGCGATGCTGCTACCTAAATAAAAATGCGTCCAAAAGTAATTGGTGCTTAAGCGTTCAAAATACTCCCCCAAAGCACTGGCTCTGGCCGCCAATTGTGAGGCGCCTTTGCCATTGGTGAACAGCCTTGGGCAGTCTTTATCAATGACGTGCACCGACCATATTCCCTCTATTTCATTGAGCCAGGATTTTTCTTCTACGTTTATACCTAAGGCTAGCAATTTGCTTTGTAAGGTGCGGATGGACGATTCTAAAGAAGCATCTTTGCTGGGGATAAAGGTTTCGTTTACGCTCATGATCATGGCTCAGGTATAAAGGCCTGACAGCATAGCATACGGAGCTAAAATAGCGCTTCAGGCGATAGGCATTTCCACAAAAATAGTGGCAGATTTGCTAATCTGCATCGGATAAAGCGCGGCGGTAGCTTTCCAGTTTTGCTTGATAGTTTTCAGCCTCGCCGTAATCTAAAAAACGCGCATAACGCTTGTGGGTACCCAATATTTTTCGCGCATGCTTGATGGGGCAGAAATACTGTTCGGTACGGGCGATGATTTCGCTTACATAGGAGATCATGCCGCTACCATAGGCACAATAGCTGCAATGAAATTTTTCTATGAAATTTAAGTAGCTTAGGTGTTGTCTATCGAAAATGATGTAATCGCCGCGCCGCACTTTTTTAATGCCGTAAATAGGGAAGCAAGTCATTTGGTAGAAGCTGACAAATAAATCGGTGAGCAGCAATGGCACTATCATGGAATAAATAATAGGCCCGGTAATCAAATTTTGTGGCCTGTCACTGATCAGCCAGTGAAAAAAATTTCTTTTTAGGCGTTTGTGCGTTTGTTTGATTGAATGCTCAAATTCAACCCGCTTGCCTTTAATTTGAAAAAATACGCCAGACGGCTGTTCACTTAAGGCTTTACGTAAATCGTCCTCTAAGGCGGTTATTTGATCAAGTAAGCGCCGTATGCTGTCGTTCATGAGATTTTCCTTTGGCTGTATGTAAGCAGTATAGACTTAAGCTGCGAATAGCAAAATTTTTACTTGTTCGCCATATACAAATCTGTATACTTTAATGGACTTTGCCTTTAATTTTTTCGAGCCTTTGTTTATGAAATTAGCCTACATCATGAAAGTTAGCAATAAGCGGTACATCATGCTTATCGGTTTGGTGCTGCTTGCTTGCGCTAAGCTTCCAGTGCTGGATCATGGCGCTAACAAACGTTTAGATTGGCCTAGTTTTGGCGGCGATTACAGCAACCAACGCATGTCACCATTAACGCAAATAAATCAAGATAACGTTAATCGCCTTAAATTAGCCTGGCAATTTAAAAGTGGGGTAGTGGCCAGCTTTCAAGCTACGCCTATCGTTGCGGCCGGTGTTATGTATGTTGCCTTGCCTTATAACCATGTGTTGGCGCTTGATGCAAAAACCGGTCGGCAGTTATGGCGCTATGAGCATGTGCGCAAGGCCGATTGGAAAATGTGTTGTGGTCCAGCAAATAGGGGGGTTGCCGTCAGCGATGGCAAGGTTTTTATTGGCACGGTGGATGCACGTTTAATTGCCTTGGATGCGAAAACAGGGAAGAAAATTTGGGATGTGGATGTTGCTGACGACACTGGGGTGACGGAGAACATGGCTTCCTTAAGTAAAGCGGATGCAAAAAGCGGTAAAAATGCCTATGGTGCAACGGGCGTTGGTATAGCCATGGCGCCGGTTGTTTTTAATGGCAAGGTTATTGTTGGTATCACTGGCGTAGGCTACGGTTTGCATTTGGATGCGCCCACTGAATCTGCACCCTTAGGGGCGGTGGTGGGTGTGGATGGCCGTTACGGCCGGCCTGGATTTTTAGCCGCTTACGACATTAAACATGGTCAGCGTATTTGGCAGTTTGACACCATACCTAGCCAAGGCTGGGAGGGTGATTTTGTACAAACTACGTCGGATGGCATTTCATTAAACCGCGACATAGCGGCAGAAAAAGCCAATGTAAAAAATAATAAAGACGCTTGGCGTTACGGCGGTGGCTCAGCATGGAGTACACCAGCCATTGATGCTAAAACGCACACACTTTTTTTCGGAACGGGCAACCCATCGCCGCAAATGAATGACGTTTCACGGCCTGGCGATAATCTTTATACGGTTTCCTTGGTGGCTTTGGATACGGAAACGGGAAAAATCAAATGGCATTATCAGCAAGTGCCACATGATGTGTGGGGCTATGATTTGGCTAGTCCACCGGTCTTGTTTGACTATAAAAGCAAGGGTTTGAGTATTCCTGCCGTTGGGCAAGCCAGTAAAACAGGCTGGTATTTTGTAAACGACAGGGCGACCGGTAAGTTGCTGATGAAGTCCGAGGCCTTTGTTCCACAGAAAAATTTATTTGCCAAAGCCAGTAAAGAAGGCACGGTGCTTTATCCTGGTATTTTAGGTGGGTCGAATTGGAGCCCTAGCGCCCTGGATGAAAGGCATCAAATTGCTTACGTCGCTGGCATACATGCGCCTATCAAATACACCTTGGTTGAAGAGCCGGCTAAAAATGGTGCACCAGCGATACGCTACGCATCTTCCGAGCCGACCAAGGATGACAGGTGGGGTGTTTTATCGGCGATAGATTTAATTAATGGCAAGATGCTGTGGCAGCGTAAAACTGCTCAACCCTTAATGGGCGGCTTGCTTGCTACGCAAGCTGGTTTGTTATTTATGGGCGAGGGCGATGGCAGCTTTAGTGCATACAACAGCCATACAGGGGCATTGTTATGGCAAACTAAGGTGAATGCTGGGGTTAATGCGCCGGCCATTACCTACCAGATTGATGGGGTGCAATACGTCGCTGTAGCTGCCGGTGGTAATGCCATATTTGGCTATACGGCGGGTGACAATATTGTGGTGTATGCGCTAGAAAAATAGTGCGCTGAAATTCAGTGTTCTTTTTGGCTTATTTTTAAGTAAAGCACAATGCAAGCTAGAATGAGTGTCAGGCTGTTGGCTGCAATGATAGGCCAGCTATCGATCATAATGCCATAGATCAACCAGGCCAGCACGCCTAGGCTAAATAGCCCGTACATGGGCAGCGATACCCCAGACAAATCCCTGGTCTTCCATGAATGGTGGGCTTGAGGCACAAACGCCAAGCTTGTTAAAAATGCGGCAAAGTAGCCGATTAACTCGGTAATGCTCATAAAATCAATTGCTAACAGCAGTTTGGATAAATTGCGGGCAAAAAAATGACCCAATTAAGGGCCATTTTTTTGGATTCTTGGTGATTAAACCTTCTGAATGTTAGAAGCTTGTTTACCTTTTGGTCCGTCTGTTACATCGAAACTTACGCGATCATTTTCTTTCAAGCTTTTGTAACCGCTATCAACGATTGCTGAGAAATGCGCGAATAAATCGTCGCCGCCTGCATCAGGAGTAATGAAACCAAAACCTTTTGAATCATTAAACCATTTAACTAAACCTGTAGCCATATCTTATTCCATACTTTAAAAAAGGGAGGCACCCTAAATGAATGGGTTTTTAACAAATAATTAGTCTTTAGAACGTAACCAAATTAAACAACCAAACGCCTAAATTGCTTTTTACGGGGAAACACTAATCCTGTCAAGCATTATTTTCCAATGGATTGCTCAAATGTACCATGGGATGGATTTAGCCCTTTATAAATCATTTAGTTATGTTGATTTATTGCCAAACAGATAGGGCGAGCATATAATGCGCGCGATACATGGTGTTGATGCGTTCGGTTAACACCGCAGGCCTAATGGTAGACGTGAGTGCAAAAGACTCAAACATAGGCTGGCAAATTAAACTGGAGATAGGTATTGGCTAAAGAAGAATTGATTGAAATGAATGGTGTGGTAATGGAGATTTTGCCAGATTCACGCTACCGTGTGACTTTGGATAATGGCCACAAATTGATTGCCTACACTGGCGGTAAAATGAAAAAAAATCACATTCGTATTTTGGCGGGTGATAAGGTTACTTTGGAATTATCGCCATACGACATCAACAATGGCCGCATCACATTTAGGCACATTGAATCAGGTGGCGCAACCTATACGCCAAGAAAACGCACCTACTAAGACAGTGCAGGGTGGCTGAGCAATTTAGCCATCCATAGTTTTGTAATATTGGTTTTTATTGCAGTATTGGGCTGAAATTTTAGATAACTTTAATGTTACAAGTGCCCACGGAGACTGTTTGACCGCTGCGAATTTTGGCGGTTTTTCTGTGTTCAATTAACCCATCTACCTTAACCAATCCCTCTGCCACCATAGCCTTCCCGCGCCCACCGCTATCTGCTAGGCCTAGTAATTTCAATAGGTTGCATAATTCTATGTACTCTGCGCTTAAGTCAAATTGCATGTTTTGTATCATGGACGTCTCGATGTATGAGGTAGAATGAGCATTAAACGGCGCAACAGTGCTTCATCGGGTTATAAGGGCGACGGATTCTATAGTAAAGGTAAGCTTTGTCAATGACAAAAAAAATGCAGTTTAATAAAAGGCCTAAAGACCCTCACGCGGCTAGAGAGGCCAGTCGCTATGAAACGCCGCTCCCAAGTCGAGAGATGATACTGAGCTTCATGGCTGATCAGGGCGCACCATTGAGCGTTGATGAGTTATACCGTTTACTGGCTATTGCCGATGATGAGCGTGAAATTTTCAATCGACGCCTAAATGCAATGGAGCGTGAAGGCCAAATTATCAAGAATAGAAAAGGCGCTCTGTGCATAGCCGATAAGCTGGATTTAATTGCTGGGGTAGTGCAAGGCCATCCAGATGGATTTGGGTTCTTGATTCCTGATGATAAAACGAAATGCAATGGCGAGGATTTGTTTTTAAGCCCTAAAGAGATGGCGCAAGTCATGCACGGTGACAGGGCCATGGTTAGAATGAGTGGCTTGGATAGACGTGGCAGGCCTGAAGGTAAATTGGTTGAGGTGCTGGAACGTCGCACGCAGAAATTAGTTGGCCGAGTGATTCATACCACAGGCGTAACGATAGTGGCTGCTGAAGACAAGCGTATTAATTTGGATATATTGATACCTTACCATTTGGACATGAACGCCAAGGCCGGCCAGGTGGTGATGGTGGAACTGACCGAACAGCCTTCCTCGCACGCCCAACCCATGGGTAAAGTTGTCGAAATTCTTGGTAACTACGCTGACAGTGGCATGGAAATAGAGATTGCCTTACGTAAGCATAATTTGCCGCATGAATTTAGTCCGGAAGCCATTGTGCTGGCGGAATCCTATCCAAAACTAGTGCAAGCTAGCGATTACAAGCAGCGTATTGATTGCCGTGAAATGCCACTGATTACCATAGACGGTGAAACAGCGCGCGATTTTGATGATGCTGTATTTGCGGAGCTCCAAGGCAAGGGCTGGCGTTTGGTAGTGGCGATTGCGGACGTGAGTTTTTACGTGAAGCCTAAAGATGCGCTTGATAAAGGCGCATTTGATCGCGGCAATTCCGTGTATTTTCCACGCCGTGTTATACCCATGCTGCCTGAAGCATTGTCAAATGGCTTGTGCTCACTGAATCCCGATGTTGAGCGGCTGTGTATGATTTGTGACATGCAAGTCGACGGACTGGGCATCGTTAAGCAATACAAATTTTACCCATCGGTCATGCGCTCTAAAGCGCGTATGACATACACGCAAGTGCATGAAATACTGCAAAATCCACAAGGTGAGTTAGCACAAGAATATGCGTGGCTTACGCCGCACCTAAAGCATTTAGAAGCTGTTTATAAGTTGATGCTCATGCAGCGTGAAAAGCGTGGCGCCATTGAGTTCGAAACGTCAGAAACTGTCATGGTGTTTAATGATAATGGCAAAATTGATAGCATCGTGCCTAGCCATAGGAATGAGGCGCACAAGCTGATTGAAGAGTGCATGTTGGCTGCCAATGTTTGTGCAGCAGATTTCTTGAATGCGCATGAACATGCTGCTTTGTATAGGGTGCATGAGGGGCCTACGCCTGAGAAGTTAGAATTATTACGTACTTTTATGGCCGAATTTGGATTTGGCGTGGGTGGCGGTGACAAGCCGCATGCTAAAGATTACGGCAAACTGTTAGATAAGATTAGGCCTAGACCGGATGCGCAATTGTTGCAAACCGTATTGCTAAGATCCATGCAGCAAGCGGTTTACAGCCCAGATAATTTAGGCCATTTTGGTTTAGCTTATGAAGCCTACGCGCACTTTACCTCGCCTATACGTCGCTACCCTGATCTCTTGATACATAGAGCTATTAAAGCAGTTTTGAATGGGGACACCTACAAGCCGGGTGATTGGAGTGAGTTGGGCATGCAATGCTCAATGACTGAGCGCCGGGCTGATGACGCCACGCGCGACGTGACCAATTGGCTTAAATGTTTCTATATGCAAGACAAAATTGGCGAGGTATTTGAAGGCACGGTCGCAGGTGTCACCAGTTTTGGTTTATTTGTTGCATTGGATGGCGTATACGTAGAAGGCTTGTTGCACGTTACCGAGCTTGGCAATGATTACTTCCATTACGATAAAGCCCGTCATGAAATGGCTGGTGAGCGCACCGGTGTTCGTTATCAATTGGGTGATAGGTTGACCATTAAAGTGGCCCGAGTGGATTTGGAAACAACAAAAATCGATTTTTCTTTAGTGAATAAAAACAAATCATTAGATACGACTGTTGATACAATGGTTGAGGGTTCTCTGCTTAAAAGGCCGCGTCAATCTGAGTCGGCGCCTAAGCCAACTGCGAGCAAAGCCAGCGCTAAATCAAAAGCCGCTAAAGCTAAATTTGCTACGGGCTCGGTTTTTAACAATCCAGCAAAACCGACTAAGTCTAAGAAAAGTCATAAAAGAACAAGTAAGCGTTAATGATTAAATTTAAGGTGAAAAAATGAGTGATGCCCGCATATTATTTGGCTTCCATGCTGTACTAAGTCGTTTGCGTCAACACAGCGCAAGTGTGCAAGAAATTTTAATTGATAGAGATAGGGTGGATGCACGTATGAAGGACTTGCTGAAAATGGCAGAGTCTTTTGGCGTTCGAACCATGGAAGTGGAGCGTAGTCGCTTGGATGGCATGGCCGGTATGAATGGTCGTCATCAAGGCGTAATTGCACGTGTGGTAGATACACCTATCCCCTATAAAGACATCCATGACATCTTGGAGTCGGATTTAAATGAGGCACCATTTTTCTTAATCTTGGACGGTGTTGAAGATCCACACAATCTAGGCGCCTGCTTGCGGGTGGCTGACGCCATGGGAGTGCATGCTGTGATTGCGCCAAAAGACCGTGCGGTTGGTTTGAATGCGACTGTGCGCAAGGTGGCCAGTGGCGCTGCTGAAACCATACCATTTATAGCCGTTACTAACCTAGCAAGAACCATACGTGAACTTAAAGAAGCCGGCGTATTTGTGGTGGGTACAACCATGGATGCGCCATCCAGCTTGCTTAATACTAAGCTGGACGGTCCTATTGCCATCGTATTGGGGGCAGAGGGGGACGGTATACGCCGCTTAACAGCCGAAAACTGTGACGCGCTGGTGACCATCCCTATGTTTGGTTCAGTGGAAAGCTTAAACGTGAGTGTGGCTAGCGGTATTTGTTTATACGAGGCCAGGCGCCAACGCAGTCTTGCTGCTTAGCGTTGGCTTAAGCGTGTAATTTTAGCGTTGTTAAAGTGCGCTGACGCACGGCTTTGAGCAGTTCTGGATCGTCTATCAACGACTGCTTATAGCTGGGAATCAGCAATCGTATTTTATTTTGCCAATCGGTGCTTTCTAGCTGTTGGCTAAAGCACCGTTCTAGAACATCCAGCATGGTTTGTACGGCCACAGATGCGCCGGGCGAAGCGCCCAGTAAGGCGGCAATAGTGCCGTCTTTCGCGGCGACAATTTCAGTACCAAACTCCAGTTTTCCGCCTTTTTCATCGCATTTCTTGATGATTTGCACTCGTTTTCCAGCATTCTCCAAACGCCAGTCAGCCTTGATGGCGTCTGGATAAAACTGCCGTAAAACGGCTAATTTTGAAGTGTGCGTTTTCATCGCTTCGACGATAAGGTAGCGCGTTAAATCAGTGTGTTGCTTACCCACTTTAAGCATGGGTTTAATGTTGCCTGGTTTAACGGATTTAATTAAATCCAAGTAGGAACCTTGGTTTAAAAATTTAGTGGTAAACCCAGCGTATGGGCCAAACAGTAAAGCCGGCTTGCCGTCTATCAAGCGTATGTCTAAATGAGGCACGGACATCGGCGGTGCGCCGAGCGCAGCTTTGCCGTAGACTTTCGATTTGTGTTGCGCTACAAGTTCGGGTTTGTCGCATACCAGCCACTGCCCGCTAACAGGAAAACCTCCGTAGCCATTGCTTTCAGGCACGCCGGATTTTTGCAATAGCTTTAAAGCACCGCCGCCGGCACCTAAAAATACAAAGCCTGCATCAAACAACTGTGCTTTTTTGGTTTTAAGATTGACTACCTTGAGCTGCCAGCGACCATTCTCCAGTTGCTTCAGGCCCCTCACTTCGCTATTTAACTTGAGTTTAAAGTTGGGTTTCTTGGTTAAATTGTTAACAAAACTACGCGTTAAGCTGCCAAAGTCAACGTCGCTACCATAGGCTACTCGCGTTGCAGCAACCTTCTGTTTGGGGTCTCTGTTTTGCATGACTAATGGCATCCAACGGCTAATAACGGTCGGATCCTCGCTGTACTCCATGTCTGCAAACAAATGGTGTGTTTTTAATAAATCGTAGCGTTTACGCAGAAAATTAACATCGTCTTCTCCCCATACAAAACTCAGGTGTGGTGTGGGGTTGATGAAATTCTTGGGGGAGGGTAATTGACCTGCTTCTATCAGGTAGGACCAAAATTGCAAGCTGGTTTCAAAGGCGGCATTAATGGATAAAGCGCGTTTAATTTCAATCTGACCATCAGCGCTTGCTGGCGTGTAATTTAATTCGCAATAGCCCGCATGGCCAGTCCCAGCATTATTTTTTGCATCTGTACTTTCAGCGGCAATGCTCGGTAGGCGCTCCACCATGGTCATGCTAAGCGTGCTGTCTAATTCGGACAGCAGGCTAGCCAAGGTGGCGCTCATTACGCCACTGCCTACCAATAGAACATCGACTTTATTTACAGTTGTCATTAAATTTAAAGGGCTTTTTAATTAATACTTGCTTGATTGAGTTTGCCGTATGTCAAGAAAAAAGCCTGTGTAAGACAGGCTTTAGCTTTTCAAAATCCAGAATTAGGCATGCGCATTTCAATCGGATTTATTTTAGAAACAAATTTTACAGTAATATTGGGTTTTTAAGGAAAGAATAATGCACTTTCAATATCAAAAACTAAGGGCAAATTGAGCGCTATGAATCAGGATGATTTGCTGCGAGTCTTAAATACTGTGATGCCCTACGGCAAATACAAAGGACGCTATATAGCTGATTTGCCAGGGCATTATTTGAATTGGTATGCTAGGGTCGGTTTCCCCAAGGGCGAGATAGGGCGATTGCTGGCCTTAATGCAAGAGATAGATCATAACGGATTGTCTTGGCTGCTAGATCCTTTGCGATCTAACTAGTAAGAGAAGAAAGGCATCAGCGACGTGATACGCTAGGTGTTACATTGCCATTTTAAGCGATTGTTCAATCGATTAGTTGGCGTCCCCACCGGGATTCGAACCCGGGTCGCCTCCGTGAAAGGGAGGTGTCCTAGGCCTCTAGACGATGGGGACCTAAGAATTATGCAATCATTACAAGTGCAACATTTTACTACAAAACACCCTAGTATTGCAGTGTTATTGGTGGAGATAAGCGGGATCGAACCGCTGACCTCTTGCATGCCATGCAAGCGCTCTCCCAGCTGAGCTATACCCCCTGTACCTACATTTGTTCGCTGTTGTTTTACATCAGCTATCAGCGAGGCGCCATATTAATGACGGGCCGATGGATTGTCAATGATTTTCATTAGATTGCTGCTAAATTTTAGCGCTAAGCTTGCTTTTAGCGCTGCAATCAATTTGGCCAGCAGCAAATATTAACCGCGGGTATTTAGTTGTGAGTCAAACTGAGTTAAATCAACGCGCGTTGCAGCCTGCCAACCAGGCTTGCGGTGCTCTGCCACTACATTGGTAAAGATGCCACCGCGCACATAGAATTTAGCAGTAACACGCATAAACCTTGGTTGGGTGGCATTCACCAAATCATCTAAAATGCGATTGGTAACGGCTTCGTGAAAACAGCCTTCATCTCGGAATGACCACATGTAAAGCTTCAAGCTCTTGAGTTCCACACAGGTTTTATCCGGGATGTAGTCTAGGTAGATAACGGCAAAATCAGGTTGACCGGTTTTTGGGCACAAACAAGTGAATTCAGGTATTTCCATGTGTATGTGGAAATCACGGCTTGTATTCGGGCTTTCAAACGTTTCTAAATTTTTCGAGGCCAAAACAGTTGGTTTTGTGCCTATGGATTGTGAGCTCATAAGGTGTTTTTGCTAAAAAAAAGTTATTATACTATCTAAGTAAAATCCTATAAAAATTTAGCTTAAATTAAATAATTCCGATACTTAGCCATTTTCACTCGTAATGAATAATCGAAAAGCCACTTAATTTGCGTTTAACCCAACTAAAACTTGCCGGCTTTAAGTCTTTTGTCGATCCGACTACCTTGCACATACACGGTCAGCGTATGGGTGTGGTTGGGCCGAATGGCTGTGGTAAATCGAATGTAATGGAATCGGTACGCTGGGTGTTGGGTGAATCGTCTGCCAAGGAAATGCGTGGTGACAGCATGGATGCCGTTATTTTTAACGGTTCTGCGACACGCAAACCCATATCACGAGCCAGCGTTGAGCTGGTTTTTGATAACAGCTTGGGCGGGGCAGCCGGTGAATGGAGTCAATACGCGGAAATTTCAGTCAAGCGGGTTATTGAACGCGACAAGGGTTCATCCTATTACATCAACAATACATTGGTGCGTCGTCGCGATGTGGCTGATTTGTTTTTAGGCACAGGGCTAGGAGGCCGCGCATACGCAATTATCGGTCAAAATACCATCAACCGGATTGTGGAGGCTAGGCCTGAAGAGCTGCGCATCATATTGGAAGAAGCGGCCGGTATCAGTAAATACAAGGAAAGACGACGAGAAACTGAGCTGCGCCTACGTGACACCCGCGAAAATTTAATTCGGGTAGAAGACATTTTGCAGGAGCTGGATAAGCAGATTGCTAGGCTGCAATCTCAAGCCGTGGTCGCTGAGAAGCATAAAGGTTTGCAAGCCATGCTTAAGCTAAATTCAGCTTTAGTTTGGGCATTAAAAAAACGTGAGGCCAGCGCCCATTGGGAAAAAACCAAGAGGCAGGTGCAGCAATTGGCACAGGACCTTGAGGCTCAAATGGCCGGTTTGCGTAATAAAGAGCGAAACTTAGAATTGGCTAGGCAAGAAAATGTTCATTTCGTTGAGGCGGTAAATCAGGCCCAGGCCGCCTATTACCAAGCCAATTCTGAGCTGGCTAAGGTTGAGAATCAGCTAAAAAATACCCAAGAAGCCCAAGACCGTATGCATGCCCAGCTTAATCAGTTGGCGACGCAGCTAGAGAAAAATAATACCCAAACAACACAGCTGCAAAACGATTTATCAAGTGCAAAAGCCAAGTTGGTGCTTGAGCAAAATCGCATTGCCTTGTCAGAAAAAGCCAATCAACAAGCGGCAGAGGCTATGCCCTTGCTATTAACGCAGTTTCAAGCCAAGCAAAATTCCTTAGAAGTGGCGTTGGCCAATGTGCTTGATGAGAGTCGATATCTGCAATCTGAACAAAACCATATTGACTACGCAAAGCGCACCGCAGCTGACATTAGTCAGCATGTAGAGAAATTAAGTTTGGCCTTGGCTGCAATCGAGTTATGCGAAGATGGGCTATTGGAGGCGCAACAAGCCGAGTTGCAGGAAGTGCATGCCAGTATCGCTAAATTGGAGGCCAAAGTAGCCGCTGGCTTAGCAAAAGAAAATAAATTAAGCGCTGAAGTTAAGCTTCATAACGAGGCTCAGCTATCGGCTCAGCGCGATTTAAACATCTTGGAGTCTGAGCATCGGTCCTTAGGCAAAATTCAGCAATCAATCAATAACGCTAACGACGAGGAGGGCTTAAGTCGCTGGCTAAGTAGCGCAGGATTACAGGGTAAATCACGCATCTGGCAATCGGTTAGCGTGAAATCGGGCTGGGAAACCGCGCTGGAGGCGGTGCTTGGGGCTAAGCTAAACGCCATTTCTACGGATGCATTGCACACCTTGGAACGCCCGCCCGCCGCTTTGACCCTGGTCTTTGATGGCGAGCCTGTTAGCGAGAAAGTGCATGCGTCTGATCGAGCTAGGCTTTATTCCATTATTACTAATGTTGCGCCTAAACAAGAAGCCGTTTTGCAGGATTGGCTAAGCGACTTTTATTTGTTGGAAGAGGGTGCTGATGCTGAACGGGCAAGGCTATCCTTGCTAAAAGGCGAATATTTGGTGAATAAGCAGGGTGACATATACGATAGGCATAGCGTAAGTTACTTTGCGACGCAGTCAATGTTGCACGGCGTATTAGAGCGGCAAGCACAACTGCAAGCGCTAGAGGAAAAGTTGCCCCATGCACAAACTGCCTTGGCCAAGGCTCAAGCAGCATTACGGCAAACGGAAACAGATTTACAGGAGGCAAAAGCCCAGCAGAATTTGCTTGCCCAGGAATTAAAGTTGGCTATTCAGCATGCCCACCAAATGAACTTGCATTTGCAGCAACAGCAACAAATGCAGCTGAACAATCTCCAAAAACAAAGTGCTTTAGCGGCTGAACGGCTTAATTCCAGCGAAAAATTGGCCTTATTGGCTGCGGAAATAACAGATAAAGAGCAAGCCTTGCTTGCTAAATCATCCAATCTGCCGCTATTGCAGCAAGCCAAAAATGAGGCTGAATTGGCTAAGAAAAATGCAGAACTTTCCCTTAATCAAGCTCGCGAAGAATTGCATGTAATGGAGAAAATGCACCAAGAGTTAAATTTCTCTATGCGTCTTGTTTCAAATGAAATCATAGAGTTAGAAAATAAAATTAATGTAATTTTTGAAGAAAATTCTAGCATAAAATCCGCGCAAGATAGTGCGGCAGCCAGCCTTGCCGGCATAGCCTTGGATGCTTTAAAAGCAAGCTTGCAAGAGGCCGTTAATGAAAAACAAAAGCAAGAACAAGCCCTGATTGATGCCAGAAACAGCATGAGTGTTAGCGAAGCTGCGCTGCAACAGCAGGAGCGCGAGCGTATGCAAGATGAGCAGTCACTTCATCCTATGCGTGACAAGTTAGAAGCGAGTCGATTAGGTGAGCAGGAGGCCAGACTGAACTTCGAGCAATGTCAAGCCGAGCTTGATGCTTGCGGGCTGCCTGAGCAGCAGTTAAATCAGCACTTGGACGCCGCGTTAGCCAGCAAGAGTGTAATGAAAGTGGCTGAATTGGAAAAAATATGCGTGCAAACACAATTGGCCATAGACGATTTGGGGGCTGTTAATTTGGCGGCCATACAAGAATTAGACGCAGAGCAAACGCGTAGGCAATACCTGGCGAGCCAATCCAATGATCTCAAAGAAGCCATTGAAACCTTGGAAGATGCCATACGCAAAATAGACAAAGATACCAGAAGCCGTTTACAAGATACGTTCGAATTAGCCAATAGGCATTTCAATGATTTATTTGTCACTTTATTTGGTGGTGGACAGGCCGGCTTGGCTTTACTGGGCGATGAGATACTGGATACCGGTTTGCAAGTTTTCGCGCAGCCACCAGGGAAAAAGAACAGCACCATACACTTGCTTTCTGGTGGCGAAAAAGCCCTCACGGCACTGGCCTTAGTTTTTGCTTTGTTTAGGTTAAATCCCGCACCATTTTGCTTAATGGATGAAGTGGATGCCCCCTTGGATGACAGCAACACTGAACGATTTTGTGAAATGGTAAAAAAAATGTCTGAAAAAACACAGTTTTTATACGTCAGTCATAATAAAATAACCATGGAAATGGCGCAGCAATTGATCGGTGTTACCATGCAGGAATCCGGTGTTTCGCGCATTGTTGAGGTGGATATGGATGCGGCGGCTCAAATGATGCATGCCGCAGAGTTTGTCTAGCCACATTTCAAACTAAACCAATTGAAAGTTAAGCTGATATGAGTGATTTGCAAATAGCATTAATAGCCATAGGCGCATTGATAATACTGGCGGTATTGATACTTAATTGGTGGCAGGAAAGGCGTTTTCATCGCCAGGCACAGAGTCATTTTAGTGAAGAGAAAAATGATGCATTGCTGCCAGAATCTAACCCTGTAACTGTAAGTGAGCAGCAGGTTCAGGCTAGGCAAGACCTTGACGACGGTCCTGTTCATTTCGATGATGCACAAGATGCGGATAATTTTACAATTAATGTGCAAATCAAGCTCGATGGCGAAGAAGACCCTGCAGAAGAAAGTCCTGCATTAGTACAGTTGGAAGAAGATGGCCTGGAAACAGATTTAGAGGACCATCCCAGCGCTGAGCCAGCCACGCCAGTTATCAGTGCCAGCTTGCCAGCTATGTTGAAACATAATATAGACACAACGGCTTTGTTATACCTTGCTAAACAATCAACCGTATCGATATTGAATGAAGCCGCGCACGGCTTATTTGATGGGCTCGATAAGCCATTTTTTATCCACGTGCTAGACAAAGCTAATGTTTGGCATTTACTAAATGAAATAGACGAAGCCGACCATCAAGCGGTAATTAGAGTGGCATGCAGCATGCAATTGGCTGATAGAGGAGGCGCGGTATCGCGTAGTAGCTTAAGCCGTTTTCAGCTAGCCGTGACGGATTTCGCCTTAAAAATCAATGCGGACATAGAGTGGCAAGATATTGATGCCATACAGGCACAAGCAAGTGAGCTGGATGCATTTTGCATAGCGGTAGATAAAACAGTGGGCTTTCATTTAAGTCACGGCGAAGACGGCGCTTTTTCAGCAGCTCAATTAAGAGTATTAGCCCAGGCGCAAGGCGTGGAAGCAAATGATGCCGGCTACTTGCAAGCCAGTAATGCCATAAGTGCTAAGCCTTCATTCATTATTTTTAATACCGAACATCAGCTCGCTGGCCGTAATGATGCCAGCGATATCGTCATTAAAAACGCCACTTTTCAGTTGGATATACCCCGTGTTGATGACTGCGCATCAGCCTTTAAGCACATGGTTAAAGTGGCTAAGTTGTTGGCAACTGAGCTGAATGGTCAGCTATTAGATGCCAATAATAAAATTTTAACCGACCTACAAATTGAGCAAATTTTTCAACAACTTCATTCCATACAAGAGGCCATGATAGCGAGAGACATTGAGCCTGGCTCCGAGGCGGCGCTTAGGTTATTTTCATAAATGAGCCGCAGTGAGCAACAAGGTTTATTATTCGAAAGTCTCGTAAGCACAGGGTTGGCATCGGACGATGTGATCCAAGAATACCAGCAATTAAGGCGCAGCCTAGAGCAATACGACTATGAGTATTATGTTTTAGACGCGCCCTCTGTGCCAGACAGTGAGTACGATAGGCTGTTCAAGGCATTGCGAGCGCTTGAGCAAGCTCATCCCGAACTGGTGACAGCAGACTCTCCAACCCAACGCGTTAGTGGCACGGCAAGCAATGCCTTTGCTAGCATTAGCCATAAGCAAGCCATGTTATCCCTTAATAACGCCTTTGAAGATCAAGAGCTTGAGGCGTTTGACAAGCGTGTACGTGAAGGCTTGGATTGCGATCAAGTTGAATACGCGGTTGAGCCAAAATTTGATGGATTGGCCATTACCTTAAGTTATGAAAACGGACTATTCAAGCAAGGCGCGACACGTGGGGATGGTTACACGGGTGAGGATGTGACGCACAATTTGCGTACCCTACGTAGCATCCCCATGCGCTTAAATTGCCTAAACCCACCCGCGCTATTGGAAGTGCGAGGTGAAGTGCTAATGCTTAAACGGGATTTTGAAAAATTAAATGCCATGCAATTAGCCAAGGGTGATAAACCCTTTGCCAATCCAAGAAATGCAGCGGCTGGCAGCTTGCGTCAATTGGATGCAAAAATAACCGCCACTAGACCATTAAGTTTTTTTGCCTATGGTCTAGGTGTGGCCCACGGTATACCAACCATAGCCAGTCATAGCGAGGCCATGGATTATCTTGCTGGATTGCAATTTCCAGTAAGTCATGTGCGTGCTGTAGTCACTGGCCTGTCTGGCTTGCAAGCCTATTACCAAAGAATGGCGCTATTGCGTGATGGATTGGCCTTTGATATTGACGGTGTGGTTTACAAGGTTAATCAATTTAAACTGCAAGATGAGCTGGGGTTTGTATCGCGCGCACCGCGCTGGGCCATCGCACATAAATTTCCCGCACAAGAAGCGCTTACCGTTGTTGAAGATATTACCGTGCAGGTTGGCAGGACAGGGGCCATAACCCCAGTGGCAAGGCTGTCGCCAGTGTCGGTAGGTGGGGTCACGGTCACCAACGCCACCTTACACAATGAAGACGAAGTTAGGCGCAAAGACGTGTATATAGGCGATACAGTGAGCGTGCGCAGGGCAGGGGACGTGATTCCAGAAGTGGTTAGCGTACTTAAAGAAAGGCGCCCAATAAGTGCAAGGCGCTTTGAAATGCCTGTGTTATGCCCAGATTGCGGTTCCCACATAGTTAAGCAAGTAGATGAAGCGGTTGCCCGTTGCAGTGGGGGATTGTTCTGTCCGGCACAGCGTAAGCAAGCCATCGTGCATTTTGCCTCTAGGCGCGCCATGGACATTGAAGGCTTGGGCGAGAAGCTGGTAGAGCAGTTGGTCGATGCTGGGCTGGTCCATACGCTGGCAGATATATACCAATTAGATTTGCTAACGCTATCCAATCTGGATCGCATGGCCACCAAGTCGGCTCAGAATTTGCTACAAGCCCTAAATAAAAGTAAGTCCACCAGCTTATCTCGATTTATCTATGCATTAGGCATGCGTAACGTTGGTGAGGCCACGGCAAAAGATTTAGCTAGGCACTTTGCCAATTTAAACAAATTAATGCAGGCAAGCCATGAGGATTTATTGGCGGTTAGCGATGTGGGTCCTATCGTTGCAGATTCCATAAGGAATTTTTTCGCCGAGGCCCATAATCAAGCCGTTATCAAACAGTTGCTTGATGCCGGCCTGCATTGGCCAGACAGCGATAGCAATCGAAACGAGCTAAGCCGTCTGGCTGGAAAAACATTTGTATTAACCGGGACATTAAGCACGCTTAGTCGAGATAAAGCAAAGGAACTAATAGAGGCTAGGGGGGCTAAAGTGAGCGGCAGTGTGTCCAAAAAAACAGATTACGTCATTGCAGGCACTGAAGCCGGCAACAAGCTAGAACAAGCAAAAATACTGGAATTAACCATATTGGATGAAGTCGGCTTAATGCAGCTCTTGGCCGATCAATAAATGCAAAGGTAATTATCACAATGAAGCTACAAAAAACCTTAATTACAACATTTATCCTATTGTTTTGTAATGAAATATCGGCTGAAAATTTAACGGTGCAAGGCTGTAATAAGTTGCTGGAAAATGGTAATTCAGTGGCTGCTATTGCGTACGCAAAGAAAATGCTGTCAGTCAACAATGGAGACAAGGATGCCTTGCTTTGCCAAGGCCGGGCATACCATGCCGGTGGGGATTATAAAAATGCTATCCGTACATTTGAATTGGCCGAACGAAACTCAAGGGATGGCCTAGATAAAACGGTAGCTATATTTTTAGCTGCTAACGCCCACAAGGCGGCTAAAGAGACTGATTTGGCGCTTGCTGGGTATCAAAAAGCGCTAAGCCAAGCACAAGCAATAAACAACATCGGCATGCAAAGGTTGGCTTACACGGCGATTGGGGATATGGCTATTGCCAATCAGCAATACAGCACAGCCCTAGATAATTATCTAATGGGCTTTAAGTTAGCAGCCAATGATAATGAGCGCGCTGAGAGCGCTGAAAAGCTTGCTATGGCATACCATGAGCTAAATGAACATGGTCTGGCAGTGGAATACCAAATCAAAGCCTATCTACTGCACGATACCGTGGGCACCTTAGACCAATATGCCAATTCCAGTATTTTGTTAGGAAGATATTATGCAGCCGACAAAAATTATGTTGCTGCCGAGAGAACGCTAAATAAAATTATTGCGTTTGCTAAGGATCAAGGCGGTATTTACTATGAAGCAAAGGCTAGCGTTACCTTGGCTATGGTGAAGCTTAGCCTGGGAGATAAAAATGCGGCACAGCGTTTAATAGAACATGCCTTGTCGCTGGCTAGATCGAGTCGCGATAAAGCCTTGGAAGAAGAGATCACTTTGGAGACGCGTGGCTTGCTTTAAGGCTGTCGTTTATTGATTTTACATAATATACATTATGCGAAACTAAGGCGAAAAATTAAAGCCAAGCGTAAGGCCCGGCTTTAATAATACTTTCGGTTGCTAGCAGCTAAATTAGCTAGCCAAATAAGCTGTGCCTGTTCTACTTGTTATTTTTACCTATTGTTAAAGAATGCGATGTTCATTACTTTGTCATTAACAAAAGTAATTTCCGTTTCTTTGTATGTGCGACTGGCATCGTATTTAACTAAGTTTTTGTAGTACCACATTTCCACATTAACGCGTTTAGAACCTTTTTCATCTGCGCCTACCCTGTTTAAAAAGCTGGAGGCACCTTGGGGCTTAACTGAGGCATCTTTTTTGAATGGCGCGCCCAATTTTTGCGTGACCAAGGATTTGGATTTGCCGCTAAATGTGTTCAGGAACTGATCTTCTGTGTATGTCTTCTGGTTGCCCGCAGCCTGGGCTACATTGAAATTGCTAGACATAACAGCAATGGTTACTAATGCGTAGCATAAGTGCTTAAAAATTTTCATGATAATGCCTATAAAAGAATAAAAATATAACGGCGCTTATTATGACATCGATGCAGTAATAAGCCTAGTGTACGGTTCTGAGATTGAGCGATTGCAAAAGTTCGCTTAATTACTAGTTACATGCATGCGCATGGGTAAATAAGCGAAAGAAATTTTCTGTTGATGCTTGACCTATGCTTTCTAATGAAACATTACGTAAATCAGCAATTTCTTGCGCGACATATTTTACAAAGCCCGGTTGATTGGTTTTTCCTCGGTGTGGCATGGGTGCAAGGTAGGGTGAATCCGTCTCGATTAAGAGTCTATCCAATGGTATGGCTTTGGCTACGTCCTTTACCGTGGTGGCATTTTTGAAGGTTACGATACCAGAGAATGATATGTAAAACCCCAATTCCATGGCCTGCTCGGCCACGGCTAAATTTTCCGTAAAGCAATGCATAACACCGCCCACCTTATCAGCCCCCTCCTCACGCATAATGCGTAAAGTATCCTCTGCTGCATTGCGCGTGTGTATAACCAACGGTTTGCCAGACAAAATCGCCGCTTTTATATGCGTACGAAAGCGATTGCGCTGCCACTCTAAGTCACCTGACAGTCTAAAGTAATCTAAGCCGGTTTCTCCTATGGCGACAACCTTAGGATGGTCGGCTAAGCGCATTAATTCATCCACGGTTGGCTCGCTGATGTTTTCATAATCAGGGTGCACGCCAACGGAGGCGAAAAAATTGGCGTTGGTCTCTGCAAGTGCTAGAACCTGCGGAAAATCATCCAGCGTCACAGAGATGCATAAGGCGTGACCTACCTGATTATCACGCATGGCTTGCTTGATTGTAGGGAGTTCCTTGAGCAATTCAGGGAAGTTTAAATGGCAATGCGAATCAACGAGCATGGTTTTAAGTTTTCAATGTTGGGCTATGGTTTTAATTCTATGGTTTTAATTAAATGGTGTGCGTATGACGCGACGACCTTAGGGCTGAGCCAAGCAAGTGTTCAATTTTTTCACGGGCAGCATGACCGCCCTCGTTTTCATTGAATTGCACGCCCACGCCTTGCGGTTTTTCGCCTTGATTGGCAGGTGAAATCCAAGCCACATGGCCTACAACCTTAAGTTTCAGGGGTTCATCAATCAAGCTCAGCAGCATGGTTAGTGACTCACCCATTTTTAGTGACTTGTCCGTTGGGATAAACAAGCCACCGCCATGCAGAAATGGCATGTAAGCGGCATGCAGCGCAGCTTTTTCTTTAAATATCAGTGATAATATGCTGCCATTATCTAGCTGGTCTGAGATGTTAAGCGTGTCAGTGTTCATTTTTTTGCCTCATGCTTAATGGCATACTAATGGTTCTTAGGCTTAGAAAAAATTCGCGTATAGTCCACCAGTAGAGCCTCTATTTGCAACTCATGATTTAATGGATGCAATGCCAGTTTGCGCAATTCATTAAGGCTCTTTTGCAGCTGCATTAATTTAGCCAAATCCACTCTGGCAGCGAGCGCTTCCAAGGCCTTCGCATGAGCAGCATGGTAACGCACTTCCTTTGCGTGCTTAACTAAAAATAGGTCGTAAAGCCATTTTTGCAAGGCAGTTATACCCGTTTCAGCAGAGTGCGCCATTAACGCTGGCGCAGCAATATGTGCGCTCAATTTTTCACCTTGAGCCAGCAGTTGCACAAAATCCTTAGACTGAGAAAACTGCAGTGCATCGCTTATGGTTTTTAGGGGTGAGCCGGCAAAGTATTGTAGCTGCTGCTCGGCATTACTTAAGCCCTGCTCAGCCAGCCAAGCCAGGGATGCTTCTGTGCTGGGCAGTGGCATGTTTATTTTCTGGCAGCGACTAACTACGGTTGGTAATAAGCGTTGAATTTGGTGGCTTACTAATAAAAACACCACGCCTGGTGCAGGTTCCTCGAGCATTTTTAACAAGGCATTAGCGGATGCGTTATTGAGTGCTTCGGCAGGATAAATTAGGATAATTCGCATGCCGCCGCTGCGGTGGCTGGACAGGCCGGTAAAGTCAGCGAGATCGCGAATTTGCGCTACTGAAATTTGTGTTTTTTTCTTGGTTTTTTTTAGCGCTACGGTATCGCCCTCGCCTTCATCCTCTTGCTCAGGGCTGATAAGCTTGAAGTCCGGGTGACTATCTTCATTAAACCAATTGCAACTGGCGCACAATCCGCAAGCAGCGCTTGAGTTTTTCTCAGAGCACAACAAACTTTTACTAAAATAGCGGGCAAAATCAAATTTTCCTATGCCTGCTGGGCCATGCATTAAATAGGCATGTGGCCTTTGTTGTGTGTTTGCGTTTAGCTTATGCCAAAGCTGATTTTGCCAAGGATAAAAGTTTAAATTTTGTTTGTCTAGCATAGGCTTAGCACAATGCGCTCAACGGCTTTGCTGACTTCATCTAAGCTATTATTTGCATCGATTACTCGAAACCTAACTGGATTTTCAGCAGCGCGCTGTAAATACGCTTGCCGTATGCGTGAGAAAAAATCCGCGTCTTCACGTTCAAATTTATCTGGACTACGCGCTGCACGCAACCTTTGCACGCTAACCTCAACCGGTACATCAAATAGCAGGGTTAGGTCAGGCTGAAAATCCCCTTGCACCCACTGCTCCAATGCTTCAATTTTACTTGCCGCCACCCCTTTGGCGCCGCATTGATAGGCATAGGTGGCATCTGTAAATCGATCTGAAAGTACATAAGCGCCCCTTGCTAGCGCTGGCTTAATGACGCATTCGATATGTTCCTGACGGGCTGCAAACATTAATAGGGTTTCAGTTTCTGCGCGCATGGGCTCGTGCAATACCAGTTCTCGCAAGCGTTCACCTAAGCCAGTGCCACCAGGCTCCCTGGTTGAGATGACCTCGTGCCCCTGCGCTTGCAAAATAGCAATGATATGCGGGATGTGGGTGCTCTTGCCCGCCCCATCCATGCCTTCTAATGTAATAAATTTTCCTGACATAGCGCTTTCAATTAGAGTTATTTATTATTTTTTATTTGGTAGTGAATAACCGCAGCATTATGCTCGGTTAGTTTATTAGAGAACACATGGCTGCCGTCGCCTTTACCCACAAAGTACAAGGCTTTTGTTTTTGCTGGGTGTAATGCCGCTTCTATGGATGCCAAGCCCGGCATGGCTATAGGACTAGGGGGCAGACCGTCGCGGGTGTACGTGTTGTATGGGGTGTCGGCCAACAAATCTTTTTTGCGTATATTGCCATCGTAATGCCTGCCCATGCCATAGATAACCGTGGGGTCAGTTTGTAGGCGCATGCCTATGCGCAAACGATTAATGAATACCCCAGCTATCATGGGACGCTCGCTGGCCTTACCCGTTTCTTTCTCAACGATGGATGCCATGATTAGCGCTTGGTAGCTGTTTTCATAGGGCAGGTTTGCGTCGCGTTTTGCCCACGCTGTTGCTAACTTGGTTTGCATGGACGAATAACTGCGTTGCAAAATGGCCGCATCGCTTGTATTGCGGTCAAAGTAAAAGGTGTCAGGAAAAAACAAACCCTCTGCGATGCTGTACGGTGAGCCCAATGATCGCATGATTTCTGCTTCCGATAGATTGTTTAGTGTTTGCTTAAGCGCATCGTTTTTTCTAATTTTCTCTTGTAGTTGGAAAAAATTATGGCCTTCAATAAAGGTAATGCTGGCTTGGGTGGTCTTGCCGTGATTGAGTGAAAGCAATAATTGGTAAGGCGTTACATTTTTATTCAAGGTGTATTCACCTGCTTGCAAGTAAGCCTCTTTATGCAGTAACTTCGCGATTAATATAAACCGCCATGGTTCATTTAGTACGCCTTGCTTAACCAGTTGCTTAGCGATGCTTTTTAAGCCACTGTTGGCTTGTATACTAATTTCTTGGCTATTCGGTTGCAGCTTCAATGGTGAAATCGCATAGTAAACGAGGCCTGCGAGCAGGATGCTAGCAAATAACATGCTTAGCCATAGCCAATTTTTTATGCGCTTAATCATGTGCTAGTAAGTCCCTGAAGTTTTTGGCTAAGGCTTGTTGTGGCCAGCTACTGCTTTTAATAGACCTTACTTGAAAGGCGCCAAAAAGGCTGTTGCATAGTATCACTTCATCAGCTTGCATTAAGCGCTCTAAGGGCAATTGACAAACCTGCATGTTCAAATTCAACACACCGGCTAAGCTCATTATGCGTTCACGCGTGACGCCTGACACCCCGCACTGACTTAAATCTGGGGTAAGCAATTGATTGCCAAAACGAGAGAATACATTGGCCGTGGTGCACTCTATGACGTTATCCTGTTGGTCCAACAGTAGTCCATCAAAAATACCATCATCACGCCACTCCATCCGCGCCATCACATTTTCCAAGCGATTTAGATGTTTAATACCGGCCAATTTTGTTTGTGGGGCTAAACGCAGCTCACACAAGTGCAAATCAACGCCAGCTTCATAGCTGGCTTCGGCGTATAAAGGCATGGGCGATAGCATCAATATACGGCTGGGGCAGGTGACTGAAGGGGTTTTGTAGCCCCGCTCCCCCACCCCTCTGGTGATGATGATTTTGGCTACGGCTAGCTTATTGCTGTCTAAATCCGGCTCAAGCAGCAGTTGCAAAAAGTCGTGCATAAGCAACTCTGCACTTGGGCAAACCAAGCCTATGGCTGCGCAGTCAGCGACTAACTTTTGGTAGTGCAATGGCCAGTGAAGCGGCATGCCACCACGCGTTTGCATGGTGCGAAAAACGCCATCACCATAGGCTAAGCCACGATCTAATGGCGTTAGGGTTTGGCTTAAATCACCATTAATTATATAAGTTGGTCTAGCTTGCATAAGCCATAATTAAACCATAGAACCATGAATTCACTAGCGATGTGTGGATGAAATTAACAAAAAAGCCTGTGATTAAAAAACTCACAGGCTAGGTAAAAAGCTAAAGTTAAGGCGATTATATTTTTTTGAAAACTAAACTGCCATTTGTGCCACCAAATCCAAAATTATTTTTTAATGCGTAGTTGATTTTAATGTCGCGTGCCGTGTTGGCGCAAAAATCCAAATCGCATTCTGGGTCTTGATTGAAAATATTGATGGTAGGTGGCGATATTTGATTGTAAATAGACAGTACCGTAAACACAGATTCTAAGCCACCTGCACCGCCAAGCAAATGCCCAGTCATGGATTTGGTTGAATTGACTAATAGCTTGTATGCATGTGATCCAAATGCCGCTTTAATGGCATTGGTTTCGTTGGCGTCGCCTAGCGGTGTTGATGTGCCATGGGCATTGATGAATTGAATTTCGCTAGGGTCTATGCCCGCATTGTTGATGGCGTTAACCATGGACCTGCGTGGTCCATCCATATTCGGTGCAGTCATGTGGTAAGCGTCAGCACTCATGCCGTAGCCACTTAATTCGGCATAAATTTTAGCGCCGCGTTTTTTTGCGTGTTCGTATTCTTCTAGCACCATGACACCGGCGCCCTCGCCTATGACAAAGCCATCGCGGTCTTTATCCCATGGCCGACTTGCCGTTGCTGGGTCATCGTTGCGTGTTGAAAGTGCCCTGGAAGCAGCAAAGCCACCCACGGTCAATTGTGTAATAGCGGATTCCGCACCACCTGCGATCATCACATCGGCATCGCCGTACTCTATCATGCGTGAGGCATCGCCTATCGAATGCGTACCTGTAGTACAAGCCGTGACAATGGCTACATTTGGCCCTTTTAAGCCGAATATAATACTTAAATTACCTGAAATCATGTTGATGATGGTGCCAGGAATGAAGAATGGCGATATTTTTCGTGGGCCAGATTCTTTGTATAGCACATCGGTGTCTTCGATAAGTTGTATACCGCCTATGCCTGAGCCTATTGATACACCTATGCGTTCCGCATTTTGTTCCGTCACTTCCAGGCCAGAGTCTTTAAATGCTTCTATACCTGCTGCTAAGCCATACTGGATAAAGGTGTCCATGCGTCTGGCATCTTTGGCTGAAATGAAATCTTCCGCGTTAAAGTCTTTGACTTCGCCCGCTATGGTGGAGCTAAAAGCCGTCGTGTCAAATTTGGTAATCTGTGAGATGCCTGATTTGCCGGCGACCAAGTTGGTCCAGGCCGTATTCACACCAATGCCTACTGGTGATACGACCCCTAGGCCAGTGACGACAACGCGACGTTTATTTGCAGGTTTAGACATAAGAATCGGCTCTTAGAAAAAAATTAACCCAGAAATCTTAGACAAAAATTGTTAAATGATTTCTGGGTTTTTTTAATGCATTATTGCTACTGAAAATTTTTAGTTTTTGCGCATGAGCAAGCTCTCAGTAGCGTGCATACATATGAATTTATTTTAGGTTGGTATTGATGTAATCAATCGCTAATTGTACCGTAGTGATTTTTTCCGCTTCTTCGTCTGGAATTTCGCAGTCAAATTCTTCTTCTAGCGCCATTACCAATTCAACAGTATCAAGCGAATCGGCACCTAAATCATCTACAAATGAGGATGAATTTTTCACATCGGCTTCATTTGCACCTAGTTGTTCAGTCACAATCTTTTTAACGCGTTGTTCGATGTCAGACATCTAATTACCCCTTTTAATAAAAAATAGCCGTGTTTATGTAATAAATCAGCTAAGTTGATATTCTACCAAAACTCGGCAAAAATAAATAAAAACTTTTAAACCATTAGCATGCCGCCGTTAACATGTATGGTTTCACCGGTGATATAAGCGGCGGCCGGTGAAGCCAAAAATGCCACGGTTGCAGCGATCTCTTTTACTTGACCCAAACGACCCACGGGTATGCGAGCTAGCATTTTATTGGTGATGTCTTCAGGCAAGTCGGCCGTCATGTCCGTTTCTATGAAGCCTGGCGCAACACAATTAACAGTGATGCCACGGCTGCCAACTTCGGCCGCAAGCGATTTAGTAAAGCCAGTCATACCAGCCTTTGCCGCTGCGTAATTGGTTTGCCCGGCATTGCCCATGTGGCCAACAACCGAGGATATGCTGATGATGCGACCTTGCCTGGCTTTCATCATAGGTCTTAGCACCGCTTGACTCATGCGAAACACCGAGCTCAAATTGGTGCTGATCACCGCATCCCAGTCCTCGTCTTTCATACGCATTAACAAGGTGTCACGGGTAATGCCGGCATTATTGACCAATATGCCGATGTCGCCGTACTTATCTGCAATGTTGCTTAATGTCTTTTCAACTTGTTCGGCGTTGTTTACATCCAAGGCCATGCCCTCACCTTTGATGTTGGCTGTCGCAAAATGACTGCTGATGGCCAGTGCGCCCGCTTCGGATGTGGCCGTACCAATAACCGTAGCGCCCAGTTCGCCAAGTGCCAACGCGATACCTGCACCTATGCCGCGACTGGCGCCTGTAATTAATGCAATTTGTCCTGTTAGCATTTTAAGTCCTTGTTTTATCTAGATAATACAATAATATATTCTACAAGAGCGAGCTGAATTCCTGCAGGCTTTCATTGCTGGTTAATGCCGTGCAGGAAAAATTTGCTTCTATGCGTTTTGTCAGTCCTGCTAACACCTTACCAGGACCACATTCTGCACCTAGCAGTATGCCTTGAGCGTTGATAGCACGCACGGTTTCAACCCAGCGCACAGGATTGTATAACTGTCGCACTAGCGCGTCCTTAATCTTACTCCCCTCTTGGTATGCCAACACATCTGCATTATGCAGAACGGGGATTTGCGGTGTATTAATTGTTACGTTGGCTAAATAGTCCGCCAATTTTTCTGCGGCTGGCTGCATCAATGCACAATGCGACGGGACGCTAACCGGCAGTGCCACAGCGCGCTTTGCCCCTCTGGCTTTAGCCAATGCCATGCCGCGCTCGACGGCCTCTTTGTTGCCGGCAATGACCACTTGGCCAGGTGAATTAAAATTCACTGCCTGTAACACTTGATTTTCTGCCGCCTCGGCACACACGGCAGCGACAGCAGCGTCATCCAATCCTAATAATGCCGCCATTGCGCCCACACCTGCGGGCACAGCATTCTGCATTACCGTAGCGCGATATTGCACCAGCGGTAAACTGTCGGCAAAACTCAATGCTTGCGCAGCGACCAAAGCCGTGTACTCGCCTAAGCTGTGGCCTGCTAAGACGCTAGGTTGAGCTGCCGTTTGCGCTTGCCATGCACGCCATGTAGCAATGCCAGCCACCAGCATGATGGGTTGAGTATGCGTGGTCTCATTAATGCTTTCGTTCTCTTCCGTTGCCATCTTCCAGAAATCAACGCCCAATATGTCGGAGGCTTCAACAAACGTGTCGCGTATGATTTTTGCGTCAGCAAAGCCGCTCATCATGCCTACGGATTGTGAGCCTTGGCCGGGAAAGAAGAAGGTAAATTTATTCATGGTGTGATGCCGTCAAATTGTCAAAAAATAGCTTATTTGGCTAGTATTTAATTAAAGCTGAACCCCAGGTGAAGCCGCCACCAAAGGCTTCCATTAGCACTATGTCGCCACGTTTAATGCGGCCATCGCGAACAGCTACGTCCAGCGCTAGGGGAATGGATGCGGCAGAAGTGTTGCCATGTTTATCCACTGTCACCACCACTTTATCCATACTCATTTCTAGTTTCTTGGCTGTGGCTTGCAAAATACGTATGTTTGCTTGGTGTGGAACCAGCCAATCTATGTCAGATTTGCGTAAATTATTGGCCAACAAAGTTTCATCAACGATGGCATCCAAGGTGTTTACCGCCACTTTAAACACGGCATTGCCTTCCATAACAACCGTATCACCACCGTGCGTTTTTCGAGGCACGTGCAACATTTTTTCATAATTGCCATCCGCATGCAAATGCGTGGAAATGATGCCTTGCTCTTCGCTGGCTTGTAATATAACTGCGCCGGCGCCATCGCCCCATAGTATGCAATTGCCTCGGTCTGTCCAATCCACTATGCGAGAAAAAGCTTCGGCACCAACGACTAATGCGCACTTGGCTGCGCCTGATTTAATGAAATTATCTGCGGTTGCAAGCGCGTAAACAAAGCCACTGCAAACGGCTTGCACGTCAAATGCAGGGCATCCGGCTATCCCTAGTTTATTTTGTAACATCACCGCCGTGCTTGGGAAGACTTTATCTGGCGTGGTGGTTGCTACTATGATGAGGTCTATGCAAGTTGGGTCAATATTGGCTGATTCTATGGCTTGACGAGCCGCATGTGCAGCTAGATCACTAGTAAACTCATCGTCCGCAACAATGTGGCGTTCACGTATGCCTGTGCGTGAAAAGATCCACTCATCCGTGGTATCCACCATTTTTTCCAGTTCGGCATTGCTTAGTATTTTCTTTGGCAGGTAGCTGCCTGTGCCTGCTATGCGTGAGTAAATCATTCGTCTTCCGAACCATCCGCATCTGCATGCGATGCTAGGGCTTCTTTTAAGAGCATGTGTTCAATTTCCAATTGCTGGGCTATGCGGTCCAGTACCCCGCTACGGGATTCTTCAAGGGCAGTGTGTATGGCATTCAAAAAGGCCTTGCTGTCTGCCCCGCCATGGCTTTTAACCACTATGCCGCGCAAACCCAATAAACTGGCGCCATTGTAATTGCGTGGGTCCATGCGTTTCTTGAATGCTTTTAATACAGGTGCTGCTGCCAGTCCGGCCAACTTAGTCAACCAGTTGCGTTTGAATTCTTGACTGAGGAAACGGCCTATCATTTGAATTAAGCCTTCTGCTGCCTTCAGCGTGACGTTGCCAACAAAGCCATCACAAACTACGATGTCGGTGGTGCCTTTGAATATATCATTGCCTTCTATGTTGCCATAAAAATTTAAATGACTGGCTTTCAACAATTCGCCGGTTTTTTTAACCACCTCATTGCCTTTGATGTCTTCGGTACCAATGTTAAGCAAGCCTATGGTAGGGTTCTCACGGTTTTCAACGCAACTAACCAGCATGCTGCCCATCACCGCAAATTGCAGGAGTTGCTCAGCAGTACAATCGGCATTGGCGCCGAGGTCCAGTATGTATATTTTGCCTTTTTGGCATGGGAACACCCCTGCGATGGCTGGCCTATCTATGCCGGGTAAGGTCTTTAACACAAAGCGTGCTGTAGCCATCAAGGCGCCCGTGTTGCCCGCGCTTACGCAAGCTGATGCAACGCCATTTTTGACCAAATCAATGGCCACGCGCATGGACGAATCTTTTTTATTTTTGAGGGCGCTTTGCGGTTGCTCATCCATGGCAACCAATTCGCTAGCATGGTGTATGCTGAGTCTTGCAACTTTGCTTTGCTGCAAATTGGCGAGCTCGGCCTCTATGGCGCTAGTTAGGCCCACCAGAATAATATGCAATTCTTGGTTGAGTTCTAGTGCTTTTAGTGCCGCAGGAATGATTACCTTTGGCCCATGATCACCACCCATTGCATCAATTGCTACAGTAATTTGCATAATTTACTCAGTTTATACTTAAGCTTTAAGGCTACTCATTACGCTGAAGCCGCCCGTTACATTAATGGGCACCGCAAAAACCAACGCCGCACCAAATTTGGAGCGGCGTGTGTTGTTTTAATTTATTTTAAAGCATATTTTCAAGGTGGAATCCATTAAAACGCAGTTGCCCAGTTAACAGATTCAATCTTAAGAAAATTATTCGCCTTTGGTCGACAGTACTTTGCGGCCACGGTAGTAGCCGTTTGGGCTAATGTGATGACGAAGGTGCGCTTCACCTGTGGTTGGCTCAACGGCTAATGCCGGGTTAACCAAAAAGTCATGAGACCTATGCATACCGCGCTTTGACGGTGATTTTTTGTTTTGCTGAACTGCCATAATTTACTCCAATAAAATGATTAAAACATCATCTCAATTACATACAAATAGATGCCTAAAATACCGCCTTGCATCGCTAATTTAAGACTGCGTTAAACTACTAGGGCGCCACTATAATATAAAAGCCAGCTTTTGTCAGCCAAAATTGTAGCTTTAAGGCTTAATTAAGCTCTTTAACACAGCGAATGGATTGGGTTTTTCACCGCTTTGATTAACAAGACTTACGCAGGCCTGCTCATGAACTGGCGCGATAGGTAGCGCCATAATCAATTCATCCTCTATCAAGGCAATCACATCCATGTGCTGGCTGATGGGCTGCAAATCAATGTCATCGGTTTCATCGGCGGCATTTGCCAGCAAATCGCCTTCAGGCATGTCACTGATGGAATAATTAAAATTTAAAGCCAGTATAAGCGGCATTTCTTTTAAGCAGCGTTGGCACAAGCAAGTAATGTTTGCTTGCAATGCCAGCAACAAAAGCGCTTGCCCATGGTTACCTTGTTTGCCCGACAGATCAAATTTGATCGATCCGCTAGGGCTGTATTTGCTTGAGGCATTTTTTGTGTCTGCTTCTAGCAAAGCAGACAGGCGTGGGCAGTCGCTGAGACTCAACTCCCCGGTTAAGCGCTCGTTTCTTTTTACAAACGCCAGATTGTCGATAATTATCGTCTGTTTAGTCATTCTAATACTCTAAAATTGCTCTAAAATTTAGCTGCTAAGGGATTTAGCTATAGGGTTTCACATGTTACAATCGCTCGGTTTGAGTGAAAAATTAAGGCATTTAACGTGTTCAAAAAGATTCTTGTAGCCAATCGAGGTGAAATTGCAGTGCGTATTGTACGCGCATGCTCAGAAATGGGCATCAAATCCGTTGCAATTTATGCCGATGCTGACCGTCAAGCCTTGCATGTGAAAAAAGCCGATGAAGCTTACAACATCGGTGCTGATCCGGTTGCCGGGTATTTAAATGCGCACAATATAGTGAATTTGGCGGTGGCTTCAGGCTGCGATGCTTTGCATCCAGGTTACGGCTTTTTGTCTGAAAATCCAGAGTTAGCCGAAATCTGCGAGCGTAGAGGCGTAAAATTTATAGGCCCTAGCGCTGAGGTGATTCGGCAAATGGGCGACAAAATACAAGCGCGTAACGCCATGACAGGCGCAGGCATCCCCTGCACACCAGGCAGTGACGGCAACCTAGAAAACTTAGAGGAAGCCGTTGCTTTAGCAGCGAAAATTGGTTACCCAGTGATGCTTAAGGCCACCAACGGTGGCGGTGGCAGAGGCATACGTCGTTGCGACAGTGAAAAAGAATTGCTCAGCAATTACGACCGCGTCATTTCAGAAGCCAGCAAAGCCTTTGGCAAGCCCGAAGTCTTTTTAGAAAAATGCGTGGTGGCGCCAAGGCATATTGAAGTGCAAATACTTGCCGACTCAGAAGGCAATGTAATCCACTTGTTTGAGCGTGATTGCTCCATACAGCGGCGCAATCAAAAGTTAATCGAAATAGCCCCATCACCTCAATTAAGCCAAGCGCAGCGTGATTACATCGGTGGTTTGGCGGTCAAGGCAGCTAAAGCGGTTGGCTATGAAAATGCCGGTACCGTGGAATTTTTGTTGGATTCGGATAACACCTTTTATTTCATGGAAATGAACACTCGCTTGCAGGTTGAGCATACGGTCACCGAAACCATCACTGGCATTGATATCGTGCAAGAGCAAATACGTGTGGCTTATGGTTTACCCTTGCAATACACCCAAAAAGAAGTGCAATTCAGGGGTTATGCCATGGAATTCCGCATTAACGCTGAAGATCCTAAGAACGATTTTTTACCCAGTTTTGGTAAAATCACACGCTATTATGCTCCGGGCGGCCCGGGCGTTCGCATGGATGCGGCCATTTATAGTGGCTATGTGATTCCACCCTATTACGACTCCATGTGCGCCAAATTAACCGTCTGGGCACTGGATTGGGATAGTGTCATAGAGCGCGGTCGCCGCGCACTGGATGATATGTTGATCTACGGGGTAAAAACCACCATACCGTATTATCAAGAAATTTTGAAGCACGATGATTTTAAAAGCGCCACTTTCAATACCAGCTTTGTTGAGTCGCATCCGGAATTGACCAACTATGCCAATAAAATTCCACCGGAAATGATAGCGGTAGCCATATCTGCAGCCATTGCGGCGCATGAAGGTATCTAATAGATTGTGGCATTTGCATACAAATTAAATAATGAAGAGTTAAATTATGGCTAAAACAACACAAACATCAAAAGTACACGTTACTGAACTGGTTTTACGTGATGGGCATCAGTGCCACATTGCAACGCGTATGCGTACCGATGACATGTTGCCTATTTGCAGTAAATTAGATGCCATCGGCTTTTGGTCCTTAGAGGCTTGGGGTGGCGCTACCTTTGATGCCTGTGTGCGCTATTTAAAAGAAGACCCATGGGAGCGCTTGAAATTATTGCGTAAGGCCCTGCCTAACTCCCGCATACAAATGCTATTGCGTGGTCAAAATTTACTCGGTTACCGTCATTACTCAGACGATGTTGTACAAGCCTTCGTAAAAAAATCTGCCGACAATGGCGTGGATGTTTTCCGAATTTTTGATGCCATGAATGACACACGCAATTTGCAAGTGTCTATCAATGCGGTAAAAAAAGCCGGTAAACACGCAGAAGGAACGATTAGCTATACCACCAGCCCAGTGCATGATGTGGCTCACTTTGTTGCTATAGCGAAAGAGCTTGAAGCGATGGGCTCGGATACGATAGCCATTAAAGACATGGCTGGCTTGCTTACACCACAAGCTAGCGTGGATTTAGTAAAAGCCATACGATCCGCCGTAAGCTTGCCCATACATATGCACAGCCATGCCACCAGCGGCTTAGCCAGCATGAATATGTTGCGCGCATTAGAGAATGGCGCCGTCATGATAGACACTTGCAGTGCTGCATTTTCTGAGGGCGCCAGCCACCCAACTACGGAAAGTATGATAGCGGCTTTGCAAGGCACAGAATTTGATACCGGTCTGGATATTGCCGCCGTGCAAGAAGTCAGCGCGTATTTCCGTGAAGTCCGCAAAAAATATTGGCAGTTTGAAAGTGAGTTCTCTGGCGTGGACACCCGGGTATTAATCAACCAAGTGCCAGGCGGTATGATTTCGAATTTAAGCAATCAACTTAAAGAGCAAGGCGCGTTAGATCGCATGGACGAAGTCTTAGCTGAAATCCCTCTGGTGCGTAAAGACCTTGGTTACATCCCCTTGGTAACGCCCACATCGCAAATTGTAGGTACGCAAGCTGTATTGAATGTGATGACAGGTAAGCGCTACAAATCCATCACTAATGAGGTAAAAAATTATTTCCTAGGCCAATATGGCAAAGCGCCAAGTCCGGTTGATGAAGCTGTTAAGAAATTAGCCATCGCTGATGGCGTGCCCATCACCTGCCGCCCTGCCGACTTGCTCAGCGCAGAAATGCCTAAATTAAGCAGCGAAGCCGAGCGATTTGCCCAATCCGAAGAAGATGTGTTGACCTATGCTATGTTCCCGGACATTGGTAAAACCTATCTGCAAGAGCGCAATGCCGGATCATTGACGCCTGAGATTTTATTAGACAAGGCCTCTGTCAATGCCAGCGCCTCTCGCTTTGCTCCAAGTGAATTTAAAGTGACCTTGCACGGCGAAACCTTCCACATCAACTTAACCGGCAGTGGCCATGCTGGGCAAGAAAAACGCCCCTTCTACGTATCCATCGATGGCATAGCCGAAGAAGTGGTGGTTGAAACCTTGAGTGAAATTGAGGTGTCTAGTGGCACTAGCAATGGCAAAAAGAAAGCGGTAACTAGCAAGGGGGCTAGCGGTCGACCACGCCCCTCTCACGCTGGCCATGTCACCACATCGATGCCAGGCACTATCGTTGCGGTGAAGATTAAAGTCGGTGACAAAGTAAGCGCTGGTGACGGCGTATTAGTTATTGAAGCCATGAAAATGGAAAATGAAATCCAAGCCGCCACCTCAGGCATCGTCGTAGCCGTGCATGTCGTCAAAGGTGATGCCGTCACGCCTGACGAGTCCTTGCTTGAAATTCAACCAGAATAAGGCTGGGTAATTAAGCGGCCAGCTACACTTCTGCTGGCCGTTTAATTTGAGCAACCGCTTATGCATACCACGCTAATATTAGCCTCTTCATCCATTTACAGACGCGAGCTTCTGTCTCGTTTGCAACTGCCATTTGTTTGCATTTCGCCAGAAATAGATGAAACTCCCCTAGCCCATGAGCAACCCGAACAGACCGCATTGCGTTTGGCGCAACTTAAAGCAAAAAAAATTGCCCTTCAACAGCCTGATGCATTGATCATAGGCTGCGATCAAGTAGCCACACTGGACGGTATGCAATTGGGCAAACCCATGAACCACTTCAACGCCACTAAGCAATTGCAATTGATGCGTGGGCGAGAAGTGACTTTCCACAGCGCGCTCTGTTTATACAATGCCAAGACTCAAGCTATGCAAGCAAGCGTGGTGCCTTATTGCGTGCAATTTAGAGATTTAAGCGATGCGGAAATTGAAGCTTACCTAAACAAAGAGCAGCCCTACCATTGTGCTGGCAGTGCCAAATCGGAAGGCCTAGGCATCGCCATCATAGAAAAAATGCACGGGGACGATCCGAATGCCTTAATTGGATTGCCACTTATTGCGCTAGTGAACATGCTTAAAAATGAGAATGTATCGGTGCTGTAAGCGCTGCCAGTTATCAATGAAACAGGTATTGGGCACACTTTACTTAATTCCAATCACCCTGGGTGAAGACAATGTTCATCAGGTTTTGCCTGAGCACGTCATTAAAGTGGCACAAAATATAACTAACTTTGTGGTCGAAAGCGAAAAAACCGCCAGGCATTTTCTAAGTCAGATCAAAACAGTGAAGCCGGTTAGAGAGCTGGATCTGCGCTTACTGAATGAACACACTGATCATAAAGATTTGCCGGCCTTGTTAGCCCCTTTGCTAGCAGGCCATAATGTGGGTTTAATGAGCGATGCCGGCTGTCCGGCAGTAGCAGATCCTGGGGCTAAGCTGGTGCAATTAGCCCATAAAAAAGGCATTAAGGTGGTGCCTTTGGTTGGCCCCAGTTCCATTTTACTAAGCTTGATGGCTTCGGGTCTAAACGGCCAACAATTCGCTTTTTTAGGCTACCTGCCGGTCGAGAAATTACAGCGCAATCAAAAATTGAAAGAGATTGAAAAGCGCTCCTTAAGCCATAATGAAACCCAGTTATTCATTGAAACCCCGTACCGAAACCAAGCCATGCTAGAGGCTATTTTACAAACCTGCCAGGCCAACACACAATTATGTGTAGCGTGTGATGTCAGCTTGAGCAGTGAATCGATAGTCACTAAAAGTATAGCCGCTTGGAGGACATCTGCGCCCATCAATTTGCACAAGCGCCCCTGCCTATTTTTACTGTTAGCTTAGCGTCCGGCCTGCATGTGTTTCTTAACTGGGGCATAAGTCAGCCTGTGCACCGGTGAAATGCCGTGCAATGCTAGCATTTCCAGGTGAAAAGGCGTTGGATAACCCTTGTGCTTCGCGTAACCGTATTGCGGGTACTGTTTATCCAGGGCGTACAATTCAGCATCGCGTGCCACCTTGGCCAAAATAGACGCGGCGGATATGGCTTGCACCTTGCTGTCGCCTTGCACAATAGCGACACAGGGGTAAGTAATCTTTGGGCAATGCGTGCCATCCACTTGAACCAAATCCGGTTTTACAGAAAATCCAGTCGTCATGGCTTCTATGGCTCGTTTCATGGCGAGCAAACTTGCTTGCAGGATGTTGATTTGATCGATTTCTTGTGCGCTACAACTGGCTATAGCCCAGGCCAATGCATGCTGTTTAATCTCTAGGCTTAATGCGTCGCGCTTTTTTTCTGAAATTTTCTTTGAGTCAGCCAAGCCTAATATCGGTCGATTTGGGTCTAATATAACGGCCGCCGCGTACACCGATCCCGCTAGCGGCCCCCTCCCTGCTTCATCCACACCACAAATTATTTGCTCTGTAGGCATGGAATTAAGCTGAAAAATCAGCCAGTATAATTGCCGCGGTTTTCTCCGCATTATTCTGTTTTAAGCTTATGTGCATATCAGTGAACGCGGCTTTCATCTCTGTTGTGGCCTGTGCATCACTTAATAAGCTAATAGCGGCTTGCGCAAGCTTTTCTGGGGTGGCATCGTGCTGCAGTAATTCAGGCACAATCGCTTTACCAGCCAATATATTGGGCAAGCCGACGAATTTCTGCAAGTGCATGCGTTTTAATATCCACCAACTTAATAAAGGCATGCGGTAGGTGATGACCATGGGCTTTTTAAGTAAGGCGGCTTCTAGGGTTGCCGTGCCTGAGGCAACAATCACCACGTCAGAGGCTTGCATGGCATCGTGTGCGTGACCAAATAAAATCTGTATGGGCAAGGCTTGCTCTTCATGAAATAAGGCCAACTCGAAAATCTGCTTGCTTTCACGGGTAACAAAAGGCACTAGGAATATGGCATTCGGGTAGTCTGTATGCAATATTTTTACCGTTTGGATAAATAAGGCCGCATGTTGCTGCACCTCACTTTGCCGGCTTCCTGGTAACATAGCCACCACCAAATCGCTGGACTTTAATCGCAAAATAGCACGGGTAGCAGCCGTATCAGGCACCAGCGGTATTAAATCGGCTAAGGGATGGCCTACGTAACTAACCGGCACGCCTGCTTGTTGGTAAAGCTCGGATTCAAACGGAAACAAAGTGAGCATGTGCGAAACGGCGCGTTTAATTTTATGCAGTCTATTTTTTCGCCATGCCCAAATGGATGGGCTTACGTAATGCATGGTTTTAACGCCGTGTTTCTTTAATTTTTTTTCTAAGTAAAAATTAAAGTCCGGCGCATCGATGCCTATAAATAGGTCGATGCGGTGATTTAAAAAATGCTTAAGCAATTGCTGCCTAATACGAATTAAGCCATAGGCATGCCTAATCACTTCTAGGTAGCCTCGGACCGATAGCCGCTCAATAGGAAAAAGCGATTGCACGCCCTCGCGCATCATCTTTGGCCCAGCAATACCAACAAATTCGATGTCACTGCGTTTTTGTTTTAAGGCTTGGACAAGGAGACCGCCTAGCATGTCCCCAGAAGCTTCACCAGCCACTATGCCTATTCTAAGCATGCGTCTTAGCTATCTGATAATGCCGCGGGTGGAGGCGTTAAGGAAATCCATCAGCAAGCGAATTTCGCTGCTAGGCATGAGGCTAAGCTGCTGCTTCGCTTCGGTTAAACTCAAGCCTTTGCGGTATAGGGTTTTGTAGGCGCGTTTGATTTGCAACAAGCTATCGGCGTTGTAGCCTCTTCGCTTTAGACCTTCGGCATTAATGCCATGGGGTTTGGCATCGTAACCTGAGGCGGCAATGTAGGGTGGGATGTCTTTAAAAACCACGGTACCCACAGCAGTAATAATGTGTGCACCAATTTTACAAAACTGATGAACCAAGGTGTATCCACCAAGCACAGCATAATCATCCACTTGCACGTGCCCGGCTAAAGCGGTGTTGTTGGCTAGCACCGTGTGGCTGCCTATTTGGCAATCGTGCGCAATGTGCACATAAGCCATGATCCAATTATCGTTAGCGATTTGAGTTAAGCCGCGGTCTTGCGTGGTGCCTCGATTAAGGCTGCAAAACTCACGCACGGTGTTGTTGTCCCCTATGATTAACTGGGTGGGCTCGCCTTGGTATTTTTTGTCTTGCGGTGCCTCACCTAGGGACGTGTATTGGTAAATGCGATTACCTTTACCTATGGTGGTATCACCGCTTATGGTGACATGGCTGGAAATTTTACTGTCAGCAGCTATTTTAACCTTAGCCCCTATGACCGAGTACGGTCCAACCTCCACGCTGGAATCCAGTTCTGCCTTAGGATGGATAATAGCCGTGGCATGAATTTTTGCCGCTTGCATCGGGCTTAGTCTTTTTTATCGATCGCTTTAAGTATGCACATCATCTGAGCTTCAGCAACGACGTTACCGTCCACACTGGCGACGCCAGAATACTTCCAGATGCCTTTTATAATGCGGTCAATTTTAACGTTAAAGACGATTTGGTCACCTGGTGAAACAGGACGCTTAAATCGGGCGCTGTCTATGCCAGCGAAGTAATACACTGAGTCATCGCTGGGTTTTACGCCCATGGTCTTAAACGACAATATGGCAGCAGCTTGCGCCATGGCCTCGACAATCAAAACGCCAGGCATTACCGGGTGGTAAGGAAAGTGCCCAGGAAAAAAAGGTTCGTTAATCGTGACATTTTTTAAGGCGACTATTTCCTTACCTAATTCCATGGAACTGACACGGTCTATAAGGATGAATGGGTAACGATGCGGCAGGTGATCCAATATTTCATGTATATCCATGCTGGTAGAAGTCGTTTTGTTTGTCATTTTAATCTCAGCTTACTTTAAATGATGGGTGCTAATTTAACTGCCTAGCTGTCTCAAGTTTTTGATTACCTCGATTTTAACAGAGCCAGCTGTTTTTCGAGATTTTTAATTTTTTTAGCCATGCTGTCCAGTTGCCGTATATGTGCCGCATTATTTAGCCAATTTTCGTGCGATTGAAACGGCATAATGGCCGTGTAAGTGTCTTTCAGCAGTAATGATCGGGTAATCATGCTGCCGGCACTGACGGTAACGCCATCAACAATTTCCAAATGGCCTAAGACCATAGCGGCACCACCTATTTTGCAATGCTTACCTATTTTACTGCTGCCGGCTATCGCCACGCAGGCAGCAATAGCTGTGTGTTCGCCTATCTGGCAGTTGTGCCCGATTTGTATGAGGTTATCTAGCTTAACGCCATCCCCGATAATGGTGTCGTCCAAGGCCCCGCGATCTATTGTCGTGTTGGCGCCGACGTCTACATTGTTGCCCAGTAGCACCCTGCCCAACTGCGGTATCTTTAGCCAAACGTCTGATTCAAGTGCGTAACCAAATCCATCAGCGCCTATCACTGCGCCCGAATAGATATGGCAATGCTGACCTATTGAACAATGGTGCTTGATAGTAACATTGGATTCCAGTCTAGTATGTTGCGCTATGCTTACATCATGCTCAATGACGCTGCCACTGCCTATGTGCACGTTTTCACCTAAGACAACATTGGCCCCTATGACTACTAGCGGCGCTATGCTGCAAGACGAAGGTATGCGTGCGCTGGCATCTATCACTGCGCTAGATGCAATGCCGATCACTGGGTTTGAAGTTGGATTTAGCATGGCGGCTAATTTTGCATAGTAGGCATAAGGCTGGCTGACTACTAGTCGAGGCAAATCAGTTAAATGGGCATCTTCCTGCCGCAAGACGATGGCGCTGGCTTGGCAAGCGCCTAATAAACGCTGGTATCTAGCCTCATTGAGAAAGGTGATGTCGGCTGATTTAGCCTGACTTAATGAAGCCACTTGATGTATTTTTACCGTGGCATCCCCAATCACCACACCACCTAGGGCCTCTGCAATGTCTGCCAGCGTGTATGATTTAGTCATCCTAGCATGCCTAAATATTGAGCTTGCCCAATACCACTTAGGTCAGGACTATTTTTTTCCTAAGGCTTTTAATACCTTGTCGGTGATGTCGATTTTATCTGCTGCATAGGCCACACCACTGTACATGACCAAATCATAATTCTCTGCTTTAGCCACGCCTTGCACGGCTTTATTGATTCGATCTTGCAGGCTGCCTAGTTCTTCATTTTTACGTAAATTAATGTCTTCACGCAATTCACGCTGCTTGCGTTGAAATTCCACTTTAACGTTTTGTATGTCACGTTCTTTGTTGCGACGCTCGGCCTCAGTGATGGTTAAGCCGTCTTTATCTAAAGCCGTTTCCAGCTCTTTTATTTGCTTGGCCATTTTATCCAACTCTTGCGAGCGAGGACTGAATTCACGTTCTAACTTCTTACCGCTTTCGGCTGTTTGTGGCGCTTCTTGAAGGATTTTATCCACTTGCACGTAACCAACTTTTAGTTCGGCTGCTTGTGCCGTTAAGGCCATAGCCATAAAGCTGGCAATAACAATTTTTTTCAATGGGTGGCTCAATTAAATCTCCTAATACAGACTGTCTTATGTGTTTATTATGCCACAAGCAGACTGGACAATTGTGACAAAAATTACGCCCTTAACAAATTTTAAAATTGTTGGCCTAGCTGAAATTGTATGGTTTCAGTGATGTCCGTTGGGCTGGCATTAAGCGGTTTAGCATAAATTAATTTTAACGGCCCAAACGGTGAGAACCAACTCACACCAACGCCGGCCGAGTAACGCAAATCGTCTGGATTGTAGGTTTGATAAGACGCCCAAGCATAACCAGAATCGACAAAGGTACTTAATCTAAACTGCTTGGAATCTTTGATGCCTGGGATAGGGAAAAACAATTCCGCCGTGGCCATAGCACTTTGATTACCGCCCACGTAATAGGTATTGGTGGCGTCTTTAGGCCCCAAAGTGCCTATCGCATAGCCGCGCACCGAGTTAACACCACCCATATAGAAGTTTTTAAAGAACGGGTACTGCGCACTGCCGTAGGAATGGGCGTAACCTAGCTCGCCATTAAGCAACAAGGTGAAATCTTTAACCACTTCTTTATACCAAGAGTGCTTGTAGTTGATTTTGTAGTACTGCAAATC
>JACCDV010973188.1_pt1 | contig 64633 bp, 59 predicted proteins | sample 7446131 | NCBI WGS metagenome assembly JACCDV01 (sample SAMN15323448, study PRJNA562643) | freshwater metagenome | isolation source: river surface water | place: USA:Blue River Watershed | collected 2017-08-17
AAAAGTAAAATCAGTAAAAGGATAATTAGATAGTGAGATTGCTTCGTCGCTTCGCTCCTCGCAATGACAGATACTGCGCTTGCAATGACAGATATAGGGTTCTTAATTACGGCTGCTTGATAGCGGTATGACTGCTTAGACTTCATACTAAATGATCTCCAATTCCGCTTGTAATGCTCCAGATGCTTTGAGGGCTTGCATAATTGAAATCAAATCTCTAGATGTAATACCGACCTTATTTAATTCATTTACTAAGTTAGCTAATGTGCTTGCTTCTTGAACTTCTACGTAACGAGTGTCTGTCTCTTTGTAGTTGATTTCAGAGTTTGCAAAGGCTGTAGTCTGTAAGCCGCCCATGGGACTTGCATTACCTGGATTGCTATTAGCACTAGCATCAGTAGCTCCTGCGTTGTTATTGGCTGTGCCGTTACCTTGGTTGGTGTTGATTGTTGTATTGTCGCCAGCGGCATTTAAGTTAGCAAGCGTTGTTACGTTTGGTTGAGAAACTTCGTTTTCTGTTTTAATTGTGATTGATATATTGCCGTGAGCGAGCGCGACTGCTGCAAGTTTGACATCTTGTCCAACTACTATAGTTCCAGTTCTCTCAAGAATCACTACTTTAGCTTCATTCTCTGCATCAACCATTACTGAACCAATGTCAGAGAGTGCTGTTACTGCGTTATCATCAGGACCATTTAATTGTATGCTAAGAGTTCTACCGTCAACTATTTTTGCTTGACGATTAGCTGCTGAACTATTAATAGCTTCAACAATTTTTTTAGTAGTAGTGAAATCAATTTTATCTGTCGTTAAAATGATTCCATCTTTGGTGTCTAAATTAGTTGGCAGAGGATATTCTATAATTCCGCCTTTGGGAATTCTACCTGAGTTAGGAGAACCTTCTCTTACTAGAGAGCCATTGGCTTCAATCTCGTATCCAGAGCTAATTACTGGACCTTGAGCCGCAGCATAAACTTTGCCGTCTGGACCCTTAAGTAATGATTGTAATAAAATCCCACCAGTTAAGTTTCTTGATGAACCAAATGATGATATATCTACATCAAAATGATCCCCTTCTTTAGAATAAGCACCTACTTTAGCCGTAATCATTACTGCTGCGATGTTACCAATAGCTCCACCGTTAAGTTGTTTGAGTGCTGCGATTACTTGTTGACCTGGGTTATTAGAATCTATGTTATTAATATTGACTTGGTTGTTTACTAAAAACTCTTTGATATCTACTCCAAAGTTTTTCAGCATATTGACTTGCGCTAAGTTAGTAGCTAATGAGTTCTTATCACCGCTATTACTTGGCAAACCAGCAACTAATCCGTAACCTACTAAATATTGATCTCTTAAACCTTGTACTTTAGTGATGTCTTTAATACGCACCCTGATTGCTTCAGCATCAAGAGCCATACTGGAGAGCAATATGAAAACTAATGATAAATTACGAATGGCTTGGCCAAAACTAGTTTGCGCGCGAGTATGCATGCGCAATTTTATAAAAGAATAGATGAGGCTTAGATTTGCCATAAGAGTCTTATGGGCGATATGAATGAGCTTTTGTATCGACTAATAGGCTTAGCTTCGGGAAACTGAATAGAGTAAATGAATTATTTTAGTTGTTAAATCTTCTGAATTTCATGGCTTGAGCCTCTTCACCAATGGTCAAAAAGAACTGATAACCCTTATTATATGCGTCCTCTACGGTGATACCCACTAAACTACCTTGTCCGGGCAATAGATTCGGGGCATCATCCTCGTAGTCTTGAATTGCCACTAGCATTTCTAAATAGTAGTTTTTGGCTTTATTTTTATAAACCTCTGCATCTTGAGTATCACTTTTTACTACGTAATATTTATGATTTAAATCTGCTAAATAGAAAGTACATTTCCACTGTAAATCCAATAGATTCTCTTTGGAGAAATATACGAGGGCTTGTTCTAAGTGTCTGAGCGCAATTGGATAGGTTTGCTCGTTGAGCACTACGTAATTTAGCATCAAGATACCTACTAAGGTATCGGTTATAGCCACTTGTAATAGAGCTTTCTCTGTGGTGTAGAGTTTTTTGGCGGTAAGGAAAGCATTCAGTGCTTCTTCAAGTTTACCTATGCCAGTGAACATATTACCCATGGCTTGATAAGTATCTGCTTCACCAATTACGTTATCCTGCTCTTGATAAAGACTAATAGCTTTTTTGAAATAGTCGGTTGCTTCTGCGATCTTCTCTTGGCTTATAGAACCATCTTCTAGACTGACTCTTAGGGTAACAAATGCCAAGTCTAAATATTTAGTAGCTTTGATTTCTTCATTACCTAATCTATTGGCTAATTGAATTATTTCTTGACCTACTCTCTGTATTAGTTCTAGATCATTTTCAAGCAATAAGATCTGAAAATAAACATTTTGCGTATAAAGTAATTGGTTATAGCGTTTCAGCTGCTTGAAAATATCACATGCCATTTCTACATAAGCTTTAGCAGTATTAGTATCTTCTCCTAGTTGTACTAATGTGTTAGCAAGTATCTGATAAGCTTGCCCAATAAAAAAACTTGGTACAGAAGGTTTGATCAAATCATGCACTGCTTCTTTTACTTTTTGGTATTTACCGCGAATTGCTAGTAGAGAGATGTGTTGTATCTCTAAGCCATAATGCTCAAAAATGCCTCCACGATTGAGTTTCTCTTTAGCTTGCTCGAAGAAATGATTTGCATCTTGAATTTGTCCATTGACTAAAGCAATAGAAGCAAGAGCTTCGTATATAAAGCCTTGGCAAATATAGTTATCTGTTTCATTGAAGAGCTTGACTGCTTTCTCGTAATATTCTAGTTCGCCAAATTCTTTAGCGTAATGCATGTAAGTCTCTGCAAGTCCGTTTTTGTTATGATCCTTACCAAACAGTATCTCTGCATCTTCTGCAGCTTCCCTGTCTTTAAATATACGTGATTTAAGTAAGAATAATTTAGCTTTTGTTGAGTCATAACGTGCTTGGTTAGCTAGCTCTAAAAGATTGTTTAGATGTTCGTGAATGATAGGTAAATGAATATCATGACTGAGCATTTGATCTTCTAAAGTTAGTTCTATTGTTTGTACTGAGCAAAGTATTGCTTTATCGTATTCTTTCTCTGCAATTAATTCATCAAATACATCAGCTAGTATTTGGTCTGGATCTTCCATCCCATCTATGTTTGCGAGATATTGTTCACCCCAATAAATTTTGGAAAGTAAGATACATTGTGCTTTGTATATCTTGGTGTCTATGTCTTTAGATTTGTTCTGAATTAAAGGAGCAGGATTGGCGTTAACCAGAAAATCTATAAATAATTTAAGTCCAAGATCTGGATAGTCTTTAATTAGTCTCTGAGCTTCTTTGAGCTGTCCTTGCCTTAATAAAATTTTGGCTTGTAGGCTTAATGCAAAAGCTTTTTCAGAATCATTGCTAGCCTGATTTACCAGCTTCTTAGCATCTTGAAAAGCTTCATTGAAATTGTCGCGAAAATAATTAGCCCAATAGGTTTCTATATCTTGATCTTCGTTCTGTTCTTGGTCTTTTCTGCGCATTTAAAAGCTTCTTCTTTAAATCTTAACCTCTTAGCTTCAAGATATAGTAAATTGCTGAAAAAGGTTGATGAGTTATTTGCTGCTTCTAATGAAAGTTCAAGAATATCATTGTCGATTTGTGCAAAATTCTTAGCAAGTATCAGTTTTCTGATGCTTACTTTGCATGAATTTTCTGCGCTTAAGTCTTTATTTGAGTGTTCTTCCTCTGTCGTAAAATCTATTATTAGCTTTTCGTATTCTGCTAATTTGGTTTCTTTAATGGTTTTCATTTAATTTCCTTGTCTTTATTACAGTTTAACTTGTATTACTATAATAATAGCACCCTTAACCATTTCTTTACAATCCCTTTTGATAGTAATTTTATTAAAGATTTTTAATGTTACTTTGGCGTTTAAATATGCGTGTTATCAAATCAACCATTTAGGTTAGTTGATTAGACTCAATGGTTGAGACTTAGCTTAAATAAATTAAATCTTGAGGGGAATAAATTATAAGTAATTGCTAATTATAGCAATAGTAAAAATAAGGATCTGGGCAAATGATTGAAAGATATTCTCGCGAGGAAATGGTTAACGTTTGGAGTGAAGAATCCATGTACAAACGTTGGCTGGAAATTGAAATAGCTGTTTGTGATGCTTATCGCCAAATCGGGAAAATCCCTAAAGCATCTGTTGCCAGAATCAAAGAGAAAGCAAGTTTTAATGTTGATAGAATCCGCGAATTAGAAAAGCAAATGCATCATGATATGCTGGCGTTTCTTACTTCGGTCTCAGAATCCGTTGACAGTGAGGATTCTAGGTTCATTCATTTAGGTTTAACTAGTTCAGATGTTAAAGATACTGCTTTAAGTTTGATGATGAAGAAAGCAGGAGAAATTTTAAATAGTGATTTAGCTGAGTTGATGATGGCTTTAAAGGAAATAGCTATTCAATACAAAAACACTCCTTGTATAGGAAGATCACATGGAGTGCATGCTGAGCCGACTACTTTTGGTTTAAAGATGCTTGGTTTCTATGATGATGTAAAACGCGGGAAGAAGCATCTGGAGCATACTGTAGATGAAATCAGTGTAGGAATGTTTTCTGGTGCTATGGGTACTTATGCAAACCTTGAACCAGAGATAGAAAGAATTACTTGTGAGAGTCTTGGTTTAAGACCTGCCGTAATGACTACGCAAGTTATTAGTCGTGATAGACATGCAATGTTTCTGAATGACTTGGCTGTTTTGGCGAGTGTTGTAGAGCGCTTAGCAATTGAGATTAGACATTTACAGAGAACGGAAGTTTTAGAAGTAGAAGAGCCGTTCTATCGTAGACAAAAAGGTTCTAGTGCAATGCCACATAAACGTAATCCATGGAGATCTGAAAATATTTCTGGATTAGCGCGTATGGTGAGATCTTATTCACATGTAGGTATGGAGAATATTATGCTTTGGCATGAACGTGATATATCTCATAGTTCTGCAGAACGTATTGCTCTTCCAGACGCTTGTGTGTTGCTAGATTTTATGATTCATCGTTTGATTCAAATTATCAAAGGTCTGCAAGTTTATCCAGAGAATATGGCTCGTAACTTAAATAAATTTGGGGGAGTGATTTTCTCTCAACAAGTGTTAATGAGGCTTATTTATAAAGGTTTGAAGAGAGATACCGCTTATGAGATAGTGCAGGATTTTGCGCATGACGCATGGAATACTCCTGAAGGGAATTTTAAACAACTATTGTTGGATTCTCCTGAGATTAGACAGTATTTAAATACTGAGGAAATTGAAGCTTGTTTTGATCCTCAATACCACTTGAAGAATATTGATTTCATTTTTGATCATGTGTTTAATGAAGAGCCAGCTATTAAGAAAACTAATGCACCAAGCTTGTTTCATGTAGAAACTCACCTCTAAGCGCCCAAGCTTTAGCTTTAGTAACTTTGACCTTGCAAAATTTACCAATGTATTTGTGATGTTCACTTGGATCACATTCAATATTTATGGTTTTGTTGTGAGAAATTCTACCGGTGAGTCTTGCTCCATTTCGTGCCGAAGGACCTTCTACTAAAACTTCTTCTATGTTACCTAAGTATCTCTGTGCCTGGCTTTCAGCGACTTCTGAAATAACTGAATTGATAAATCTAATGCGTTCGTTTTTTTCTTCTGTTGATATCGGATCTTCCCAAGTTGCAGCAGGAGTGTGTGGACGAGGGGAATATACTGCAGTATTACAAGCGTCGTATTTAATTTCCTGCACGGCTTTAACTGAGTCCATGAATTGCTCATGAGTTTCTCCAGGGAAGCCTACTATAATATCGCCAGTGATGGATGCATCTGGCATCAGCTTGCGAATGTAGTTGATAAGCTCCATGTATCGTTCGAAAGTATAACGACGTGCCATGCGCTTTAATACTTCATTGTTACCGGCTTGTATTGGTATATGGAAATACTTGGATACTTTAGGTAGAGCAGCAACTGTCTCAATTAATTCAAAAGTCATATCACAAGGATGAGAAGTGAGGAATTTGATTTGTTTTATTCCTTCCACTTGATGTACTGCGCGTAAAAGCTCTGCTAGATTGCTTCCGATGTCTAGTCCATAGCCATCTACGTTTTGTCCAAGGAGAATAATTTCTAAGTAACCTTCGTTTGCAAGCCCCTCTACTTCTTTTACGATTTCAGCTATCGGTCTGGATCTTTGTTCACCACGGGTTTTCGGAACTATACAGTAAGTGCATTTGTAGTTACAGCCGTAGATGATGTTTACCCAAGCGAAGTGTTTAGTCTTGCGAAAAATAGGAGTCTCTGGAATATCCTCAGGGAGCTCTTCCCAGATCTCTGCTACTTGTGGTCTACCGTAGTTACCACGGTTCTCTTCTGCACCTGGTTGATTATTGATGATAGCTTCTTGGTGTAACCTTTCTGCTTCAATAACCAAATCTGGTAAGCGATGTATATTATGAGTGCCTACTACTATATCTACTGCTTTGATAGTTTTAGCGAGACTAGTGCCTTCTTGTTGTGCAACACAACCTGATACTGCAACAAGACTACCGGGTTTACGATGTCTATCCCACTTACCGACATAACTACGCATCTTATGCACGGCATGCTCTCTAATGCTACAGGTGTTAAGTATAGAAAGATCTGCTTCTTCCATTATCTCAGTCGGATAATATTCGATCTCTTCAAGCATCCCAAGCATACGTTCGGTATCTGCCATATTCATTTGGCAACCAAGGGTTTCTATAAAAACTTTTTTCTTAGTGCGAGTTTGCATTTAGGATATTATAACAACACTAGATCTAGTGTTTCTTCACTAAACATACTTAACTAAATTACAAAATTGTTTGTATTAAAATCATTTGCCTTGCTACGATAAAAATCCTCAATCAAGGAAATATAATGAAAATCAAAACATCTTTAATAGTTATCTGTTCACTAATACTTGTAGGTTTGTTACCAAGCCAAGCTGCAAGAACTAATTATCAATCGCTGAATTTTGTCAGCGGAGTCAATCCTGAATTGGATTTACAGATTCACGAGAAAAGTTTAAATCTGGATTTAGCGAAGACGGCCAATTTACGTTTACGCGTAAGAGTAGAAGATTTATATACTACTAATGATAGTACGGCTAATTTTAAAGTTATCGTTTATGATCTGATCGGCGGCGTGAAAAGTTTTTCAAGCAGTCAATCTTTATCTATTCAGCGTGGAGCTAATAGATATCGTATCTTGAGTGTTAATGCTGGTCATTTCCCAACTACATCTAAAGATGTTTTATTTGAGTTGTATGATACACAGAATAATTTGATTAATATTTATTCTGCAACTTTAAATGCAACTAATATCAATACTCAAACTAGCTCAGGTTCTGGCATTGATTTAAATGCTAGTTGCCCTGGAACTGCATTTGGTGAGTGTCAAATAGACGCTTTCTTCAATAGAGTTAATTTCGTTGTTAGAAGACAAAAACAAGCTAGTACTAGAGTTACTAAAGATGAGAATGGAATTTATCAAGTAGTAGTTCCGGTACCTCGTAAAGGATTTAGTTTCTTAAGAGGTAATAGATTTAGAGCTATTAATATCGGACAAGGTAGTGGCAATGGTAGTACTGTTGAGATACCTGAGTTTGTAGATACTCTTGGCGTAGGAGTTACTAGTAAAACAGCGGTGCTAGAAGTCGCTGCTGGTAATACTTTGGTGCCTAGTTTGATTATTAATCCAGGTCCGTTAACTACTGCGATACCTAATAATGGTGCAATTGAGTTTGATGGTACTAATTTATACTTAACTAAAGGTGGAGTGCGTTCTGTGCTTGGTGCTACTGGTCCAGCGGGTGCGCCTGGCAGTACTGGTCCTGCTGGTACTTTTAGTGGAACTTTTGTGGGTAACACTACTTTTACTGGTAATGCTAATTTCTCTGGAACCGTTACTGCAAGTCAGTTTGTGGGACCTACTCCGTTTAGTGTTGCAAGTTCAGTGTTTGATATCAACGGTTTAACTAATATTGATGTAACTGGTTTAAATTACATCAGAGTTAGCGATTCTAATACAGCAACTACCGATGAAATATTTACTTTGACTGGTGGTATTACTGGACAGAAAGTGATTCTACGTTTACAAAACGATATAAACTTTAGAGCTAATAATATTGGTACTTTAAATACAATCCAATGGGGACGCGGTACTCCGGCTAATTCAACTCGTTTAGGATTTACTACTGAAGCCTTAGAGTTCTTCTACGACGGTAATGCTTGGTATTTGTTGGATAGGTATAATCTGTAATCCTTATTACGCAGCATTAGTTAATTTAGCAAAAGTTGTTTTTAATCTGCTAGTAGCTTTTGCATCAGCAGGGTCACCGTTTTCTAATCTTACATTAAATGGATTCTTTGTACTAGACATGTAAGTTTTAATACCATCTAAAATAGCTTTAGGTAGTTCATTTTTGGTTATTGTATAGTTACCCGAAAACTCTCCGCTTGGTATGTTCACTTTTATATTTTCATGATCTAGTGAATATTCATTGGTTCTAGTATTTACTGAGTAAGATATATTTATAACTGCATTGATTCTTGCTCCATTCTTATTCACTAGTTCTATATTGAATTTTGTTCGAGTTTGAGAGCCCAGTGAAGCACTAATAACTGATGCGCTCTCTAGTTCAGCTAAAAACTTCGTAAATGCTTCTTTGCATTCTTGTACTTTGGCTTGGAATAAAGCAATGACTTCTCTATCAGGTCTTTTATTTGGAACTTGGACTGGTGGAATGCCTGCTTGAGTTTGTGTAGTTATATCTAAATCACTCACTTGAAAAGTATTAGTGCCGACTTGGACTTTATCTCTAGCTCCAGTTTTATTTATATCTTGAATAAATTTAATCATAATATTGACATATCGTATCACATAATACTTTTATTGTAATTTATAAGTTTTTCTGCTATTGTTGTTGACCTAGCTTTAAATAATAAGCAAACAATACAGGTTAATCGATTCGGAGCTAATAAGTCAAGTGATACGCTTTTCGTTGGATCTGTTAATTCTTTGGTACCTTCATCTTCTAATGATTTAAATGATTTAAATGATTTAAGAGAACTTCTTCGAAATGCTTGGGAAGATCAATCAGCTGCGAGTGTTGTTAATCTTGATGCTCAAACAAAATTTAGATTTGCTTGTTGGGCTATGTTAAATGAACTATGTCAATCAGCGAATCAAGAGACTGAAATTAAAGAACGGGCTTCATACATAGCAGGTCTAACTTCTGGGAACTCCAGTCTCAGAGCAGGTTTTCAGGATTTTGTTATGGCAACTTTAAGTGCTAGTCCTACTGAGATACTTCAGGAGGATAAGGTTTTAAGCAAATTATTAGTAGGACTTATAGATCATGATCCTCAGTTTGTACTTGCATTAATTTGTGCACCCCAAAATACTGCAACAACTAAATTTCTAGATATTTGTAAACAAGAACGTCTCTTTGGTAATATTTTAATTTCACAAATAATTCATACACATTCTAAGCTTTCGAGAGAATTTGAGATAGAACCGTCTATGTTAACTAAGAGTTTGCGTAGTTTAGGTTTCTCTCCTGGTGTGTTAATGCAGCTTAGTTCTAATCTTTTGGGTGCTTACATGGCTAGTTTTCATGACATTGTTCCAAAGCTAGAATCGAACTGTCAGCAAATTAGCCAAGCAGCGAGGGAAGAATCTGATGTGAAAACTATTGATGATATTTATGAGTTTGAAGCTGCTGATTCTCCTGGCTTGGATTATGCAACTATTGCCCTTGACGCAAACGACGGTACTGCTATTACTGATTTAAATGATGACGATGATATTAATGATCCAGTCCTTGAGGCGCTTAGACAACGAGATGATTTGTCTCAACGTGCAGAGCAGATTAGGGCTATGCAAGATTTACTTTTAGATTTGATTTGCCAAGCTGGAGTTAAGCCTACGACATCTGTTATGAGTCGATTAGTTGAATCTGTTGCTTTTGATAGTAGTGTTTTAAGCTCTTTAAGAGAGATAGAAAGTTCAATGGAAGTTCTAGATCATATTAGCTTGGATAATTTATCAGATTATGAAACTGCTGAGACTATCCTTGATCTAGCTGCAAGTGTAGCTAATGATCCGCAAGCAAGTTATAACAAAGAAACTTTTAAAATGCAGTTGCAGTCGTTGATTAGGGCGAATATTATACATCCAGATCGCTCAGTGTTGGTGGAGCATTGTTTTAATCATTTGAATCGCCTTGATCCCAATGCTGCTAAACAATTAGCAGTCGCTATGTTAAGAGGTGAAACTTCTAATGGATCTATTAGTGATGAAGCTAGAATGAAAATATTTGAGATATTAGGGGATGATAAGCACCTAGTAAATTTAATCGTTAATGAGGCTAATAATGTAGAATCAGAAACTCATCATCACTATAACTTGATGCAAATTTTCTGGTCTGCTAATACACAAGAGTCAAATGCTTTGTTAAAAGCTGTTTTAAGTCATCCTAACTTAAGGTCATTAGCTTTTATTGAGGACATTGCTGTTAATTGTGGGCTTGCAGAGCATGAGTGCTTGGATATAATTTGTAGACAGTTTCAAACAGGCTTGGGATCTCCGATAGAAGCTAAGCTGATTAGTTATATAGATGAATTGGCTAAAACCGCTAATGGAGATCAACCTATCCCATTGGTTACTGATTTAGACTCACTCGGTAAAGGTGAATATCTAGCTTGGCATCAGAAGTTCGCCATGAGTAAATTTACCTTTCCCGAAATGAATTAAGTTAAACTTTATAAGCCTCTGAAATCCGGTCCAGCACCCGCAAGTGCAGCGTTAACTCTTAAGTTCTGCTCAGGACAGATTAACTCACAAGTACGGCATTGCACGCAGTTCTCTAAAGACATGGCGTGAACTTTGATTCCTTCTCCCTGTATATCTAATCTGTGTACTTCAGCAGTACAGTCAGAGACACACGGTACATCGAGTTTTACTGAATCGTATTTGTTGATGCACTTTAAGCAGGTATCTGCTGAGAACTCATCGATATGATCAGGATGCTCAATGTATTTAGTGTGTGCATAGAATACCGCATCTTCTCTACTATAAATAGTGTTCTTCACATAGTCTTGAGATCCTTGATTACGTTTGATCAATTCTTTAGGGAAATTAGGGTTGATGTTCTTGTAACCAGCTTTGTATTTGATCTCGCTTTTCACTTCTTCTGGAGCATTCATATAGATACCAGCTTTAAGTGTTTGTGTAATAGCTTTGATCGGGTGAGAGAAAGCTACATTCAACGCACCAAGAGTTGGACCTAAAAGTCCACCAATGATAGGTGTATTGGCTGTTTCAATACCAGCTAAGAACTTAGGCAATAGAGTGCTGAGCAAATCAGGATTGTCTAGAAATGCTTTACGGAAATATCTATTAGATTTCAGTTTATCCATGTAAGCTGATTCCATTAAATGTTCTTGATAGCCTGCTAAACCTTGAGCACTAAAATCTCTAGTAGTGAAAGCGTTGAATACCGCTTCAGCAGCTAGATAGCCAGATTCTATGGCTTTATCAACTCCCGCTAAAGATTTCATGTCTAGTAAACCTAGAGCATCACCGAGCATCACTGCACCATTAACTTGAAATGCTTTAGGTAAGCTAGCTATACCACCTTCTGGTAATACTGCAGCACCGTAGTTAAGCAGCTCTCCACCTTTGAGTAGTTTTTGTATCCAAGGATGCTTTTTGTATTCTTGTAATTGTTTTTGTGGATGTATATTTGGGTTAGGAGAATCAAGTGATATGACTAAACCAAGGGTTAATCTATTGTGATCAAGCCCATAAACAAATCCACCACCAAGTGTGCCATCTAAAGTAGGATAACCAAGTGTGTGATAAACCTTACCTTTCATAGAAGGCGCTCCTGGAGCTAGTCTCCAAGTTTCTTTAACACCAACAGACCAAAGCTGAGGATTACCTTCTAAACCAAAATGATTGATTACGTCTTTTGACAAGAAACCTTTATCACCGAAGCAAACTACTGAAGCATAAACATTGTCTTCATTTGGCTCACCAGTTTTAGAAACTGCAACACCAGTAACCTTGTTATTTTCGATAATTACTTTATGAGCACCGAAGCCAGGATATAGATCAATAGTGAGGTTTGGGATATCTTTTACTTTAGCTTGTAAAGTTTGTACCATCCAAGCTACTACATTAGAAAGTGTGAGTATATAGTAACCTTCTTTCACAAATTCAGGTAATGCAGCTCTAGTGATCACTGAAGGTACATCCCACTTAGCATGCTCGCTAAGCATCGCGAAGTGACTCTCTTGGCAAACAGATTCTATTGGCATGCCATCAGCGATGTGATTAGGAAATGCTTTATCAAAAATTGATTTAGTAACTACGGCACCAGACACTATATGTCCACCAAACTCTTCAGCCTTCTCTAAAATAGCTACGCTGATATTTACTTCTGGTTTGCTTTTCGCTAAATCACAAAGTCTATGGGCAAGGGTTAAGTTTGATGGGCTTGCACCAACTAATAGCAAATCATAAGTGATCGGCTCTTTAGCTGCTTTGTTAGTTGCTGATGATTTTTCTTTGGTTTGGGTTGCCATGGCTTGTTCCTTTATTATATGTCATCGTTTACTGGATCCTTACGTCGCACCTGCGGTGCTCCTCAGGATGACGGTTATACTAAAGCCGGTTCTTTAGCGGCTTTTAGGGCTTTGATTTGTTTGATCATTTCTGGGACTACGTGATATAGATCTCCTACTATACCGTGATGCGCAAATGAAAATATCGGTGCATCTGGATCTCTATTGATAGCAATAATCACATCTGCTTTCTGCATACCTACTCTGTGCTGCAAAGCTCCAGAGATACCACAAGCGATATAAAGTTTAGGTCTAACGGTTTTACCAGTTTGACCTACTTGATAAGGGTAAGTAATCCAGCCTACATCTACCGCTTTACGAGAAGCTCCTACTACTGCGTTGTCAAAACAAGCAGCAAGTTCTTCTAAGAGCTTAAACCCTTCTATAGAGCCTAATCCAAAGCCACCAGCGATAACTACATCAGCTTCAGTAATGTCTATCTTGGAAGACTCTTCACGTAAAATATTTTTGATACGTACGCGATGGTCAGTTTCTTGTAAGTTCACAGCGATGCGTTTGATCTTCACTTCACTAGGATCACGCTCTAGTTTAGGTGGTACTGGAAATACACCAGGTCTGATAGTTGCCATTTGTGGATCTTTCCATGGACCTAAAATACGTGCTTTAAGTGATTCTCCGAAGCTTGGTCTGTGAGCGTATAAGCACTCAGGGAAATAACCAATCTTAGATTTATCGATACCAGCTTTATGTTCGTAAGGACCGATGTCTAATTCAATAGTATCTGCTGTAAGTCCAGTCTCAAAGAAAGCTGCAATACGTGGAGCAAGGTCTCTACCAGCAGTAGTTGAACCCATAAGTAAAGTATGAGGAGGTGTAGTCCAAGTACTGAGTTCATCAATAATCACTCTTCTATAAGGTAGAGTTTTGTATTCAGCTAACTCTGGGTGATCTGCCACGTAAACCTTATCAGCACCGGCTTCTATGACTCGTTGGATTTGGCTTTCTATATTGTGACCCAATATGAAACAACTAAGAGGAGCGTTAAGCTTGGTTGCAAGTTTACGTCCTTCACCAAGTAATTCTAGAGTAACGTTTGCTACTACGCCTTTTACTTGTTCTGCTACTATTAAAACTTCTTTTGCCATTTTAGACTTTTGCGTACTCCCTTATTATTTCTTGATTCGCTGAAATAGTCTCTCTGACCAGTTCTTCAGCACTCTTACCTTGGTGCATAGTACAGTTGCCGCCTACTACACCAATCTTCCAGGTCATAGAAACTATAGTTGGAGAACCTGGTAAGCCACATCTTGCATCTTCAGCTTTGCAAGTTTCTAGGTTGATAATGTCAACGAATTGTTTTTGTAATGCTTCGCTACGTTTGATTTCTTGTACAAATTTCGCCCCACGGAAAGTCTTGTGTTGCAGTCGGTGATAGCTATTAGCGATTGTGAGTAAAGCTGGCATGTCAGCTTCTACTTCCATTGCACCACCTTCTATAACTTTACGAGCAATAACTTTATTGTTTTCAATCTTAAAATCTTCTACGTAAGTAATTTGCGTGTAATCCATACGCTCACAGATTTCTGGACCTACTTGCGCAGTGTCACCATCAGTGGTTTGCAGACCGCAGAATATCAAATCAGCTGGACCGTCCTTCTCTTGTAAATATTCAAGAGTTTTAGTGAGGGCGTAAGCTGTTGCAAGAGTATCTGATGCCGCAAGTTTACGATCAGAAAGAATACAAGTTTTATCAACTCCATGCTCAAGTGCTTGATACAAAATTTCTACAGCAGGTGGTGGTCCCATAGTTACTGCTGTAACTTTAGAATTTGGTCCGCCTTGTGCTTTAGCATTAAGCGCAGCTTCCATTGCATAAGCATCAAACGGATTAAGCATCTTGCCGGCTTTAGCGCGGTCGATGGTTCCGTCAGGGTTTACACCAGCTTTAGATCTAGTATCTGGTACCTGTTTAATCAACACATAAATATTCAAGTCTTTATTTGACATAAGCAAAATCCTAAAAATACTTTATCATTATATGAGTAAAATATTGGGCAATTAAACAGTAAGAATTTCTTTTTCTTTAGCTTGTGCAATTTCATCTATCTGTTTAATATGATCGTCTGTTATCTTTTGGATCTCGTCTTGATGGCGTTTTTTATCGTCTTCCGAGCCTTCAGTGGATTTTTTGATAGAGTCCATAGCATCTCTACGTAAGTTACGTACTGCAACTTTAGCTCTTTCTGCTTCTTGACTAACCAATTTAGCTAATTCCTTACGTCTATCACCTGTCAATTCAGGAATAGTGATAAGAATGCGAGTACCATCATTATTTGGTGTTAAACCAAGATCGCTATCTTGTATAGATTTCTCTATATCCTTCATAGCAGATTTATCGAAAGGCATTATTACCAAGGTTCTACCATCGGTAACACTGATATTTGCCATATTCTTTATAAGAGTTTGAGTACCGTAATAATTAGCGCTGATTCTGTCTAAGATTCCAGGGTTGGCCCTGCCAGTCCTAATAGACATAAGCTCTTTTTCAAGCACTTCTATTGCTTTGTGCATTTTCTCTTTAGTTTCATTGATTGCAGTTGTCATAATTTGTAATTATATCCCTAGTGCCACACTTTGACGTTACTCCGTTCCGTTCCACTTCTTAATATAAATGCGAAATAACTATCTTCTCTTTGAGAAGAAATACATATTGGAAATTATCGTTTAATTTAAAGCAAATTTTGATTTTTCAGTTTTTTATTCTATGATAAAGTTAAGCACGATGCAGATAGTAACAATAGCGATAGTAGCAGGATTTTTAGCTTTAATTTTTGGAATTGGCTATGCCATTTGGATATATAAACTAGATACTGGTACGGCTGCTATGAAGGAAATTGCAGCTGCGATTCAAGATGGAGCGAAAGCTTTCTTAAACAGACAATACCGCACAATTGCTGGTGTTGGTTTGATTTTAGCGGTGTTAATTGCTTATTTCTTAGGTACTAATATTGCAATTGGTTTTGTTATTGGTGCAGTTTTAAGTGGTGTTGCTGGTTTTATTGGTATGAATGTCTCAGTTAACGCTAATATTCGTACCGCTCAAGCGGCTTCTATTAGCATGAAAGACGCTCTGAATGTAAGTTTTAGAGGTGGTGCAGTAACTGGCTTATTAGTAGTAGGTTTAGGTTTAATTGGTGTCTCTGGATTCTTTCTATATTTACAAACACAGAGTCCAGACACTGTCGAAGAGAACGTTGCAGCCTTAGTTGGTCTGGCGTTTGGTTCAAGTTTAATTTCAGTGTTTGCGCGTTTAGGCGGTGGTATTTTCACTAAAGCCGCAGACGTTGGTGCTGACCTCGTTGGTAAAGTAGAAGCGGGAATCCCTGAAGATGATCCGCGTAACCCAGCGGTAATCGCTGATAACGTTGGTGATAACGTTGGTGATTGTGCTGGTATGGCAGCTGACTTGTTTGAAACATACGCAGTGACTGCAACTGCAGTGATGTTACTTGGTGTTTTAGTTTTCCCTGAGCAAATTCATGCTGGTAATTTAGCTCCGATACTTTATCCATTAGCTATGGGAGCTTCTGCTATTGTGGCTTCTATCATCGGTAATTTTTTCGTGAAGCTTGGTAAGAGCAACGATGTAATGCGTGCACTATATAAGGGTTTGATTGTTAGCGGTATTGTTGCAGCAATAAGTTTCTATTTCATTACTGAATCTATTATGGTTGGTTTGAAATATTCTAGTTTAAATTATTTCTTCTGTGCGCTTGCAGGATTGGCTCTGACAGGGCTTTTCGTGGTGATTACTGAGTACTATACTTCTACTGCTTATAGACCAGTGAAGAAGATTGCTAAAGCATCTGAATCAGGTCATGCAACTAATATTATTGCTGGACTTGCTATCTCTATGGAAGCAACAGCATTACCAATCGTAGTAATCGTTGCCGCGATACTTACTACTTATAGTTTAGGTGGAGTTTATGGAGTGGGTGTGGCAGCAATGAGTATGCTTTCTATGGCAGGAATTATTGTTGCGCTAGATGCTTATGGTCCTATCACTGATAATGCTGGTGGTATCGCTGAGATGTCTGGTATGGATGCTAGCGTGAGAGCTATTACTGATCCACTTGATGCTGTGGGTAACACTACTAAAGCAGTAACTAAAGGTTATGCAATCGGTTCAGCTGCGCTTGCTGCAATCGTCTTGTTTGCTAGTTTCCAAGCGGATTTGACTAAGGCAATAAATGAGTTTAATGCAGTTGATGCGCTAAACCAATTACCTATTCCTGATTTTGATATCTCTGATCCGTATGTTTTAAGTGGATTATTTATCGGTGGAATGATTCCTTATTTATTTAGTTCATTAAGTATGATGTCTGTTGGTAAGGTAGCTGGTGCTGTGGTAACAGAAGTAAGAAGACAGTTTATTGAAATTCCTGGCATCATGAAATTCAAAGCTAAGCCTGATTATGCTAAGTGTGTAGATATCGTTACTAAAGGCGCTATTAAAGAAATGGTGATCCCTGCTTTATTACCGGTGATGGTTCCAATTATTATTGCGTTGATTGGTAAGTTCTATCTCAATGGACATGAGGCAATGGCAGCTGCTCGTATTATGGGCGGTATATTAGTGGGTACTATTGTTACAGGAATTTTCCTGGCGATCTCTATGACCTCTGGTGGTGGTGCTTGGGATAACGCTAAGAAGTTTATCGAAGACGGTAACTGTGGTGGTAAAGGCTCAGACGCTCATAAGGCTTCCGTTACAGGAGATACTGTTGGTGATCCTTATAAAGATACTGCTGGTCCTGCAATCAACCCAATGATCAAGATCATCAATATTATTGCGTTGTTGTTGATACCTTACTTAATTTAATTAGTTAAGTTTTTGCTTCTGTAACAATTACTCTGTGAAGTAGTTCTGGAAGGCTTAAGTTCTCTGTTCCTTTTTGTTCAAATTTGAGTTTGAACTGATTTTCATCTAGTTCGATGCTTTTAATTGAAATAGGTTCTTCATGTCGTTTATCAAAATATTTGAGTGTTTTACCACTTGTAATTAAATTTTGAAGAAAATTTAGAACATTAGTTAAGTTTATGTGATCTATATCTGTTACTGACATATGAAGATATTTGCATGATGTACTATACCAGTCGCCTTGTTTATATGCATAGGCGTATATTCCAGGGATTAAATATATTTTAGACTCTGTGTCGGGCTTTATCTTCTCTGAGTCTACAATTGCTTGAAAAGCGCCCTCTCTACTATTAAATTTTGTGGTTTTAAGATTTTGTTTCGAAGTGTAACGGCTGTTATTACCATCATAGTAGGCATAGCAATGATCGGACCATTCTTGAATCCTTGATACGCAGTGCACATTACCCTTAGTGCTTATTTCTGGATCAACAAGAACAGTTCTTTGTTCACTACCTCTTACGAGCCAGTAGCCATTTCTTCTGCCTGTTTGTTCAAATAAATTATTTGTTGCTTGGGTCATTGCTGATATATTATATTAAATTTCAAAAGAGAATGCAAGAATAGGTAATTACCCTGCACTCATATGAGCATTCTTGGTATTCTTAACTAGTTTCTTTTTAAGATTAGCTAAGCCGTCAAGCTCTGGATTCTGCTCTATGAGCTGTTTTGCAACGTTGCGTGATTCTATTAGTAAGTCTTCGTGATCTACTAAACCTTGTAATGCTGATTCTGGTACCCCTGATTGTTTGAGCCCTACTATATCTCCAGCTCCACGTATGTTTAGATCTTCTTGGGCGATAATAAATCCATTATTGGTTTTAGTCAGTATGGATAGTCTTTGTCTGCAACCTTCACTATTAGAGCCGCTGAGTAAACAGTAAGATTGTTTATCACTTCTACCGACTCTACCTCTTAATTGATGTAACTGCGCCAAACCAAATCGTTCAGCGGATTCTATGAGCATTACGGTTGCATCGGGTACATCTACCCCTACTTCTATAACGGTAGTAGCGATTAGTATTTGTATCTCGCCGCGGCGGAAACTTTCCATTATATTATTCTTCTCATCTTCTTTAAGTTTGCCGTGTAGTAGTCCAAGTTTGTAATCTTCAAAAACAGTTTTCTGTAATCTCTCATACTCTACAGTTGCTGCTTTAGCCGAAAGTGCTTCTGACTCATCTATTAACGGGAAGACTATATAGGCTTGATTCCCTTTATCTATTTCATCTTTAATAAGTTTATAGCTTTCAGCTTTTCTGTTTACTATAGAAGTGATTATTGGCACTCTTCCTGCAGGCATTTCGTCAATCTCAGACATATCTAGGTCGCCATGCATGGCTAGCGCGAGTGTCCTTGGTATAGGAGTAGCTGTCATAAACAGTTTCTCTATTGCAGTGCCAAACTCTCTGTTAATAAGCTCTTCGTTGATTTCATCTCCTAGATGTAACTGACTATCTTTCTCGCTGTTGGTTAGTACTTTGCGCGCCAGCTCTTCTCTTTGTTTGACACCAAAACGATGCTGCTCGTCTATAACTATAAGACCAAGGCGCTTGAATTCTACTTTATCTTGTATCAAAGCATGAGTTCCTACTACTATATTTATGGAACCGTTTTTTAAACCTTCAAGGACAGCTCTTCGTTCTTTGACTTTTTGTTTTCCGATAAGCAAGGTGACTTTTATTCTTAAATTCTCTTGCATGCGATTAACCCAGTCATTGAACTTCTTGTAATGTTGCTCTGCAAGTATCTCAGTAGGCACCATAATCGCTCCCTGATAGCCGTCTGCTACTGCGACTAATAGTGCAAGAAAAGCTACTACTGTTTTACCTGAGCCTACATCACCCTGTAAGAGACGATGCATTGGTGTGCTTGCAACCATATCAGGGAGTATCTCTTGATAGAAAACTCGCTGTTGAGCGTCTGTTAATGCAAACGGTAATGCTTCTATAAACTTGTCTACCAGACCGTTTTCAAAGCAATTGAATTGTATACCTTTGTTTTTATGTTTATGCATGTAGCGCACTTGCATAAATCTAATTTGCATTAAAAACATTTGATTAAAGAGTAATCGAGTTGCAGCACGGTTCTTAGCTTCAAATGAAGTAGGGAAATGTATCTCTTCTATGGCTTCAGCGTATCCCATAAATTGATGAGCTTGAATAATGTTCTCAGGTATAAATTCTTTTAAATTATTTTTATAAGTACTAAGAGTCTTGTGAATTAGTTTGCGCAAGTTCATCAACGATAAACCTTCAGTTAGAGGATAGATTGGCACTATTTTAGCGGTGTGAATTTTTGCGGATCTATCCATCTCACTAAAATCTTCTGAAATGATTTCTATGACAGCGTTTGCTATGGTCTTTTGTTTGGAGAATTTATCGCGTTTCACTTTACCGACGCAAAGGCAATAAGCGCCAGTGGGATACATGCCCTTATATTGTTTGAGATAGAAGTGAGTTGAATTGCCTTGGAAATATTTATTGATTTTGATTTGTCCGCTATTGTCCTTGATAAAGATACTAAGAATAATGAGATTCTTATTCGGGCTTTTGAAGGCGCTAATTTTATTGATGCGCCCCATAATGCTGACATCTTGCTCTTCTTGGATGTCCTGAATCGGTGTGATGTCTGAATAGGATATATGTTGCCTTGGTAGATAATTCAAAAGATCTTCACACGTTCTTATGCCAAGTTTGTCTAATCTAGCTCCCATAGCAGGTCCTACGCCTTTAACATATTGGACTGCTAATTCCGAAATATCCAAGTTTGGATCTACGGGTTTCTCTATTAGTTCTTCTTTAACTGCTGCTTGTATATTTGTTGGACTAGGAGTATTTTGAGGAAGCTCTTCTAACTCATTTAAGTTATAAATAAGTTTTTTACATATATTCATGCGTGTTGCTAAATCTAAGTAAGCATATCTATCCATCAGTGAATAAATGCTTTGCCATTGCAAACTATCTCTATGGATTTTTAGAGCAGCTAATGCTTCACGTCTAATAAAGGATCTAAAATCACCAGTCTTGCCGATGGCATTAATATACTGATGCTGCATCTCAAACTCAATAGCAGCTTTGGTTTTATGAATGATATCTTGGACTGTCAATGTCATTGAAGCAATATGATTATACTAATTTTTCGATGACAACTGGTTTACCCTTTATTCGATCTATACAAGTTCCTATCATTTCTGCTTCTAATACTTTAGTGCCGTCTTGTTTTAATATGCTTTGTACAAATTTGATTTTCAATTTGCTTAGCTTTTCTATGTGGGTTATCACGTAAAATTCATCATCGGATCTGAGTGAACTTATATATTTGAGATGCGCTTCTATTAAGACGAGGTCCTGACCCGTTTCATGCATTTGTGTGAAATTTATATCTAAGGTCTTGAGAAACTCATGACGACTGTGTTCTAGGTAATGTAAATAGTTGGCGTTATTTACAATGCCCTGTAAATCACATTCGTAACTGCGCACTTGGAAATCTAGTCTGTGCATGTTAATTACTATAGCGTATAAGCCATTTGCTATAATTCCTTCATTATGTCTACAACCCAATCAAAAACTAAGATAGCTAATAACATCTCCGAATTAATCGGCAATACACCGTTAGTAAGATTAAATCGCTTGGCGAAAGAAAACGATGTTGTCGCTGATATAGTGCTTAAACTTGAGTTCTTTAATCCAGCTGGTTCAGTAAAAGATCGTATTGGTTTTTCGATGATCAATGAAGCAGAGAAGGCGAAGTTAATTACTCCTGGTAAGACAGTTTTAGTGGAGCCTACTAGTGGTAATACGGGAATTGCGCTCGCGTTTGTTGCCGCGGTTAAAGGTTATAAATTAATTCTCACTATGCCAGATACTATGAGTATGGAGAGACGTAAGCTACTTAAGGCTTATGGAGCGGATTTGGTGCTGACTCCAGGTGCGCTTGGTATGAAGGGTGCTATCGAGAAGGCTAAAGAAATTTACGAAACTACAGCTGATGCTTTTATGCCGCAACAGTTTTCTAATCCAGCTAACCCTAAAATTCACAAAGAAACTACTGCTGAAGAAATTTGGAATGATACAGATGGCAAGGTGGATATCATTATTGCTGGTGTTGGTACTGGTGGTACTGTGACAGGTTGCGGTGAAGTGATTAAGTCGCGTAAATCTTCTGTGCAGATGATTGCAATTGAACCAGAGGAGTCTCCGGTGATTTCTGGTGGTGAGCCTGGTCCGCACAAGATTCAAGGGATTGGTGCTGGATTTATCCCTGACAATTTACATAAGGAAATAATTGATGAAGTAATAAAGATCAACAGCAATACAGCGATGAAATTCGCTCGTGAAGCTGCAGTGAAAGAGGGTGTACTTTGTGGTATTTCTTCTGGAGCTGCTATTGCAGCAGCTTTAGAAGTAGGAAAGCGTCCAGAAAACAAAGGCAAACTTATAGTAGTGATTATTCCTTCTAATGGTGAAAGATACCTTAGTTCGGCGTTGTTTGCGGATATTGAGGCTTAATTTGAGTTAGTGAGACTTGTGTTAGGAGGTATTTTGATTTATGAAATTCATCAGAGGGTTCATAGGTTTCAGGATTCTCTATCTCTGATAGTCTTGTACTAAGTAATGTAATGAAGCCTGGAGTGAATCGATTTTTATGTTGGTTCGTCGCAAAAGTAAGCATAAAACTTGTAAAATATAGTAGAGTTTTTGTATCCAATTTAGCTCCATCGTGTTGTAAGTAATCAAACACTGCTAGCTTTATTAAGGTATTGTTCTCTATACTACCTGTAAGTATCTCTCGTGCTTCATCTTCAGTTAGAGCCTTTCCTGCAAATTCACCTCTTAGAAATCCTGCAAGTATGTCTGATTGATTGTATGTAGGTACGGTTGCTTTTTCTGTTATCAACGGGTTAGGGTAGACCTGAGCCCTTGATAAAGTGTTAGCCATGAATTCTATTAGGTAAGCGCCTTTGGGAAACCCGGTGGTTGACGTTTGATCTTTAACTGCTTCTTGCCAGTGTGTAAAATTAGGATTAGCTTGCCATAATTTAATGAATTCAGTTAATCTAGATTCATCATTAGGATTCTGCATCAGCTTACGTATAACTTGAATTTCTGGTGATTGAGGTTTTGGCACATCAGCTTCTATTACAGAAGCAGCTGGTTCTACAGCAGGAGCAGCTAGTTCTACAGCAGGAGCAGCTGGTTCTGCTGTTTCGATACCAAGTTTTATAAGTATGTCTTGAAGAGTTTCACTTGTGGTATGTTGTAGCCATATAGCTTTATCGGGATTCTTTCCCCAAGCCTCTCTTAGGAACTCTAGTGAGTCAGGATTATTGGAAGCCTCATAATATAATTGCACAGCTGATACGATGTCATTATTAGTTGTTTGTGTATCTGAGTTTGCATTACCACCTTGAGCTTCAGCTGTTGCAAAATAACGGCCAATTAATCTGTTGTTTCTTTGATTACCTCGTACACTATGCTCGTCACCTTTATCTAAGTTAGGACTACCCAAAAATATTTCAGAAGGTGTTAATCTTGGAACGAACATAAGTAGATATTGTAACCTTCTTATGTTGTCCATGTCTATGCTACTTCAATCTACTTGATCCTTAACCCTAAATAATATGGCATAATATATTGATACTTCATGCCTTCCAAAAATGAAACATCTACTGGAGCCAAGTCTCTACTTAAAGAACTAAAACGCCAAGGCGTGAAAAGGTTTTTTGGTTATCCTGGTGGAGTTTTATTGGGTCTTTATGATGAGATTTATCATGAAGAAGATTTATTGCATATTTTAGTGAGACACGAGCAAGGTGGTTGTCATGCAGCTGAGGGTTATGCGCGTGTCGCAGGTAGACCTGGTGTGGTGCTTGCAACGAGTGGACCAGGTGCAACGAATTTAGTTACTGGTATTGCTGATGCTTATATGGATTCTACTCCTATAGTTTGTTTGACGGGACAAGTGCCGACCTTCGGTATTGGCTCGGATTTCTTTCAGGAAGCGGATATCACGGGCATCACTTATCCAATCGTGAAACATAGTTATTTAGTGCGTAAGCCTGAGGACCTGGCGCGTTGTGTTGCAAATGCGTTTCATATTTGCGCGACTGGACGTCCAGGACCTGTGCTCATCGATATGCCGAAGGATGTATTGAATGGACAGTATGAAGTTACTGATGCTAATCGTGTTGACGATAGTTATCATCCTAATATTAAAGGCTACAAGCCAATGGTGAAGGGCAATCCAAAGCAGATTGCTAATGCAGCGAAACGTATTCTTAAAGCTAAGCGTCCGGTACTTTATGCTGGGGGAGGAGTTATCAATTCAGGTGCTTCTGATTTATTACGTCAGTTAGCTGAGAGTTGCAATATTCCAGTTACTACTACTCTGCAAGGTAAAGGTGCAATGCCGCATAAACATCCTTTGTTCTTAGGTATGCTTGGTATGCACGGTACAGCTTATGCAAATTATTCAATCTATAACTGCGATTTGCTTATAGCCGTTGGGGTTAGATTCGATGATAGAGTTACCGGCAAGATAGAAACCTTTGCACCTGACGCTGATGTGATTCATATAGATATAGATCCAGCTGAAGTTGGTAAGAATCGTAAGATACGAGAAGCTATCGACATTCCTATAGTTGGTGACGCGCGTAACGTGCTTAAGGAGCTAATTTCAGAGATAAATAATCAGAAGCCTGAGACTGAAGAATGGCTTAAGAAAGTTCAAGAATGGAAGAATGAGTATCCTTTAGATCATGATCCTATATCAGAAGAGTTAATTAGTCCTCAGCATATACTTAAAACTATTCATAAGTTAGCTGGAGATAAAGTTGTTTATTCAACTGATGTAGGTCAGCATCAAATGTGGGCGGCACAACATGCAGAGATTAATCATCCGCGTCAATGGCTTACTAGTGGTGGCGCTGGAACAATGGGTTATGGTTTACCTGCTGCAATGGGAGCTGCTGCTGCACTTGAAGATTCTAAGGGTACTGAGAATGATAGATCAGATGAAGTGGTGGTCTGCATTTCCGGGGATGGTAGTTTTCAAATGTGTGAACAAGAACTTGGCACACTTAAAGCTTATGGTTTAAAAGTTATCGCTTGTATTTTTAATAACCAAAACCTAGGCATGGTGCGTCAATGGCAAGATCTATTCTATGATCGTAAATATTCTCACGTAGATCTTAAACATGGTTCGCCTGATTTTGTGAAACTTGCAGAAGCCTATGGGTTGAAAGGATTTAAACCTGATACTAGGGCTGATGTAGAGTCTATTGTTAAAGCTGCTTTAGAGAACGGTGAAGCTAGTGTAATAGATTTCCCAATGGCTTATGAGATGAATGTCTGGCCGATAGTGCCTCCTGGCGCTTCTAATATGGACATGATGGGAATTGATAGTTGTACTTTAACTAGTAAGTCTCGCAGTGATGCTCGTGCCGCTAATGATTATGGTTGGGAGCAAGTCTAGGATTGCTATTGTCGGTGCGGCTGGTGTTGGTAAAACTACTTTATTAAACGGTCTATTTGATGGTTCTGTTTCCAGCTATGTCAAAATAGATGAAGTTGTGCGTACCCTTGCTGCAGAGCGAGGTTACAATAGCCCCTATGATATCCCTGAAACTGAAGTACATCAGTTTCGGCGTCAAGTGTTGGATAGGCAGATAGTTCTAGAAAATCAAGCAGAGAAATTTATAATAGATAGATCAACGCTTGATGCATGGGTCTATTTTATGCGCTGGTCATGGAACTCTGTTACTGTGGAGTTTTCAGAAGAGTTTTATCAAGCTGCTTATAAGCAAGCTCTTAATTATGATCTTTTGGTTTATATACCAATCATGTTTCCGGTAGAAGATGATGGATTTCGTTGGTCTAATGCTGTTTACCAAACACAAATCGACCGTTTATTAAAAAGTGTGATTAATGAGTGGGGTTTAGCAGGAAAGGTTTATGAAATTGAGTCGGGGACTGTGTTAGATAGGTTGAATGAATTTAAGCAACAGCTTCTTTAGCTTGTCTTTTTTGCTTTATATATTCTTTGTGTTTACCCTCAGCCCAAATATTAAGAATAGTAATTATTGTTACTATTAATACCCAACTATAAAAACCTGGATCATGCAATAATTCTGAAAATGTCATGTTTATTCCTTTATCCTATTAAATATTAATAGAAAAACCCATAGTCCATAAAATAACAGTATAACTGATAATGTTAATCTTGTCAGATCTACTAAATCATCTCCAGTTAGCCAGTCAAGTGCATTCTTACCGAATGGTACCATTAGATATAGTGCACATAGGCTTAATAACCAATTTATAAATGTATCTTGCCTTTCGCTCATAAAATTAATTATGCAAGTTGTTATCGAGGAATGAAAGGGGTCAAAAGTCATCTGAGGAATTATTGTGAAACCTAGTGTTTGTAAGGGTTTCAAAGGTTAATTTAATTGAAATTGAAATCTCTTAATTGCTCAAGGGGGTTGTTTTGTACTATCTTTTGAATTTCAACCTCATCGCTTTCGGTGTATCCCAGAATTTATCATCATGATAAGCGATATGTCCGTTGATGAGAGTATAAATTACTTGTGAGTGAAACGTCGTATCTTCAAAAGGCGACCAGTGACATTTGTATAGAATGTTTTCTTTGCGCACGGTCCACGGTTTGTTTAGATCAACTAATACCATGTCAGCGTAATAACCTGGTTTAATAAAACCTCTGCGATCGACTTTAAATCGTTTAGCTATATTGTGCGAGGTTTTTTCAACGACAGTTTCTAAATTGAAAACACCTTGATGATATAACTCTAAGCTGGCTACTAGAGCGTGTTGTACTAAAGGTCCGCCAGAAGGAATTTTGAAATAATCAGTACCATTTTTCTCTTCTAAAGTATGAGGCGCGTGATCAGTAGCGATGATATCTATTAATCCAGAGTTGACGGCATCTCTTAAAGCATTACGATCTTCGATAGATTTAATAGCTGGGTTCCATTTAATAAAGTTTCCTTTCTCAGCGTAATCTTTATCACTAAACCAAAGATGATGCACGCAAACTTCAGCAGTAATGTGCTTCTTTGAGACATCTTGCTCATGATCAAATAATTTAAGTTCCTTATGAGTACTTAGATGCAGGACATGAAGATTGGCTTTATGCTTTCTTGCTAAACCAATTATCCAGGAGCTTGATTTGTAGCAAACCTCATCATCTCTGATTTGTGGATGGTGTTCTATGCTTATATTCTCTCCGTACTTTTCTTTGAATTTAGCAATATTTTCTTGGATGCTAGGTTCATGTTCGCAATGCACTGTGACTATGATTCCCGTTTTAGCTGAATAATCTAAAACTGCTTCTATTGTTTTTAAGTTATCGACTAGCATGTTTCCGGTGGATGCACCAAGGAAGATCTTAATGCCACAAACCTCTTGGGGATTGGTTTTGAGTACTTCTTCTAGGTTGTCGTTTGAAGTACCCATATAGAAAGAATAATTAGCTAGTGATTTCTCGGCTCCAAGCTTATATTTCTCTTCTAATAATTCTTGCGTTAATGTACGAGGATTAGTGTTAGGCATCTCCATGAAGGAAGTTATGCCGCCAGCTATCGCTGCGCGCGATTCGGTAAATAAATCACCTTTATGAGTTAAGCCTGGATCGCGAAAATGTACTTGATCATCGATCATTCCAGGTAGGAGATATAAGCCTTGAGCATCGATAGTATTGTTTATGTGCACTTCAGGATTAGCTTCACGATAAATCTTCTTAATAAACTCACCTTCAATTAGAACTGAACCTATGAAGATTTCACCTTCGTTAACTATCTTTACGTTCTTTATTAGTTTTTTGTTACTCATACTTTACTCACTACTGTCTCTGGTTCAATATGAAATGGATTGAGATCAGTATCCTTATCATAGTAATCTTCATTCTCGGCTTTTTTTAGAAACTTGATCAAATGCACTGTCAGTATGGGATAGGCTATTATCTCCCAGATTACTTTAATGACATATTTGCTTAGCATCATATTAAACATTAGATTTACTGGATAACCTTCTGCGCCAAGAAAACCGAGGGGAAATATTATTAGAGTATCAACTAGCTCCCCAGCCACAGTTGAACCTATTAAACGAGCGATCATATACTTACCATTAGTTAGCACTTTCATTTTGGCAAGCACATAACTATTGGTAAACTCCCCGCACCAAAAAGCAATAATACTAGCGATGCTTACTCTAAAGCTTTGATTGAAAATTTTTGAATAGGCATCTTGCAAGCCCCAGTCTGGATCTGGCGGCAGGAAAATAAAAAACTGAATTAGGAGATTAGAGATTACTAGGGCTAAAAAAGCTGTCCAGATGATTCTTCTTGATGCAGAGTAACCGTAAATCTCAGTTAAAACATCTCCTATCAAATAGGTAATTGGAAACAGCAGTAAACCGGTAGTGGTGCTAAAGCAGAAATCTCCAAAGCAAAGGCGAGTGATTTTTACACTGCCAATTAGATTGATGATGATAAGTACTACTACAAAAACTATAGTGATGATGTCGAGGTATTTATATTGTTTTAGTTTCTGCACTTGCCTTGTCCTCAGCCTCGTTCTGGATGATTTTTGAACAAGGCATCTATTTAATTATAATACGGATTATGTTTAGAAGTGGAACGGAACGGAGTAACGTCGGGGTGTGGCATTTAGCTTGCTAGACTTTTAGTAATGATTTTTATCTCGTTACTATGTTTGTTTTTAACTTCTTGTCATCATCAAGCTTCTACGACTTATCGTTTATTTAAATCATACGATGCAGATTCCATGCAAGTAGTTGATTATAACTGCCACGATTTAGAATGCCCGCAAACTGAAATTAGATTATTAGGAGTTGATGCCCCAGAGAAAACTCAAGAGCCTTGGGGTTTGCGTGCTAAGGAATTTTTCTTGTCCAAAATTCACGATGATACTAAGTTATATATAGAACCTGGAATTCCTGCACTTGATAAATATGGACGCACACTTGCGTTTCTCTTTTATGAAGATGAATCTGGAAAGCATTTGTTTAACTCGGAGCTTTTGCGTAATGGTTATGCTCAGTTGTTTATACTCTCTCCTAGTATGAAACATCTTACTGAACTTAAAGATGCTGAAGCCACTGCGCGTGCTCAACGCTTACATATCTGGCAATCAGGGAACGGTTTAACTATGAGCCCTTATAAGTTTAGGAAACTAAAAGCTCGCAAATCCTCTTCCCGATAAGCACTGCTATACTTATATTAATGAATCTCAAACATAAAAAACGAGATCTTTTTGATGAACTAGCTAGTCCCAATAGTCTTAATGACTTGGGTGTAGATAGGGCTAAAGTTATTAGAGCAATAGAAATACTTAAAGTAAATCAAGTTGAAATTAATCCTGTCAATATTGCTTTGGAGTTGGGAGTGCCGCGGTCTTTTATTTATGCTGATATAGAATTGCTTGAATATATTTATCGTAATGCAGTGAATATTAATGGTCAGGATAAACTTATTCATGATCTTATTACTGAACTTAAATCACATAAGCGTAAAATTGTGCGTCTCAAGAATCAACTAGAGCAAGTTGAGAAAAATAATGAGAAGAGTTTTAATGATGGATTTTCTAAAGGGGCTTCACTGAATTTCTCTAAACCAGCTCCAACTCTTATGAATAAGGAGCTTTGGGCAAGGGGAGTATTGCAGTTAAGTGAGTCAGAAACTATCGATGAACAAACTATTAAGAAGGCTTATAGGTTAATGGTCTCTGTTTTACACCCGGATGTAACAGGTAAAGATACTTCAGCTTTGATGAATACTCTTAAAGAAGCCTCTGAATATCTATTAATTCACTGTTAGCTTTTACCTTTCCTTAAGTCTTATTAGAAATTTTTATTGTAGAATAAGTTCAGCGCTTAGCTACCAATAAGCGTTGCTTTATGCCGATGTGGCGGAATGGTAGACGCAACAGACTTAAAATCTGTTGGGAGCTTGCTCCCGTGCCGGTTCAAGTCCGGCCATCGGTACCATTTTATACTCCCTAAACGCCGTTTGTAATTCCTGCCAGTTCTCTAACTTAGCCATTGCCTCTTGAGAAATTCTAGATATTGCTCTTTTGCTTAAACTTAATTGTTCTGCTACTTCTTCAATGGTATTCACTCTATCCTTTGCATATCTATGAAGTAGTACTCTTCTTTCTAAACTACTGAGTGGATTCTTTACCTTGCTGCCTTGTAGAATAGGCTGCTCATCTTCAAGTATGTCTCTAAGCCATTTTCTATCAAGCTCTATAGATTTAGGATCAGCTTCAAACAATCTAGATACCGGTGTTAGATGATTAGCGTCTAAGTCAATTGCAGTGGTTTTTATATATGACCGTGGATATGATTTCTTATCAAGTACCATTGTAGTTAAGTCGTTTAGCATCTTGATATCGTCAGTTAATTCTGGAAACTGCATGACAAGCCTGTTCCTGACTATAGTTTGGCAGCGGAGCATGAAATCTTCATTGTTATTAGTTTCAGCTTTGGCTTGTTTTCGTATCTTCCCCATTTGAGATTTAAGTCTAAATACTGCATTGAGATAAGGGCTGCTATAGTCTATCAACCATTGACTTTTGTTATTGAAGGGCGCTAGAGCTTCAGCAAGGAACCACTTGATATATTTATAAGCCCAAGTACTAAAACGTAAATGACGTATGTCTCTACCTACATGTTTGAAAATATTGTAGTCATTAGTTTCTGCTGCTTGTTTAAGAGCTTCTTGAGCTAATTCTCTTAAAGTTTCTATATCAACATTTTCGCGTCTGGCTTGCTTAGTGAATCGGGTCGCGACTCTATTAGCAAGTCCTTCGTTTGCTTCAACTAGTAAGCGTTTAGCAGTTCCTGCAAGCCTGTCTATGTTTGTTTTGGCTTGTTTTGCTTCTGGGCATTCCGGACCTTCTAAGCTTCTTTGTGAAAGAGCAATGCAGCTCATAAGATCTGCTTCACCGCTTTCATTTAATCTAGGACAAGTTTCTGCTTTGGCATTAAACTCTTTAAAATCATGCCTATGTAAACCAAGCTGTAAAGCTTCTTGTGCCCAGCGAGTTTGGATATTTTTTAAGTTGGACTTAGCAGCACATTTTTTTAAATGCTTAAGAGCTTCTATTAAGACAGCTCTATTTAGTGGATAACTTTCTCTGTGTAAGAGGCGTGTCATTAATTAAACTCTTAAAACAATCCGCTGTGAGACACTGGTACTGTTGCTGCTAGTCGTTTATTCATCGGCATTTCAAGTGCTGCTTTTATTAAATCCGCTTGTTCTTTTTGAGCATTTCTATCATTGATTTGAATTAGTTCTTCAATTCTTTCCCAAGTTTTATTCAGGTCATATCCATGCTCAACTATTTCTTTTGCTACTATTTCTGCTGTTTCTTTATTAAAATTATTTGGGTCTAATTGACTCATCATTTTAACTAAGGTTAATGCTTTAGCTGTTTCATAGTTTCTATTGTGTGAACTAGAATAGCTAGTTACAAAATCTTTGTACTCAGGTTTTACATCAGGTTCTTTAATACCCTTTAGTAGTTGAGAATTTTGTTCGTTGATGAATTGATGTGCTGCAAGTTTGAGTGGATCTAAAAATGCCTCTTGAAGCATAGTGTTGTTTCCTGGACCAGTAATAGTTACTCCGCATTTTTGCAGTTCAGCTTTAATAAGATCATCGATGGATTGAGTAGCTTGATGTAGTTGAGCTTGTGGTGCAATTGTCGGAGAGCTTGATACTTGTACTGGTCTTGTAATAATAGGTTCTTGTTTTTGTTCACATCCAGCATTAACGACTGCTAATCCTGCTGCTCCTAAAGTAGTTAATTTTATTAGTGCGTGCTTAGCTTGCATGTTAAAATAATAGCACAAGGCTCGGAATATGAATTCTACTTATCTTGTACTAGGTAGAATGTCTAGGTGCGACCCCATTGTAAGTTCCCTGATAAACATTAATTTTTGTGTAAATACAATTGATTAAAAGAAGGTTAAATTGTATAATTGGGTGCTCAAATTTAACCTTCTTTAGTTAGAATGAAACCAGATATATCAATTAAGACCGCAATAGGCTAAAACCCCCAAAGCAATAAAAATACCGGCCCCTTAAATCTGAGTATCAATAGTAAAAATAGTTCGCTTTATATAAAGGAGAGTAGTAGATGTCAAGAAGAAAATCTGCTGGTGTTAAGGATGTTATGGACGAAAATATTCTAACTTTTGACGATGAAGATTCGTTAATTGATGAAGTTGATTGTTTCGATCACGTGGAATTAGATGACGTAGGTGTTGGCGTAGAGTCTGACATTATTTCGTCGGCTGCTTCACGTCGTAAAGATGATGCAATCGCTGATGATGATGCTGATGGTATCGATGGAGTTTCACCTCTATCTGATGACTCAGTTAAGATGTATTTGCGTGAAATCGGTCGTGTGCCGCTTTTGAACGCTAAAGAAGAAATTGAATTAGCTAGAGGTATTAAAGAAGGCGATATTAACGCTAAACGTAAGTTAGTTAGACACAACTTAAGATTAGTGGTTTCTATTGCTAAGAAGTACATTAATCGTGGTTTACCGTTCTTGGATTTGATTCAAGAAGGCAATCTAGGATTGATTCGTGCAGCTGAGAAGTTTGATCCAGAGCGTGGTTATAAGTTTTCTACTTATGCTACATGGTGGGTAAGACAAGGTATCACTAGATCACTTTCTGATAAATCTCGTACTATCCGTGTTCCTGTACACATGGTAGAGACTATCAATAAATTTAAGAAGATCGCTCGTAAGTTAGGTCAAGAACTTAATCGTAGACCTACTGAAGAAGAGCTTTCTGAAGTAATGGAAGTTACTCCAGCTAAGATCAAGGAGATAGTATCAGCGATGCGTACTCCTGTGAGCTTAGAGTCTCCTATTAATAGCGATGACGATGGTAAGTTAGAGGATTTCATTGCAGATCCTAACCAAGCTGTTAGACCTGAGTTGTCAGCTACTGAGAATCTTCTAGCGGATGATATCGTTAGAGTTTTGGATACTCTTACTCAAAAAGAGAAAGCTGTTATTCAATTACGTTTCGGTATAGACAACGGTCAAGAGCGTACTCTAGAGGAAGTTGGGCGCATGCTCAGAATCACTCGTGAGCGCGTACGTCAATTAGAGTTTAGAGCTCTTAAAAAACTCAGACATCCTGAGAGAGCAGTTAAACTTAAAGACTACTTAGATATGGTTCTATAATTGAACTTTACTAAAGATCTTTCTAAAAGCCACCCCACAAGGGTGGCTTTTTATTATGTAAATCCAGTTAAAACTGACACTCTTGATATGCTACTATAATGGCTCTCAAAGTTTTAACAATTTAAACTAATATGCTTAAAAAATATAAGAATGCTATTTTTTACATTGTCTCTATTGTGGCTGCCCTACTTTTTATGTATGCAGTTATAGAACACGGACAAGCTAATCTTGAAAGCCAAAGAATACTTGAGCACACTGTTATAGATCATGGTAATAAAAATATTTTTAAGCACTTTTTAAGTGCTTTTCATTCTAATCTAACTAATCCATTATCCATTTTTATTCTGCAAATTCTTGTCATCATTATTACAGCAAGGTTCTTTGCTTACTTTAGTAATAAGATCGGACAACCTGCGGTAGTAGGAGAAATAATCGCTGGAATAGTTTTAGGTCCGTCTGTGATTGGACTATTCTATCCAGAATTCTCAGCGTTTTTATTTCCAGTAGAATCATTGGGCAATCTAAAATTTCTCAGTCAAGTAGGACTAATATTGTTTATGTTTGTCGTAGGTATGGAGCTTGACCTAAAAGTGCTGCGTACTAAAGCTCATGAAGCAGTCATTGTAAGTCACGTAAGCATTATTGTTCCTTTTATGTTGGGAACAGGACTTGCTTACTTTGTGTATTTAAATTATTCTCCTCCGCATGTGACTTTTTTACCTTTTGCGTTATTTATGGGAATTGCGATGAGCATTACTGCTTTTCCTGTGCTGGCGCGTATTTTACAGGAGCGAGAATTAACAGGTACTGCTGTCGGCTCTTTAGTTATCACTTGTGCTGCTGCTGATGATATATCTGCTTGGTGTATTTTTGCTGCAGTGGTTGCTATTGCTAAAGCCACCTCTATTTTAAATGCGCTCTACGTCATTGTTTTAGCCTTAGGCTATGTATTTGTCATGATCAAGGTGATACGACCTTTCTTGGCACGCTTTAGTCATTTATGTTCGACTAAAGATGGATTGAATAAAAGCTCTGTAGCTTTGTTCTTCATTATTCTTATACTCTCAGCTTATCTAACTGAAATCATCGGTATACATGCGATATTCGGAGCGTTTATGGCTGGAGTAATCATGCCTACTGATATGCATTTCAGAAAGATGTTTGCAGAGAAGATAGAAGATGTTTCTTTGCTACTATTCTTGCCTTTGTTTTTTGTGTTCACTGGTTTACGTACTCAAATCACTCTTATCAGTGGTAATGAGCACTGGCAAATCTGTGGCTGGATTATACTTGTGGCGGTTACTGGCAAATTCATTGGTAGTATGGTTGCATCTAAATTTGTTGGGCAAAATTGGCGTAATAGTTTAATTATCGGGGCTTTGATGAACACTCGTGGTTTGATGGAGCTCATCATTTTAAATATTGGTTTTGATCTAGGTATTTTGACACCGGAAATTTTTGCCATGATGGTGATTATGGCTTTAGCTACTACCTTTATGGCAGGACCGTTTTTAGATTTAGTTGACTGGCTGCTTCCTGACAAATCTATAAAAGCGGAAGTCATTAATACTAGTGTTGGAACTATACCTAAAAACAAGGTGATGATTGCTTTTGCTGATCCTGATAAGGCTAAGGGAATGCTTGCTTTATCTAAATTTATTTGGGGTGCTGAAAGTACTTATACAGCTATCAATGTAATGGAAAGTGAAGAAGTTAATCAATATGATTTTGAGGGAGATAAAAAAGAAAAGTTTGTTCCTTTGCAGCAAGAAGCTCAGAATTTAGGTTTGCGGTTAAATACTATTCTTAAAGTTACTCACAATGTAGTTAGCAAGGAAGTCGCTAAGCAAGCGCATTTGGGCGGTTATGACTTCTTGATGATAGGTATTGGTAGCTCTATTTATAAGGATACTTTACTTGGGAAGTTTTTAAATACAACGATTAATATTATTAACCCAGAAAAACTTTTTGAGAATTTTACTAAGAGAGATGAATTGATTGATAATGAGATAGTAGGAGAACGTACTAAGTATTTAATTGCTGAAGCATACTGCAATACTGGAATATTCTTTAATAAGAACTTTCAAACTGCTAATAGAATTTTAGTGTTGACCTTCTCTATTAGTGATAGTTTTTTATTTAGCTATATAAATCAAATCGCACATAATAGCAAAGATTCTAAGATTACTATTGTTGATGGGGCTGATTTATTGTCTAATTCATTGGAGTTTGCTAAGGAAATGTCGGTATTGAATAAGCTTGGTTCAATCAATACTATTGTTAAAGCAGAAAAGAATTTGGATGAAAAATTCTTACACGATTATGACTTAATGTTGATTAGTTATGATTCTTGGAGAAAACACGCTGCTGATACTAAGAACTTATGGCTTGCCTATGCACCATCTACGTTGATTATCAAGCCAGCTAGACAACGTTCAGTTAAATAATCCTCTAGATTCTTGCTATGCAAGCTTAATTCATCTATGATTATGCTGAATTGAAATAATGTCACCTGAGCAAATACTTTTACAAACTTTTACTATAGCGATTTTTGTCGGTGTACTTATTCAAGTTGTTACTGAGAAGTTTAAAATGCCTGGTATCGTTTTCTTGATACTAGCTGGAATTTTAATTGGTCCGCAATGTTTAGGTTGGATACATCCAGATGCCTTGGGTTCCGGACTTGAAGTGCTTATTTCTTTAGGAGTAGCTCTTGTATTGTTTGAAGGTGGTCTCTGTTTGGATTTGGATTCACTTAAAACTGTTAACAAATCCGTTTCTAAAATGATGACCATCGGAATTTTAGTACATATTATAGGTGGTGCTATTTTGGCGCACTATATTGTAGGCTTGGATTGGATTATTGGTGTGCTTTATGGAAGCTTTATTAGTATCGCTGGTATTACGGCTATAAACCTAATCCTAGAGCGCGTTAGAGTTAAGAAAGAAGTAACTACGATAATGCGTAGCGAAGGTATTTTTTCGGATGCTATTGGTGCGTTTATTTCTGTTGGAGTTTTACAGTTTATATTGGCTTCTAATAGCCCATCAATAGTAAGTTTGGCTTATCAATTTGTTGAGAAATTATTTGTTGGAGTCTTTGTTGGATTCTTTATGGGTTGGGTACTTGGTAAGATTCTCAAACATAAATTAGTTGATCATGAACTTATTAACCTGACAGTACTTGCTTGGATATTTTTATGCTACTACGTAAGCAATTTAGTAGAACCTAATACCGGCATATTAGCGGTTGCTGTAGCTGGTTTTGCAGTACAGCGTGAAAAGATTCCACAGTTAATGAATCTTAAATACTTTAAAAGTCAACTTTCAGTACTTTTTATAGCGGTTCTATTTATTCTTATTGCTGCAGATTTAAATTTAGAAATTCTAAGTCGGGTTGGACTTTGGGGAGTTTTGGTATCTTTCTTGATTATGTTAGTGGTGCGTCCGACTGCGGTATTCCTTTCTAATTGGGGCTTACTGAGTTTTAAAGATAAGGTTTTTATTTCTTGGATAGGACCTAAAGGCATAGTAGCAGCTTCGGTTGCTTCATTATTTAAGATCATGCTCGTGAAACATGGTATAGAACAGGGTTTGATACTTGAGTCCTTAGTGTTCGTGACCATCATTGTTACAGAAATAGTTCCAGGACTTACTGCTCGTAATATGGCAAGAGCTTGTGATTGTTTAATTGAGATGAATAGCATTATTATTGTTGGTGCTAATGCCCTAGGACGTACTTTAGCTATGGCTTTTTTGGAGATCGGTAAGTCGGTAGTGATCATTGATAATAATTTTGATCGTTGTCAAATTGCTAAAGAAGAAGGAATAGATGTAGTTCATGGTAATTGCTTAGATCCTGAGGTTCTTAGGGCAGCAAATGCAGAACGCACTACAGTATTGATTGCTACTACTTCTAATGCGGAGGTGAACTTCTTGGTTTGCAAACTTGCAAAAGAACTTTATCGTATCCCTGAGTTATATCCAGCTATAGATCTGCCACATAAAGGTGTGCAGCATAAATTAGTAGATGAGATCGGAGGGAATCTTGCCTACGCTAAACCTGTTTCTATTGAGGATTGGAAGCGTGCTATAGATGAGAGTGATGTGCGTATTGTTGATATCGTTTTAGCTGGTAAGGGCGGAATGCTTGCCGATATCACTATTGAGGGTGTTGATAATGATAATTGGATTCCTTTGATACTCAAATCCAAAGACAAATACTATTTTGCTCACACGGATCAATCGTGGGTGCCAGGAGATATATTGATTTACCTTTTGAAAACTACTTAGAAGTACTGTATTTCTTCTTGAATTTGTCGATTCTTCCAGCTGTATCTAGAACTTTGTTAGTACCAGCAAAAAACGGGTGGCAGCTAGAGCAGATCTCAACCCTTAGCGACTCAAGTGTTGTTTCTACTTGGAATTCAGCTCCACAAATGCAGCTAGCCGTTATTACATGAGTCTCTGGATGAATACCTTGTTTCATAGTGGATTTAATATTAGCATATTGCTTTATTTATTAAGCCTAAGTCCTTCGCTAAACACTAAAAAAATCCTTAATTTTGGCTGGTTTAATTGCGCGAACGCTCACCAAAATTAGGTAAAACTGGCTCTATGTGAGCATTTGGGTCTCTTGAAAGCATTTCTATTAGGGCTTCTTGTTTCGCTGTCAACTTCTCAAAGTCCACTAATTGTCCATTTAGCTTTTTGTTTAATTCAATCAGTTTATGGAGCTCATCGTAGAGGTTTTTGAGTTCTTTTTCACGTTCAGTCAGTTGCCAGTTTAGTTTCTGAACCTCAAAATTTCTATCATCCAGTTCCTTGCTCAAAAATTCTATTTCAGCTTGCTCTTTTGGCTCATTAACCGTTTGTTTGAATTTAATAAATTTGTAGGCGTCTTCTGAACCTACATCCCAGAGATTATCAAAACCAATAAGATTTACTTCATTAGTTTTGTCACTGATATGACCTTGTTCCTGATTTGATTTGCTATCCATGTAGACGTTTATTAATACATTTTAGATGAGTATTTAAATATGTCAATTCTTTTATTCCTTTCCCTTACAAATTTGGCGTAATTACGCTAGAATGTGAGACTATGGAAAACGGGTTAGAGACCGAAATTAAGACCAGATCTAAGAAATCAAGCTCCAAAAAGAATAATGATTTACTCGATGATGATGTGTCAGATAAGCAGCATTTGCCGAGTTTGATGGATGAAACGCCGTTGGCTTTGGGTAATAGACTTAAGCGTATTGAAGAGCAATTGCTTTCAATCTATGAAAAGCAAAAGAGCGGTGTCTCTGCTGAGTTTAGTGCTTTGATGGATGGCTATGTTAACAAAGCCAATGAGAGTCAGGAATTTAAAGTTAAGTTTGAAAATACTTTTAGTCAGTTTGAAGAATTAAAACTTGAATTTAAAACACAGCGTGAAGAAAGCAAGAAAAACAAATTAGATTTAGACGCAGCTAAAGAAGCACTAAGAAGCTCAGAGACTGAATTACAGAGATCTAAGAAAGATATTGAGAATAATAAATTACGTTACGAAGAGCAAATTTCTGATTTGATTCAAGAACGTGAAAAATTAAAATCTAAGCTTAAGCAACTTATGGATCAGCAGGAGAAAAGTGCTACTGACTATAACGACTTGAAAGCAGAATTACTTGAGTTTAAGTATAAAACTAAGCAGCTTGAGCAAGAGAAAGAAGTGGAAATCGAAACTGCCAAACGCAGTGTCCGTGAGTCAAACAAGATCATTGATGAGCTTAAAGAAAAACTTGATTTGCGTACTCGTGAAGTAGAGTATAAAGATGCACTCTTAAACCAGCTTATCAAGCAGGTTTCAGTTGATGAATCTTTGCATGATGCTATGAGTGTGAGTGACTCTATGAGCGGAGCTACTTTAGAGCCTACTAGACATGCTAACGCTTACCATGAACCTGTTGAGAGATCTAGATCACGATCCGAGCTTAGAATTGAGGATGGTAACGATGGTTCAAGCTGGGGAGCATTTCGTAAGTAAGTGACTGAGTGGCTGGGTGACTGAGCAATGGGAATAATTGTTTATCCACCTAGTATTCACCAAACGACTAGTCCCACGATTTTTTTTATAGGCTCCGCTAATAACTCTTGCACTATTAATGGCAAGAATATAGAGCTTGTTTATGCTGGCAATTTTTGCCCGGTATTTGATTTAGAGCTTGGAGAGAATGTTTTTCTAATAGATTTGGATGGTGAGAGATTGGAATATAAGGTTAATCGCCGTCATTGCAAGGAGCCGGAGGCGACGAAGCAATCTCAAACAATAGATCGTGACGTCGCGCTTCGCGCTCATTGTGATGACAAACCAGTCTCTAAAATCTGCCTCGATCCTGGTCATGGTGGTTCAGCCCGTGGAACCTGCTCACCTAAAGGTTTAGCGGAGAAGGATTTGAATTTAAGTTTAGCTAGAGCTTTAAAAATGGAACTAGAAAATTCTGGCAAAGAAGTATTTTTAACTAGAGATGCTGATATAGATGTGTCGCTAGCTGAGAGAGTGAAAATCGCCGAAGCTAATAATTGTGATTTGTTTATTTCAATACATCACAATGCTATCCCTGATTATCAGAATCCTTTAGAGCATAGAGGTATCTCTGTGCATTATTACTATGATGAAAATATTCCATTGGCTGAAAAACTTTTAGCAGCTTTAATTGAAGCTACTGCTTTACCCTCTGCTGGGATTATCAAGCAGAATCTTCATGTGCTACGTGAGAATACTAAGATACCAGCGGTCTTGATAGAGTTTGGTTATCTAATTCATCCAGAAGAGTCGGAGATAATTTTTGGGGTTGATTTTCAGAAGAAGGCGGCACAAGCTTTCAAAATACTTAATTTCTAGCAAACTGTTTAATCTTGATATATAATATTTCTACTTTAGGTTTCGGGGGCGTAAATTCTAGATGAATCAATACTCTCATAGCTTTGATACCGTGGTTATCGGTTCAGGTATAGCAGGTCTGAACCTAGCTAGAAAACTTGCCCAAGCAGGGCAGAATGTTTTTATTTGTTCTAAGGAAGCTATTACTGAAGGTTCTAGTAAATATGCTCAAGGTGGAGTTGCTGTAGTTAGTCCTCTAAATCCAGAGGATAATCTGGATAGCCATATCCAAGATACACTCAGCGCTGGTAAAGGTTTGTGTAACGCTGCTGTAGTTAAAAGTATTTTAGAAATTTCATGGGACAAGGTTAATGAACTGATTAAACTTGGAGTTGAGTTTGATAAGCATTTTAATATTGAAGGCTCTCATGGCTATAAACGTATTATGCATGTAGGTGATGCTACTGGAAGAGCTATCGTTAAGCCGCTTGTAGACAATGTTTCACGTAATTTAAACATTTCTATCTCTCAAGGTTCTGAAGCTGTTAGTTTAATTAAAGACAAAGACAAAAACAAAGTTATAGGTGTGCGTCTGTCTCTAATCTCTGGAGATGAGTTTGATGTTTACGCGGATAATCTTGTGCTTGCTACTGGTGGGCTAGCTGCTTTGTTTCAAGATTATACTTGCCCTGGAATTCTTACTGGTGATGGTATTGCTTTGGCTTATGATGCTGGAGCTAAAATTGAAAATTTAGAGTTTCTGCAATTTCATCCTACCGTCTTCAAAACCGCAAAGGGAGAGAACTTCCTTATATCAGAAGCTTTGCGTGGAGCTGGAGCAATATTGCGTAACTCTAAGAATGAACTATTTGCACAAAAATATCACCCTGATGCAGAACTTGCTACTAGAGATATTGTTAGCAGAGCTATCTGCTCTGAAATGAAAATCACTGAAGCTGATTTTGTTTATATAGATGCAACACAATTAGGCGCAGAGTTCTTGATGAAAGAATTCCCTAATATATATAGTTTTTGTTTAGCTAATGGCTATGATTTAGCCAAAGATTTATTACCAGTAAGACCTGCCGCGCATTACAGCATAGGTGGTATTAAGACTGATATCAATGGCAAGACTAATATACAAGGGCTTTATGCTTTAGGTGAGTGTGCATCGAATGGTTTGCATGGTGCTAATAGACTTGCTAGTAACTCCTTATTAGAATGTATTGTTGTTTCAGATTTAGTTGCTAACGCTATTCTTTCTGATGAGTTTAATATTGTAAATGCTAAGCTTGCTAATTCACTTGAACAATTAGAAAGAGCTAAAGCAAAACTCGCAGGAGAAGAGTTTGTTGAAGATGAATTAGATGCAAATATAGATTATTGTTCTAATTATTTTGTACCTGTGAGTTTTGATGAGATTGCTGCTCATAAACTTGTGCTTGAAGGTATTAGATCTGTAATGAGTAAGAATTTTGGTGTTGAGCGTCGTGAGAAATCTATGCGTTCGGCTGTTAAATATTTAGAAAGTTTAGAAGATTGCAAAGAAAAAACTACCGCATTGCTGATTGCAAACTCTGCGCTAGCCCGCAAAGAGAGTCGTGGAGTGCATTTTAGAGTTGATGCACCTCGTAGCTTAACTGCTTTTGAGAGAGCGACTGTACTTTCTAAAGATTCAGGTACTATTAGAGAAACTCGTAGAATTAGGATAGGAGCATGATGACGGTACGTACAAGAATAGCTCCAAGTCCTACTGGTAACCTGCATATAGGTACTGTGAGAACGGCACTATATAACCTGCTGTTTGCACGCAATCTTGGTGGCGAGTTTTATTTTCGTTTAGAGGATACTGATGTAGAGAGAAGTAAGGAAGAGTTTACTCAGGAAATAATTAATGGTTTTAGACATTTAGGTATTAATTGGGATACTCCACTTGGATTTGATCAATTCTTGCATGTGGAGATCGATGCCGATGGAGTTGTAAGACAATCCCTGAGAGCGCCGGTGCATAAATATTACGTAGATAAATTGATTAAAGAAGGTAAGGCTTATAAATGTTTTGCGACTCCTGCAGAGCTTGAAGCAATGCGCGAACAGCAACGTGCTCAAAAACTTCCAGAAGGTTATGACAATCGTTCCCGTAATTTGACTGCTGCAGATATTGCTAAATATGAAGCAGAGAATTGTCCTTTTGTTATTCGTTTGAATCTTGGTACTGATCGTAATATACAGTGGGCAGATGCTATTCGCGGTGATATGTCTATTAATACCAAGGATTTAGGTGGCGATCCAATTATCATGAAAGCCAGTGGGCAAGTGCTTTATAACTTTGCGGTGGTTGTTGATGACTACGAGATGGCTATTACACATGTTTTTAGAGGTGAAGATCATTTAACTAATACTGCTAAACAAATAGCTATTTATCAAGCTTTGGGTGCTAAAGTTCCAGTGTTTGGACACTTACCTTTGATATTTACTAAGGATAAACAGAAGCTTTCCAAACGTAAGCATGGTGATATTGCTGGTGTAGATAAATATGTGCATGAAGGTTACTTGCCTGATGCGTTGAATAACTATTTAATTGCTACTAGTTATAGCTGTTCTTCTGGAAACGAAGTCTATAATTTAGAGGAAGGTATTAAACATTTCAATATTGCTGGTATGAGTAAGAGTCCAGCTATCTATGATATTCAGAAGCTTAATTGGTACAACCGTGAATATATGGCGAAGCTTAGTTTTAGCGAGTTGATGGAGAAACTTAAGCCATTTTCTAAGTATGATCTTGCTAAGTTTAGTGTTGCAGACCAAGAGTTATTGATAGATTCTATTCGTGGTAACTTAAATAAATTTGCGGACATCAATGAAAATATAGATTATTTTTTTGAAGATAATTTGTTTATTGATCCTAAATTAATAACTTCTATTCAGGAAGCTAAGGGGCTTTTAGAGGCTTTATTAAAATTGATAGAGAATAATAATTTGGATTTCCATAATCCTGTTGCTCTAAAAGAAACTATCAATAAGATTGGTACGGAATTAAACTTGAGTGGTAAACATTTATTCTTGCCTATTCGTGCTGCTCTTAGTGGTAGGGCTAATGGACCGGATTTGGGTGCTGTGATGTATTTATTGGGGCACGATAGATGTGCAAGAAGATTGGCGAATGTTATTAAATAGTTCTATTTCTTTCAATTGCTAATGCAATTGCTTCCATTCTTTTTTGAAAACGAATAACATCCTCATCTTTTTGACCATCATCATCAGTGATCTTTAACTCGTCTACTTTTAATAAAATTGTTTCAAGTTGATCATTGGTAATTTGAGTCCAAAATTTATCTAAGCCATACATTGATAGCGTTTTAACTATCAAACTATGGCAGTTCTTATCGTGGATAGTTTTTAGAACAAAATCTACTAAGCCATTTGTAAAAAAAATATTTCCTAATACTCTTGATGACGGGTGTTCTTTTCGTAATTTAAAATGTTTATATAATAATTTATCTGCAGTACTTAATTCTCCACGTAATGCATATACTGCAGCAATAGATGCGAAGCTTTCTTGTAATCCATCAGAATTTACTCCACATATAACAGGAATATGAGTAGCAACTTTATTGTAATCAATACTTAATAGTCTTCCTACTATTGTTTTCATGTTAGCAACTAGAGCTAAGAAAGTTAATTTATGATCATTTGGATTAGAATGTATTTCAGCTTTGCTTTGTATATCTGAGGAATGTAAAAATTGATGTATTCTATCTCTTGCTTCTCGAAACTTCCCTTCTCTTATTAATGAAAGTGCAGATGTTTCTGCTTCACTTTTTCTTGCAAGATTATAACAAGTGCCATCCGGCAATTTTACCCATACATTATTTTCGACACTACCTGATAGCACAGTAATATTTTAACATGTTATCTTGTGCTATTTGGGGGGGGTGGCGGTGGTACAGGAGTCATGGTGCTTAATTAAATCAGATTTTATTGTAGGTGTGTTTCTTAACCTAAGTCTAAAACACTGATTAGAATTCCAATATATAATTTAGCTCTAATGACGGCTTCTATAATGATAGATCTCAATATTAATGAACTGAAAAAAGAACAGAGAACTAAATTTAAGTCTCTTTTAAACGCCTTGCTTTCTGATAAATCTGATTTCTACTCAAGGCAAAACCAGTTAATAGAGAAGATCGAATTCAGTCCTGAATTCAAAAAAGCCAAAACAATTTTACTCTATTATCCACTTGCTGATGAGTTTGATCTCAGTTCAATGATTATTAGTAACCCTGATAAACGCTGGGTTCTACCACGGGCTATCGGTAAATCAAGAATGCTTTTGTTTGAGGCTGGTGATCTGTTTCATCTAGTTGATTCTAAATATGGTACTAAAGCACCTCCTGCGACTAATAAGTTAGTGAAATACAATGAGTTGGACTTAGTAATAGTGCCAGCTTTAGCATTTAAAGAAGATGGATATCGTTTAGGACGTGGTGGTGGTTATTACGATAGATTATTGAGTCTTCTTCCTAAGAAGTGTAAATCAATTGGTGTCTGTTTTTCAGAGCTCGTTATGGATGAAGTTCCAGTTGATAAGCATGATGTTGCTGTTAAGAAATTACTGAGTGTTTAACCTTATCCGGAAATAGCGTAAAAGCCACTGCTCATTGCTTCTATCAAACCTTTATTTATTTCTTTGCCGGTCCAGAGGCTGAGCGATTTAGCACCTTGTAGTATTAACATCTGTGAACCATCAATAGTATGATGTTTGCACTTTCTTGCTTCTTGTAAAAGTTGTGTATCAGAGTAAATTAAATCATAAACTATAGTACCCGCTCTCAATAACTCAATTTGCTGAAGCGTAATAGGCATGCTAGTTCCAAGCCTTCCCTGTCCAACAGGAGTGCAATTGATTAAGATTGCAGAATGACTGAAGTTTTCTTCTTCAGTGTAAAGTTTTAGATTAATATGCGCTTTCTTTACTTTAGGTAAACTACCATCTACTTTATGAATATTTCTCACATAGATATTTATTTCTTCTACACCCATATCTTCTAAAGCGATAATAATTGCTCTAGATGCACCCCCTGCTCCAATAATAGATGCAGATTTGCCTTTAAGATCGTAATCTTTGAGTGACTCTGTAAAGCCCCAGTAATCAGTGTTGTAGCCTTGTATTTGTCCATCGTGAATTACTAAAGTATTAGTAGCTCCGATTCTATCTACTAATGGATCTCTATGATTTAAATATTTAAGTACAGTCTCTTTATATGGAATCGTTACATTGAGTCCATCAAGTTGTGAAAGTAGTAAATTAATTTTGCTATTGATTTCTTCTGGAGCTATTTCATATAAATCATAATTACCTTCGATACCGAGGTAATGTAAACCGGCTTGTTGAATTTGGGGTGATTTACTGTGACTTAAAGTGCTGCCGAGAATACCAAGTTTGAGAGGTTTTGAGGACATAATTACTTTATACCCAGAGGTATAATATGGCTCTATATCGCCATTAGGCTTTTGTTGCTACTTTTAAGTAATCCTGCAACGATTTAACTTGTATGCTGATGGTTTGTACGGCTTCTAATGCTTGGACAGTAGCCTGTGAGCCAGATACCGTTGTGATTACCGGGATATTTTTGGCTTGAGCTATCTTGGTGATAATTTGGCTATCAACGTTTGCTTCTTTGCCCCAAGGTACGTTTAATATCAAACTGATTTCGTCATTCTTCAATAAGTCAGTAATATTCGGTCTACCTTCATGAACTTTATTGGTTTTTTCACGAGCTACTCCTGAAAGTTCAAGTATTTTAGCTGTTCCGCTAGTAGCAACAATGTGATATCCAAGTTTAATTAGATCTCTTGCTACACCTACTGCTGATTCTTTGTCTCTGTCGTTGAAACTAATAAACACTTTTCCTGATTTAGGAAGATTGAGGGAGGCTGCGATTTGTGCTTTAGCAAAGGCTTCTGGGAACTTGTCGCTGATACCCATAACTTCACCAGTACTCTTCATCTCTGGTCCAAGGAAAATACTACTACCATCAAACTTGTTAAACGAGAATACTGCTTCTTTGATAGATACTTGATTCTGTGGAATGTGTTTAATGAGTTCTCTTACTTTTAATTCTTCAATAGTTTGACCTGCCATTATCAATGAAGCTAATTTAGCCCAAGAGATTCCTGTAGCTTTGGATATAAATGGAACGCTACGGCTTGCTCTAGGATTGACTTCTAGGATATATAATTCTTCGTCTTTGACGGCGAATTGTATGTTCATTAAACCTTTCACTTGTAAGGCTTTGGCTAAATCATAAGTAGCATTCTCTATCTTGCTGATGATATCTGCAGAAAGAGTTTGTGGTGGGTAAGTACAGGCAGAGTCGCCACTATGTATTCCAGCATATTCTATATGCTCCATGATGCCCGCAATAATAGTTTCTTTAGTGTCAGAGATGGCATCAACGTCTATCTCAATAGCGTTATCTAAGAACTTATCAATTAAAACTGGGAATTGATCTTCTTCTAGCATGACTCTGCCAAGCCAGTCTCCGACTTCTTTTTCGTTGTATACAACTTCCATTCCTCTGCCACCAAGTACATAGCTTGGTCTAAGTACTAGCGGGAAACCTATTTCCTGAGCTCTTTGTAATGTTTCTTCGCGGTTCTTGGCGATAGAATTCTCTGTCTGCCTAAGTTTGAGCTGCTTTAATAATTTTCCAAAGCTATCTCTATCTTCGGCTAGGTCTATCTGTTTAGGTTGAGTTCCAATTATAGTTACTCCTGCTGATTCTAGTTCTTCACAGATATTTAAAGGCGTTTGTCCACCTAGTTGTACTATGACGCCCTTGAGTTTAGCGCCTAGAGATTTCTCCTTATTCCAGATAGAAAGTACATCTTCTACAGTGATCGGCTCAAAATATAATTTATCACTAATGTCATAATCCGTAGAAACCGTTTCTGGATTGTTATTGACCATGATTGTTTCATAGCCTGCCGCTCTTAATGCTTGGCTTGCATGTACGCAACAGTAATCAAACTCTATTCCTTGACCAATACGATTAGGACCACCACCAAGAATAATTACTTTCTTTTTGTCGCTTACGGTAATCTCGTCCTCTTCATCGTAAGAAGAATAATGATATGGCGTGAAGGATTCAAACTCTCCAGCGCAGGTATCAATGGTTTTATAAACAGGAAGAATTTTGAATTTACTTCTTAGGTTGCGTATTTCTTTCTCATTAACATTTAGATAGGGCTCTATGAGTATGGCGATCTGTCTGTCAGAGAAACCTCTACTCTTAAGTTTCTTGAGCTTTTCAGCTGTCAGATTGGATTCTAGAGATTTACTTTTAGATTTATTGAAGTCATCTTGTAGAGCCTTACTGTCGTCAACGATCTCTTTAAGATGAGTAAGGAACCACTTGTCTATCTTGCTATGTTCGTGAATTTCTTCTATCGACAAACCTAAATACATCGCATCAAAAATCCTATAAACGCGCTGTGAGCTAGGGATAGCCACTTCACGTCTTAGCTTATCTCTGAGAGCTTGTATCTCTTCATAGCTTGGATTATTTTCTGCTAAGTATTTCACTAATTCTTTGTTGATGAATCCCGTAGGACCTTTACTCTCAAGTCCACGTAGTGCTTTTTGGAAGCTTTCTTTAAAGCTTCTGCCTACTGCCATGGTTTCACCGACAGATTTCATCTGAGTATTGAGTATGTCTTTAGTTTCAGGGAATTTCTCGAAAGCAAATCTCGGGATCTTAGTTACCACATAATCGATACTTGGCTCAAAGCTAGCCATAGTTTTCTTGGTAATATCGTTAGGAATCTCATCTAGACTGTATCCTACCGCAAGTTTAGCTGCGATCTTAGCAATAGGGAATCCTGTAGCTTTAGACGCAAGTGCACTTGATCTAGAAACTCTTGGGTTCATCTCAATAATCAAAATTTCGCCGTTGTGAGGGCTTAGGGCGAATTGAATATTGCTACCACCAGTCTCTACTCCCACAGCTCTGATAATTTTGATTGAAGCGTCTCTTAGCGCTTGATACTCTTTATCAGAAAGTGTTTGTGTCGGTGCTACGGTGATACTGTCGCCAGTATGTATACCCATCGGATCAAAGTTTTCTATTGCACAGATGATTACCACGTTATCTTTAAGGTCACGCATCACCTCGAATTCAATTTCTTTCCAACCGAGTACAGATTGTTCTACTAGTACTTGTTTAACTGGGCTAGCAGACAAACCTTTAACGAGAATGTTGTCTAGTTCTTCAACGTTATAAGCGATGCCTCCACCATAGCCACCTAAAGTAAACGCTGGTCTAATGATCAGCGGGAAGCCAATCCTACTAGCTATTTCATGACCTTCTTGTACGGTGTGGGCTATTTCAGAAGCTGGTGTTTTCAAACCAATACTGGTCATTAAGTTTTTAAATTTCTCTCTGTCTTCTGCAACTTCTATGGCTGGTAATTTTGCACCAATAAGTTCAACGTTGTATTTATCAAGCACTCCTGATTTAGCGAGTGCAACCGCTGTATTTAAGCTAGTTTGTCCACCCATGGTAGGCAAAATAGCATCTGGTCTTTCCTTCTCAATAATTTTAGTGACGTAATCTGGAGTAATAGGCTCTATATAAGTTTGATCCGCAAACTCTGGATCAGTCATGATAGTAGCTGGATTACTATTAACCAGTACAACTTCAAATCCTTCTTCTTTAAGAGCTTTGCAGGCTTGAGTCCCTGAGTAGTCGAACTCACATGCTTGACCTATAATAATTGGACCCGCGCCTATGATTAATATTTTGCGGATATCTGTTCTTTTCGGCACTAAAATTTGATTTTAGCAGAAGCTCTGCAAGTCGAGGAGATGAATGGAGAGTATTTAAACAGTTTTAATTTCTGGCAGAGAATTATAGTCTGACAAAAGAGGGTGGAGTTAGAGGATGGCAACATATAAATATTGACGAAGCATTAGATGCTTAGGGTAGGATAATGTATTGAAATGCAGAAATTACTATAAAGCAATATATTCCGATAAGCAGTTTGTAGTGAATTGGCATAGTGGTGAATATTAGATCAGTAAAGCTCTATTGCTAAGCTTATCTGCGCTCCGGAGAACTGGTAATGAAGATGTAAAAGAGGTCTGCAATATTTAATTCCTTCTTGGCTGAATTAAAGACCCAACTTGAATGCTGTAAGTTTATGGCAAAGATCCAACCGATCATACCTAAGGTAACTAATACTAATAATTCTTGACTCATACTTTTATAATACCATATATAGATATGGGTGTCAAGGGTTTTATACTTAAATTTATAAGATCATCTAAATAGACTAGGTGTAGTTCAAGAGAATTCTAAATTATCTTGAATTGGAATGGCTCAATGGCGCGGATATTTTTTTTGGATAGTGAAATATTCCATGTTATTTATACTTGATATGGGCCCATTTGACCTTTAATTCGTATTTCATCCTTGAATTTGAGATCGATGTCCTGTTTTTGAGTAATTACTTATTATCAATTGTTGAATCACGCCTTCACTTAAAATTTGGTGGCGTCCCTCGTGCCGGCTCATCTGTCGAAGCAATCTTCGCGGTATTCGCCTTTGCTCGGAATAAAATGTAATTTGCAATTGTTTCATTTTTTTTAATTCAAACAATATCGAATTAAAAATATCATTGCCCTGAAAATTAAAATATAGTAGTAAGCCATGGAGCAAGCTAGCTTAAGCATAACCCCGCCTGCAGAAAAATAAACGATAGTCCGATAAGCGATTTGTTCACAAGGCGAATAGGGAAAAATGTTAACTTAAATATATAGATGTTTAATCGTGGGTTTCTGTGGCTGCCTGAAATGTCAAGACTCTATGTCGGAGTATATCATAAGTACAATTTACTTATCAGAACAAACTAACCTAAGCATGAGCAAGGAAGGTGTTTGGCTTAATGTGAGTTATGGCTATATTATAATTGGCTTATCGGGAGTATTCTTTGATATTAAATTGCTATTGCAATAAATTGCATATCGGACAGTGTCAATCAAGCTGCTAAGTGGTATATCTTGCCAACTTCAAAGGCTCGACATTTGATTCTTTTACAACTCTTGCAGTTGTATTTGCGTAGCGCTCAATTCTTTTTTTATTTGATTGCCTAATTTCTGTTTTGATATTACTAAAAATACCTTCTGGTTTAACTGCCTTACCAATAAATCTGTTATTTACGCTTTTTAATTTCTCTTGATCAAGGATACTGTTATGTTCCTCTATCATATCATCGTTACTCATATTACCCTCTGTCTCCTCCATATCCAAAATTGCAAGTGCATTCTTCAACTCATCAACAGAATCATTAGTGGCTTTAGGGGGAATCACTTCTTGACCGCCTTTCAGCACTTTTAATTCAGCATATAATTGATCGAGCTCCTCGTCATTGAACATATAAACAATATTGACTTAAAATTGCCAGATACAAGCCGGTCAAATTGAGGATTATATGCAAAAAGAACTAGATCATAAAGTCTAGGTGTTATCTCTCCAAGTGGAACGGAACGGAGTAACGTCGGGGTGTGGCAGGCTACATGGCTGCATTAATTGGAAACAACTGAATTAAGTAAGTTAAATAACAGTTTCATTTTCTCAAGAGATTTAAGTCCAGGACTACTTTCTAAGCCTGAAGAGATGTCGATCATCGCTGGCTTACATTTAGTTAGAGCATCCTCAAGATTCTCGGTATTAATACCACCAGCCAAGCCAAGATCAATATCAGTCATAGATTTGGCTTTGACGAATAAATCCCAATCAAACTTCAATCCAGTGCCGCCGAGAATCGCCGCATCAGTAATTTTAGTATCAAGTATAACCATATCTGCACACTCATCGTATTCTTCAATTTGCTCAAGATCGTCTTCTGTCGCAACATTGATGGGTTTAAAAATCTTATAACCTAGCAGCCTTAAACGATGTAAATCATTGTTAGAGAGCGATCCATAAGGTTGCAGAATCTTAATTCCAAGTCTAGAGCTGATATTAATCAGGGTGTCTATGGAGTTGATATCAGTAAGTAAAACTGTTTTTTGTTTTTCAGCATCACTAAAAGATTTGAGTATATCTTCTATCTCTTCAGTAGTAATGAAACGAGACGATCTGTTGATGTTAATGAAGCCAATAAAATCTGCTCCTAAATTCAAAGCATTCTTAGCATCAATAAGATTAGTAATTCCACAAATTTTGATTTTAGGTTTCATTGGCAAAGTTCTAAAAGCCCCTCATCTAATTTGATTTTAATATGAGTGCCTATTTGCACATCTATTATATAGTCTTCCACAAAAGGTACGATTAGATCACTCTTTGCAGCAAACTTATCAACTAATTTGACATAAATCAATTGCTGTCCCAGATTAGAGAAATCACTGACAACACCTATAGTTTCAGCATTTTGATCAACGACAGTCATACCCATTAAATCAGCAATATAGAACTGGGAATCAGCTAATTCTTCATGGAAATCTGCAGAAATATGCCCGGTAAAATGCTCAACAGCATTTAAACTATTATGATCTTTTAACTGTAACAGCACATTGTTTTTATGAAAGCGCACATTTTCGACATCGTATTTTTTACCAGCTAATTCAATTACAGTGAAGCTTTCAAAGATTGATATATCATCTACTAGAGGATAAACTTTTATTTCCCCTTTAACGCCATGAAAGCCAATGATTTTACCTACTATATGCTTCATCTAATCCAATTATAGTCCATAAGATGAATTTGAATCATCACCTAAATCTATATCACTGTCTTGAATGGTCTCAAGAATACTATTACAAGCCTTAAGCAGTATAGGATTAAGCTTACCTTCGGCACGAACTTTAAGTATGCGCTTGTCACAAGGATGAGTTATATTATTCTGCCAGACTTTAATTTGATAGTTTATATCATTCAAATCATCATAAATCACATCTTCCATATTTGATTCAACAGGAATTGCTAATTCCATTGCCGCAGGATCCCCTGTCAGACTGACTTGCAGCTGATTAGATTCTTCGTTATAACCCATAAAGAAATGGATTTTATTATAGTTCAAAGTATAAATTGAAAGCGAGGTACTAGAATCATACTCTTCTAACTCTTCTTCATTGTCATCATCATCAGTGTTTTTATCAGAGGATTTGGCTTTCTTTTTCTTCTCACGTCTTCTCGTTTCTCTTTCGTCTTCCTCAAACTCATCATCAACATCAGCAAATTCAAACTGAAAAGGAATAGGCAAGAAGAACTGTAGCAATGGTCTCAAGAAATTATTCTGCTCACTAAGATTAATTTGTAAAATCACCTCGCTTAAAATTTCTTTTAATTGTGGTTCACTTGAAAACTCTTGCATCTTTTCAGAAAGCAAATCTATAAGTTGATCTTTTGATAGGTCTGCAATATCAACTTCTAATCCCAATAAAACAGCTAAGCTCTCAAAGCTGCTCATCTCCTTAGTTCCATGACTTGCAAGCAACTTGCGCGCGTAATTATTTATGAGATTAACACTGTCATTCGCTGATGACAAAGCTTCCTCTAGTTTAGCTAAGTTATCTATGCGATCATCAAAAAACGACTGTAACCTTGATGGTAAATGAGGTTTAACTCGACGTGGATTAATAGCTCTACCCTTAGGAGCAAACTGAACTTTAGTACCTGGTGCCGGAGGTTTTTGTTTTATTTTTTTTGTTGGCAGCTTAGGTTTAGATGGGTTTTGTAATTTTGCAGCTAATATTGGATTAGTACCGAGCAATTCTATATCCTTCTGACTCTGCGGAATAAACTCTTCGTGAGGATGCATTAATTGATCCTTAGCTAAAGAACTCTGAGAGCCGCTAGCCTGCTGATAATGAGGATTTGAGCTGCTTGAAGTTGCTTTATTAACATTGATTTGTGCAGAACTATTATTAACAGGATCGATCTTCTTAGCTTTAGCTAAGTTACTAGAAGCAGCTTTATTACTGGGATCTATATTAGAAGAGTCGACCATAACTCATTAATTATAAGGCTTAAATAATAAATATAGGTAAACAAAGCATCTTAACTACTTATTAACCTTAGTGTGATCTACTAAATTCGGTTATGGCTAATTCAGCAACTCCCACTCAAGTAGCTCTTGGATCTGGGACTGCCAATTTATATGGTAGTCGCTATCAATATCCTACTAACGCGCGCCCAGGTGTCGTTAGTGGCGGTTTTGGAGCAATTAATCCTACTTCATTAGGAGGTGGAGGCTTTGGTAATCAATCTTTGTTTTTACTTTTAGGTTTAGCACCTTTATTTATTTCATTGTTAGCAAGTCTTGGTTCAATGTTTGGTGGTAAAAGTAAAAATGATATTTGTTCCTCAGGACAGCAAAAAAATAATTGCCAGCAATGCAATCCACAAAGTAATCAAGTTTTAAACAACGATAATGGTGTAAGTTTTGGAGGTAACTCCTATGGGTAGTATTGCACCAGCTATAGCAAGTACAGGCAGCGGTGGATCTAAAGGCAAACCTAATGCCGCTAATATATTAGGTGGCTTAAATAAAAAAGAATTAACTGCATTAGATCCTGCTGCACAAAAAATTGTTACAACTGCTTCTGGACTAATTACCAACACTGGAAGATTAGTTACTAATGCACTTAGAGGAACTGCAAGTGCTAGTAGAGTAGGAGAAGTCAAGGGTGCAGCTAATCCATCCATCGACCTTGGAACTGGAGGTGATAATGGTGTTGCTAGTCGTCAATTAAAAGACGTTCCTGAATTAGGTTTTGGCGGTGTGAATAATCTTTTAGCTAATCCAAATGTAGCAATGTGGGCTGCACAATTAGCAATGATGCCAGGAAGTGCTGCTGGGGGAATGATGCCTCCTGCTATGCCGAACATGGGAAATTTATTTGGGGGAAGTGGCAGTGGTGGAGGCTCTAGTGGTAGCGGTGATAATAAAAAAGATACGCCTTCTGTTCCACAAAGAAGAGATCCTACAACACCAGATAGAGATATAGCTCAGGGGAATCCTGGTGCTAGGCTAAATCAAAAATATATTAATGCTTATAATGACATCAAAGATAATAAAGACAAAGAATCACTTAAAGAAAGATTTGAAGAAGCAATTAAGGGTGTGGATGATCTCAATAAAGAGCCTTTAAAAGATGCCTATAAAAATTTTACAAAATCAATGGATGACAGCAACAACCCAAAAGAAAAAAGAGATGCTCTAGAAAATTTCAGAAAAGAATTGAAAGAAAACAAGCAAGATCCAGAAGAAGTTTTAAAAAAAATGTTTCCAAAAGAAGAACGTGAAACTACTTCAACTAAACTCTTAGACACAAGCAATATTAGTTAACTGAAGCTTAACTTTTATATGTTCATATTTATTTGGGATTAAAAGGCCAAATTATGTCAGGAGTATTTCTCGCAGCAGCATCAGCAGTAGCCAGTTCAAAAGCTAAACAAGTAATTGGCTTAGGAGCAGCCAACGTAGACGGCACTACTCCAGGTGTAACACAAGGAGCCAAAGGTGCATTTTTAGTTTTAGCTGATGCGGCAAGCCTAGCTGGAAAAAGAACTTATCAAACAGCGGCAGCTTTTACTAATGCGGTAGCGGCTCCAATAACAAATACAGCAAACATGGCTGCTAACGCTTTAGCACAGCAATCTGATATGAGCAGAGCTATGGCAGGGATTGGTGGATCATTGTTCGAAGGGTTAAGCAAATTGTTTAGTGCTGGCGGTGGTAAAGGTAGCGACAAACAACAAATGGCACAGAAAGCGGGAGCTGGAGGCTGCCCAGATGGCAATTGCGGTAAGGCTTCAGTAGAAGAAACTTGGAAAAGTTCATGTCCAAATGGAAACTGTGGTGTTTCATAAATCAAATAACTAAGGAACAAAATATGGCAAAAATTTTTACTACATTTCAAGATTTAAAAGATCAAACGATTATTTCACCGATACAAACGGCAGCTGCAAGGGGACCTAATCCAGACCCTGTATTAGCATTAGCTAAAAACGAACCTAAATTTGGTGGAACCGAAAAACCAGTTTTCAGTAATAATGATGAGAAAATAGCTAAACCTAATAAAAATTGGGGATTCAATTCCTTCGATAACATAAACATAGTGTAAGGAGAAAAATAAACAATGGCATTAGCAGGAGTAAGAGGTCACGTAACAGCCGTAGTGAATGGTAGTCCAAATTTTGGAATACCTCATCCAGGCAGATCTCTTGCATCTCCAATTAATTCTAATAATACAGCTGGACCATTTAGTCCTAATTCATTTTATGGTCAAGGTTCAATGGACAATGCCAAAGGTCTGAGTAATCGACTTAATAATTTAAAAAGTGAATTTAATGACGTTGCAGAATTCGATCTAGAGGCTGCTTTAAACGCTACAGAGAAAGAAGATCAGTTGCTTACTGAAATGGAAGAGCAACATAAAAAAGAAAAAGAAGCATTTGAAGCCAAGAAAAAAGGGTTAGAAGAAAAAGGCAATTTAAGTGAAGTTGATAAGAAAAAACTAGATGAGGAAAAAGAATTTCTTGAAAACAGAGGGAAGAAATTAGAAGCAGAAAGAAAAGATTTTGAAGAGAAATTAGCAATTGATTTTGCAAATACAGAGAAAGATAAAGATGGCAAGGTTCAGAGAGACGAAGAAGGAAGAATAAAATTCTTAAGAGATGAAAAAGGAAGAATAAAGTTCTTAACAGTAGAAGAATTAAAAGAACAATATAAAACTGATGAAGCAAAAGAGAAGCTGAGAAATAGTTTTAGAACTTATAATAAAAATTATTTACAGAAATCTCAATTAGATCTTTATTTCAATAGAACAGTAGCTCCGGTAGACGAAGAGCAACCGCTGAATAGTACAACAAATCCAGACATGCCCCCTCCAGAACCACCTGGAGAAACAGAACTTGAGAGAGAGTTAGGACAACTTGATAATAATTCTCAAAAAATAAGAAATATGCTTCTGGTCAAAGGACAACTAAATGCTAGTGGTAGTAATTCTTTATTAGATGAGTCTATGTTTAGCATTTAGCTAACCTACAAAACCTTCCCGCAAGTCTTACCATCAACTCTTTGAATAAAAATTTTATGCTGTCTATCGGTTGTAAGATAGCCCTCGAATACTTCTTTTTTAATCAGACCATTGTCAGAATAAGTCACTAAGAGGTTTCTACGCATCGATAAATCTACCTCAACACCATCTTTAGTGGAGTAAGCTAGCCAAGGTTTATTGTCTTTGCGATGAACTAGTACATAATTATCCATGCTCATATCGAGCCCTTGCTCATAAGCATCACCGTCTTTAAACACTTTAGTTAAGCGCTCTCCAGAGATATCTATCAAAAGATCATAGGGACGCTCTTGCGGCGCCGGATCCTTAGAATCAGAAGATTTAGGGCTGATAGTTTTTTTGGTTTTCTGTGCTTTTAACTCAGCAAGTTTTTCTTTAGTTATATCTTCTTGAATTGCAGCTTGCTCTTCCAGAGCTTTAGAAAAGAGCAACTTATCATCATCCTCAGCAGCACTAGTGAGCGCAGGCATTTGATCATCATTAGTTAACGGATCAAAAGCAGTACCAATTTTCATCTTAATCCCATCTGTAAGACAAAAAGCATAAGCAATAGCGGCTTTAAGATCATCAGGTTGTAAGCCACGGAAGTTACGTAATATTTCAGTAGTACTTAAGCCTTCAGCAAGACTCAGCAAAATATCTGAGACCAAAACCCTAGTACCTTTAATGCGTGGCTTACCATTCGCCACTTCAGGATCAATAACTATTCTCGCTTCAGCTATTTGTTTTAAATTCACAACAAAAAATAGCAGCTAAAAAGCTGCCTTGTATTAGTATTCCACAAAAAATATGTATTTCATCCTTCGGCGTTTTACATATTCGACAATAACTAATTCTTGAACTACAATACCTGTGTTATGGATTTACTAGCTCAATATTCACATATACCTTTTTACATACTAGCTTCAGTAGCAGTGATCTGCTCACTTGGAATGATATTTTTGCCGAATTTAATTCGCGCCGGATTCTTACTAATTGCGGCATTCTGCGCCATAGCAGGATTGTATTTTGTGCTTGCTGCAAACTTCGTAGCGATATCACAAGTACTAATATATGCAGTAGGTATCGTACTAGTAATCATATTTGCAGTGATGCTTTGCAATTTAAAAGAGCAAGCGCATGACGTAGTTAACGAAGAAGCAACGGACTGTATTGAGATCAACTCACGAAAAGTGCTGGCCTTGCTGGTTTGCACAGGTATATTTGCGCTACTTGTTTACATTATCAACACTCAAGATTGGGCTGCAGTAGCTGCCATGACTGGAGCAGAAGCAAACTACGAAATTATGCCTGAACTATCACGCGAGTATACAGCAGTAATCGGACAACTTATGCTTAGTCGTTATGTACTACCGTTTGAATTAATTTCAATTTTATTACTTGTGGTTTTAGTTGGAGTAATCATACTCTCTAAAAAACACATAGACACTGTTAAGGAAGGTAAATAATTATGGAAATCACGTTAAATCATTATTTGATACTCTCAGCTTTATTATTCTCAATCGGTGTCTATGGGCTGATTACAAGAAACAACGCGTTCAGAGTTTTAATGAGCATTGAGGTGATACTCAACGCTATTAATATTAACTTTGTTGCTTTTGCGCACTATATAGATCCAATGATGATCAAAGGACAAGTATTTAGTCTGTTTGTGATGGCGATTGCTGCAGCAGAGGCGGCGATTGGTTTAGCGCTGCTACTCTTGATATATCGCAACAGAGTTAATATTCGTATGGATTCATTTACTACTATGAAGTGGTAGTAAGTTATACTTATATATATGTCTGATATTTTAAAACGTGATGCAGAATACCTCTCCCCTGCTTTAGGCAGAGCTTTTGAGCTAGTGGCTGTAAGAGGAGAAGGCTCCTATCTTTATAGTGATGAAGGTAAAAAATATTTAGACCTCACTGCCGGTATCGCAGTAAACCAACTCGGACATGCGCATCCTGAAATGGTGCAAGCCATCGCCGAGCAAGCAGCTAAATGCATTCACACTAGTTGCGTAGTGCATTATCCAGCTAATATAGATCTCGCTGAGAAACTCGCGCAGATTATGCCTGGAGATCTTTCTAATACTTTTTTCTGTAATAGCGGAGCTGAAGGTATAGATGGTTCAATCAAACTAGCTCGTAAGCTTAGACCTGGTAGAGCTAATCTAGTAGTTTTCAAAGGTGGATTTCATGGTAGGACACTAGCTGGTACTTCATTAACTAGCTCAAAATCCGCTTATAGACGCTTTTACGAGCCTTTACTTTCTGGCGTACACTATTTGGATTTCCCCAATATTTATGATGCCAAAACCGAGAAAGATAGAGAGTTTGTAGTTGAGCATTGCATAAATAGCATGAAAAAATATTTCGACCGTGTAGTACACCCAGAAACGGTTGCAGCAATCATCGTAGAACCAGTGCAAGGTGAAGGTGGATACATTCCATCTGCAGGTTTGCATGGTGGCGCAAACTTCCTCAAACTCTTAAGAGAGTTCTGTGATGATTATGGAATCATCTTAATATTTGATGAAGTGCAATCTGGTATGGGGCGCACAGGTAAATGGTTTGCATCTGAATGGTATAAGGTAGTACCTGATATACAAGTGATGGCTAAAGGTCTTTCCGGTGGTATTCCTCTTGGAGCTTTTGCAAGCACCAAAGAAATGATGTACGAAATGGCTCCTGGTTCTCATGGTAGTACATTTGGTGGTAATCCGATTTCTTGTAGGGCAGCTTTGAAGCTAATAGAGATTATTGAACGCGATAAAGTCATGGACAATGTTCTAGCAAGGTCAGAACAGATATTTAAATTCTTTGAAGAAAAATTCCCTGGATCAGACACGCGCAAAGCAGCAGAAAAACATAACGAACAAATCAAAGTTAGAGGTTTAGGTCTGATGGTTGGACTGGTGTTCCCTGACGACAAGACAGTTAATAAGATTAAGAAACAAGCTTACGATGAGGGTGTACTGCTCTTAGGATGCGGCACCTACGGTAATATCATAAGACTAGCTCCAGATCTAATTATTACCAAAGATGATTTACAAATAGGGCTTGATCTAATTGCTAAAGCAATGAAAGGTTAATATGAGCAATGAATTAAAAGATAAATTAGCTGAGCTGACTGAAATGCAGATCATAGTAGACGGCAAGATTATTAACCGCAATCCAGCTAAAATATCTGAAATTGTTTCAGAACACAAGATACATAGTGAAGAAGAGCTCGATAATATGCTGCGCAAATCCGCTCTAGCATTTGAATCTTGGTCACAAGTACCAGCTCCTAAACGCGCTGAATATTTATTTAAAGCACGCAATATTTATGCGCAGCGTAAAGAAGAATTAGCTTTAATTCTGCATAGAGAAAACGGCAAACCTCTAGAAGAAGCTCGCGGAGAGATTCAGGAGATAGTAGATGTGTTTGATTTCTTCATAGGAGAAGGTAGACGTATATATGGAATGACAGGTCAATCGGAAATGGCAAACAAATCCATTATCACTATAAGACAACCCCTGGGAGCAGCGGTATTTATAACCGCCTGGAATTTCCCTGCTGCAGTACCTTCTTGGAAAGCCGCTCCAGCATTGATTGCAGGCAATACTTTCATACTTAAACCTTCTGAACTTGCACCACTTTCAGGAAAATTATTTGTCGATATTCTCAATGAAGCTGGTTTACCTGATGGTGTAGCTCAAGTGGCGTTCGGTGCTGGTGATGTTGGAGAATATTTAGTAAACAGTTCTTATTCTAAAATAGTCAGCGTTACTGGTTCAGTAGCAGTCGGTAGAGAAGTCGCTAAACAAGCAGCTGATAAATTCAAGAAATGTGCACTTGAGCTGGGCGGAAAGAACAGCACTATAGTGCTTGCTGACGCGAACCTAGAGCTAGCTGAAGAAGGCATACTTTGGGGTGCCTATGGCACTGGGGGACAGCGTTGTACCAGCACCAGTAGATTAATCATCGACAAAAGCGTCAGCAATGATTTGATAAATAATTTAAAGAATAAGGCTGCTAAATTTTATGATAAATCTAAGCGTCAAGCAGCAACCAATTATTCTCCAATAATCAGTTTAAGACAACTCAATCGTATCCATGACATGGTTCAAGAAGCTATAAAAGAAGGAGCCGAACTAATTTGTGGAGGAGAAATTTTAGATGATGGTTCACATAGTGGTTACTACTACGCACCAACTATATTAAAAACAAAACACGGCATGAAGATCACTAAACAAGAGGTGTTTGGTCCTGTGCTTTCAGTTATAGAGGTAGATTCTGTATCTAAAAGCCGTACTCAAGAAGATGTATTAAATGATGCTTTGATCATAGCCAATGACGTTGAATATGGTTTATCAAATGCTATCTATACTATGAATGTTAATCTAGGTATGAAAGCGGTACACAAACTTGAATCAGGCTTAGTCTATCTCAATGCTCCTACCATAGGTGCTGAATGCGGCGGTGCCAGCTTGTTTGGGGGCTGGAAGAACACCGGCAATGGTTCTAGAGAATCGGGTGTTTCGGCTTTAGATAGTTATACTCAATACAAAACTATTGCGATAGATTATTCAGGAAAGTTACAAAGAGCACAGATAGATTAGATTTCCATACGTCATCCTGAGGAGTCCACGAAGTAGACGATGTAAGGATCTCTTATGCACTTAAATTAAAATGATTGTACGGCCAGCCAAAGTCTTTCTTTAAAAGCTCTCCTGGAGCTGATCTATCAGAACTAAGAGTTTTTAAAATATCTAAACTATCAGCCCAAATGCTTTTTACGTCGTTTGATAAACCTAAACTTGCAATCTCAACAAATTTACTTGTATTAGGGCTTGCAGCTTTAGTTTGCCATTGCTCATCAGTTTTGCCTTGCTCCCATTTATCTAATTGAGCACCAGTTAAATCAGTAGGCAATTTACCAAACTGTTCTTTCAAAGTCTCTTCCTTAGCTTGACGCTCAGCAATGAGTGCTGCAATCTGCATGCAGCCGGGAAATTTTCCATACCAAGTTTTTAAACTACTAAGTGACATAGATCCGACTTCTGCTTTCAAAGAATCACAAATCATATCCTCCATAAAAGCTTGATACTCAGCTGTGATCTCAGGCTCACCTTGAGCATTCAGAGGTGCATTAGATTTGAGAATGCCATAAATTGTTTCAGTAGAAGAGCTCGCAAGCAACAAATCTAATCGTTTACGATCTTGCTCATATTTCTTAGTTTCAAGATCGAAACGTTCTTTTTCTTGTCGATCAAAATCCAAGAAGAATTGTCTTAAAAACTCATTGACTATACGTCTATTAAAATATTCACGCTGAGAGCTATTAAGCCCTATGTCTCTATTACTCATTTCTCACCGTCCCGCATCTAGTACCGATGCTTAATTCCCTATAGAGATACAAGGCGAGTTCCTTGGTGTTTTTGATAGGACAATAATTAAATTTTGCCCGAATATGTATTTCGCCCGAAGGGCAAAATACATATTCCATATATGCTAAAATTCCCTTCGTGACCAAAAAGGTAAAAAAGCTCTGGGGATCTAGATTTAAAGTAAATCCTGCGCAGATATTAGAGAAATTCAATGCTAGTATCAATTTTGATTATAAATTATATAGACATGATATCCAGGCTAGCATTGCCCACTCTAAAATGCTGGCTGAATGCAACATCATTTCAAACAAAGAATTCAAAGCAATAGAAAAAGCTCTCAAGCAAATCCAAGCAGAAATTGAACAAGACCCAAAATCTTGGGCTCAAAAGAATTCAAACAACGAAGATATTCATATGGCAGTTGAAGCAAGGCTTACTGCGCTTATCGGAGATACTGGTAAAAAATTACATACAGCGCGCAGTCGTAACGATCAAGTGATTACTGATTTACGTTTGTGGCTTAGAGATGAAGCTCTAACTCTAAAAGAACTAATTAATAATTTGCGCGAACAGTTAATTATAAGAGCCGAGCAAGATTTGGATTGTATTATGCCTGGCTACACTCACTTACAACAAGCACAAGCTATCTCTCTTGGGCATTATTGGTTGGCACATGAAGCTAAGTTTTCAAGAGATGCTGAAAGATTAAACGATAATCTAAAACGCATTAACATCAATCCACTTGGTTCTGGTGCATTAGCTGGTTCAACTTTTCCTATAGATAGAGAAATAACTACTAAAGAATTAGGATTCACTCGTCCTTCAGAAAACAGTCTAGATGCGGTTTCTGACAGGGATTTTGTGCTTGAGTATGAGTTTTGTTTATCTACTATCATGCTCCATCTTTCACAATTCGCAGAAGAGATGATCATTTGGAATAGCCAAGAGTTTGGCTATATAGAAATCTCAGATGCGTTTGCTACGGGTTCAAGTATGATGCCTCAGAAAAAGAATCCTGACATACCAGAATTACTCAGAGGTAAAGCAGGCAGAGTAATAGGAGTCTTGAACGCTTTGATGTTAACGCTGAAAGGGTTACCACTTGCTTATAACAAAGACCTTCAAGAAGACAAAGAAATGTTGTTTATGGCAAATGAAACTACACAAGATTGCTTAAGTATCAGCATAGAGTTTCTTAAAAACATCAAACCTAATAAACAAAAGATGTATCAAGCTTGCGCTCAAAGTTACTCTGCAGCTACAGATGCTGCTGAATACTTAGTGAAGAAAGGTCTGCCTTTTAGAGATGCTTATAATTGCATCGGCTCCTTAGTGAGTTACGCAATAGAGCAAGGAAAGTATCTGACAGAGCTAGATCTAAAAGAGTGGCAAAAATTCTCTAAACTTTTTGGCGCTGACATTACTAAAGCATTAAGTCCAGAAGCTTGTGTCGACGCTAGGGACATTATCGGTGGCACAGCAAGAAAGCAAGTTAAGAAAGCGATTAAGTTTGCACAAAAAAGGTTAATAGTAAATGCAAAACAGACCACGTAGACTAAGGCTTAATGAGCATATTCGCAATCTAGTGCAAGAGCACTCTCTGACTGCTAATGATTTTATATATCCTCTCTTTATTAAAGACCAAGAGAATGCTCAAGAAGCTATATCTTCTATGCCTGGTATTTATCGCTGGGGTACTGAAAGTGTTTTAAGAGAATTAGAAGAGGCGCAAGAATTAGGAATTAAAGCATTTGCAATATTTCCAGTTATAGCTGAAGAATATAAAACACTTAACGCGGAAGAAAGCTATAACCCAGAAGGCTTGACTCAGAGAGCGATACAAAGAATCAAGCAAGAGTTTCCAGATTTAATTTTAATTACTGATGTAGCTCTCGATCCTTATACTAGTCATGGACACGATGGGATTTTAGAAAATGGAAAAATAGCCAACGATAAAACAGTAGAGATACTTCGTAAGATGGCACTGATCCAGTCTCAAGCTGGTTCTGATATAGTAGCGCCTTCAGATATGATGGATGGCAGGATCGCCGCTATTAGAGAAAAACTAGATACTAATAATCATCAAGATACTCTTATAATGGCATACACAGCAAAGTATGCTTCAAGCCTCTATAGCCCTTTCCGCGATGCACTTGGATCACTCGGTGCTAAAACAAGCCAGTCAAATATAGCGACACTTGAAAGAGCAATAAATATTCCTCAAGACAAAAAAACTTATCAAATGAACATTGCTAACTCTAAAGAAGCACTAAAAGAACTAGACTTAGATTTAGCAGAGGGTGCAGATATAGTAATGGTGAAGCCAGCGGGTTGGTACTTAGATATTATCAGTCAATTTAAGAGTAAATCCACAGCACCTATTGCAGCTTATCAAGTCAGTGGTGAATACTCCATGATACACGCCGCTGCCGGAGCTGGTTACATAAACTTAGATAAAGCTATTTATGAATCACTGATTAGCATTAAAAGAGCAGGAGCAGATTTAATACTAAGTTACTTTGCAAAAGATTTCTTGAAACAAATACCAAATTAAGTTCGCTTAATCTGATCGGAAATGTACATCTTATTACTATTTAGACTATGAATATTACTAGCAATATTAGGTAGTGCAGCTGTCACACCATCAAGCATAGCCATAGTACTCATAAACATCATTGAACCCTTCTCGAAGTGTGAAAGCATATATTTCAAACATTCTCTATAGTAATCCATTGATTTAAACAAATACTGAGCCTCAAGAATCTCATTCTCAATAGCATCCATAATTTGTTTCTCAAACGCTTTCTTCTCTGCTTCAAGTTCATGTTTTATAGTAGAGCGGATTTGTTGCTCATTTAATCTATCTCTTAAATTTTGTTGGAGATCTGGATCAAACTGATCATTAAACTTGTTTAGCATAGCTAAATAAGCATGAAGTTTTTGAATACAATCATCACTGAGTATTCTATTAGAGTTTGATATAACGTTTAAGTAATTTAGTAATTCCTGATTCTCCCTAAATTGAGAGCGCTCATTCTCTAAAAACTCAGGCATTGACTCATTTGTAATAGCCAGCTCATTAATATCCATAGTAAAACTCTTTCCATTTAAAGAGCAACTTAAAAACTTCTCCAAATCAAAAGACTTAGTACTAGGAGCATCAATATCCCCAGATAAATCGTTATATAGCTTAGATGACTCTAAACTCATGGCTTAATTAGAGCAACCGTAGGTTAAGAGGTAGTTAAATAGATCTTCTATTGAGAAGTGGAACGGAACGGAGTAACGTCAAAACGTGGCAGTATAAAAGTGGTGGTCAGAGGCAGAATTGAACTGCCGACACGAGGATTTTCAGTCCTCTGCTCTACCAACTGAGCTATCTGACCTTGGTTTGTTTCACAGATCGCAGAGGACTTGTCCTCTGTCTCTTGT
>JACCDV010493670.1_pt1 | contig 64540 bp, 45 predicted proteins | sample 7446131 | NCBI WGS metagenome assembly JACCDV01 (sample SAMN15323448, study PRJNA562643) | freshwater metagenome | isolation source: river surface water | place: USA:Blue River Watershed | collected 2017-08-17
AGCCCAGCACTACCTACGCCAAGATATCCGTTTTTTAATGGGTTTGTTAGCCGATGTTATCCGCCAACAGGAAGGTGAGGATATTCTGCTTAAGGTTGAAGAAATCCGCACCCTGGCTAAGGAAATCCGCGAGAAGCATAACCCCTTATTAATTGAGTCGCAAAAGAAATTAATCCGTTCCTTATCCTTGGATGATGCCTATAACGTGGCACGGGCCTTTACAATTTATTTTCAATTAGTGAATATCGCCGAGGAAGTGCAACGTATCCGCCGCCTGCGTGAATACGATATGTCAACGGAAGCCCTGCAGGAAATGTCCTTGCGTAAATTATTTAAAGATTTAACCGACAGTGATGTTAGCCCTCAACAGATTTGGGATTTTTTGGCCCAATGTGATATTAAACCGGTGTTGACTGCGCATCCAACCGAAGCCAAACGCCGCACCGTGCTTGACCATTTATTTTATATTGCCGGCCAGGTGATTCAATTAAACCGCACGGATTTGACCTTAAGTGAGAAGGATTATTTGACCAGCCGTATTAAAGAAACCTTGGAGATCTTGTGGCAAACCGGTGAGGTGCGCGGCCGCAAGGTAGAGGTATCTGACGAAGTTGATCAAACGCTTTATTATTTTGAACGCACCATTATCCAGTTATTGGCTAATATTCATCAAAAGATTGACCGTGAATTTAAGCAATTAGGTTTTACTCCGACCGAAGATTTGCCGCCCTTTATCCGTTTTGGATCTTGGGTAGGTTCTGACCGTGACGGTAATCCTAATGTGACGCCGGCACTCACCGAGAACACAGCCTTAAAGCAGCGCAAGCTGATTGTTAATTTCTATATCACCGCGATTGAAGGTTTTATTCGCCGTTTTAGCCAATCCATGGACTACACCTCAGTGTCTAAGAAGTTTTTAGATTCTTTAGAGAAGGATAAGCAGCGCCTACCGGATTTAGCACGCGAACTAAATCGTTTTGAAGGTCAGGAGCTATACCGCAAGAAATTTTCCTTCATTCACCGTAAATTGGTGTCAGTCTTAGATGGTAAGAAGGGTGGTTATCTTAACGCGCAGGAATTTATCGACGATATTGTCTTGATTCAAGAATCCTTGGTAAAGAATCAAGGGGCCTTGGCCGCGCATGGTGATTTAGACCGCTTGTTAATTCAGGCACGGGCCTTTGGTTTTTATTTAGCACAATTGGATTTCAGGGATCACACCAAGAAGATCCGTAAGGCGATCGAAGAAGTCTTGGGTGAAGAAAATCCAGGGGCAGATGTTTTATCCGCGAAGATTGCTTCCTCAAGTAAGGCGCGTAAATTAAATGTGTCCTCACCGGATGCTAAGGATATTGTGGCGCAATTACAGACTTTCAAACGTTTGCGTGAGAAATTCGATCCGCAGATGGTGGATGATTATATTTTAAGCATGACCGAGGGCGCGGTTGATATTTTGTCTTTAATGTATCTGGCTAAGGAAACGGGGCTTATCACCGTGGCGCATAAGAAGATAAAGCAAGCGCATATTGGGGTGGTGCCTTTGTTTGAAACCATCCATGCGCTCGCCGCATCACCGGCGATTATGGAAGAACTTTTTTCCATGCCCTTGTACCGTTCCTATTTAAAGGCGCGCGGCAATGTGCAGGAAATTATGCTGGGTTATTCTGATTCTGCCAAGGACGGTGGTTATTTGGCAGCGAATTGGCATTTATATTTAGCCCAGCAAAATCTTTTTAAGGTAGCTCAACAATACGGGATTAAGGTGAAATTTTTCCATGGCAAGGGCGGGACCATTGACCGCGGCGGTGGTCAAAGCCATCAAGCCATTTTAGGTCAACCGTATGCCGCGGCTGACGGGCTGATGAAATTAACCGAGCAAGGTGAGGTGGTGTCGCAGAAATACGCCAATCCCGTCGTAGCTAAGCGTAATTTAGAGCAATTGATTTCAGCGGCGGTGATCACCAATTTGATGATTAACCGTGATGGCAAGAAGAATGCAAATCTTGGGCGTTGGGAAGAGAAGGTATCGCAATTGTCTCAAAGCTCCTTTGATTTTTACCGCAAATTGGTTTTTGAGACGCCAGGCTTCTTAGATTTTTATCATGAAGCCACACCTATTGATGTATTGAAAATTACCAAGATCGGTTCCCGTCCAGCCGCACGTTTTGGTAATCAGCGTTCCTTTGATCAATTGCGTGCTATTCCCTGGGTCTTTTCTTGGGTGCAATCGCGTTATATTATCTCCGCCTGGTACGGTATGGGGCATGCGCTGAAAGAATATATTGATGCTAAGGGCGAGAAGGGCTTGGAAGAAATGCGCCAGATGTACCGTCAATGGCCGTTCTTTACCTCGCTGATTAATAATTTACAAATTTCCTTGGCTAAGACGGATCTCTATATCGCCGAGCTTTACCGCGATGTGGTTGAAGATGACGCCTTGCGCGCCTCCATTCATCAAGCCATTAGTGATGAACATGAACGGGCCGTTGAAGCAGTTTTAGCTATTACTGAAGAAAAAGAATTATTAGATTTTCATAAGGTCTTAAAAGAATCCATCCGCCTGCGTAATCCTTATGTGGATCCATTAAACTACATCCAGGTGCGTTTCATGGAAGAGAAGAAGGCTCTAGGCGATTCCCAAGCCCACGACCTCAAACGCGCCAAGATCGACGAAATCTTGCTTTTAACCGTCAACGGCATTGCCTCGGGCATGAAAAGCACGGGTTAGTATTTTTTAATCTTTGACCTGCCTCTTGCATTACGCGCACGATTTCTTATAATAAGTAACATTCCAAAGCAGTTACCTATCCGTTAATTTAACGTTTTTTACATATCAAGGAGGGCGTCATGTCAGCCACGGGGATTAGTGTCATTAATGAAAAGGTTAAAAAAGAAGCCTCGGTCATTGATGCGATTCGTTTTGAAGCGTCTAAGCTGATGGTGGGTCAAACTGAATTATTAGATCGCTTGTTAGTGGGGATTCTAGCCAACGGGCATGTATTGGTTGAAGGGGTGCCGGGTTTGGCGAAGACAACGGCAGTTAAGACCTTGGCACAAACCATTAGCGCTAAATTCCAGCGCCTGCAGTTTACGCCGGATATGTTGCCAGCGGATTTAACTGGCACCTTAATTTACGACCAGCGCAGCGGCAATTTTAATATTAAGAAAGGGCCTATCTTTGCCAATATTATTTTAGCGGATGAAATCAATCGGGCTCCCGCCAAGGTTCAAAGCGCCCTGCTTGAAGCCATGCAGGAGCGGCAGGTGACGATTGGTGAAGAGACGTTAAAATTAGAAGATCCATTTTTAGTTTTGGCTACACAGAATCCAATAGAACAAGAGGGAACCTATCCCTTGCCTGAAGCGCAGGTGGATCGTTTTATGTTAAAGGTCAAGATTACCTATCCTACTAAAGAAGAAGAGTTAAAGATTCTCAAGCGCATGGCCGTGACCAAGCAGTCCTTTAATGTGCAGGCGGTGACGAGTCCAGCGGATATTATTCGTTTGCGCGGAGTCGTTGATGAAATCTATATGGACGAAAAGATTGAACATTACATCGTCGATATTGTGGAAGCCTCCCGCAAACCAGAGCAGTATAAATTAAAAGACCTCAAAGGGCTTATCCTGTATGGGGTATCTCCTCGGGCGACAATTAATTTAGCGTTAGCATCAAAGGCCTATGCGTTTATTCAAGGCAGGGGTTTTGTAACGCCTCAAGATATTAAAACAATAGGCATGGATGTCTTACGTCACCGTGTAGTTCCAAGTTACGAAGCTGAAGCAGAAGGCAAAACGTCAGAAGAATTGGTGAAACGTATTTTTGAAGAAGTAGAAGTTCCATAGCGTATTAGCCAGCATTGGCAGGGGTGACGAATGCCTTTTGATGCCTAGCACAATCTTCCCTGTTTCACTTCTGGTATTAGAAAAGATTGTACAGGCATTACTAGGCTGAGTTACCCCTGCCAATGATGGCTAATTCATCGATTGAATACTATGTTACCTAAAGAGATTATAGAAAAAGTCCGCCGCATTGAGATCACCACCAACCGCATGGTCACCGATGTATTTGCCGGGGCCTACCATAGTGTGTTTAAGGGTCGTGGCATGGAATTCGACGAGGTGCGTGAGTATCAGATGGGGGATGATATTCGGGCGATCGATTGGAATGTCACCGCCCGCACGGGTAAGGCGCATATTAAGAAGTATATTGAGGAGCGCGAGCTATGTGTCATGATCTTGGTTGATGCCTCGCGTTCGATTTATTTTGCCTCGACAGGTCAGATGAAAAACAAGATTGCTGCCGAGATCGCTGCAGTCCTGGCCTTTGCCGCCATCCGTAATAATGATAAGGTAGGGCTTATGATCTTCACCGAAGAGATCGAGCTTTTTATTCCACCTAAAAAGGGTCGCGCGCATGTACTTCGGGTTATCCGTGAGATTCTTTATTTTGAGCCCAAGGGTAAGGGGACGAACTTAAATAAGGCTTTGCAGGACTTAACCAAGATTATCCGTCGCAAATCCGTGGCCTTTGTGATTTCAGATTTCTTTACGCCTGAGGATGAAAAGGCGCAGGCATCTTTCCGTAAGGATCTACGCATCGCTAATAAATACCACGATTTAATTGCAATTACACTTAACGACCCGAGGGAATCGATCCTGCCTGATTGCGGCTTGGTGACCTTAACCGATGCCGAAAGCGGGCGGGATGTGTTGGTTGATACATCCAATCCTAAGGTGCGCTCACAATATGAGGTCTTGGGTCAGCGCCGTCAACAAGCGCGCGCCCGGATGTTTGACGGCATGGGTATTGACCATATTGATGTGGCCACCAACGTGCCTTATGCGACATCCCTGGTTTCTTTCTTTGCCCGTCGTCAAGGGAGGAGGCGGTAATGATTGAAGAAATTAAGGATATTAAACCTCCGGTTAATTTGCCCTTAAATCTGCTGGAAGATTTTTGGTGGGCATGGCTTTTGTTGGCGCTTATCGCTATTGCTACTGCCGTATATTTCTTTTTACGCCGCAAGAAGGCCATTGCGTTGCAGCAAGCCCCGCCTCTGCCGCCTTGGGAAAAAGCCATGCGTCAATTAGAAGAATTAGGCGTTAAGGATTTACCAGGCCAGGGTTTGTGGCGTGATTATTATTTTGCGCTTTCGACCATCCTGCGTCACTACATCGAAGAACGCTTTGCCATTAAGGCTGCTGAAATGACCACCGAGGAATTCTTACAAAAGGTCAAGAATGAGGGCGTGTTAAGCAGTGACCAGAAAAACACCTTACGTGATTTTATGAATATTGCCGACATGGTGAAATTTGCCAAGCATTCCCCTATGCGGGACGAAGCACAGCAAAGCTTTGATTTGGTTTTACGGTTTGTGAAGGAAACAACGCCCAATGGAATTTAAGACGCCGTTAGTTTTACTATTGATCCCGCTTTTATTGGCTATAGCCTATATTATTAAGCGCAAAGCCAAGGCGCCAAGCTTTGTCTTTTCATCGACGGATGTGGCCGCCAAGGTGCCTGGTTCATGGAAGAGTCGTTTTGCCTTTGTGCCTTGGGCCTTACGTTTAGCAATATTGGTATTGCTGGTGATTGCATTAGCAGGGCCCCGCAAGGTTTCGCTGGATTCCAAGGTATCAACGGAAGGTTTAGATATTGTCTTGGCTATTGATTGTTCCGGTTCAATGGCCGCGGAAGATTTTACGATTAATGGCAAACGCAAGAATAGGCTGGATGTGGTCAAGGGGGTGGTGATGGAATTTATTGACGCACGTCCGTATGACCGGATTGCCTTGGTAGCCTTTGGTTCTAAGGCATATACGGTTTGTCCCTTGACCATGGATCATGCTTGGCTTAAGAAAAATTTAGAGCGTGTGCGTTTAGGTATTGTTGAAGATGGCACAGCTATTGGATCGGGGATTTCTTCATCAGTCATACGTTTAAAGAAATCCGAGGCAAAGTCAAAAATTGTTATCTTATTAACGGATGGTGTTAATAATGCGGGGAAGATGGATCCGTTGACAGCTGCTAAGAATGCGGCGGCTTTAAAGGTAAAGGTTTATACCATTGGGGCAGGGACAAAGGGTTTGGCGCCCTATCCAGTGCAGGATATGTTTGGCCGTAAGTTTTATCAAACGGTGCAGATCGAAATTGATGAGGACTCATTAACCAAGATTGCCGACATGACCCAAGGCAAATATTTTAGGGCCACCGATACAGAATCGTTGCGTAACATCTATAAAGAAATTGACCGGCTGGAAAAAACCAAGATTGAGCAAAGCGGCTACAAGCAGTACGAAGAGCTTTTTTGGATTTTCTTAGTCGCAGCATTAAGCGTATTACTCATTGAAATCATTTTATCAAACACCGTTTTTTTAAGGATTCCATAGAGCTTATATGCGTTTTGCCAATCCTCAATTGTTGCATTTATTATGGTGCCTGCCGGTAATCGCGCTAGGTCTGCACCTGCTGTTTGATTACCGTCAATCCGTTGCGGCCCGTTTTGTGCAAGCCCATCTGTTGGATGACAAGACACGGGAGCAGTCTTTGAAGAAGGCGCGCATTAAGGCCATTCTTTTAATGGCAGCGTACAGCTTGGCGGTGTTGGCCTTGGCCCGTCCGCAATGGGGCTATCAATTGCAGAATGTCAAACGCCAGGGGCTGGACATTATGGTGGCGGTGGATGTGTCTAAAAGCATGTTGACCCAGGATGTGAAGCCTTCCCGCCTGGAGCGCACTAAATTAGCGTTAAAAGATTTAACCAAGAGCCTTAAAGGTGACCGCATTGGCCTGATTGCCTTTGCCGGTCAAGCCTTTGTGATGTGCCCGTTGACGACAGATTATAGTGGTTTTAATTTATCCTTGGATGACTTAAGCATTGATTCTATCCCGCGCGGAGGAACAGATTTATCCTATGCTATTGACGAGGCTATTAAAGGTTACGGGGATGGCTCGCAAAGTTATAAAACCGTCGTGTTGATTACTGATGGTGAAGAGGGGCAGGGGGATGCGTTAAATACCGCGCGTAAAGCCAAGGATAAGGGGATTAAGGTATTTACCGTAGGGGTGGGGACAAAGGAAGGTGAATTAATTCAGGTGCCGGATGAGGCTGGTCAAATGGGTTTCTTGAAAGATGCTTCGGGTAATTTTGTTAAATCCCGTTTAAATGAGAATTTATTACAGCAAATCGCTTATACTACCGGCGCCTCCTATGTGCGGGCGGGTGGTGCTCAATTTGGCCTTGATTATCTTTATGAACAGCAATTGGCAAAGCTAGAAAAGCGTGACATCGAGGAAAAACAGGAGCGGCGTTATAATGAACGCTTCCAATGGCCTTTGACCTTGGCGCTTATTTGCTTATTGTTAGATGCCTTATTAATAGTGAGAATAAAGTGATGAGAATAATCTTATGTGTTTTTTTATTATTGGTTTCATCTAATGCCTTTGCTTCCAAGGCAGCTGACGTGCGCAAAGGGAATCGTTTATATAATGAAGGTAAATTCGATGAGTCGATCCATTATTATGAGAAGGCTGTTGGTGCAAAACAGGGTGCGGAGATTGTTGATTTTGATTTAGGGGCGGCGTATTACAAGCAGGGTGATTTTAAGAAAGCCAAGGAGTATTGGCAAAAAGCATTGACGGAAAAGGGCAAGGCGTTATTGCCTCAAGCGCAATATAATTTAGGCAATGCTCTTTACAAAGATGCCTTAGGTATGGAAAATAGCAATTTGGATGAAGCCATTGCTAATATGGAAAAGGCAATAGCGCAGTATCAGCAGGCGGCTAGTATAAATCCTAAGGATGAGGATGCAATCTTTAATCAGGAGCGCGCCCAAGAACAATTAGAGCGTTTAAAAAAGAAGAAACAAGAGCAACAGCAGCAACAAGAAGATAAGAAAGACCAACAAAAGCAGGATCAGCAGCAAGATAAGCAAGGCAAACAAGAGAATCAAGATCAAGGTCAAGATCAAAAGCAAGACCAGAAAGAAGAACAAAGTAATAACGAGCAGAAACAAAACCAAGAAGAGCAGCAGCAAGATAAAAAAGATAGTCAACAAACTAAGGATAAGTCCCAAGAAGATAAGAATAAGAAAGACAAGAAACAAGAAACCTTGCAGCCTCAGGAGCAAGCCGTAGACCCTAAGGAATTACAAGCTCAGGCGATGTTGGAAGAGTATGAGCGTAATGAACAGCCTAAAAAATTATTACAATTTGTTCCAAAATCTAGTGACGAGAGTCCGGTAAGCAAGGACTGGTAAAATGAAGAGAATATTATTTAGTTTAATTATAGGTTTATGCGTTTTCTGTCAGCCATTGATTGCCTTAGCCGACGATATTTCTTTTGAGGCTTCGGTTAATAGTAATAAGATTTCTCTTAAAGAAGCCCTGCAATTAGTTTTAACCGTGGGCAATGCTAAAAATGATGTTGATCCGGTGTCCTTGCCTAATATCGATGGTTTTGAGGCGCGCTATGTAGGGCCATCAACGAGTTATTCCTGGATTAATGGTGTTTCGCATAGTGAGCGTAGTTTTACCTATAATTTGTATCCCAGTAAAACGGGTCATTTTAAAATCCCTTCCATTACGGCCACCATCAATGGAAAAGATTATGCCACCAATCCTATTGAGGTAGAGGTTGTTAATGGCGAGGCGGCTAATGCTGGAGGGTCAAGTGAATCTGACGAGCGCCGTCAAGCGGAAGAAAATTTAAAAGATAAGATTTTTATGCGCATGTCCCTGCCTACCCAGGAACCATTTCTAAATCAACAATTGCCCTTAAGGATAAAATTATACGTACGGGATATTCCAATGCGTGATATCCAAATGCCTAAATTAGAGCAAGATAGTTTTATTATGGATGCCTTTAGCGCTCCGGTGCAATCGACAGAAACGCTTAATGGCCTGCAATATGATACGGTGGAATTTAAGGCCTATATTTATCCAACCCGCATTGGAGAGGTGATTATTGCGCCAGCCAAGGTTGAGGGTAATTTGATTTATAAAGGCGGCAGTGGTCGGCGGGCTGGGGCTTTTGGCGATGATTTCTTTAATTCATTTTTTGACAATTTGACAGCCCGTCCAGTTTCGGTGACCTCAAATAATTTAAGATTAAACGTGCAATCGCTTCCTGAAGGGAAGCCTGTTGATTTCTCCGGCGCCGTGGGTCAGTTTGATTTTACGGCAACGGTTAGCCCTGTTGAAGTAAAGGCTGGTGACCCGATTACCTTGCGGATGAGTATTACCGGTCAGGGTAATCTTAAAAATGTGCGTATGCCGGCTTTTGTAGATGCTGATTTTAAAGATTACGACCCATTGGTTAAGGATATTGATGGCGGTAAGGCGATTGAGCAGGTGATTATTCCCACCGATGAAACGGTCACGGCCGTTGGGCCCTTGCAGTTCTCCTATTTCGACGATTTATCCAAGGAATATAAAACCATCACTCAAGGCCCGTTTGAAATTAAGGTCACCAAACCTGCCGAGGGCCAGGAGTTTAAAGCCGTGGGTTTTGCCCAATTAAATGATAAACCGACCTTGGCTCAAAGCACTCAGGAGCAGCAGGTGAATTTTTGGAAAGAATTATTAGTTAAAACAAAACAGGCAGGGTTGAAGCTCTTACATCAATTAATGTTTTGGGTGTTGTTGATTAGCACCGTGGTGATAATTACCGGATGGAGAATCTGGCAAGCCTACCGTAACCGTTTAGCCACGGACACCGCCTTTGCAAGGCGCACCAAGGCCTTTAAAGGGGCAAGGGAAGGTATTGCTCAAGCCAAGGATGCCTTAGCCAAGCAAGACGCGAAAGGGTTTTACGCGGCCGTGCAAAAAACCATCAATAATTATTTCGCCGATAAGATGCATCGAGGTCTTGGGGCGGTGAGCACGACAGACATAGAGGTCTTCTTGAAAACAAAGAATATTAACGGTGAAATCTTGTCGTCATTAACAACCATCCTATCTTGTTGCGAAGCCGTACGCTTTGGTGGTGGCAACGCCGACCCATCCCGTATGCAAGCCGACTTCGACAAACTTCAAACGCTTTTAGCTAGTATTGAAAAGAAGATAAAATAGTTCATTTCTGATTTAAATTTCCCGGAAAACGCTTTCTCTAAAAGCTTCTTAAGCTCTTGTTTTTGCATATTTATATGGTTTACTTTATATAGATATGCGTACCCCATTCATTAAATTCATTATTGGTGCCTTTCTAATCAACAGCCTAGGGCCTCTGCCTGTGCAGGCGAATGAGCTTATTTTACCTAAGCCTGGAGTGATGGTTCGTTTGAGCCCGCCAATGAATTCACCATTACTAAAAGGTATAAAGGTTTATCCCAACAACCCTTTCAAATTTGATTTTATTTTAGACCAAGGGGATGGAACGGCAAATAAAGATGAGGCTCAACGTCTTATCAAATATTTCCTAGCCTCAGTAACCGTTCCCGAAGAAGACCTTTGGGTCAACCTAAGCCCGTATGAAAAGAACCGTATTATACCCGATGCCTTTGGTAAGACTGAAATGGGCCGTGACCTCTTGGCCCAGGATTATTTGCTTAAACAAATCACGGCGAGTTTGATTTATCCAGAGGAGCAGGTGGGGAAAGAATTCTGGCAAAAGATTTACGCCGAAGCCCAGAAGAAATTTGGAACTACCAATATTCCGGTTAATACGTTTAATAAGGTGTGGATTGTCCCGCAAAAGGCTCTTGTTTACGAAAATAAAACCACCGCCTATGTAGTTGAAGCTAATCTTAAAGTAATGCTTGAGCAAGATTATTTGGCGCTTGAAAAGAGCGCTGTCATTCCCGCCCTGCCTGCCGGCAGGCAGGGAAGGGTGGGAATCCAGAACAAGAACGACATTAATGCTATCGGTTCTCAGATAGTAAGAGAAATTGTAATTCCCCAACTCGAACGCGAAGTCAATGAGGGGAAAAATTTTGCTCTATTACGTCAGGTGTATCATTCGTTAATTCTTGCCATGTGGTATAAGCAGAAAATTAAAAAGAGCATTCTAGCAAAGATCTATGCAGATAAACGTAAGGTTGCGGGTGTTGGGTATGATTCCATCAACACAGATCTTATTTACCAGCAATACCTTCAAGCTTTTAAGAAAGGTGTTTTTAATTATATTAAAGAAGAGGTTGATCCTGCAACCCAAGAAATGATACCTCGTAAATATATTTCCGGTGGAGTTGAACTTAGATTTGCGCCATTCGTAAAATCCAATGATGTGGCGAATACTAATTTGACTTCTTCTTTAGCCATGACATCGGATCCGGCGATGCTTCCTATGGGTAGTATGCAAGTATTGGTTTCAGCAAATATTTCTAGTGCGGCGATGGTCTCAAAATTAGGGAATATTGAGATTTTGCCTAAGGGAGGGAAAGAGGAGACAGAGGTATTAACGAAATTAGCTTTAGAAACCAATTCTGGCCGTTTGCAGTATTTTAGTAGGTTTAAGTCTGGTGTGATGAATAGTGGGGCGAAAGAGGTGGGGTGGGTTGATAGCGATCCGGAAACGTATTTTTGGAAAATTAATATTCAGAAGATACGTGATAACCCGGGGATTGTAGGTGTTGTTAAAGAAGAAAGAGATGGGAAGATTGTTTACTGGATGTTAAAGAAAGAGCTTATATTTAAGCAAGATCGTGAGGAGTTTTATAAGAATACAGCATGGCATGAGCGATTTGCGTATTTGTTTGCATTAGGTAAGGCTAATCTAACAGAAGTGAAGTTAGTTTCAGCTCAAGATGCAGTAACATTGGGTTTACAGGAAGGGCATTACAAGTATTATCTAAGTAGACTGGTTTTTACAGGAAATATTGAGCATATGCCGCATATGGATCAGGGTGATTTAAAGAAGGCTTTTTCTAGCATTTTGGTGGCTCATCTGGCGTTAAAGTTGTCTGATCACTGGTTGCCTAATTTTGGATTCCTAGGTAATGTGCCTGTAGGTATTGATCATGATCAAATGGATTTAATTAATGCGGGTAATTCAAAAGGAAGAGAACAGTATGACCTTCATTTTCTAGCGTTCTTTCTTTTTCATGCTGTTTATAGGGCGTTAAATGGATCTATATCGATGCATTCTTGGGATGAAGTTCATTTTGATCCAGATATGAAAAGGAAAATTCATATGTTAGAAATGATGGCAACAATTAGAGTTAAATCAATCAATAAGCAGTTTGGTTTTGGTAGTGGGTTTATTAATGCTGAGAATTTAGACAGAGATGAAATAGCAAAAAGTATTGAAGAGTTTAAGGGGGGGGTTGATAGGAGGGCGATTAGAAAGATGGTATATTTAGCCCATGGGTATGACACTAATGATTTGGTAGATATTCCTGCTCATGTGAGGTCGAATGCTATTAAGGTTGAACAACATTTAATTTATAATCTTAATCATTTGGGGCGTAATATGGAAAATTTGTGGGAGTCTTTGACAGGACAAAAGGCTCATTTTGAGCGTTTAGACCAACAAAGCTCAGCGATGGCGTCAAGACCAATAAGCAGAGAGGAATTCGTAAAAGTATTTACTGGTTCTGTAGTATTGGCGTTAGCCTCAGGATGCGCTACCAGTCCAAAGCTTCTTCAGGGTAATAGTATGGTTAGTAAGAGCAGTAGCGGTGGACAGGTTAAGGTTGATGGGGCTGTGCCGGTTTTGAAAGATGTACAGTGGATCTTCGATAATGAAAAAGAAATTAAGTATGGATTTTATCAGGTAGGGGAATTTAAACCTGGTAAGCCCACCGCAGTGGTTATTCATGGGGCAACGAATGATCCTTCCCGGGTGATTAAGTATTTGAGGGCGCTTGAAAAGGAAGGAAATAATATATTTGTGTATAAATACACAGCCCGTGATTCCTTAGAAAAATTAGCCCAAGGTTTTCGTAAAGGTTTTGCCCAAGGGGTCTATGGTAGAGATAAACAATCCACGGTAGTAACATTTTCTTACGGCGGGCATATTGCTGCTGAGTCGGTTTTTCAACAGCTAAAGAGTGGTGAGGAAAATATATTTAGAGGTACTAAGATGGTGATGGTAGGTCCTGTGCTGGCGGGTTCAATTGAGTCACGCATTACCTTTCATCCTTTTGTCGGCCCACAGTTGCGGTTTATTAAAGCGCTTGACCCAACTGGTTTTTTGAAGTTCTCTTATGGGCTAAGGCCTGGTAGCGAGACAGCATTAAGGTTTAGAAGTGGTTTTAATGATTTTTTGAAGAGCGTTGGAAGTTTCGGGACGATTATTGGAGATACAGATAGTAATTATCCGCTTACCAATATTAAAGGAAAAAGGGCTGCAGGTAGTATTGATGAGGAGGAAATTAGAAAATTAAATGCGGCTAATAATGAAATGCTTTTTCCTTATATGATTGGCGGGGAGATGTTTAAAGGAAATCACACGGACATTATTGATGGTACGGATGAAACAGTACGGGCAGTGATGTCTGTTGTTAACGATAAGGTCATGCTAACCAAGAAATCACCGGCGATGAATGTTCAATTAGCTGCACCAAGCGCGGCGATGACAACAAGGGGTTTTATAAAGACATTACTTATAGGGGCCGTAGGTGCTGGGTTAACAGGTAGGATATCTGCGGTTGAAGCCCCGTTAGGATCGGGGGTTTATGAAGATAATGCCAAGAAGGTCAAGGTAGCGGCGGGTAAAGAGGGTTGGGATAGACTTAATGCCATTAGCGAGCCAGGTGATTTACGTAAATTGGTCATAGAGGATAATTATCGGGTAAAGCAGCTAGCAACGCGTTTAGGCTTATTGCGTATAGAAGAGTATGATTTGTTTAAGAAGTCTTTAGCTTTTGATGTTAGGAAATTGAGTGCTGAGGAAATCAAGGGGCATGAGAAATATAATGCCATTGTTCAGCTGCTGTCGTCTAGTTTTAATGTTGATGTGATTAGCGGTAACAAGGGTAAGCAAAATACCCAAGGGTTGGATATAAAGGCGCGCATGGATTTATTTGTTAAGTTGTTTGAAGGGCCGCAGAACAATCCAGTGGCCCGTCAAAGGCCGGATGTGTTGGTGGCTATGTGGGATTTGTTAGAAGAAAAAAGCAGGGAGGGTATGAAACAGTTAGTTGATGAGTACCCGATGGTTTTTAGGCAGTGGTCGGTTAACCGTCATCAAGTTGATAATCAAGTAGTAGATGAGATAGCATTTCGTTTAAAAGAATATATTTCTTTAGGCAAATTAAAGAATGCAAAGGCTCAAGGCGTTGAAGCGTTGTCTAATCCCCAAGTTTTTATGCAATTGCGCAGGATGTTGCTGGATATTTTAGCTATTTTTATCGTTCGAGCGCCGATGAGTGAAGAAAGCCTGATTGATATTAAAAGATATGTGCTTAATGTTGCTTTCAGTAAGGATGAGGGAGGGATAGGGGCAGATTATCAAATGACAATTGGTTATAAGACTGCTGCTGAGGCAAGGATGGCGGGTCTTTTAGGTCTTTTAGCACATGAGTTAGGGCATAATATTCACCCGCTAGGTTTGAAGCAGGAGAATTTAATTGTGACGGAATTTATTGGTGATGTTTATGGTTATTATTTGGTTGCTAAAGTCTTTGGTCAGCAGAAGGTAGGGGAATATGTAAAATTTATTAAAGATAGTGAATCTGCTATTAAACGTCAAATGTTTTTCAAACGGTTAGGGTATTTATTAAGAGGTGTCGATCCAACTAAGGAACAGCATTATTGGGCGCGTAGGCAATTAGAGCATATTAGGAGTGCTTTAGGTAATAACGTGGATTGGGATGTTTTTTTTGCGGCTGTCTGGCAAGTGGGCATTGATTATCAAGACAAGCGATTAAGCAAGGAAATGATGGCTTTTATTGATGAACCGCAACAGGCGGTAGTAAATGGAGAAGGATTTCCATTTGATAAGTTTATTGAGCAGATTTTGTTGCGGTATCAGAAATTGACGGGAAAAGAATTTCCGAAGAAGGTTAGATTAGAGACGGTAGAGATGCCGGCAGATGTGAAGGGGGGGAAGGTTAAGATTCATCTATTTAAGGGATTTAGTGATGATAAAGCAATGATGGGGGTTTCAGAAACAGGAGGTATTGATTTAACCAGTGGCAAATTACCGCTGGAGGTGCAACAGGCTGGAGCCCCGATACAAGCATTCGGGGATGACAATGATGATTTTAATATTGATCCAGCGATGTTGCAGCAATTGCAAAACGCCCCAGGCTTTATGCCGGTGATTATCAATATTCAGCCAATGGCGGATTTAAAAGCATTTTTAGGGGTAGGTAATCAAGACCCTAAGGTTTCTAATACAACATTAGCCGCTTTGTAGCTGGCGCCGCCTTCTCCGAGTAGTTCTTTCACGCGGGATAATTCATCAGTGAGTTTGGGGTTATGCAGGGCTTCTTCCAGGCCTTCCGTGAGTTTCTTTGCTGTTGCATCGTTTTGAATAAATTCTTCTACGATTTTCTTGCCCGCCACAATATTGACTAAGCTGATGTAGGGGATCTTAATAACAGCCTTGGCAATCGCGTAGGTAATCCATGAAGTTTTGTAAATAACCACCAATGGTTTTTTAAGCAGGGCCACTTCCAAGGTGGCGGTACCGGAAGCGACGATGGCCGCATCCATGGCATTAATGCCGTCGTAGGTGTTGCCGTCAAATATCTTTAGCGGCAGGTGCTTATAAAGGTATAAACATGATTGCAACTGAGCCATGTCAATGGTTGATGCTTTAAGTAAAATAAACTGCCGCTCACGGTTGGAGTTGAATAATTGTTGGGCCGCTTCCAGCATCACGGGCAAATGACGGGAGATTTCCTTGGCACGCGAACCTGGCATGAGGCCGATAGTAGTTTTGCTCACCGTCAGTCCAATGCTTTTTAAGATTTCATCCTGAGAACGTGTTGGTTTAACCTCATCGACTAAGGGGTGCCCAACGTAATCAACCGTCATGCCGTATTTTTTATAGGTAGCTACTTCAAAAGGAAAGAGCACCATCATGCGGTCAACCACAGTTTTGATTAATTCAACGCGTTTTTCCCGCCAAGCCCAGACCTGGGGGCTGATGTAATAAATCACCTTTAGCCCACGCTTTTTGATTTCCCGCGCCAACCGCAGATTAAATCCCGGGTAATCAATCAGGATAACAGCGTCGGGTTTATGGGTGTCAATTTGATGGAGGGTTTGTTTAAAGACTCGTCTGATGCGGTCAAAATGCTTTATGACTTCGACGATGCCGATGACAGCCAGGGAGGTAATGTCTTCAAAAAGCTCAACGCCTTGGGCGCGCATACAATCCCCGCCGATGCCGCTAAAGCGTAATTGAGGGGACAGTTCTTTTAACGCAGCCACCAATCCTGCCGCGCGCATATCACCGGAAGCTTCTCCGGCGATGATCATGAGATGCTTTGTTTGTGTTCCCATATTTTCTTATTGATGGCCATGGCCACGGCCAAGGCCTCGCGTCCTTCGCGGCCAGAAACTTTAGGCGTTGTTCCCTCGCGTACGCAATCAATGAAATGTTCTAATTCTTTTTTTAAGGGTTCTTCCTTCTCAATGGGGAGGCTGCGGCGATGAATGCCTTTATCATCCTTGGAATAAATGTGTGCTTCCTGTTTAGCATAGTCGAGGGAGATGTAGGCGTTATCGACAAACATGCGGATTTTACGCGTTACTTCCGGCGAAATGCGGCTGGCTGTAACATTGCAGACACAGCCATTAGCAAAGGTTAGTCGGGCATTAGCAATATCTTCCTTATCGGTGACAACATTAATGCCAACGGCTTGGATGTCCTTAATCGGCGATTTAACCAATCCTAAGACAATGTCAATGTCATGAATCATTAAATCCATGACAACGCCAATGTCAAGCGAGCGGTTGGGAAATAAATTCAAGCGATGGCATTCAATAAAAAGTGGTTTATGGGCTAGCGGTTCAACAGCCATGAAGGCGCTGTTAAAGCGTTCGACGTGCCCAACCTGCAAGCGGCAATCATTTTTGTCAGCCAAGGCAATAAGTTCGTCTGCTTCATCCAATGAATAAGTGATGGGTTTTTCAATAAAAGTATGAATACGGTTATTAAGGAAGAATTGACCAATTTCGTAATGGCTGATGGTAGGTGTGCAAATGCTGACTGCTTCAACCTTGCCAATAAGGTCACGGTAATCAGCAATAAAAGGCACATGAAATTGTTTGGCTACGGCCTTGCCGTTTTCAGTATTAAGGTCGCAAACAGCGACAAGATTAAGCTTATGGCGCAGGGCGTGTAAGGTCTTGGCATGCCGTTGCCCTAAGAACCCGCAGCCAATCAGGGCTATGTTTATTTTTTGCATGTTGAACACATTAACAAAGCCCTCGACAAATGTCAAACCCCATGCTAAATTACGTGCTTCTTATGAAAAATTACTTGCGCATGTTGTCATTTCTTAAAGGTCATCAAAAGCGTTTTTCCCTGGCGCTTTTTTTTATCTTATTTTCCTCGCTGTTTGAAGGCATTCAGCTAACCTTTATGCTTCCGGTGATTGACCGTATTTTTACGAATAAGAAAATCATCATTCCCAATGAAGTGCCGCAATTCCTAACCGATCTGGTTAATTATTTAAACAATGTGGATGTGCATACGCTATTTTGGGTGATCCCATTAAGTTTCTTAGGGCTATTCATTATTAAGCAAGTGGTGTTGTTTTGGGCAGATTATTTAATGAACGATATTTCTCAAGCGGTGATGCGGGATGTGCGTTCAAGATTATTTGAGCGGATTCAAACCTTGTCTTTAGATTATTTTAGCCGTAAACGAACCGGTGAATTGGTGTCACGGATTACTAATGATGTAGGGACAATTGAGAATGCTGTTTCATATGCGGTAACGGATTTGTTTAAGCAGCCTTTTTTAATTCTTGTTTTTATTTGTTTTGCATTTACGGTTAATACCAAGGGGACCTTGATTGTGTTTTTAATGTTTCCTTTGATTGGTTGGCCGATGGCTATTATCAGCAAGAAATTACGCAGGATTGCAAAAAACACACAAGAAAAGATGGCGGATATTAATTCTCATTTATTGGAAACAATCAGCGGTGTGCGTATTTTAAAGGCGTTTTGTACCGAGCGTTATGAAATTCAGCGTTTTCGTCAGCAGAACCAGGATTTTTACCGGCTCAGGATGAAATCCATCCGTAATATGATCTTGGTGGGGCCTATTACAGAAATTGTGGGGGCGATTTGTGGTATTGGTATTATCTTGGTCTTGGGTAAAGAGGTGTTGGATAATCGTTTGTCCTTTGGTGTTTTTGCATTATTTTTAGCGTCAATCCTACAGGTGATTCGTCCAATTAAGAAAATGGCTAATGTGCAGGCCATTATTCAGCAAGCGTTAGCAGCCAATGAACGTATTTATGAGGTATTGGATACTAAGCCATCGGTTGTTGAAAAATCTAATCCTGTTGAATTTGAATCGTTGAAAGACAAGATTGTTTTGGATAATGTAACATTTCAGTATGATGCAAGTTCAGGTGATATCCTGCATGAGATCGGTTTAACAATTAAAAAGGGTGATTTAGTTGCCATCGTCGGCCCCACAGGTTCGGGGAAGTCAACGCTTGTTAATTTGATTCCCCGTTTTTATGATGCGACCAGTGGCCAGGTTTTATTTGATGGGGTTAATCTAAAAGAAGCGTCTTTTAAATCATTGCGGGGGCAGATTGGTATTGTTACCCAAGATGCTGTTTTATTTAATGATACGGTGCGTAATAACATAGCCTATGGTTCTTTTGATGCAACACAGTCCCAGATAGAACAGGCAGCCCAGATGGCTTTTGCTCATCCGTTTGTTTCGAAGATGCCTAAGGGCTACGATACCATGGTGGGGGATCGAGGTTTTAGGTTATCGGGGGGCGAAAAGCAGCGACTGACGATAGCTCGGGCCATATTAAAAAATCCCCCGATCTTGATTCTGGATGAAGCCACCTCACAATTAGATTCTGAATCAGAGAAGTTTGTTCAAGATGCCTTAGATAAGTTAATGGCTGGCCGTACGGTTATCGCCATTGCACATAGGCTTTCAACAATTATGAAGGCAGACAAGATTGTGGTCTTAGAGGCTGGCCGCGTGGTGGGGTTAGGTCGGCATGATGATTTGCTATTCTCCTGTCCGCTTTACCGGCGTTTGTATGAAACGCAATTTCAGTCTTCATAAAGCCAGATAGAATTTTATTGCAAATTAATAAGTCTTTGTTATACTATCGTTTCAATTTAATGCGGGTTTGCGGTTGACGGGTATGAGGTCAAACCAATCGTAAGCTCAAAACAATAAAGGTGTGCCTTGACCTGACTTAGGCAGTCAATCCACCGGCGCAACCCAGGTAATAAGAGGAGTAGTTAATATGGCATCAGAATTAATCAAGCAGTTGTTAGAAGCAGGTGTGCATTTCGGTCATCAAAGCCGCCGGTGGAATCCAAAAATGAAGCGTTTTATTTTTGGTGAACGTGGCGGCATTTATATTATTGACTTGGAAAAAACCGTTGACCGTCTAAACGCGGCGCGTGATTTTATCCGTGATGTTGCGGCTAAGGGGGGCAAGATTCTTTTTGTTGGTACTAAGAAACAAGCCCAGCAAGTGATTGAAGATGAAGCCATCCGTTGCGAAATGTATTATGTTAAAAATCGCTGGATGGGTGGTTTGATGACCAACTTAGAAACGGTGAAGAAATCTGTTCGCAAGTTGATTGATATTGAAAAGATGGAAAGCAATGGAACAATGAGTCGTTTCACCAAGAAAGAAGCTTCTTTATTGATGAAGGAAAAGGAGCATTTAATCCGTGATTTAGGCGGTATTCGTGAAATGCCTGTGGTTCCGGATGCGATGTTCATTGTTGATACCAAAAAGGAAGAAATTGCTGTCGCGGAAGCTAATCGTTTAGGTATTCCGGTTGTTGGGTTGATTGATACTAACTCTGATCCGGATTTAATTCAGTTTCCAATTCCAGGCAATGATGATGCTGTGAAATCTATTAAATTCATTGCTGGTTTAATTACGGATAGTATTATAGAAGGCCGTAAGGAATACCTAGCTGGTAAAAAAGTTCAACAAGTCGCCCAAGCTCAAGAAGTTGTTGCGGCTTAACAATAAATTTGGAGAATATTATGGTTGCAACATCTGCAGAAGATATTAAGAAATTAAGAGAGGAAACTTCTTGTGGCGTTATTGATTGTAAGAAAGCCTTAGAAGCTTCCGAAGGTGATTTTAATAAGGCTAAAGACTTATTGCGTAAGCGTGGGCTTGAAATGGCTGCCAAGAAGGGTGATCGTGTAGCTAAGGAAGGCCGTGTTGAGAGCTATATTCACAATGGCAATAAGATTGGGGTTATTGTTGAAGTTAGCTGTGAGACTGATTTTGTGGCCCGCAGTGAAGATTTTTGTGCTTTTGCTAGAAACGTAGCTATGCATATCGCAGCAATGAATCCAAAATATATTAAAAAAGAGGATGTACCTGCAGATATATTAACTAAGGAAGCAGATCAAGCTGCCTTTATTAAAGCTAATTGCTTGCTGGCTCAAGCATATGTAAAAGATGCTGGTAAAAGTATTCAAGATTTATTAAATGAGTTGGTTGCAAAAATTGGTGAAAATATTATTGTCAGCCGATTCACCCGTATTAAGGTAGGCGAATAGATACCAGAGGTTATTTTGGGTAAGACACCTGTTTATAAGAGAATTTTGTTAAAATTAAGCGGGGAGGCCTTGTTGGGCCGCTTAGCTCATGGTATTGATGCTGAAATGTGTGCGTCATTAGCTGATGAAATTAAAGAAATTCATCAGGCGGGAGTAGAAGTTGCTTTAGTTGTTGGTGGCGGAAATATTTTTCGTGGTCAGGTTGAATCTAAACGTTTTGGTTTAGATCGTTCTGTGGCAGATTATATGGGGATGTTGGCAACCGTTATGAACGGTTTGGCCTTGCAAAATGCGCTTGAGCAGGTTGGCATCCAGACCCGTGTAATGACGGCGATTCAAATGCATGCAATTGCTGAGCCATATATCCTACGCCGTGCGATGCGTCATTTGGAAAAGCGCCGGGTGGTAATTTTTGTGGCAGGTACGGGAAATCCATATTTTACGACAGATACAGCGGCTGCTTTGCGTGCAACTGAAATCGGTTGTGATGTTATTATGAAGGCAACCAAGGTGGATGGCGTTTATTCTGCAGACCCAATGAAAAATAAAGATGCGAAGAAGTTTAAGACGTTGAAGTTTATTGATGTGTTGAAAAAAGATTTACGGGTAATGGATGCGACAGCCATTAGTATGTGTATGGAAAATTCATTGCCGATTATTGTTTTTAATTTGTTGCAAAAAGGGAATATTAAGAAGGCGGTTTACGGCGAAGAGATTGGAACCTTGGTTCGTTAAATGAGGAAAATATGAGCGCTAAAGAGATTTTAAAAGATACGGATGTTAAGATGAAAAAGGCGATGGAAACCATGATGCGTGAGTTTTCTGAAGTGCGCACTGGCCGTGCCCAGCCGGCGTTGATTGATGATATGCACATTGATTATTACGGCACATCGACTCCTATCAAGCAAATTGCTCAAGTGTCATCTCCGGATCCGCGTCAAATTTTGATTCAACCATGGGATGCGACCGCCATTAAGGATATTGAAGCGGCGATTAGTTCTTCCAAATTAGGCATTAATCCGGTGAATGACGGCAAGATGATTCGTTTGGTTTTTCCGCCATTGTCAATGGAGCGTCGTGAAGAATTTATTAAGATTTGTAAAGATATGGCAGAGCGCGGCCGTGTTACCCTGCGTTCTATCCGTCGTGATGCGAATGAAAGATTAAAGAAGATGCAAGGCGAAGGCCATGTAAGTGAAGATGATAAGTTTAAAGGCGAAGAAGAAGTGCAGAAAATGACGGATAAGTTCATTAAAGAGATTGATGCTCTACTTGATAAGAAGAGCAGGGAGCTTCGCGAAGTTTAAGTTTGATGACCGACTAGCTCACCCTGGTAGAGCACTACACTTTTAATGTAGGGGTACCGCGTTCGAGTCGCGGGTCGGTCACCATGTTTGATATAAAGCCTGTTAAGGGCGGGTGGCGGAACTGGTAGACGCGCATGTCTTAGGAACATGTGGGGTAACCCGTGGAGGTTCAAGTCCTCTCCCGCCCACCAAGAATAATTGATCTTTTTATGCAGCGGTAATTCAGTTGGTAGAATGCCACCTTGCCAAGGTGGATGCCACCGGTTCGAACCCGGTCCGCTGCTCCATTTTTTATTATCATCCGCGGAGGCTATGAATGAGAATTAGCGAATTTTTGTGTAAGGATGCGGTGACGAGTGATCTAAAGGCATCAACAAAGGCTGAAGTTATTGCTGAGATGGTGTCCTTGTTAATAGAAGCTGGTGCGATTGATAAGAAAAGTAAGGCAAAAGTTATTGAATCGTTATTAGCGCGGGAAGCGTTAGGATCTACCGCTATTGGTCAAGGCATTGCAATCCCGCATGCAAAATCAGATGCTGTTAGTGAATTGGTTTCTGCTTTGGCGGTAAGTAAGAAGGGGATTAATTTTGATTCTCTTGACGGTGAACCAGCCCACATCTTCTTTTTGTTAGTAGCTCCTGTTGATTCTTCCGGACCTCATTTAAAGGCCTTAGCTCGAGTCTCTCGTTTATTAAAAGACAAGTTTATCCGCGATTGTATTAAAGCGACCAAGACGGGCAAGGATATCCTGGGTATAATTTCCCAGGAAGATGCGCGTATTGGTTAATTCTTCTGTAATATAAAATAACACATGACCAATAATTTTTTAAAGTGGCTCTATCCCGGCATACAAGTTAAGCGGTGGGTGTTCGCCTCTTTGTTTGGTGTGCTTGTTGTTGGTTTTGGGGCAATCTTTGCGGTTAATCCGTATCCATTTGTTAGTGGGTTTGGGATTGTTATCATCTTGTGCGGCATTGTTTTTATTGTGCTTGGCATGGGCAAGATGATTGTGTCATTAATTACGCTTTTTTTGCCTCAGCGTGAACGGGACATTGTTAATATTTTATACCAGCGCCGTTATTTGGAGCGTGGGCCTAAGGTGGTGGCAATTGGTGGTGGGCATGGTTTATCGCATTTGTTGCTTGGTTTAAAAGAATACACATCTAATTTAACGGCCATTGTAACAGTTGCCGACAGTGGGGGTTCATCGGGCCGTTTACGGGAAGAATTTAACATTGTGGCGCCGGGTGATATTCGCAATTGTTTGGTGGCTTTAGCTGATGCTCCAGAGGTGGTTGGAAAACTTTTTCAGTATCGTTTTGCTGAAGGGGGTGGTTTAAAGGGGCATAATTTTGGTAATTTATTCTTAACTGCCATGGTGCAGATAACAGGAGGGGATTTTCAAAAAGCGATTGAAGAGGCTAGTAAGGTTTTGGCGATTAGAGGTAAGGTTATTCCTTCGACGGTGCGGAATGTGCATTTAGTGGCTGAATATATGGATGGGACGCGTCGGGAAGGTGAAGCTAAGATTCCTGATTCAACGCTTGGGATTAAGCGGTTATTTTTGACTCCTGAAGATGCTGAACCGACACCAGAAGCCTTATCTGCGATTAAGGATGCGGATATTATTGTTTTAGGTCCAGGTAGTCTGTACACGAGTATTATTCCTAACTTAATTATTAAAGGCATGTCTGAAGCAATAGGGCAATCTGCTGCGTATAAGATTTATGTTTGTAATGTAATGACGCAGCCAGGTGAGACGGGTGGTTTTTCTGCTGCTGATCATGTTCGGGTTTTAGTTGAGCACAGCAATCAACAGTGTGTTAATGCGTGTATTATTAATAATGCGGTTGTTGATAATGAAGAAGCTTTGGCCCGCTATAAGAAGGAAGACGCGTATCCTGTTAATGCGGATGCCCAGAAAATAAAAGAGATGGGTTATAAGGTGGTGGCGGGGGATTTGTTAAGTGTGGCTGATTATGTTCGTCATGATTCAACAAAATTAACCCAGGCGTTAATCAAGCTGATTGAAAGTCAGCGGATTACTAAAAGGTAAGGATAGGGCTTTCATGGCTAAAGTAGAAAAAGAAATTATTGTTTCCAATAAAAAGGGGTTGCATGCCCGTCCAGCAGCTCTTTTTGTTCAATTAGCGGAGAGATTTGATGTTTCGGTAACCATAGATAAAAGTGGTGAAAAGGTTAATGGAAAGTCGATTATGGGGATCTTAATGTTAGGTGCCCAGGGTGGATGTAAGATTAAACTTATTGTGGAAGGTTCTGAGGCTGAGAAGGCGATGGGGGAGTTTGAGAATTTCCTGGCTAAACAGGAGGAAGAATTGTTTCAATGAAGGAATTAGTATTAAAAGGTATTCCCGCGGCAGGGGGGATTGCGTATGGCCCAACGTTTATCTTGGATAAGCAGGAATTCATTGTGCCTAAGCGCTCTATTTTACCGCATGAAGTAAATTCTGAAATAGCCCGCTTTGAAGAAGCATTAAATAATACCCGTCAAGAAATTCATTCAATTAAGTCAAAGATTACTCAAGATATAGGCTTAGTCCAGGGGCAGATCTTTGATGCTCATTTAATGGTTTTAGAGGATCCGATGCTGTTGGAGGGGGTTGTTAAGGGAATCCGTCAGCATAAGAGCGCGGCTGAATATGTTTTTTCTCAGGTGATTAAGAAATATGCTGAAACGTTTGCTAAGATTCAAGATGAATATTTGCGGGAGCGGATGGCGGATGTTAATGATATTGCTAAGCGGGTCTTACGTCATTTAATGGATGAGAGCAAGCTGCATGATTTGGATAATTTGCAGAATGATTTAATTATTGTGGCGCATGACCTTTCCCCATCCGATGCTGTAAGTATGTATAACAAGAAGATTATGGCTTTTGTAACGGATATTGGCGGAAGGACATCACACACGGCTATTATTGCTAAATCTTTAGGTGTTCCGGCTGTGGTTGGTTTAAATGATGCGACCTTGCGTATTACTAATGGGGATTATGTGATTGTTGATGGGCAAAAGGGGTTGTTAATTATTAACCCAACGGAAGCTACGAAAGAGCTTTATCTTAAAGAGCAATCCAATATTATTGCATCCCTAGGCAAGTTGGATGATATTAAGCAATTGCCTGCGCAAACCTTGGATGGCAAGCAAATTTCTTTATTGGCTAATTTAGAGCTTTTTTCAGAAATTCCTTCAGCGCAGAAATTCGGGGCAGAGGGTATTGGTCTTTATCGGACTGAATTCTTGTTTATGAATCGTTTGGATTTGCCTTCTGAAGAAGAGCAGTATAAGGCTTACAGAAAAGTTGTTGAGGCGATTAAGCCAATGCCTGTCACTATCCGCACCTTGGATATTGGTGGAGACAAATTTATTTCCAGTGTGCAAATCCCTAAGGATATGTCGCCTTTCTTGGGTTGCCGTGCTATTCGTTTTTGTTTGGAACGTCCGGATATTTTTAAGACGCAATTACGGGCGGTCTTGCGTGCGTCGATGCATGGCCGTATTCAATTGATGTATCCCATGATTTCTGGGGTTGGCGAGCTGCGTCAAGCCAATGCTGTCCTAGAAGATGTCAAGCGTTCCTTGCGTGAGGAAAAGATTCCTTTTGATTTTAAGATGAAGGTAGGCTGTATGATTGAAGTGCCTTCGGCGGTCATGACAGCCGAATCCTTGGCCAAGGAGAGCGATTTCTTTTCAATTGGAACCAATGATTTGATTCAATATACGCTAGCTGTTGATCGGGTAAATGAGAAAACGGCGCATTTGTACGAGCCGGCGCATCCGGGTGTATTGAAAATGATTCAAAAGACTATTGATGCTGCGCACAATGAAGGGATTCATGTGGGCTTGTGCGGGGAGATGGCTTCTGATGTGACTTTAGCTTTTCTATTATTAGGGATGGGGATAGATGAGATGAGTATGTCTCCTTCGAGTATTTTAACAATTAAGAAAATGATTCGTTCGGTAAAGATTGCTGATGCCAAGCGCATTGCCTATGAGGCCTTGCAATTGTTGACGGCCCAAGAAGTGGAAGAGTATGTTGCTTCCCAAATGCGCCGGGTTATACCAAGCGCCTAAGAAATGGAGATGTTAAATTGAAAGTATTAATTTTAGCGGCAGGTTATGGTACGCGTTTAGCAGCGGTGGCCAAGGATATGCCTAAGCCGTTGATTCCCATTAATGGTCGTCCTTTGATTGATTATGTGGTGGATAAGATTGCTAAGATTCCAGGTTTAAGTGAGGTGGTTGTTGTTAGTAATAATAAATTTACTGGTCATTTCCAGCAATGGGGCAAAACTCGTCAGGATGTAAGGGTACGGGTGGTTAATGATGGAACGAATACGCCTGAAGAGCGCCTAGGGTCGGTTGGTGATATTAATTTTGTATGGGTGCGTGAGGCGGTCTTGGATGATTGGTTGATTGTCGGTGGAGATAATTTATTCGACCAAGATTTAGGTGTATTTATGTTAACAGCCGTTGCTAAGGCGCCAGCCATTACCATCGGTGTGTATGATATTAAGGATATCGCTGGGGCTACTAAGTTTGGGGTAGTTGGTTTGGATGCTAATAATAAGGTTGTTGAGTTTCAAGAGAAACCAGCCCAGCCGGTGTCGAGTTTGATTACAATGTGTTTGTATTATTTCCCCAAGGTAACATTAGCGTATCTGCCTGAGTATTTAAGTCAATCAAAGGCCCTGGATGCGGCTGGAAGCTATATTCAGTGGCTATCGCAAAAGAAAACAGTTTATGGTTTTAATTTTCAAGGTAAATGGTATGATATCGGAAGTGTTCAAGACTTAGAGGAAGCTCAAAAGAATTTTAAATAGGGGACGGCGCCCTATTTTAGAAGATCCTCAGTATATAAGGTAAAACCCCATTAATAGTATATTAGTGAAAGGTGGTAATAGTGAAAGGTCGTTATTTATTTACGTCAGAATCTGTTGGTAATGGTCATCCGGACAAGGTTTGCGATCAAATTTCAGATGCAGTCTTAGACGCGGTGTTAAAAGATGATCCTAAGGGTCGTGTGGCCTGCGAAACCTTCTGTTCCATGGGGCAGGTTATCGTTGGTGGTGAAATCACCACCACGACCTATGTGGACGTGCATGCCGTTGTCCGCAAGGTCTTGTTGGATATTGGTTATAATCATCCGAAATATGGTTTTGATGCCAATACCTGTGCTATTTTAAATGCGATTAACAAGCAATCGCCGGATATTTCCCAAGGGGTTGATACCGGGGGCGCAGGGGATCAGGGGATTATGTTTGGTTACGCCTGTAATGAAACCGAGGAATTGATGCCTTTGCCTATTATGTTAGCTCACCGTTTGGTTGAGCGGGTGGAAGATGTGCGTAAGAAGAAGTTAGGTATTGGTAAATACTTAGGGCCTGATTGCAAGTCTCAAGTTACGGTTGAATACGATGGTGATAAGCCGTTGCGTGTTGATGCGGTTGTGTTGGCCTGCCAACACACGACCGAAATCTTGGATAAGACGGGCAAGAAGATTACTGAAAAATCCAAGCAGCAAATCATTAAAGAAATTGCCATGCCCATTGTCGGTAAATTAATTGATAAGAAGACCAAATTCTTCGTCAATGAAACCGGTAAATTCGTCGTCGGCGGTCCTCAATCCGATACGGGTGTAACGGGACGCAAGATCATTGTTGATACCTATGGTGGAGCCGTGCCTCATGGTGGTGGCGCCTTCTCTGGTAAGGATCCCACGAAGGTGGATCGTTCTGCCGCGTACATGACCCGCTATGTGGCTAAGAATATCGTCGCTGCTGGTTTAGCGTCACGTTGCTTGCTTCAAGTTGGTTATGCGATTGGTTATCCTCAGCCGGTGTCCTTGATGGTTGACACCTATGGAACAGGTAAGGTTTCTGAACAGAAGTTGGTTGAATTGGTGCGCAAGCACTTTGATTTATCACCTAAGGGGATTACGCAGACCTTAGATTTGCGTAAACCAGTTTATTTAAAAACTGCTGCCTATGGTCATTTTGGTCGCCCTGGATTTGCCTGGGAGCGCACCGATAAGGCTGAGGCATTAAAGAAAGATGCATTAAGATGACAACAGCAACTCTAACAGCACCGAGGAAAGCTATGGCTAAAGCACAAACAAAAACAGCCTTTAACGATTATAAAGTTAAAGACATGTCATTAGCGGCCTGGGGCCGTAAGGAAATTGAAATTGCTGAAGTTGAAATGCCGGGTTTAATGAGCCTGCGTAAGGAATTTACGTCTAAGCAGCCTTTAAAAGGTGCGCGCATTTCCGGCTGTATCCATATGACTATTGAAACCGCGGTTTTAATTGAGACCCTGGTGCAATTAGGCGCTCAAGTGCGCTGGTCATCCTGTAATATTTTCTCCACCCAAGATCATGCCGCGGCCGCCATTGCTGCCGCCGGGATTCCGGTTTTTGCCTGGAAGGGTGAAACCTTGGAAGAGTATGATTGGTGTGTTGAACAAACCTTAGAGTGGCCGGATGGCAAGGGCCCGAATATGATCCTCGATGATGGTGGTGATTTAACCATCATGGCGCATGGTAAATATTCTGCCTTCTTAAAGAATATCCGTGGTATCTCTGAAGAAACCACCACCGGTGTTCATCGTTTATACGAAATGGTTAAGAAGGGTACCTTAAAGGTTCCCGCCATCAACGTGAACGATTCAGTCACCAAGTCTAAATTTGATAATCTTTATGGTTGCCGTGAATCCTTAGTCGACGGTATCAAGCGCGCCACTGACCGCATGATTGCGGGTAAGGTCTGTGTGGTGGCTGGTTACGGCGACGTAGGTAAGGGTTCTGTGCAGTCCTTCAAAGGTTTAGGTGGGCGTATCATTGTTACCGAAATTGATCCCATCTGCGCGCTGCAAGCCGCGATGGAAGGGTATGAAGTCATGCCCATGAATGATGCCGCCAAGATTGGCGATATCTTTGTGACCTGTACGGGTTGTGTTTCTGTCATCACCGGCAAGCACATGGAAATGATGAAGAGTGGTGCCATTGTTTGTAATATCGGGCATTTCGATTCAGAAATTGAGATTGCCTACTTAAATAATAGCAAGACCATCAAGAAAATTGAAATCAAGCCGCAAGTGCATCAATATATCTTCCCTAATGGTAAGAAGTTGATTATCTTAGCCGAAGGTCGTTTGGTGAATTTAGGTTGCGCTACCGGACATCCGTCCTTCGTTATGAGCAATTCATTTACCAATCAAGTCTTGGCTCAAATTGAATTGTGGCAAAATGGTTCCAAGTATGAAAATAAGGTTTACACCTTGCCCAAACATTTGGATGAGCAAGTGGCTCGCCTGCATTTAGGTAAGGTTGGTGCCCGTTTGGATACCTTAACAAAGGAACAAGCCAAGTATTTAGGTATGAAGGTCGAAGGTCCCTTTAAACCTGAGCATTATCGTTATTAATGTAATATTGTCATCCCCGAACCTGCCTACCGGCAGGCAGGTGTTTTAGTCGGGGATCCAGCAGGGAATTTATATGGCCTCAAAAATTAAGAAAATCGGTATTTTAACTTCTGGCGGCGATGGCCCTGGCATGAATGCGGCCATCCGTTCAGTAACGCGCTATGCACTTCATTATGGTTTGGAAGTGGCAGGGATTATGCGCGGCTACCAAGGTTTGTTGGAAGAAGATATTATCCCGATGAATCACCGCTCAGTATCGAATGTCATCAATAAGGGCGGGACAATTCTTAAAACGGCCCGGTCTAAAGATTTTGCCACCGATGAAGGAAAATTGAAGGCTGCTGAAAATTTGCGTAAGCATAATATTGATGGTTTGGTCGTCATCGGCGGGGATGGTTCCTACCGGGGGGCTGCGCGCCTTTTTGAAGTTTCAGGTATCCCGTCGGTTGGTTTGCCTGGAACGATTGATAATGATCTTATGGGTACGGATCAAACGATTGGTTGCGCCACCGCTATTAATACGGCCTTGGAATCCATTGATAAAATCCGCGATACCGCTCAAAGCATGGAGCGGGTTTTTGTCGTCGAGGTAATGGGTAATAAGAGCGGCTATATTGCCATGGAAGTGGCCTTAGCCGCCGGTGCGGAAGATGTGATTATCCCTGAGCGCCCCTTTGATTATAAGACCATGCATGCAGAGATTTCCGAAGGTAATAAAAAGGGAAAGATTAACTGGATTATTATTACCGCGGAAGGTGCGGCTAAGGCTGAAGATGTGGCTAATCACATCACCACGGAAACAGGCTTGGAAACCCGCTATGTGGTTTTAGGCCATGTGCAACGCGGGGGAACGCCTAGTGGACAGGACAGGATTTTATCCACCCGCCTGGGAGCTGCTGCGGTGGATCTCTTGTTGAATGGTATTTATGGCAAGGCCGTCGGTGTTTTACAAGATGAGATTAATGTTATTGACCTAAAAGATGCAACTCGCCGCGTTCATGCCGAGATGGAACAGCGCTACGAACTGCTCAAAATTCTTACCTAAAATCCAACAAGATAGCCCCTAATCTTTCTTTACAGTGAAGGTAAGTTTTGGTATAGTATGCTCTTTAATTTAGCTTAAAAATCGTTACTTGTAATTCTTTAAGGAGAAAAAAGATGTCAGTCAATACCGCTTTTGATGTGGATGCGTCAGTCCAAAAATTAGTGATGACCGATAATATTAAAGAGAAGGAAGCAATTGCCCGTGAGATTCAGGCACAGGCCCGTGCCAAGGGTGCGTATGTTGCTTCCATCCATGATGTATACATGGCACGTGGTAAGGGGAGAGGCAAGAATTTTACCGTCCCTGCCATGAATCTGCGTTCCTTGACCTATTATTTAGCCCGGGCGATTTTTCGTACCGCCAAGCGGTTGAATGCAGGCGCCTTTATTTTTGAAATTGCCAAGTCTGAAATGGGTTATACCAATCAACCGCCGATCGAATACGTCGGGGTGATTTTAGCCGCGGCTGTTAAAGAAGGTTATAGCGGGCCCGTGTTTATTCAAGGTGATCATTGTCAGATTAAAGCTGGTGAATATTTTAAGGATGGCAAGAAGGAAGTGTCTGCGTTAAAAGACATGGTGGCTGATTGCATCGCTGCTGGTTTCTATAATATTGACGTTGATTCATCAACTACCGTTAAGTTGGATCGTCCGACGTTAACCGAACAACAGCGTGATAACTTTGAAATTTGTGCTGAGATGTCTGCCTTCATCAGAAAGATTCAGCCAAAGGGTATCGAAGTTTCCATCGGCGGCGAAATCGGTGAAGTGGGTCACAAGAATTCCACCGTCGAAGAATTAGTTGCCTTTACCGAAGGTTATAACAATGCCTTGCCTAAAGGTTTGGCTGGTTTAAGCAAGATTTCCGTGCAAACGGGTACGTCTCACGGTGGTACGGTATTGCCTGATGGCACTATTGCTAAGGCCAATGTTGATTTCACCACCTTGAAAGATTTATCCAGGGCTGCTCAAGCGAAATTCGGCATGGGCGGGGCTGTTCAGCACGGAGCATCAACCTTGACCGATGATCAATTCAATAAATTCCCGGAAGTTAATACGATCGAAATTCATTTAGCCACCAATTTCCAAAACAAGACCTTGGATAGCAAATTATTTCCTAAGGATTTGATTGAGAAGATGAAGGTGTGGACGGCGGCTAATTGCCAAAGCGAACGTAAAGCTACCGATACCGAAGAGCAATTCTGGTATAAGGCTCGCAAACGTGCGCTTGGTCAATTCAAGAAAGAAATCATGAGCATGCCCTTAAGTGTTAAGGAAGGGATTGCTGCTGAGATCGAACAGAATTTCGAATTTTTGTTTAAGCAATTGAATGTCAGTGACACCAAGGATTTTGTCGCAGGGATTGTAAAGCCTGTCGATGTAACGATTGGTCTACGTGAATCACAAGCAATTCTAGACGGTGAAGGCGACGATTAATCAATTTTAATTTAAAAGGATAATATGGCTAAAATTTTCTACGATAAAGATTGTAATATCAACGACATCAAGAACAAAACCATTGCTGTTGTGGGGTATGGTATTCAAGGCCGCGGCCAAGCGTTAAATTTACGTGACAGCGGGTTGAAGGTTATCATCGCCCAGCGTCCAGGTGGCCCTAATTATGACAAGGCCATCAAGGATGGTTTTAAGCCCATGTCCGTTGAAGAAGCGGCCAAGCAAGCCGATGTTATGATCATCTTGACTCAGGATCATTTGCAAGCTGAGATCTACAAGAAATCAATCGAACCTTATTTAACCAAGGGTAAGGCTTTAGCGTTCTCCCATGGTTTTAATATTCACTTTAAGTTTATCGTTCCGCCTAAGGATGTTGATGTGTTTATGATTGCCCCTAAAGGCCCTGGTGCCTTGGTGCGCCGTCAATATGAAGAAGGTAAGGGCGTGCCGTGCTTGGTCGCTGTTCACCAAAATGCAACAGGTAAGGCGTTGAAGGTTGCCTTAGCTTATGCCAAGGGTGTTGGCGGTTCCAGAGCGGGCATTATCCAAACCACCTTCAAGGAAGAAACTGAAACTGATTTGTTCGGTGAGCAAGCTGTTTTGTGCGGCGGTGCTTCAGAACTCGTCATGGCTGGTTTTGAAACCTTGGTTAAGGCTGGTTATCAACCAGAGATTGCCTACTTTGAATGCATGCATGAATTAAAGTTGATCGTTGACTTGATGTATGAAGATGGTATCACTGGCATGCGCAAGCGTGTTTCCGATACGGCTGAATACGGCGATTTAACCCGCGGTCCACGCATTGTCAATGCCCGCACCCGTGCGGAAATGCAAAAAATCTTAAAAGAAGTCCAAACCGGCAAATTCGCCAAGGAATGGATGGCTGAAAACAAGAATGGTCGCAAGAATTTCCTAAAGCTACGCAAAGCTGGCGAAGGTCACCTAATCGAAAAGGTGGGGACCAAGCTACGGGCCATGATGAGCTGGGTGAAAAAGTAAAACTCTTACGACACGCTAAATTAAAATAGTATATAATTTAAGGGCGGCTCACAAGAGTCGCCCTTAAATATTTATAAATAATTGTGGGACACCTACCGTAACCCTAATTCATCATTTGAATTAGGGTTACGGTAGGTGTCCCCAGAAAGATAGCTATGAAAAATAATAAAGTATTAATTTTTGACACCACCCTGCGCGATGGGGAACAGGCGCCGGGGGCCACCATGAACCAGGCGGAAAAGCTGGAGATTGCTTTTGCCTTGGAACGCTTAGGGGTGGATATTATTGAGGCGGGCTTTGCCATTGCCTCCAAGGGTGATTTTGATTCGGTAAAAACCATTGCCAAGAGCATTAAGAAATCAACTGTTTGCTCCTTGGCGCGATCCTTGACTAAGGACATCGATGCCGCAGCGGAAGCGATTAAGCCGGCCAAGTCCGGGCGTATCCATATTTTCTTAGCCACGTCCAAGATTCATTTGGAACATAAGTTTAAGAAGAGTGAAGATGAGATCTTGGAGATGGCGGTTAAAGCGGTTAAGTATGGCCGCAAATTCTGTGACAATATTGAGTTTTCTCCTGAGGATGCTTCACGCACTGAAAAGACATTTTTATATCGCGTCTTGGAAGCCACCATTAAGGCAGGGGCCACCACGGTGAATATTCCTGACACCGTGGGTTACAGCACGCCCTTGGAATATGGGGCGGTGATTGCTGGTATTGTTAATAATGTGCCTAATATCAATAAGGCGATTATCTCCACCCATTGCCATGATGATTTAGGTTTGGCCGTGGCTAATTCATTAAGTGGTGTGGTTAATGGGGCGCGTCAAGTCGAGTGCACCATTAACGGCATCGGCGAGCGCGCGGGCAATGCGTCCATGGAAGAAATTGTAATGGCGATTAGAACTCGTCAGGATTTCTACCGTTTAGACACCAATATCAATGCAAAAGAATTTTACCGTATGTCGCGCATGGTCAGCAAAGCCACTGGTTTTATTGTACCGCCTAATAAGGCTATTGTCGGGGCTAATGCCTTCCGTCATGAATCCGGTATCCATCAAGATGGGGTCTTAAAAGAAAAACGCACCTATGAGATCATGGATGCTGAGGATGTGGGTGTGCCATCTAATGAAGGTTTGGTTTTGGGTAAGCATTCCGGCCGTCATGCGTTTAAGGATCGCCTGAAGGTATTGAATATTAATTTATCAGAAGGTGATATCGATAAGGCCTTTGAATCATTTAAAAATTTGGCTGATAAAAAGAAAGAAATTTACGATGAGGATTTAATGGCTATTGCTGAAGAGCAAGGGCATTTGGTGGCGGAAACCTATTCCTTAACGAATATGAATTCTTTATCCGGCACAGGTATAGCACCTAAGGTTGCCATTACCTTAAAATACAAGGGCAAGCAATTGACTCAAACATCAACAGGTGATGGTCCAGTTGATGCTTGTTACAAAGCTATTGAAGCTATTACTAAATTAAAAGGCAAGCTCTTAGACTATGCCTTGCAAGCGGTGACTCAGGGCAAGGACGCCTTAGGTGAAGTGAAGGTTAAAGCTTCCATCGAAGGAAAAACTGTTATGGGCCGCGGGGCAAGTACGGATATTATCGAAGCCTCGGCTAAGGCTTATATTAACGCTATTAATAATTATTTAGCGCAACAGGGTAAGACGAAGTAATTATGTTATACGAACCACCAGCTATATACGGCATTATTGGGAATCCGGTTGCGCATAGTTTGTCGCCGCTGATGCACAACGCTGCTTTTAAAGCATTGAAGGTCAATGCGGTGTATAAACTGTTCCCATTGGTTGATGACGAAGAGCTTCAGCTTTTCTTTGAAGATTTGAAGGAAAAGAATAATCCGATCTTTGGAATTAACGTGACCGTGCCGTATAAGGAAAAAGCTCTAAAGTTTATGGATGTGGTTGATCCTTTTGCCCAAAAGGTGGGGGCTGTTAATACCGTGGTGATTGGTCATGACCGTAAGATGCATGGGTACAATACCGATGGTCCTGGCTTCTTGGTTCATTTAAAAGAGATGGGCATTGATTTAAAGGGTAAGCGCATTGCCGTGCTTGGCGCGGGTGGTACAGCGCGTTCTATTTTATCAGTTCTTTGTTTGCTTGATGAGCGTCCCGAAAAGATTTCATTATATAACCGTACGCTAGCCCATGCGCAAAGTTTGGTTAAGGCTATTGGTGAAGAGATTGATACTGGCATTGTTGAGGTGGTGGATAATCCGGAAGATTTAAATGTTGAATTAGCGGATCTATTGATTAATACCACGACGGTTGGCATGAAGGCGGATGCACCCTTGATGATTGATGAAGCCTTATTGCATAAGGATATGCTGGTTTATGATGTCATCTATGCGCCAGCCCAAACTAAGTTATTGGCCGCAGCCAAGGCCAAGGGAGCGAAAACAGCTAATGGTTTAGGGATGCTTTTTTACCAAGGGGTCTTAGCCTTCCAGCATTGGGCGGAAGTTGAATTGGATGATAAAACCAAGAAGGCGATGCGCAAGGCGCTCGATGAGGGGATTAAGAAATGAGCATTGATCTGAGTTTAATTCCTATCTTTATTTTTTGCCTGGGCGCCATTATTGGAAGTTTCCTTAATGTGTGTATCGTCCGCCTGCCGCATGAGAAATCAGTGGTTTTTCCGTCGTCACACTGCCCCAAATGCCAAACACCCATTCAATGGTTCGATAATATACCGCTGCTTTCATGGTTAATCCTGCGTGGTTCTTGCCGTGCCTGCAAGGCGAGTATTTCCTTTCGTTATTGGTTGGTTGAGTTGTTGACCGCAGGTGCTTTTTTATTTTTATATCAGTACTATGGCCTACAAGCAGTATTGCTGCCGTATGCGGTGATGATCTGCTGTTTTATCGTGGCCACCTTTGTTGATTTTGAACACCGCATTATTCCCGATGAGGTTAGCGTGGGGGGCATGTATGCGGGTATTGTGCTAAGCGCAGTTATTCCTGCCATGCATGTTTCAGGCGCCGCTGACTTGCCGTTGGCGACAATCATTGCCTGTGGCATTGTTTTATTGTGTTTATTGCTGATGTGGGTGTATCCATTTTTTTGTAAACATTTAATGGAAGAATATTCGCCTGCTGAAGATCGGCCGATTAAGTTATTGGTTTTGGCTGCCATTGTTGCGTTAGCGTTAATTAATGCAGTTATTGTTAATGTGCCGGATTTATTGGCGATTTATTTATCCAGCTTAGGGTCATCGATAGCGGGTTTTTTAATTGGCGGCGGGTTGATATATGCTCTTGGATTAATAGGCGATATTATTTTTAGGAAGGAATCAATGGGCGGCGGGGATGTTAAATTATTGGCCATGGTGGGTGCATTCTTAGGATGGAAATTAGCCATCTTAGCCTTTTTTATTGCGCCTTTCTTTGGGGCGGTATTTGGTATCATTGAAAAGATCCGTACCAAGGACAATACCATTGCCTATGGCCCATTTTTAGTCTTGGGCGCTTTGGTGAGTTTGTTTTGGGGCGAACGCATTATTGCTTTTATTTTAAATGGAGGTTTTTCTAATTTATGATAAAGGCTTCTTGTTTAATAGCGGTGTTAATTTTATGGTGCGTGCCCGCAACATTGGTTTGGGCAACGCCACCCAGGGAAATTAAATTAACATATGATAAGGAAAAGCAAATCTTGCAGGTTCAGGCACAACACCCATCAGACCGCCTAGAGCGTCATTACCTACGGCGATTAGTGATTACGCAAAATGATAGCGAAGTTAAGGTGATAAACTTTCCACGTCAAACCTTGGCTTGGGGATTTAGCGTTGATGTTGACCTTCCGGCTCAAGGAGATGATGTGATCCGTGCTGAATTATTTTGTAGTCAAGGTGGACATGGGGCGGGAGAATTAGTTTTGCCTGCTGAACCTAAGCTTGAGCAGGGGGTTAAGCTGTGATAAAAAAGGTTCCGTTGGCTCAATTTATTTTTCGTGTGGTGGTGGTTGTGTTGTTAGCGGCGATGGGTTTGTTTGCTGTGCAGGTTATTGTTTTAACGGTATATTTGCGTAAAGGGATTTATACGGTGGCTCCCTATATGCAAGAGAATCCATTGGCGATGCGCAAGATATTGTTTTTAGGTGATAGCACGGCAGTTGGGACTGGTGCCCAATGTCATCATGAAAGTGTTGCTGGCTATTTTGGGAAGGATTACCCTCAGGCAAATATTATTAATATTAGCCGTAATGGGTTGAAATTAAATGAGCTTTTGCAATTATGGGTTCCAGCGCCTGGGGATAGGTATGATTTGGTGGTGATTCAAGTTGGTGGAAATGATATCTTGCGGTTTACGCCTTATGAGGAAATAGCTGCAGATTTGCCGCAGCTATTGGCCCGGGCAAAATCAGTAGCTGATCAGGTGGTGATTCTGCATTCAGGTAATGTGGGGATAGCTCCTGTTTTTATCTGGCCATTTGATCGCATCATGACTGCTAGGACGTTAAAGATACGTGCTATTTATCAAGCTCATGCAAAAGCGTCTGGTGTGATTTACATTGATTTGTTTCGTTATTTAGCAAATGATCCGATGGTTGGGGATATTGGTTATTTTTATTCGCCTGATGGCCTGCATCCAAGCGGCAAAGGGTATCAAAAGTGGTATGAACAAATACAGCATGGTTTAAAAGCGGAAGGGATCGTATTATGATTAAGCTGATATTTTGCTTGGCAATATTGTTAACGCCTGGCGTTGTTTTGGCTAAGGTTACTGTAGCTGAAGTTAATCGTTCCTTAGACTTAATTAATGAGCAGTCTTTGGCGGCGCGGGTCGGTGAGGGGAAGGGTCGGGTTTTAATTCGTCAGATTATTATTGATGGTTTTTTGTTAAAAGAAAATCAAAAATTAGCGCCGATGATTAAGCGTTACCGCAATAAGAAATTAACTCCTGATGAAGTTAAAGAAATTGTAGCTGCTGTCAAAAAGCTTTATGTTGAAGCTGGCTATGAAAAGTTGGTTGACCTTTCCTACAAGATTGATAAAAAAGGCCGCATGACTATCCGTGCGGCATTAAGAGAATAGGTAGGATAAGAAGATGGCATTAATTAGTTTGCAGGAAATCAGCCTTGCTTTTGGCGGGCCTTTGCTTTTTGACCAATTAAGTTTACAGTTAGAGCCCAAGGAGCGTGTGGTTTTGCTTGGCCGTAATGGCGTAGGTAAAACTACCTTGATGAAGGTGATCGCTGGGCAATTGGGTGTTGATTCGGGGAAGGTGGTGCGCCAGCAGGGCATTACGGTTACTCATTTGCCTCAGGAAGTGCCCTTTGATTTGCCAGGAACTGTGTTTGATATTGTGGCTCAAGGTTTAGGTAAGCGTGGTGAATTGCTGCAAGAATATCATCATGTTAGCCATCAGATGGAAACGGATCATTCGCCTAAATTAATGAAGCGTATGGATTTTCTGCAAGATGAGATCACCCGTACGGAAAGTTGGGATATTAGCAATGAGGTGGAGCTGATTATTTCAAAGATGGGGCTGGATTCAGAAGCTGAATTCAATGCGCTCTCCGGCGGGCAGAAGCGTAAGACTTTATTGGCCAAGGCATTGGTCATGGGTCCTGATATTTTATTATTAGATGAGCCCACCAACCACTTGGATATTACGTCTATTGATTGGTTAGAATCCTTCTTAAAAGAGTTTCCCGGCACCCTGGTTGTTGTGACCCATGACCGTATGTTTATGCGGCATATGGCTACCCGCATCGTTGAGCTTGACCGCGGAAAGACCTATAATTGGAGCTGTGATTACGATACCTTCTTGGTGCGCAAAGAAGAAACGCTAGCCATTGAAGAAATGCAGCGAGCGGAATTTGATAAGAAATTGGCGATTGAAGAAGTGTGGATCCGTAAGGGGGTTAAGGCTCGTCGAGTGCGTAATGAAGGCCGCGTTAAAGCGTTGGAGCGTATGCGTTTGGTTAAGCAGTCCCAGCGTCAGGTGATTGGTCAGGTGAATATGCAGGCGCAAGAAGCAGAGCGTTCTGGGCATTTGGTAGCCAAGATTGTTAATTTGGGTTTTGGTTATGGCGAACATTGTTTGGTTAAGAATTTCTCAACGAATATTATGCGTGGAGACAAGATTGGTATTATTGGTCCCAATGGGGCAGGTAAGTCGACGCTGATTCGTTTGTTGTTAGGTAAATTAACACCGCAAAACGGCAAGGTTAGGTTAGGGACAAATTTAGAAATTGCCTATTTCGACCAATTGCGTGAAGAGCTGGATTTAGAAAAAACAGTTATCGACAATGTAACTCCCGGCGGCGATACGGTGACTATTAACGGCAAGCCGCGGCATATTATTGGTTATTTGGGTGATTTTTTATTTACCCCTGACCGTGCCCGCACGCCGGTGAAGGTGCTCTCAGGTGGCGAGCGCAACCGCTTATTATTAGCCCGTCTTTTTACCAAACCGTCAAATGTCTTGGTGATGGATGAGCCTACCAATGATTTGGATGTGGAGACCTTGGAATTGCTAGAAGAATTATTGTTGGATTATTCTGGCACCTTGTTGTTGGTTAGCCACGACCGTGCTTTCTTAAATAATGTGGCTACTAGCACCTTTGTTTTAGAGGGTGAAGGGGTGATTAATGAATATGCGGGTGGCTACGATGATTGGTTAAGTCAGCGTCAGGGTAAGCAAGCGCAGGGAAAGAAGGTGGATGCGTCAAAGCCAGTCATTACGCCAGCGTTAATTAATGAACAATCACGTAAATTATCTTTTAAAGAAGAAAAAGAATTGGCTTCCTTGGTGGTGCAGATTCAGCAATTAGAGGCTCAACGGGAAGATTTCTTAACAACAATGGCTGATCCATTGTTTTATAAGAAAAATGCAGCAGATATTGCTCAATCAAAAGCCAGGTTAGAGCAAGCAGAAGACCAATTATTGGCAGCTTATCAGCGTTGGGAGCTTTTAGAGGGTTTACAAAGGAAATAATTGATAACCCTTGTCTAAGCGCAGCTTATTTAATACAATAAAATTTATGAATTTGATTCTTTTTTCTTTTTCTTTCTTTATTTTGTTTTTTTCACTTCCTGTTTGGGCTCAGGTACCAAGCGCTGAACAGGCTTCCGGCCAGGAAAGCTTGCGTCAAATGCAGGAGCGTGATCAACGTTTGCGTCAACAATTAGAGAAAAAAGAATTTGTGCCTGCAGCTGAATCGCCTGTGTTGATTCCTCAAGAGCCTTCCGCGACAGATGTTTCCCAGAAAGTATTGGTCAATGCTATTGTGGTGACAGGGAACACTATTTTAACTGAGCAAGAGTTGCGTAATACAATCGTCCCCTATGAAGGCAAGGAATTATCGTTGAGTGATATGCAAAAAGTTGCAGATCTGTTAACAGATGCGTATCGCCAAAAAGGCTTTATTACGACCCGGGCTATTTTGCCGCCACAACAAGTAAGTGGTAATACATTAAATTTGCAAGTGGTGGAGGGTTTGGTAGGGGATGTGCAGGTGCGCGGCAACCGTTATTTCCGCAAGAATATTTTTATTAAGCGCATTAGCCTTAAAAAGGGTCAGCTTTTTAACTATGATAAATTGCGCGGTGATTTAAGTTATATTAATCAATTTCCAGATCGCAATGTTAAAACCACCATTACCCCAGGTCAGGAGCCTGGTCAAACGGATGTGGTTCTTGATGTAAAGGATCGGCTGCCTATCCATGTTGGTTTTTCTTATGATAATTATGCCTCGCGTTATGTTGGAAAGAATCGTTATACCGGTACCGTGACAAATAATAATCTCTTGGGTTTTGATGATATGCTGACCTTTCAGTATCAAGCTGCGGAAGCTAATGCGTATCGGTTATCATCTTTTCGGTATTTGTTGCCAGTAACTAAAAGTACAGACATAGGTTTTTATGCCGCGCGTAATCAATTAAGCATTGGTGAGGAGTTTAAGGATTTATTAGCGCGCGGTAAATCGGCTATCTATAGTTTTTTTACTAATCATACCCTGCTTAATCAGGAAAATTTAAAGGTTGTTGCTTCTACTGGTTTTGATTACAAAGATGTGTTTAATTTTCAATTAGGTGTTGAAACCAGCAGGGATCGGCTACGTATCCCTAAGCTTGGGATTACGGTTGATTATGCAGATGCTTTTGGTGGCCGCAACATTATTAGTGATGAGCTTTCCTATGGGGTACCGGATATTATGGGTGGGATGGATGCGACCGATGTGCGTTCTACCAGGGTTGGTGCTGGAGGGGAATTTGTTAAGGATAGGCTGGACTTATTGCGTTTACAGCAGCTTCCTTTAAATACGACCTTGTTGTTAAAAGGGCAGCTGCAGTTTGCTGGTTCAATCTTGCCATCATCTGAGCAATATCAATTAGGTGGTATTTCCAATGTGCGTGGCTTTGCTTCAGGTGAGGCGGTGGGTGATAATGGGCAAAGCGCAACAGCTGAATTTACCTTTCCTTTTTATGGGGTTCCGCCATCGGTTCAGTTCCCCTTGTCTAAGGCTAAGGTATATGACGCGTTGCGTTTAGCTGCATTTTATGATTGGGGCCATGTGCGTTTACGTAATCCGCAGGCAGGTGAATTAAAGGATAAAAGTTTGGATAGTGTGGGCTGTGGTTTAAGATTGACCTTGCCTGAAAGCTTGTCTTTTCGCTTAGATTTTGCTTGGCCGGTGAATGGAAGGCCGTCAGATGGCCATAATCAACATACATGGGTTGCTGTTAGTAAAGATTTTTAGTCTTTTTGGGCTGCTTGGGTTGACAGGGTTGATTTTACCGTATATACTTGAAAGCGTTTCCTAAGTTGGGTGATTATTTTAATTTTTTTTAACCAGTTGGCTTTATCTGAGACAAAACTATATGGAATTAAATAACTTACGTAATAATAGGTTTTTTTCATGGATAGCCATTATTGGTTTATTTTTGCTTCAAACAAGCCCTGTTTTAGCCTTGCCTCAAGGGGAAGAGATTGTTGCAGGTTATGCTAGTTTTGACCGTGCTGTTCCCAATGCCTTAACAGTTAACACTTCTTCGGAGCGTTTAATTGTCAATTACGATAGTTTTTCTATTGCCCAACCAGAAAGCGTTTCCTTTATACAGCCTTCAAGTTCAGCCGTTGCTTTAAATAGGGTAGTTGGCGGGGATCCCTCAGCTATTTTAGGGAAACTTTCAGCTAATGGCCGTGTTTTTGTGGTTAATCCCAATGGTATTCTTTTTGGGGCAAATTCACATGTTGATACAGCTGGTTTAGTGGCTTCAACCTTAGGAATTTCAAATCAAGATTTTCTAGCAGGTAATTATCAATTTACTCAAAACGGTTCGGGAGCTTATATTGTCAATCAGGGTCAAATTAATATTATCAATGGCGGTTATGCCGTCCTTTTGTCTAATGCTATCAGCAATGTGGGTTCTATTGTTGCTAATTTAGGGAAGATAGTATTGGCTGCTGGTGAGAAGATAACGGTTGGTTTAGATGATGCTAATGATATTGCGGTGACCATTGATGAGGCGGTGAAGGATAAAATTTTTGGCCCGGATGGCCAGGTAATGAAGGGAGCCATCGATAATAACGGTGTGATTACGGCGGATGGGGGCAAGGTTGTATTAACTGCAAAAACCTTAAATAATGTTTTTGATTATGCGGTGAATAATGCTGGTGTGATTGAAGCGAAGAGTTTGGTGAGCCGTAATGGTGTTATTGAATTATTAGGCGATGGCGGTTCAGTGATTGCTTCTAGCGGTTCATTGCTTTCCACCAAGGCGGGTGAAGCTCATGCTGAAGGCGGCCAGGTTATTTTAAAAAGCACTAAGAATGCCATCGTTTATTCTGGGGCTACGATTGATGTCTCCGGTGGTTTGATTGGTGGGGATGCTGGGTTTATTGAAGTTTCCGGTGAACAACGTGTGGGGCTGTATTCAACTAAGCTTTATACCAATGCTGCGGCCAATTTTAAACGGGGTGTTGTTTTAATTGACCCGCGCGATATTATTATTGCCACTGCTGGTGTTGATGCTCCAACAGGTAATAATGCTTCCCCAACCGCAGATGAGCTTTATACCGATCATGCTGGTGTTGATTTAACCATAGATCCACTCACCTTAGCAGCCTTAAGCGCATCGGAAGTTTATTTACAAGCAACCAGGGATATTTTTATTAATAATAATTTAACGTTAAATACAGCTTTGAAATTAGAGGCAGGCAATGATATTGCTGTTAATGCCAATATTGTTACAAATGGGCAAAGCATTATTTTAAGTGCCGATGCGGATTCTAGTGCGGCTGGAACTGTTTCGATGGCAGCGGGTAAATCAATAACGTCCAATGGCGGGGCTATTACGCTTAATAGTGCAACTGCATTGGCCTTGCGTGATATTAATGCAGGGGCGGGAACAATTACGTTAAATCCCTTAGCCGGCGGAGCAAGTCAGCTTGAAGGCGCGTTAATAGCCGCTAATTTATTGTTAACAGGAGCAGGTTCCTTTGCGTTAACTGCAGCTAACAATGACGTGAATACCTTAGCTGCAAACGTAAATGGGGCGCTTACCTTTACCGATGTGGATGATTTAAGTATTGGGCAGGTTGGTGCAACAAGCGGGCTTAGAAGCACTAATAATAACATTACGCTTAATACGGGAGCTGCCCTATCGTTATCTAAAAATGTAAATGCAGGCACAGCCATTGTGACTTTAAATCCAACCGCTGGCGGTGTTAATCAGCCGGTTATATCCAATTCTATTTCTATAACAGGTTCGGGGTTGTTATTGACGGGTGCGGGTAGTTTTAATTTAAGGTCGGCGAATTTAGTTGGCACGTTGGCTGCTAATATTAATGGTTCCTTGGTGTATCGTGATTTTGATGGGTTGACCGTTGGCTCAGTGGGTGGGGTTGATGGGATTACATCAGCGGGTAATAATGTGTCATTAAAGTCAGCATCAAATGCTGGTGTGGGCGGGATGGTTTTGACAAAGGATATTAATGCGGGTGCAGGGACGATAAGTTTATTATCCACCTTTGGTTTAACTCAAACCGGAGGTAAATTAATTGCGGCTAATTTATTGCTCCCGAGCGGGGCTGCGGGTGGGGCTACATTAACCAGTGCTACTAATGATGTTGATACCATCGCGATGTTTGGTTCAGGTGTTTTTTCTTTTACAGATGTTGATGATGTGAAAATTGGTAGTGTGACTGGTACAGATGCGGGGACAGGTTTAGCGGTAACATCAACAGGTATTTCAACGAATCAAAATGCCTTGACGGTTAATGCCGGCGGTTTGTTGACAGTTGATAACGCAATTTCAACTGGTTCGGCTGATACGAAATTAACGGCAGCTGGCGTTACTCAGAATTCAGGAGCAATTAGTGCTAATGGCCTGATGTTAAGCGGGGCTGGGGTATTTGCATTAAATGTTGCAACGAATAATATTGCCACCTTGGCTGTTAATACGAGTGCAGGGGCGGTTAGCTATAGGGATTCTAATGCCATGGCGATTGGTTCAGTGGGTGGTATTAATGGAGTAACGACCAGTAATCAGAATTTTTCGCTTAATAGTGGGGCATTAACGATAAGCCAGGCGGTTAATGCAGGGACAGCAACTGTTGATTTATCTGTGGCTGGTGTAACTCAAACAGCCGCGATCACGGCGGATAAATTGGGCTTAAGCGGGACAGGAACATTTACATTAACTAATGCGTCAAATAATGTAGCTACGTTGGCTGCTAATCCAACAGGAGCTGTTAGGTATACGGATAGTAATGCGCTAACCGTGGGCACTGTAGGTGCTATTAATGGAATATCTACGAATGACGATGTTACTATCAATTCGGGGGCATTGACCATCTCTCAAGCAATCAATACAGGATCAGGGAATCTTGAATTAAATGTAGCTGGAGTAACGCAAACCGCATCAATCACTACGGAAGAATTGGGTTTAAATGGTACAGGAACCTTTACCTTAAATCATGCGTCCAATAATGCAGTGTCCTTGGCGGCTAATACAGTTGGGGCACTTAGTTATACGGATAGCAATGCTTTAACAATTAGTTCGGTAAATTTAACCAATGGGGTAACAACGGCTAACAATGATTTTACGCTTAATAGCGGGGCGTTAACTATTTCTCAAGTGATTAATGCAGGTGCAGGTACGGTGAGTTTGACAGCGGCGGGAGCTACCCAAACAGCGGCCATCACTGCAGATAAATTATCTTTAAGCGGGACAGGCACCTTTACCTTAACCAATGCGGCTAATGATTTATCTACCTTGGCGGCTAATGTTAGTGGTGCGCTAAGTGTGAAAGATGCGAATAGCCTGGCGGTTGGGACGGTGGGTGCGTTAAGCGGTTTGGTTTCTGGGGATAATACAATTACATTAACAGCAGATGATTTGAATTTATCAAATGCTGTTAATGCCGGCACAGCTGGCGTAACCTTGGTGCAAACAACCAATGGCCGTGCGATTAATTTAGGGACAAATACAGCAGGTTCGTTAGGGTTGACTGATACTGAAATAGACAATATTACGGCAGCTCAAGTTAGTATAGGTAATAGTAATAGTGGAGCCATTACAATCAGTGATAATGTTAGCCCTGCTAATACGCAAAATCTTAGTTTAATCACGGGTGCTGGTATTGAGGGGGCAGCTGGGAAGACGTTAACGGTTGCAACGCTAACAGCTAATGCGGCAACGGGGATTGGTGTAACGAATGCCTTAAACACTTCGGGAACTTCCTTGAGCCTAAGCGCTACTAATGGTAATCTTCGTTTAAATAACAGCAGTGCAGCAGCAACTACCGTAAATAGTGTTTCTACCGGCAGCGGTGATATTACCTTTGCTCAATCAGGTGGTGGGGCATTAACAGTGACAACAGCAGCGACCACCTCCGGGGCAGTTAGTTTAAGCAATGCGGGTGCTAATTTGACAGCTGTTTCCGTAACAGCAGATGGATCAGCAAAGAATATCAGCGTAACCACGACGGCTAGCGGGAATCTTTTAGTGGGCGCTCTTACTGCTGCTGGTGATACCATCACGCTTAATGCTGCAGGCAGTATTGAAGAAAGCGGCAGTGATGTGGCCGCTGATTTAACGGCAGGAACATTATCGTTAACAGCGCTTAATGGTATTGGCGCCTTAGGCATTCTGGAAACGGCAGCAAGCTCAGTCAGTGCGGCGACTACGAGCAGTAATATTGACATCAGCAATAACAATGCCTTAGCTACAACGGTGAGTTTATTGTCAGCAGGGGCGGGAAATGTTGTTTTTGCTCAATCAGGCGGCGGTGATCTTACCTTAGGATCGTTGGCAGCTAATGGATCGGCAACGGTAACTTCTTCTGCGGCTATCAAGGATGATTCAACGCAGGCAACCAGATTGACGGCGGGGACGGTTAATTTAACTGCGGCCACTGCCATTGGTTCTTCAAGTAATGGCGACATGGATACAGATGCGAATTTTATTAATGCCAGTGCGGCTAATGATATTTATTTAAATGAAAATAATGCCCTAGAGTTAACGTCTATGACATCAACAGCTGGCCTAGTCTCATTAGTTACGGGCGGGGCATTATCGCTTAAGGCGGCAACGGCTAGGAATGGGATTACCTTAAGGGCGGTTACCGGAGATGTAACCTTTGATGGTGTTGTTGAGTCAACAAATGGGGCGGTGAATGTGCAGGCTGATGCAGGGTCAATCCTGGCTGTGGGGAACATTACGCATTTAAAAGCGCGCGCTGATTCTTTATTATCTGTTCCTAATGGGACGATTACATCATCTGGTCAAGAGTTAAAGGTTGATGTAACGGGTAATTTAATCTTAGATATTGGTGGTGCTGGCATTACCAGTGGGGTTTTAACCGGGACAATTACAGGGTCTTCTATTCCGTTGATTTTGCCTTCAAATAATACGCCGCCAGTCAGGCCGGCAGGGAATATTAATTTTAATGGGACGCGCATTTGGCCGACAGTCAGCGCTTTTGCTGTTTCTCAAGCGTCCAATGTATTGATTAACCGGTTTTCTTTTCCAGCAGCTGATCAAATAGCTGGTTCGCAGGTAGTGTCCTTTAATCCGCCAGGCCCTGTATTTTTGTACCATCCATTAACCCAGCTGGATTCTGCTGCTTTTGACCAGGAATTCCAATTGGATGAAGGGGCTTATGATTTTCTTGATGGCCGTATAGAAGAAAAGAAGAAAGAAAGCTCGGAAAATTAACTGTTCTTAAATATTATTTTGTGATGGAGAAAAGCCCCGCCTTAAAAATGCGGGGTTTTTTTGTGGCTTGAATGGATTGTTGTAGTAAAATAAATAGCATCTATTTAATTAATGAAGAATCCCTGTTGATTGGTGGGGTATAGAATAACGAGGAGCGGATATATGAGGTATTTTTATATTATGTTATTGATGTTTGTTGGTGCTGGCTGCCAAGCACCTTCTGCTCAGCCGACTGAAGTGGTTGCTCAGGTGGGGCCTTACGCGATAGGAAAAGATGAATTTGATGCGGCTTTTAAGGCCTCCAGTTATGCTACCCAGGATGATGCGGCATCCCGCCAAGCTTTTCTGGAGAATATGATTAACCAAAAATTAATTTTACTTGAAGCCCAGGCCCAAGGGTTGGATAAGGATAAAGAATTCCTGAAAATGATTGAGAATTTCTGGCAGCAATCCTTGCTTACTGTTGCGCTGCAGTCAAAATCAGCGGAAGGTGGGAATCTGGATCAATGGGTGGCATATTTAAGGCAAAAGACCAACGTTGTTGTCAACGGGGAGTATTTAAAATGAGCAAAAATATGAGAAAAACTGATTTTAAGCGCCGCAATTATTATATCGACAAGGAATTCCAGAATAAGTTTATTGTTAATTTTTGTTTATTGGTTTTGTTTGGTTCCTTAATAACGGTTGGTGTGGTTTATTGGCTAGCGCGTAATTCAACAACAGTAGCTATTCTTAATGGGCGGGTAGGGGTTCATTCGACTGCAGAGTATTTATTGCCATTATTGCTGCAGACCTTCTTTATTCAATTGGCAGTGGTGAGTGTGGTGACTATTGTGATGACGGTATTGGTGAGTCATAAGATTGCAGGGCCTTTGTACCGTTTAAAAGTAATGCTTTCAGGTTTAGGGGAAGGCGATGTGTCAACCCGCATGCATTTACGTCAAGGCGATCAATTGCAAAAGATTGCTGAAGCGTATAACGATGCGATTAATAAGTTAGACTATAAGATTAAGATGTTAAAGAATGCCCCAACCGTTGATGATGTGAAGAAAGAGCTTAATAAATTTAAAACTTCATGAGATATCTTTCTTTTTTATTAGCGATCTTTATTTTTTTAAGCCCTTGTTGCGTATGCGCCTGGGGGGCTGAAGATGGTTTTGGCGAGTCAAACAAGGTTGAAGGGGATCATTTTGCTGTTTATTATAAGCCCGATGTTGATCTAGTTGGGTTGGTTTCTCAGCTTGATATTAGTAAGACTGATCAACTCTTGGCTAATCAGCCTATTGATAGTTCATCGCTTCATGGCGAGTTGGCGTCAAGAATTGATGTTCTTTTTAGTCGTGCTTCTGATGTGTTGGATATGCATATTTATAGCCTTAAAGCGGATATCAAGGTTTTTGCGACACAGCAGCAGCTCACGGATTTTTATAACAAGCTTTTTAATACACGCCTGCCTTGTACGGGATTTGCTTTTTATGTGCATGATTTTAAGTCGATTTATATTTCTGCTGAGAATTTCCGTCGAGAGGTCTTGGGCCATGAAATGGGTCATGCGGTGATGAGCCATTATTTTGTGGTTCAGCCTTCTATTAAGATTCAAGAAGTTTTAGCCGGTTACGTTGAATACCAGCTGCGTAAATCAAAATGAAAAATATTGTCCTTATAGGTTTAATGGGGTGCGGCAAGACCATGGTGTCCAAGGAATTGGCTGCGCGTAGCGGCCGGGCACGTTTTTCAACTGATGAATTAGTAGAAGAGCGGGAAGGTAAGTCTGTTAAGGATATTGTAGCGGGCCAAGGTTGGGATTATTTCCGGGCTCAAGAGGCAATGGTGGTTGTTGAATTAAGCCAAAAACAAGGCATTATTATTGACTGTGGTGGCGGGGTTATTCTTAATCCGAATAATTTTACAGAATTGAAGAAGAATGGTATTATTGTTTTCTTAGATGCATCTCCCTTGGTGTTATCTAAGAGAATTAGCGGCGATCCTAATCGCCCATTAATAAATGTGCCGGATCCACTGGCGCGTTTAACACAATTGCATGCCGAAAGGCTCCCCCTGTACAGCCAGGCTGATCTGACCATCGATGCTAATGATGCTTCGATTGAAGGGCCGGTTGTGCAAATTCTTCAAAGGATTTAACTATAATGACTCAACAAGAAGCGTGGGTTGCCCTAAACGGCGTGTCTGGTTTAGGGACGGTGCGTATTAATGCCTTATTAGCTTATTTTGGTGATGCTGAATCGGTTTTTAAGGCAAGCAGGGATGAACTTACCTCCTTAGGGATTCTGCCTCAGGGGGTAATTTCAAATATTATTGCTTTTGCCAAGGACAAATTTATTGAGCGTGAATACGGTTTGATGCGCCAAAAGGGAGTTTCAATTCTTACCCTTGATGATGAGGATTACCCTAAGACATTGCGTACAATTCCTGGAGCTCCGTTAGTATTATACGTTTTAGGTGACGCTAAGGTCTTGTCGAATATAAGTTTAGGGGTAGTGGGGTCACGGATAGCGAGTTTTTATGGACAACGGGTTGCTGGTGATTTTGCCAATGCCTTTGGCCAGGCTGGTATTAACGTTGTTTCAGGCCTTGCGCGGGGCATAGATACGGCTGCTCATCGTGGTTGTTTGAAGGCTAAACATCCGACGGTGGCTGTTATTGGGTGCGGGTTGAATTTTGTTTATCCAAAAGAAAATGAAGCGCTTTATAAAGAGATAGTAAATAATGGCGGGGCGATTATATCTGAATTGCCAATGGATATTTCACCTGCGCCACGAAATTTTCCTCCGCGCAATCGGATTATTAGCGGGTTAGCCCAAGCGGTGGTAATTATTGAAGCGGCGGAAAAAAGCGGGGCATTAATAACGGTTGATTATGCCTTAGAGCAGGGGAGGGAAGTTTTTGCTGTTCCAGGCCCTGTAGATCATATAAGTAGCAAAGGATCTAATCAATTAATAAAAGATGGCGTCAAGGTAGCATTAACACCGCATGATGTGTTAGAATTGCTGGGTGTTGAGCTAACTAAGGAGCAGCAAGCGTTAGAAGTAGGTGTAGGAAAGGTTATTTTATCCCAAGATGAATTTCGCGGCTTTCAATTAATGAGCCGGCAGCCTGTGCATATTGAGCAATTAATGGCCCAGTTAGGCTGGGGGCTTCCCCAGGCAAGGGAAGTATTATTAAATCTGGAATTAAAACAAACGATCCGGCAATTACCCGGGGAATATTACGTAAAGGTGTAGATTTTTATGGCAAAAGCATTGGTTATTGTTGAGTCTCCCGCTAAGGTTAAAACTATCAATAAGATCTTGGGGAGTAAATTCAAAGTTACTGCCTCCATGGGGCATTTGATTGATTTGCCTAAGTCTACCTTGGGTGTGGATGTTGATAATGATTTCGCCGCTAAATTCATTGTGGTGCGCGCTAAACAAAAGACATTAACAAAATTAAAGAAAGAAGCGCAGGATTGCAATGAGATCTATATTGCAACCGACCCTGACCGTGAGGGGGAAGCAATTGGTTGGAATTTAGTGCAGCATATAGCTAAAGACAAAAAAGTTTATCGCGTGGTCTTTCATGAAATCACCAAGGATGCGGTTAAGAAAGCTTTTGAGCATCCACGTGAGTTTAACCATAAATTAGTTGATGCGCAAAATGCTCGTCGGGTTTTAGACCGTATTGTTGGTTATCAAATTAGCCCCTTATTGTGGAAGAAGGTGGGGTCGCGTTTAAGTGCTGGCCGTGTCCAGTCCGTTGCTCTGCGTTTGATCGTTGAGCGCGAAGCGGCGATTAAAGCTTTTGTGCCTCAAGAATATTGGCAGATTGCTGTTGATCTTGAGAAAAAAGGTGTGAAAGAAATTATTACGGCTAATTTAGATAAGATTGACGGCAAGAAGGCTGAGCTAAGCAAGGAAGGCGAAACTAGGGGTATTGTTAAGGAAATGCGCGAACAAGATTTTGCCATTTCAGCTATCAATAAAAAGGAAGTTAAGCGTAACGCGCCAGCGCCTTTTATTACATCGAGTTTACAGCAGGAAGCTTTTGGCAAATTAGGTTTTAATACGGCGAGGACTATGTCGATTGCGCAGGAATTATATGAAGGTATCGAGATTGGTGAAGAAGATCCGGTTGGTTTGATTACCTATATGCGTACAGATTCCGTGAATATCGCTGAAGAAGCCTTGGGTAAGGCGCGTGATTATATCAAGAAGGAATATGGTAAGGATTATTTGCCCGCAGAACCAAATAAATTTAAATCCCGCAAGCGCGCGCAGGAAGCGCATGAGGCGATTCGTCCTTCCGATGTGTACCGCAAGCCGGATGATTTAAAATCATTCTTAACTGAAGATCAGTTCCGTTTGTATAACTTAATTTGGAAACGTTTTATTGCCTGTCAGATGACTCAGGCTGTCTTTGCTCAAACCAAGATTGAAATCACCGCTGACCGTTTTCAATTTGGTGCATCCGGTTCGGTGTTGTCCTTCCCTGGTTATTTAACCATGTATAAGGACAATGAAGAGCAGGATGTTAAGTTAGATCCGTCGCTGTATGCGAAGGGTGATAAGCTGAATTTATTAGAGGTTAAACCAAGTCAGCACTTTACTAAACCTCCGGCGCGTTTTTCGGAAGCGAGTTTGGTTAAGGCCTTGGAAGAGGCGGGTATTGGCCGTCCGTCCACCTATGCCTCGATTATCGGTACCTTGGTGACGCGTAATTATGTTCTGCGTGACCGTGGGTATTTTACGGCAACGGAATTAGGTATTAAGATTTGCATGATTTTAATCGATAATTTTAAGAAGGTGATGGATATTGGTTTTACGGCCAGTATGGAAGGTGAGCTTGATTCGATTGAAGAGGGTGATAATGTGTACGCTAAGGTCTTGAAAGACTTTTGGGTGCCTTTTAAAGAAGATTTAGATAATGCTTCGGCAAATATCCAAAAAACTGAAGTGACTATTGCCAAGCCATGTCCATTATGCGGTAAGCCTTTGGCGGTTAAGTGGGGACGTCGTGGTCGTTTTGTTTCATGCACCGCCTTTCCTGAATGCAAACATGCGGAACCTTTCTCAATGGATGTGAAATGTCCGTCGGAAGGTTGTACGGGAAATTTAGTTGAGCGCCGTTCGCATCGGGGAGCAACCTTCTACGGCTGCAGCCGCTATCCCGAATGCAAATTCATCGCCAACAAACTCCCCGTCGCCCAAGCAGCATAAAAAGCGGGACACATTGACTTTTCAGGTGAGCATATGGAAAAATACTTAAATAAATTCCTCACCTACCTACAAGTCGAGAAGAATTATTCCGATCATACGGTGTTGAATTACCGCCTAGATTTACAAGAGTTTGCTCAATTTCTAGATAAAACCCCTTTGGAAGATGTTGGTTATCCGGACTTACGTCGATTCTTGGCTCGGATGCGTACGCATAATTTGAAGCCCCGTTCAGTAGCGCGTAAGTTGTCGTCATTGCGCTCATTCTTTAAATATTTGCAGCGGGAGAAGGTAATTAATTCTAATCCGGCAAAATTATTAGTAACTCCAAAGCTAGATAAACCCCTGCCGCATTTTATGTCGGAAGCAGAGGCGGTGACCTTAATAGAAGCGCCTAAGACGGATAAGATTTCTTCCCTGCGGGACAGGGCGATTTTTGAAATGCTTTACTCGACGGGAATCCGGGTTAGTGAATTGGTTGGGCTTAATGTGGAAGATATAGATTTTTTTAGCAATGTTACCCGCGTGCGTGGTAAGGGGAAGAAGGAGCGTATTGTGCCTGTAGGGGATAAGGCCTTGCATGCGGTTAAGGAATACCTTGAGCACCGGCCAGTTGAGTCGCAAATTGTTTTCTTAAATAAGAACGGTACGCGTTTAGGCAGCCGTAGCGTTTGTAATATTATTAATAAACACGTGCTCAAAGAAGCCATGGCCCAGCACGTCACCCCGCATATGTTTCGCCATTCCTTCGCCACTCATTTATTAAATAACGGTGCTGACCTGCGCTCCGTTCAAGAGCTCCTTGGTCACGTCAACCTATCCACTACCCAAATTTATACTCACTTGACCACCGAAAAACTAAAATCCGTCTACGACAAAGCCCATCCCAGGGCCTAATTTAAAAGAAAACGCTTTCCCAAAACAGCCTTCCAGCCCTTGTTTTTGCGTATTTATATGATTTACTTTATATAACTATGCGACCCCCATTTTTCCAAACATTATTACAACTATTGTCATTCCCGCGGAAGCCCCCTCGTACCGGGGATTTCCAAAGGTTACGGGAATCCATTTGTTTTCTTATATTATTTACATTCTTTATAAATGCCCTAGGTCCCATGCCAGTGCAGGCAGAAGAATTCATCTTGCCTAAACCTGGGGTTATGGTGCATCTAAGCCCTGCGTATAATCCTCCAACGCTACGTGGTCTCAAGGTTGACCCCAAGAACCCAATGCGTTTTGATTTCATTTTAGATCAAGGGGATAATGACATTCCCGTGACCTTTGGAAATACCCGGTACGAGGGTGTGAAGGCGGGAATCCAGAATCAAGAACAACTCAAAATCGAAGCCAATCGCCTCATCAAATATTTCCTAGCCTCAGTAACCATCCCCGAGAAAGACCTTTGGGTTAACCTAAGCCCCTATGAAAAAGACCGTATCATTCCACAAGCTTTTGGCCAAAGCGAAATGGGCCGCGACTTATTAGCGCAGGATTATATGTTAAAACAAATCACTGCGTCTTTAATTTACCCGGAAGATGAGCTTGGTAAGGAATTCTGGAAGAGGGTTTATGCCAAGGCTGCTCAAGATTACGGCACCACCAATATTCCCATCAATACGTTTAATAAGGTTTGGATTATGCCGGATAAGGCAGTCGTGTATGAGAAGGAAGGTGTAGCCTATATAGAAAACTCATCTCTAAAGGTCATGTTAGAACAAGATTACCTAGCGCTTGAGAAGAATCTTGTTATTCCCGCGCAGGCGGGAATCCAGAACGAGAACGATATTAATACTATCGGCTCCCAGATTGTAAGAGAGCTAATCCTCCCCGAACTAACCAAGGAAGTAAACCAAGGCAAAAACTTCGCCCAGTTACGCCAAATCTACAACTCCCTAATACTCGCCACCTGGTATAAACGCAAACTAAAAGAAAGCCTACTAGCCCAAGTTTATGCAGATAAGAATAAGGTCGCAGGCGTTGGGTATGATTCATTAAATATTAATTCCATCTACCACCAATACCTCCAAGCTTTCAAAAAAGGAGCCTTCAATTATTTAAAAGAAGAAACCGATCCTATGACTCAAGAAGTCGTGCCCAGGAAGTATTTCTCCGGTGGTTTTAGTTTTGACTTGTTGCTTTTAGGCAAAGGTAACGGTAGTGGTATAAAGAAGGATAGCAAGGCAATGGTTGTGAATGTTGTTATGAACCCCGCCCAAATCGCAGACCCTGCAGTTGTAGCTAATCCAGAGGATCCAATTTCAGATTCAATTATTTCATCTGATCCAAGAATGCGTGAAGCAGAAGTGTTAAGGCTGAAGGGTTTGGCTAATCAATATATTGATGGGGATTGGAGACGGCCGGATTTGGTTGCAAAAGAAAAGGTTAGGCAAGATTTGCTGAAGATTGCCAGTGAGCATCGTAAGAAATTGATCAAGGCATTGCTTCTAATGTTTAAGAATGATGATATTGGGGTAGTCAGGGCTGCGGTGTATTTATTAGGGTTAATGGGTAAGGAAGGGATTGGTGATCAGTTAGAAGAAGTTATTACCGCAATGGAGATGTTGGATTATAGTCCATTGTATACAGGATTTCTTGAGGAAGGGACTCGTCATATTGGGCCAGCAAATAATCAAGAATTATTTGGAGATGTGGAGGCAGCTAAGCAACATGTTGAAGGAAATATTGATGCCTTTGTTAGAAATGTTTTAAAAGAGCTTGATGGCAAAGAAAGGGAGAAGGTTAAGTATTATAAAGAAAATGGGGTTACCAAGATAGATCCAATACGCGGGGGCTTGTCTAGCGCTGAAGATATAGAAATTAGAGAAATAACAACGGGGATTATGTCAGCCATTATTAAACAGCCGCCAGCAGTCATCTTAAGATTGAATGAACAAGTGAAAGACTTATTAACAAGAGATAAGGAAATTGTTGTTAGTGCTGGGGAGTTATTAGGTGCTGCGGGAGATCGAAGAGATGTTTTAGAGAAAGCCTTGATAGCTCAGATGATTGCTTTGGATATTAATGGTTTTGGTCGGTATAGGAGTCTGCTTGAATATTATGCTCAAAGCAATAAGGATTTCTTGAAAGCTTTTTTAACTAATGGTTTTGAATTAAAGTTTCTCTTAGATAATACTGGACGTTTAAGAGGGTTTTTATTATTACGTAACCCTCAAGGAGACGAGCCTGCTAAATTTATCCGCATTGTTGTCGATCAGTCAGATTTGAAATTGGGAAGAGGAGTGCTGTTGTTAAGAGAGTTGGGGAGATGGATGAAGGGCCAAACAAATCAAAAGATAACAGGAGTCTGTCGTCAAGATGTGCTTGGTTTATATCTCGGGTATATTAAGGCTATGAAGAGATCGTATGAGTTGGAACCTGTTAAAGGAAATAATGCATTGACTAGGATAACAGTTGACTTTGGAAAGCCTGCTACAACGATGACATCCCCTGCGAAAATCGCAGATCCGGCATCTATTTCTAAACCAGCAAATCAAGCAATGCTTTCTACGCAGCCGGCTTCTCTTGATTCAAGTACGTCTACAGAATTAATTATTAAAGGCTACGACAGGCATACAATATCGTTGAGCCATGGTGCTGGTTGGGATGATGCGACGCGCAAGTTTTTAGTAGATGCTGTAAATAAGATGTTTAAAGAAGAGTTTCAATTGGATCCTTTCTATGTAGGGGGTGCACTGTATCAGTTATTGGTTGCAAGGCCAATAGCTCTTGATATAGCTGCAGGTGGCAACCAAGATATTGATGTGCGAGGTGGAGAATTTGGTCGGCCTGTAAATCAAATTATCCAGCAGGCAGGACGTACGCTCCCAGAGCGTTATGGGCATATGGTGGTGGCGGGCATTGTCGAGCGGGCGCCAGTCTTTCATAATGCGGGAAAGAGATTTGTTAAGGTTTCTGGAGAAGAAGATGTGCAGCGGCGATTTGTGGACTTCTTTATTAAGAGTCGTGATAGTAGGATTCCAATTTATATAGGTGAGTCAATGGGGTTTGCGGATATTTTGAATCAAAAGGATGCAACAAGATTTGCATTGATGCTTGATGCGGAGACGGGTGTTAAGGTTGATCTGGAAGATGTGACAGTTGAAAGGCGAGGGCACATTCAGTTGGTAGCCATATTAAATACGTTGTTAACGTCTCGAACATTAACTCGAGAGGTGTTGGTGAAGGCTTTTAGGAAACTAAAAGACCCTAATTTAAGCAGATTAGCGGCTGGATTAGAAGCGCGATCAGGTAGTTGGGCGAAGGATGTTTTGACGGTGAAAAGAGTCTTAGTGGATAAACTGGCAGATGCGGGAGATAAGGTTGATCAGTTGGAAGGTGTTTTGTTGGAGATAGTAAAATCACAATGGAATCTTCCTGTTGGATATTTTAATTTTGACAATCAATCGTATGGTTGGAGATTTTCTAATAAGGAAGAGCTGATACAGGTAGGGCCGCTTTTCTTTATGCCTATTAAACAAATAATAGGCGATCTTAAGTCTGCCTTTGAAGAAAAAGCTTTGCAAGACCCAGCAGGTGTTAAGGAGCGGATAGATGTAGTTGTTAAGGAGTGGACGATGAAGATGGGAGAAATGGATGAACAAAACAAGAAACGGGTTATTTTCATGGCTCCGATTTCAGAAGAGAGCATAAATTTCCCCATGAATCAATATACGGGCAGCATGATAGGCGCAATGATTCATTACGCAAAGGACATAAAGGATAAGACTTTTATAGATTTAGGTGCAGGCACAGGTGTTCTTTCATTAGTGGCGTTAGCGTTAGGTGCTAAGCATGTGGTTTTAGTTGAGTCTGAAGATTTTAATGTAGAGGTGGCGAAGGGGCTCTTAAAAGCAAATGGGTATGATGAAGGGACGCGTTATTCTGTTGTTAAGGAAAATTTAAAAGATTATAAGGGTATTGCAGATCAGCTTAAAGGTAAGGGGATATCATCGGAGAATATGGTCATGGGCATTAATATTGGGCCGTGGAGTTTTTATGGAGAGGCGTTGTCATATGCGCATGCCCTGGTGAAGGATATTAAGCCAGGAATGATTTTAGATGGAGGTTTTCATGTCACGAATGAATCACATTTTATGGCATTATCATATGCCGAGCATCTGTATAACGATTTAGGGGATTATGAAGTAAGGAAGTATCAGCCCTTTAGTGTTGCGGAATTGCTTGACCCTCATCCAGCATCTCTGTTAGTTGCGCGTTTAAATAATGTTGATCCTGCGATGACTAATCAAGGGGAATCTTCGTATTTGCCGATAGTGGCTCGTGATTTTGATAAAGATGCGATAGATGATATTCCAATTGATAAATGGATAATGGGTCGAGAGAGGTTTAAGGTTAAAGGAGTAGAATTACACTTGGTTCCCTTATCAAGAGATTTATTGTTAAATAAGAGAGTTGAATTCTTTGCGTTATTGAATCTTATTTCTGCAACGATGAATTTTGATTTAGAGAAGGATATTGTTCAAGTGGCCGATGATCCGGACAGGTTTGATCCGACGCTTAGTTTTGCAGTCTTGGATTCTAAAGGTAATCCTGTTGCAATGGCTATTTCGCATCCAAAGAAATATTTAGGTCAGGGTGATCTTAGAAAAAGTAATAAGCCAATATATCTTTCTAAATTGGCAGTAGCGCCATATTTTCAGGGAACTCTGGTGGCTTCGTGGTTAATGCAATGGAGATATGAAGATGCAATCAAAAAAGGCTATAGTCGTGATTATTGGCAGTCTTCTTTGAATGTTGATCCGATAAGGCCGGGAACCGAGCGTACTGAGCCATTTTATAAGAAGGTTGGAGGTGTTATTCTTGCGGTTAGAAATGCCCCGCCTGATGCAGATCATCCGTATATAAAGGTTCGAGATTTTTCCCGAGATATTACTTCAGGTCTTAAATGGATGCAGCAGTTATTTGTACGAGAATACTTGCAACAAAAAGCGGTTGAGTCGGTAAAGGATAAGGAAGTGTTGCGGTTAGTTCTAAGAATATTGAGAGAGGAATTATTAACCACTAGTCAAGAATTCAGGCGATCGGTAATGTATGCGCGTGTGTTAAAGGTTTTTGGCGCAAATGATGAAGATATTCATGCCATAGTGACGCATAAAATACGTTCAGATAAATTAAGAGGAATTGTGGAGCAAAGGTTAACAGAATTAGAATCTCCAGCTAGTCAGGCGATGAATTTCCAAGACCCTGCGAATGTTGCTAAATCAGCAGATAAAGCAATGTCCCAGGAGAGCCTACAAGAACAATTAGCGCGTTCTTCCGAGGAGATGATTTTAGATTCAAGATTTGCGGAATATATTGGAAACAAGATCATAGAAAAAGAACATATGGAGGATGCACGGGCGCTACCGCCAATTAAGATTAGTGATAATGTTTATCCAGTGCATGTGACGAAAGATCATCGGTTGTTTAGGGTGGGGCCGTTGCTATTTTATGTATTGCCGTATATGCATAATGCTCCGCTCGCTTTTTGGCCGCATATGCATCAAGAGATTATAGAAAGAGAGATGGCTAAGCTGGGCGTTTTATATAAATCTGCACCGCATAATATATTCTTTATTCCACCAATTGCTGCGACACAGCATGGGGTTAGGAATGCAGTGGCGCTTGATGCGCATACAATGGCAACAGTTACGTCTATGTTAGAGAATGCCAAGGAATTTAAAGATGCTACGGTAATTGATATAGGTTCTGGTTATGGCATTTTGTCTCAGATTGCTACTAGCTTAGGGGCAAGCCGGGTCTATGCTTTTGATAATGTTTCAGCCTTAAATGTTATTACAGGACAAGCTTTTGATGCGACGCAGAAAGACCCTATGCGAGGGGTATCAGTTCTTACAAGAGATATGTCAAATCAAGAGAATGTTGATGAGGCGCTGGATATGATAGGAAGAAAGGCAAGGAAGGTCATTGTCTTAAGTAATACCGGGGCGACCTATGGTGGGTTAAATGAGAAATCTTTAAGGCTTGCCAGTAAATTTAAGGATTTAAGATTGATTGTTAATGCCGGGCATTTTGCTTCGAGTAATGATGCGTTAGTAGAAAGGGGCGAGGATAATGATCGCATTATGAAAGAAGCAGAAGGGATATTCCAAGAGCATAATATTGACTACCAGCGGTTTAATTATTTTCCTAGTGGTGAATCCCAAGAGGGTGTTGCTGTCTATATTGCACGCCCCAAGCCGGTGGAGATAAAGGGTGGAGGTTGGCATCAATGGGCTAGAAAATTATTTGGGAATACTTCATTAGCCATGACTAGTGAGGCGCGGCAACGCCAGATAGCATGGAAAGCGATGATGGTATCAGAGATGAAAGATTTTGGATTTTTTGTTAGTGATGGTGAGCTTCGTTGGGATGAATCGAAGAATTCAAAAGGTTTAGGGTGGGTTATGCTTGAACCTCGTCCGGTAGAGAGAAAGCCAATTGTAGATATCAAGAATATGCCGATTGTTGTGGTGGATAGTTTGGTTAAATTTAAGGATTCAACGTATCGTTTGTATTTAGGGATGGCTAATATTAATGGAAATAGACAGCCTGTTATTGTAAAAAGTTTTATAAAGAACCCCAATGAATTAGTTTATCAGGGGTTAGAGAAAGAAATGGTTAAGGCGCAGGTCTATGATAGGTTGGGTTATTTCCCCAGGGTGTACGGTATTGTTAATCAAGATGGGATTTATGGGTATGCCATGCAATATGTGCCAGGAAAGCATTTGAATAGTTATGATAATAATTGGAAAGATGGTTTGGGTGAGCAAGCTAGGCAGGATTTTATGGATAACGTATCATTTATGGAGAGAAAGGTTGGGATAGCAGGCATTAGTGAATTTATCTTAACTCCGCATGGTCGATTGATTGGGGTTGATGCAGGAAGATTAGAGGTAAAAATGCCTGATGAATTTAGAAAATTCCTACAAGATTGTAATGTTGACTCTAACCCTGACCTTGCCATGGCTTCTAGAAGGTTTAATGATCTGTTGTTATATCTTAAACAATCGTTTAGTTGGGGATGGGGATATCTTAAGATTGATTTTATGCAAGATAAGCAGGTGAAATTTTTACAACGGTTTTCATGGGACAATAGGCGAAGTGAGGAGGATTGGGGGAAATTAAAGAAATTTCTCGATGCGGCAAGAAAGAAGTTTCCTAAGCTTCTTGGGCAAAGAATTGTTCAGGCATGGGAGAAAAAAGATGTTTTAGAGCTTATACGTCTTTGCCATCCTTATACCTTGGAAGCATTGCATCATCCTGATGGTGGGGCCTATGCGTATAGGCGGCATGAAGGGATGTATTATTGGTTATATGCTCAACGGCTTTTAGGGAAATCTTCAGGGCCAGTCACAGTCATGAATATTGACCCGCATGACGATGCGAAAGGGCATTGGCGTAGCTATGGTGATTATGAAAAGTATGTTTATGATGCGGTTGGAGTTACTGACGCAAATTGGGCTGTTGCTGCCATCAGGGATGGGTTGGCAGATGCGGTGATCTGGGTTCATGGTCATGCGTTGTCTGGCCAGAACCTTTCTTGGTATTATGATGTATTTAAGAAGGATGCAGAAGGGGTTATTTTTCGAGATGAATCAGTAAATTTGGCCGCTGATATTGGAGGGGTATCTAAGGATAAGGTTGTCTTAACTGTTGATTTGGATCAATTTGGACTTTCTGATTATGGAAGAGAACTTTTTGCGGGAGACAGGCTTCGTTCTAAATGGCAAGGGTTATTAACAAGGCTAACAGAGAGTGGTTTTAAGTTTTATCCTGATATTGTGACAGCAGATTCTAGGGGTTACTTAAGCAAATGGGCAGGTGAGTCTTGGATCAGAGAGTCTAGGCGAATACTAGTAGAGGAGTGGCGGTCAAACGCAGTTATAACAAGCCAGCCAATCATGGCTGCCCCCGCAAAAACCACCGACCTTGCATCTGTGGCTAATTCAGTAGGTCAGAGGATATTAGAAAAAGGTGGTATTGATTTAACTAAAGGCGATAAGGAGTTGGAAGTTAAGGGAGAGGGCGATAGCAATATTAAATTTAACATCGACCCAGCCATGCTTGTCCAATTAAAGAACGCCCAAGGTTTTGTGCCGGTGATCATCAATGTCCAACCTATTACGGATTTGCGCAAATTTTTAGGTTTAACGCAAGATTCCACTTCACCAAAGGGCGCTGCGGTATAACGCCTTTACGGAAAATTCCTTCAACCAAGAAGGTAATATGGTATAATTTTGTTATGGACTTCGAGGCTGTCACAAAATACGTGTTAGATCAATTTAAAAGCCAAGGCGTGCGGTGTGCCATTATTGGTGGATTTGCATTACACGCAGCCGGTTTTCCCCGGGCAACAAAGGATATTGATTTTTTAGTGCATGTCGATGATTTATCAAAGGTTAAGTCTATTCTAACTGGGTTTGGTTATGATATCTTGCATGAGAGTAAGGATGTGATTAATTTTTGGGGAAAGTTAAAGGAATTGGGCGGCATTGATTTTATTATTGCCCATCGTAAATATGCCTTGGCGATGTTGCCAAAATCTAAGCCGTATGAGATAGTAAAGGGGTGCGTGGTTAATGTGGTGATCCCGGAAGATATTATAGGACTTAAACTTCAAGCGATGGCTAACGACCCTTCCAGGGTGGCACAAGATATGATTGACGTACAATGGTTGATTCGAAATCACCATCAAGTTTTAAATAAGGAACTATTAAAAGAGTATTTTGGTTTATTTGGCCAAGAGACTATTTTAGAAGATATTTATAAGGAAATAGATCATGCTAAGTGATGAAGAAAAACGGGAAATGCTGGAAGATGCTCATGATCAGGAGCGGGGGAAGGTTTTTGCTTCTATTAAGAAATTTCAACAGGCGCAAAAAATGTCAGGCCCTCAATTTACTTCTTTTCTTTCAAGTATTCAGGGCTTCTTCGGCCACTCAGCTAAACCGCATAAAATAACTGGCAATAATTTTAAGCTTTAACGCCTTTTCGCTAGCCACCTATCCCTCTTAATAGTAGAATACCCCCATGTTTTTAATATATGACTTTATATTTTTTATATATAGCCTGATCTATTTGCCCTATGCGTTGTTTACCGGGCGTTTGTATCAGGGTTTTGAGCAGCGCTTTGGGTTTTTGCCGGATTTATTGCAGCAGGATAAGCGTCCAGCCATCTGGGTGCATGCAGTGTCGGTTGGTGAGGTGATGCTGGGCGAGTCTTTTATTAAGCATCTGCAACAGAAATACCCTGGCTACCGCATTGTTTTTTCTGTCACCACCAAGACCGGTTTCGCCTTGGCCCAGCAACGGTTATCGGCAGTGGCCCAGGTGATTGCCGCGCCCTTGGACTTTTCTTTTGTAACGGCAAGTTTTGTGCGTGCGATCAATCCTAAGATCTACATCGTTTTGGAAACCGAAATCTGGCCCAATCTTTTTGCGCAATTGCATGCGCGTCAAATACCGATAGTTATTATTAATGGCCGCATCTCTGATAAATCCTTCCCTCGTTATCAGCTTATTAAAGGTTTGTTAAAAGGCATTTTATCCAAGGTTAATTTATTGTGTATGCAAAGCCAGTTGGATGTGGAACGTATTATTACGCTTGGGGCTGATGCAGCAAAGGTTCAAGTGATGGGGAATATTAAATTTGATCATTTGCCTAAAGGTGGTGAAGATCCCATTAAGGCTGATCTTGGTGAGGGGCCTTGGTGGATTTGCGGCAGTACGCACTCCGGTGAGGAAGAAATTATTCTCGACGCTTATAAGAAATTACTGGTTGATTATCCTCAGTGGCGTTTGGTAATTGCACCTCGTCATGTGGAACGCGCAGATGAGGTGATGGCTTTGATTGGGCAAAAAGGATTTAAAGCGATTAAATGGACGCAGTTTTCTTCAGAGGTAGATGCGGCAGCTGTTGTGGTGGTGGATGCTATTGGGCATCTGCGGTCATTGTATTCAAAAGCTTCCTTGGTCTTTGTGGGTAAAAGTTTATGCGGGGGCGGCGGGCAGAATATTATTGAACCAGCGGTTTTTGCTAAACCAATTATTGTTGGGCCTATGATGGAAAATTTCCGTGACATTATGGCGTGTTTTAACAATGAGGGGGCTATTATTCAGGTGTCAGATGCGGCGGAGTTTGGGGGGGCGGTTAAAGATTTGATGGGTTCTGAACTTAAACGTCTTGAGTTGGGGCGACGGGCGCGGGCGGTGATTGAGGCAAATCAAGGGGTGGGTGCACGTACAATGGCAATGTTGGAGCCTTTTTTGTCATGAAAAATTACATTCTTTCTATCATGATGGATAAGCGTCATGGGCTTTTGGCCGGGGTCGTGAAGGCATTGCTGTGGATGCTGTCGGTGTTTTATGGGTTGGGCGTAATTATTCAGCGGGGTTTATATGCGACGGGTATTTTAAAAGCATATAGGTCTCCTAAGCCGGTGATTAGTGTGGGTAATATTACTGTTGGTGGTGTTGGAAAAACGCCATTGGTGATATGGTTGGCCAAGCAGTTAGAGGCCGCAGGAAAAAAAGCGGTGATTTTAACGCGTGGTTATATGGCAGGCGCAAGGGTTAAAAGTGATGAAGTGATCATGATGGAAGAAGCCTTGCCGCAGGTGCCGCTTATGGTGGGGCAAAACCGCGTGGTTAATATCCAAAGCGTGGTTGATACCTTACCCGTCGATGTTTTTCTCTGTGATGATGCTTTTCAGCATTGGCCGCTGCAGCGGGATTTGGATATTGTCATTATTGATGCCAGCAATCCCTTTGGCAATGAAAGTTTATTGCCGCGCGGAATTTTACGCGAGCCGCTTGATGCGCTTAAACGCGCCAAGATTGTTGTGCTGACAAAGAGTAATCGTGCCCTAGACATGGATGCCTTACGTCATCGCCTTAAAGGTATTAATGCCGAGGCATTAATTGTTGAAGCTCATCATGAGCCAGTGGCCTTGATTAAGATTGACAATGGGCAATCAATGCCGCTTTCCTTGTTAAAAGGGCAGGCGGTGGCGGCCCTTTCTGCGATTGGTGACCCAGCTTATTTTAAGATAACCTTGCTTGATCTAGGCGCCGATGTGAAAGAAACAATCAGCTTTCTGGACCATCATGTGTACACCCCTGCTGATATTGAAAATGTGGTGCAAAGCTTACAGGCGAATCAAATTAAGTTCTGCGTGACGACGCATAAAGATGCGGTTAAAATACGGCCTTTTAAGCAGTTGTTTAAAGACGTTGAGTTTTTATATC
>JACCDV010126486.1_pt1 | contig 64172 bp, 52 predicted proteins | sample 7446131 | NCBI WGS metagenome assembly JACCDV01 (sample SAMN15323448, study PRJNA562643) | freshwater metagenome | isolation source: river surface water | place: USA:Blue River Watershed | collected 2017-08-17
ATCCTTATGCTGCTGAAGTTTCTAAGTGGTCTCCAACCGCGATGTCAGCTTTCCCTGACCTCAAGAAAGAAGACATCGACGCTATTCTTGATTGGGTAGATGCACAACCAGATCCTGCTGCGGCCGGCGCTTCTGCTGATCCAGCAGCCGGTGGTGCTGAAGGTGCTACTAGTGCTGAACCACTAGAAGAAGAAAGCAATTCTTGGATTTGGGTGATCATGGGTGTCATCTTCGTAGTAGTTATTATGGCCGTTGGTGGTGTTCGCCGTCAACTTTCAATTGCTACTTCAGACGACGAAGCTGCTGCAGAAAAAATGACCTACGGTGAAGAGCTTCGCGCTTTAGCATGGAAATACCGCTTACAAGTTGGTTTAGTTTCTTTGGTTGTCGTGATTTCAATCATCGTTGCGCTCTTCCAATCTTTGTACTCTATTAACATCATGGAAGGTTACCAACCTTCACAGCCAATTGCATTCCCGCATGCGCAACACGCAGGCATCAACGGCATTGATTGTAAATACTGTCACAACACCGTTACCAAATCAAAATCTGCAAGTATTCCTTCTGTTAACGTTTGTATGAATTGTCACAAGCAAATTGATGGCGAAGGCAAAGAATATGCGCCTGAAATCAAAAAAATCTATGCTGCAGCTGGTTGGGATAAAGCGGGCATGAAGTACACTGGAAAAACAAAACCAATTGTTTGGAACAAAGTACACGTTCTTCCTGAGCACGTTTATTTCAATCACTCACAACACGTAGTTGTTGGTGGTCTTGACTGTAAGCAGTGCCACGGCGACATGACACAAATGAAAGAAGCTGCAATGGTTCAGCCAGTTGAAGAGCTCAACAAAATCGAAGGCAACATCAAACTGACGCGCAAAACCCTCACTATGGGTTGGTGTATTGAGTGTCACGGTAAAAAAGATGTCGCTATCGGAAATGGTAAAAACGCTTACTACGACGAAATTCACCGTCGCCTCAAACAAGATCCTAAGCTCTATGCTTCATACCTCAACGATGACGGTAAAGTAACCGTTAACGAACTCGGAGGTTGGGAGTGTGCGAAGTGTCACTATTAATTAAGTATTTAACGTTCTAGTCGAAATAAGACCATGGAAATGAATAAAAAATATTGGAAAGGTATTGACGAACTCAAACAAACACCTGAGTTTATCAAGCACAAAGAGCAAGAATTTCCAAATCAACAATCTGTTGAAGATTTCTTAGCTGATGAAAACTTAGCTGAATCTTCTACAGCGCGTCGTGACTTCCTAAAGTTCTTAGGTTTCTCAGTTGCAGCTGCTACGCTTGCTGCATGTGAGGCGCCAGTAACTAAGGTAGTTCCTTACGCTGTTAAACCGGAAAACGTAACGCCAGGTATGCCAACTTGGTACGCGAGCACTTACTATGATGGCGCTTCATACGCGAGCATTATGGTTAAAACGCGTGAGGGTCGTCCGATCTTTATCAAAGGAAACAAAGATTTCGGCTTTACTCAAGGTGGTACTAATCCGCAAATCATTGCCTCTGTTCTTGGTCTTTATGATTCAGAGCGTTTAACAGATCCACAAGCTAACGGAAGCAATTCTTCTTGGGCAACTGTTGATGCTGCTATTTCTAAAGCTATTGCCGGTGCTAAAAAAGTGACCTTGCTTTCAAATACCATTATTTCTCCTTCTATCAAGCGCGCTGTTGCTGAAATGGCTGCTAAATTAAACGGCGAAGGTGGTTCAAAATTTGAGCACATCCAATACGACGCAGTTTCTTATGCTGGAATGCGTGAAGCAAACCTAGCAAACTTCGGAGCGCGTCTTATTCCTTCTTATGACTTTTCAAAAGCCAAGACAATCGTTTCTGTAGGTGCAGATTTCTTAAGCACTTGGTTGTTGCCAACTGAATTTGCTGTCCAATACGGTAAAACACGCAACCCTGAAGCTGCTTGGATGTCTAAGCACTTCCAATTTGAATCTGTACTTTCTGTAACAGGTTCAAATGCTGACGTTCGTGGCATGATCAAGCCATCAGAAGAAGCGGCAGTTTTAGCTTACATGATCAAGGCGCTTGGAGGTAATCCTGGTGTTGCAGCCAACGCAGGCTCATGGAAGGCTGCTGCTGATAAAGCAGTTGCTGCCCTCAAAAAATCTAAAAAAGAAGCTGTTGTTGTATCTGGTTCAAATCACGTAGGTGTTCAACAACTAGCAAACCAACTCAATAACCTGATTGGTGCTTACGGTTCAACTATTGACTTCAGTAACCCGATTAACCTTCACCAATCTGAAGATGCGAAAGCACTTAAGTTGGCAGCTGATGTAGCTGCAGGCAAAGGGCCAGAAGTACTCATCATGATGGGCGTGAATCCTGTATACAGCATGCCAAATGGTGCTGATTTCGCCAAAGGTTTAAAATCAATTAAAACATCGGTTGCTATTTCTTCTTACGCAGACGAAACAGCAAGTCTTTGTACTTATATCTGTCCTGATCACCACCAATTAGAAAACTGGTCAGATCATCAGGCAAAAGCAAGCGAATATGCAGTTGGTCAGCCAACCATTCGCCCTTTACACAACACAGCAAGTGCCCTTGAATCATTATTGGTTTGGAATGGCGCTGCGAGCCGTGGAGGTCAAGACTCTGCTGTAGCCTATGACTACATCAAAGCTACTTTCATTAGTGTTTTCCCAACGGGAGACTTCGCTTACCTTACACACAATAGCTGTATTGCAACGCCTACAGTTCCTGCTGCACTCGCCTTTACAGCAACAGCGGTTAAGGACCTTCCAAAAGGTGGCGCTACAGAAGTAGTTTTCTACCAAAAACCAGCCATTGGAAATGGTCAGTTCGCCAACAACCCTTGGTTACAAGAACTTCCAGATCCAATTACAAAAGTTACTTGGGATAACTACATCACCATGAATCCGGTCGAGATGAAAGGCAAATATGCCACTACCTATGACCAAGAGCATGGTTTAAATCTTGCAAAAGTTACTGTTAACGGTAAATCAGTTACGCTTCCAGTTTATCCGCTTCCAGGACAAGCACCGGGTACTATCGGTATCGCGCTTGGTTATGGTCGTGGGGCAAACGGCGAGAAAATTGGTAAAGCCGCTTATCAAACTAAAGAATACGGCGGGCACGCTAAACAAGAAAACGGTCAACTTACACCAATTGGTGCTAATGTGTTCGGTTTGCTTTCAGGTGCTGCTACTATCAGTTACGCTGCTGCAGCTACAATTAGCCCAGTTGAAGGAACTTATCCAATTGCCGCGACACAAATTCACCACACCGTTATGGGTCGTGATTCAATTGTTCGCGAAACAACGCTTTCTATCTTCAAGAACCGTGAAAAAGATGCTTACAATGAAGCCCACAAACTTCAAAAGCTTGACAAACACGGTGATCACGTTGAAGCACCTGTATCAGAGTTTGACCTCTGGGCAGCTCATCCAGTAGAAAAAATTGGTCACCGTTGGGGTATCTCCATTGACCTTTCTTCTTGTATTGGTTGTGGATCTTGTCTTATTGCTTGTCAGTCCGAGAACAACGTTCCGGTTGTGGGTAAAGACGAAGTTCGTCGTGGTCGTGAAATGCACTGGTTGCGCATTGACCGCTACTTTGCTTCTGATGAAGAAGCTGCAGTAGGAGCGAAGAAAGATAAAGAAACATTCAGTTACGACAACGCAGAAATCGCTGCCATGAACCCATCTGTGGTTCACATGCCTTTGATGTGTCACCACTGTAACCACGCCCCATGTGAGACAGTTTGTCCGGTAGCTGCAACAACACACTCAAACGAAGGCTTGAACCAAATGGCCTACAACCGTTGTATCGGTACACGTTATTGTGCGAACAACTGTCCGTACAAAGTGCGTCGCTTCAACTGGTTCAACTATCCTTCATACAAGAAATTTACTGAAGTGAACCCAGCACAAGATGACCTCGGTCGTATGGTGCTCAACCCAGACGTTACTGTACGTACTCGTGGGGTAATGGAAAAATGTTCACTTTGTGTTCAGCGTATCCAAGCAACTAAGCTTGTGGCTAAGAAAGAAGCCAGAGTTATTGCTGATGGTGAATTTGCTACAGCATGTTCTGACGCTTGTCCTACAAACGCTATCGTAGTCGGAGACTGGAATGACCTCAAATCAATGATTCGCGAGAAGTCAGAAGGTGTTCGTGCATACCAAGCCTTAGAAGAAGTAGGTGTGAAGCCAAACGTTTGGTATCAAGTGAAGGTTCGCAACGAAGACAACGCTTTGCTCGATCATATTCAAGTATCAGAAGAAGCTCATCATTAATCATTCAATTAAACAACTGCAATGCAAAAGGAAGCAGCAATCAGAGAGCCCCTCATATTAGGTCACAAGACCTATCATGACGTAACAGAAGATGTATGTCGTCCAATTGAGGACAAGGCGCCAAAAATGTGGTATATCCTCTTCGGAATTGCCCTCGTTATTGGTCTTTACGGAGTCGGAAGCATCATGTACCTCTTAGGCACTGGTATCGGTGTTTGGGGTCTGAACAAAACAATTGGTTGGGCTTGGGATATCACCAACTTCGTTTGGTGGGTAGGTATTGGTCACGCCGGAACCTTGATCTCAGCCGTACTCTTATTGTTCCGTCAGAAATGGCGTATGGCCATCAACCGTTCGGCGGAAGCCATGACGATTTTTGCCGTATTCATGGCCGGAACTTTCCCTTTGATCCACATGGGTCGTTTATGGGTAGGTTACTGGGTAATGCCTATCCCGAACCAGTTTGGTTCTTTATGGGTAAACTTTAACTCTCCACTTCTCTGGGACGTATTCGCGATCTCAACGTACCTTTCAGTTTCATTGGTATTCTGGTACATCGGTCTTATTCCTGACTTCGCTACCATCCGTGACCGCGCTAAGAAACCACTTGCTAAAAAGATGTATAGCATCCTTTCTTTTGGTTGGTCTGGTCGTGCTAAGCACTGGAATCGTTTTGAATTGGTTTCTTTGGTATTAGCCGGTTTGGCAACACCGCTTGTGTTCTCGGTTCACTCGATTGTATCCTTTGACTTTGCTACATCCGTGATTCCAGGATGGCACACCACTATTTTCCCTCCTTACTTCGTAGCAGGTGCGGTATTCTCTGGTTTTGCCATGGTACAAACACTCTTGCTCATCATGCGTAAGGCAATGGGTCTTGAGGCTTACATCCACACCAAACACGTAGAATACATGAATATCGTTATCATGGTGACAGGTTCAATTGTAGGTACAGCTTATATCACTGAGCTTTTCATCTCTTGGTATTCAGGTGTTGAGTATGAATCTTATGCCTTCATCAACCGTGCTACTGGTCCTTACTGGTGGGCATACTGGTCCATGATGACTTGTAACGTAATTTCTCCACAGTTGATGTGGTTCCGCAAATTACGCCGCAGCTTGTTGTTTACTTTCTTCATCTCGATTGTAGTAAACATCGGTATGTGGTTTGAGCGTTACGTAATCATCGTTACTTCCATTCACCGTGACTACATTCCAGCTGCCTGGAGTATGCACTTTCCAAGTCATATCGATATCGCGGTTTACCTCGGTACAATTGGTTTGTTCTTCGTATTCTTCTTATTGTTTGCTCGTTACTTTCCTGTATTGGCACTCAACGAAGTGAAGACCATCCTCAAAGGTTCAGGTCAGTCTTACAAAGAATCACCAGATTATCACAAACATCATTAAGCAAAGGCTATGTCAGATAAAGTTCTATACGTAATGTATGACGACGACGAAGTGCTCAAAAACAGCGCTAAAAAGCTCGTCTCAAAAGGTGTAAAAATCTCAGAGGTTTTTTCTCCGTTCCCAATTCACGGTATCGATCCAATTATTGGTGTAAAAAATACACGTCTTGGTATCATGGCCTTCCTTTATGGTTTAGTTGGTTTGACACTAGCTACGATCGGGATGCGTTATTTCATGGTCGTTGACTGGCCAATGAATATTGGTGGTAAACCAAATTTCTCTTATCTAGAGAATATGTTGGCGTTCGTTCCAATCAGTTTTGAGTTTACGGTAATGTGTGCTGCTCACGGTATGGCGATCACTTACCTTCTTCGCAATAAAACATTGCCAGGTATGCCAGCTCAAAACCCAGATCCACGCACAACCGATGACAAATTTGTGATGGAAATTCGCCTTAGCGAAAACCACAACTTGACTGAAGCGGATCTCGATAACATGTTGCAAGAGACAGGTTACCTCGAACTCGATAAAAAAGAAATTAAATAAGTACAGGGCCACATGAAAAAGATCGTTTACACAGCATTTAGTGGAGCAGCCTTGACACTGTCATTGCTATTGAACTCCTGCGTGTCTAATGCCGACAGCCCAGGATTAGAATATGCACCAGATATGTACCGCACTCCAGGTATTGAAACTTATGTAGATTACGGAGAAGTGAGAGGGCGTATCAATGGTGATCTCAAAGGTCGCTTGTCTGCCATGACTCCGCCTCGCAACACCATTCCTTTTTACGGTACTGATTCTTCAGAAGTGAAGTTGATGTTGCCATACTTCCGTAAGCCAAATGTAGCCTTCCGCGAAACACATGGTCTTTACGGTTGGGATTACTCTGCCGCTGACGAGTATACAATGGCAGTTGGAGACAAAAACCCACTCTTGATCAATGCCAGCAATGCTGATGCAGTGATCACAAAAGGAAAAGAACTCTTTACTGCAATGTGCCAGCACTGTCACGGTGAAAAAGGTGATGGTAATGGCCCAATGGTAGCAAGTGGCGCTTACGCTGGTGTACCAAACTATGTAGGTTTGGCTGCAACAGAAGGTCAAATGTTTTACTCTATCTATTATGGTAAAGGGATGATGGGTGCACACGGTTCAATCTTGAACAAGAAAGAAATCTGGACTATCATTCATTACATCCGTCGTCTACAAGATGCCAATTACGGCAAATTTGATGCTTCAGGTGCAGCTGTAGTAGCAACTGTTTCAGACACCACTAACGCGAAATAATCAACAGAGCAATGGAATTTCAAATAACCAAAAAAGCGAAAAACGTAGCCTTCGGACTCATGGGAGTCGGTTTGTTACTTACAATAATTGGTGCCGCTATTGCTGCGGGTGATCATCACTTCTTTACCCGCTTCATGGCTTCAGCCCTTATCAGCGGATTCTTCTTCTTTGCCATCGGTCTAGGAGCCTTGTTCTTCTTAGCATTGAAATATGCAACTGAAACAGGTTGGTATGCTGCTGTAAAACGCGTCATTGAGGCAGTTGCAGGTTTCCTTCCTGTCGGCATGATCATTTTGGGTGTTGTATTACTCGTGATTACCTTAGCTGATGGTGCTCATATCTATTCTTGGATGGACCCAGAAGTACAAGCGCACGATGAAATAGTACGTCACAAAGCAGCGTATTTAAATCCCGTATTTTTCTGGATTCGTACACTTGCTTACTTCACAACGTATTTCTTGTTCTGGAGAGGTTTCAAAAGACGCTCTTTAGAAGAAGATAAAGTTGGTGGTACTGAACTTCACTTCAAAAACTACAAAAGAGGAGCTTTATTCTTAGTTTTCTTTGCTGTATTTAGTTCAACTTCTGCTTGGGACTGGATCATGTCTATCGATGTGCATTGGTTCTCAACATTATTTGGATGGTACACCTTCGCAGGAATGTGGTGTTCAACAATGGTTGTTTTGGTCTTAACAACCCTTTACTTAAAGAAATTAGGGCACCTAGAGAATGTGAACGATTCGCATATTCATGACCTTGGAAAATGGACATTTGCCACTTCTTTCCTTTGGTCTTACATGTGGTTCTCACAATTCATGTTGATTTGGTATGCGAACATCGGTGAAGAGGTGATTTACTTCCAAACGCGTATCATGCACTTCAAATACTTATACTTTGGTATGTTCATCATCAACTTTGCATTCCCAATGCTTATTTTGATGTCGCGTGATGCCAAAAGAAATGCAGGTATCCTCACTGCCGTTGGTTTAACTATTTTGGCCGGCCACTGGCTTGATGTTTATATCATGATTTCTGCTGGTTCTATGGGTCAAAATGCAACGGTTGGTGCACTTGAAATCGGTATGGCTTTATTAATGGCGGGGGCCTTCATCTTTGTGGTGTTGCGCAACCTTTCTAAAGCTCCATTAACACCAGTGAATCACCCATTCTTGGATGAATCTAATCACCACGAAATTTAATATAACAAGACATTATCTATAAGTCATGGAAAATAAATTGATCGTTTTACTTGTCATTGTTTTAGGCGCTATCGCCATCGCGCAACTTGTGCGTGTCTATGAAATTTCTTCAAAGTTGCGCAAGCACCAAGAACATGAAATTTCAAGTCGTGACAACAACTTGAATGGCCGACTTATGTTTGGCTTTATGATCGCGTTGTTCGTCTTCTTTATCTATCTCATGTCTGAGTATGGCTGGACAGGAAGAGGCATGGCAGCATCAGAAGAGGGTTTAGAAATGGATTGGTTACTCAATCTGAACTTTGTAATCATCATTGCCATCTTCTTTTTTACCAATTTCCTCTTGTTCTTCTTCACTTGGAAATATGTTAAAAAGCCTGGTGTACCAGCCTTTTATTATCCGCACAACAACAAACTAGAAGCTATTTGGACAATTGTACCTGCAGTTGTTTTGGCTGTTATCATTATCCTAGGTCTTCAGACATGGGGTTATTTATCTGGTCCTTCTAAACCAGAGGCTATCAAAATTGAGCTTTTCTCAAAGCAATTTGATTGGACCGCTCGCTATTCTGGTCAAGACAACACACTTGGTCTATACGACTATAAGTTAACACTTGATAACAATGAATTGGCACTTTTAACATCAAATACTATTGATTCAGCTTTGAACAATATGCTCAAAGGTGCTTCAGGAATTCATTCATTACAGAAGTTATTGAATAACCGCGATACGGTATTTAGCGATTCAACAACTACTGTTTTACGTACTGACTTATCTAGAAAAGAGCGCCTATATCGTTTTTTAACACAAATGAAGCAAAACCACAATCCAAAATTGGATGCTTCAGCTTGGGATGATATCATTCAAAAAGATACACTTTACCTATGCAAAGGTCAGGAGTATGAAATTGCTTTGCGCGCTAAAGACGTGATTCACTCAGCTTATTTCCCGCATTTCCGTGCACAAATGAACACGGTACCAGGGATGGCAACACGTATGAAGTTCACACCAAACAAGACCACTGCTGAAATGCGTGAAATCAAAAATGATGCAGCATTTAACTTTGTCTTGATGTGTAATAAAATTTGTGGTGGTGCTCACTACAAAATGAAAATGATTGTTGTTGTTCTTGACAAACCAGCTTACAATAAGTGGATGGCTGGCAAGAAAAAACAAACATTCAAGGATCAGTATTTCCCTGTAGCAGCAGCGCCAGCGGCACCAGCAGCACCTGCTGATACTACAGCAGTAACGATGAATTAATTTAGCAACGAAAAAAAAATAAAAGATGGCTTCACACGACGCACACGCACACGGACATCATGAGGATCACCACCATCATGAGGAGCATTTTGTATCTAAATACATCTTCTCGCAAGACCACAAAATGATCGGTAAGCAGTTTTTAATGACTGCTGTTTTCATGGGTCTTGTAGCCATGATGTTATCAATCCTTTTCCGTATCCAATTGGCTTGGCCCGGAGAAAGTTCTGATTTCTTGAGTTTCTTCCTCGGAGAGAAGTGGGCTCCTAACGGAGTATTGAAAGAAGATATGTACTTAGGTTTGGTTACAATCCACGGAACAATTATGGTGTTCTTCCTACTTACAGGAGGTTTATCCGGGACATTTTCGAACTTACTTATTCCGTTGCAATTAGGAGCGCGTGATATGGCCTCTGGCTTCATGAATATGCTTTCTTATTGGTTGTTTGCTTTGTCTTCAATCATTATGTTGGTTTCTTTGTTCGTTGAGTCAGGACCAGCAATGGCTGGTTGGACGGTTTATCCACCGCTTTCTGCGCTACCACAGGCTGTTTCTGGTTCTGGTTTAGGTATGACACTTTGGTTGGTTTCCATGGCAATTTTCATCGCCTCTTCGTTGTTGGGTTCATTGAACTACATCGTTACGATCATCAACCTACGTACACAAGGTATGACCATGACGCGCATGCCACTTACAATTTGGGCTTTCTTTGTAACAGCTATTTTGGGTGTGCTTTCCTTCCCAGTGTTGTTATCAGCTGCGTTACTTCTCATCATGGACCGTTTAATGGGCACATCATTCTATCTATCTGACATCATTGTCGGTGGTGAAATGTTGACAAACCACGGTGGTTCTCCGATTCTTTACCAACACTTATTCTGGTTCTTAGGCCACCCTGAAGTATACATTGTATTACTTCCAGCTCTTGGTCTGTCTTCAGAAATTATCGCAACGAATGCCCGCAAACCAATCTTTGGTTACAAGGCCATGATCGGCTCAATTTTGGCTATTGGTTTCCTATCCTTTATTGTATGGGGTCACCACATGTTCGTTACAGGTATGAATCCATTCTTAGGAAGTGTCTTCGTATTTACAACGCTATTGATTGCCATTCCATCAGCTGTAAAAGTATTTAACTACCTAACTACACTTTGGAAAGGTTCATTGGTACTGACTCCTGCTATGCTTTTTGCAATTGGTTTGGTTTCTACATTTATTACAGGTGGGGTTACAGGTATAATCCTTGCTGACTCCGCTTTGGATATCATGTTGCATGATACGTATTTCGTTGTAGCTCACTTCCATATTGTAATGGGTATGTCTGCAGTATTTGGTATGTTCGGTGGTGTTTACCATTGGTTCCCTAAAATGTTTGGTCGCATGATGAATACACGTTTAGGTTATGCGCACTTCTGGGTAACATTGGTTGGCGCTTATGGTGTATTCTTCCCGATGCACTTTGTAGGCTTAGCTGGCGCACCGCGTCGTTACTATGACTACTCTGTATACAACGAATTTGATGCAAGTTCAGGCGCCATGATGATGGACTTAAACGTAATCATTACCACATTTGCAATTATTGCAGCTATTGGTCAAGTATTATTCTTGTTCAACTTCTTCTATAGCATTTTCCGTGGGCCAGCTGCACCGCAGAACCCTTGGAGATCTACTACACTTGAATGGACAACTCCGGTAGAACATGTACACGGTAACTGGGATGGTCCATTGCCAGTTGTTCACCGTTGGCCATATGACTACTCTAAGCCAGGTGCAAGCGTTGATTTCATTCCGCAAACTACACCATTGGCAGAAGGTGAAGAAGAGCATTAATAAGATGCTATAAACGAACTACAAAAAAGGCCCGATCACTCGGGCCTTTTTTATTGTCAATATATTTAAATGGTTCTGGAGGGGAATCTATAGAAACAATTCATCGGTGATTTATCGCCTTTCATTATCAAGCTCTAACGCAACTTTTTCTAGCTCTTCAAAAAAAGCAGTACCATAAGCCCTCACCAACGGTTCTTTCAAAAATTTATATACGGGCACATCTAGTTTCTCACCACAAACACAGGCCGGCTCACATATATCCCATTTCTCATAGTTGAGTGCAGTATATTCTGAAAATTGTTTAGTGCGGATAGGATAGAGGTGACATGAAATAGGTTTGATAAAATCGATTTTACCTTCACGTTGGGCTTTTTCTATGGCACACTTTGCGGTTTTGCTTTGATCGAAGTAAACAAAAGCGCATTCTTTTCCATTCACGAGTGTGGTGGCAGGTTCAAAATCTTCATCTTGATAAACCACCCCCTGTGCTTCGACGGCTTCAATGCCTTCTGGACGCATATAGGGTTTGATTTTATCTAGGTTTTCCCTAATAATTTGGACTTCTTCTTCCGTAACTGGAGCACCACCATCACCTTCGATACAACATGCACCTTTACAAGCATTGAGGTCACAGACAAATTGTCTTTCAAAGATTTGGGTCGATATAATTTTATCGTTGATTTCTATTAACATACTACAAAGATAAACTAAGGATTTGGTGGAATGGAAAATACTAGCTATATTTGCATCACATTTGAAGGTGTTAAGAACGAGGGGACGCAAGTCCCCTCTTTTTTTCCACAAACATAGCTATATGTTAGATCGTAAATACATAGAATCATTAATTGCAGAGCGTATCGCTGAACTCGACAACGGCCTTTATGTTGTCGACCTGCGTATTTCTGCTAATAACATCATCAATGTTGAGCTGGATAAACTCAAAGGTGGTGTCAGCGTAAGTGATTGCATGGCTGTTTCGCGCAACATCGAACACAACCTTGATCGCGAGCAAACAGATTTCGAATTGCATGTGTCATCTGCTGGTCTTGATCAACCAATCCGCCACATCAATCAGTTTGCAAAAAATGTGGGTCGCAGTTTCAAAGTTCAACCTCTAGAAGGTGAAAAATTTGAAGCTGAATTGGTTAAAATGGCCGATGATACACTCGTTTTCAAACAACGCATTCAAAGACGCGACGAAGAAAAAAAGAAAAAAGTATGGGTAGAAGAATTTATTGAGCTACCCTACAACCAAATAAAAGAAGCAAAAATTGTAATATCCTTTAAATAAGCACCATGAACAGTTTGGAACTTGTTGACTCATTTTCGGAGTTTAAAGAACTTAAAAACATTGACAAACAAACGATGCAGCACGTATTGGAAGACGTCTTCCGTGCGATGCTCAAAAAGAAGTTTAATACAGATGAGCACATCGATATCGTTGTTAACATTGATAAAGGTGATGTTCAGATCTTTTTGAACAAAGAAATCGTTGGTGACGGCGAAGTAGAAGATCCGAATACCGAGATCGCCTACTCAGATGCCATTAAAATTGAGCCTGACTTCGAAATCGGTGAAGAAGTTACCGAAGAATTCAAGTTTGCTGATTTTGGTCGTCGCAATGTTTTGGCTTTGCGTCAAAACCTGATTTCTCGCATCATGGAACTCGAGAAGGACCAACTTTACAACAAATACAAAGAGCGCATCGGTGAAATCGTTACCGGAGAAGTTTATCAGGTTTGGAAGAAAGAAATCCTGATCATGGACGACGACAACAACGAACTTATCTTGCCGAAATCAGAACAAATTCCTTCAGATTTCTTCAAAAAAGGAGAGTCAGTTCGTGCAGTTGTTGCCAAAGTGGACATGCGTAACAGTACGCCAGTGATCATTTTGTCTCGTACTGCTCCTGAATTCCTTGAGCGTTTATTCGAACTTGAAGTTCCTGAAGTATTTGATGGTCTTATCACTATCAAGAAAATTGTTCGCGAACCAGGAGAGCGTGCTAAAGTTGCTGTTGAATCTTATGACGACCGCATTGACCCAGTTGGGGCTTGTGTCGGTATGAAAGGTTCAAGAATTCACGGAATTGTTCGTGAATTACGCAATGAAAACATCGATGTAATTAATTATACAAGCAACCAACAGTTGCTCATTCAACGTGCGTTGTCACCGGCTAAAATTACCTCTATGGAGATTTTAGAAGACGACAAACGCGTCAAAGTTTACCTCAAACCAGATCAAGTGTCGTTGGCAATTGGTAAAGGTGGTAACAACATCAAACTTGCCGGAAAGCTCTGTGGTTTTGAAATTGATGTTTACCGCGATGGTGAAGTTGATATCGAAGACGTTGACCTCGAAGAATTTGCAGATGAAATTGACAGCTGGATCATCGATGAATTGAAAGCGATTGGTTGTGATACCGCGAAGTCAGTTCTCGAAATCAGCAAAGATGACCTTGTATCGCGTACAGACCTCGAAAAAGAAACAATCGAGGAAGTATTCCGCATTTTACAAGCAGAATTTGAATAACTTTAATACCAATTAGGAGCGCAATAATAGAATATGGCGGGAAAACCGATACGTTTAGGAAAAGCAGCAGGAGAATTGAATGTAGGAATTCCGACAATTGTCGAGTTCTTAGGTTCAAAAGGAATTGTCATTGATTCAAGCCCGACAGCACGTCTAGAGCAAGAGCATTTTGACATTCTTTGCCAAGAATTTGCTGCGGACCAAAACATGAAAGAGCAGTCCAAGGCTGCCTTGCGTCGCGAAAAGCGCGAGTCTTTATCAATCAAAGACAAGCCACAAGAAGAAACAGTTGCTCAACCAGTACAAGAGGACGAAGATGAAGAGGACATCAACCTTGAAGAAATCAAGCGTCAAGTACTCAGTGATACACCTGCTGCACCAGCACCAGTTGTAGCAGCTCCGGTTGAACCTGTAGCAGCAGAGCCAGAGGTGGCTTCTGAGAACAAAGTAAATGTTATCGGTAAGATTGACCTCGATGCGATCAATCAGCGCACGCGTCCTGATAAAAAGAAAGATACTGCTGCTCCAAAAGAAGTCAGCAAAGAAGAAAAGGCTGCACCGGCACCAGTTGCTGATACCGCACCAAGTACACCAACTGAAGCACCTGCTCCAGAGTCAAAACCTGAGCCACAAGCTCCGGCTGCTCCGGCAGAAATTGAAACCATTCGTGTAGCGCGTCAGACACTTTCTGGCCCAACCGTTCTTGGTAAAATTGAGCTTCCTGTTGAGCGTCCACGCACTCCAGTTGCTTCGTCTTCAGACGACGCTAACTCGAAGCGCAAACGCAAACGCATCAAAAAAGAAGTGCCATCTACCGGCAACAACGCTGGCGGCAACAATCAAGCCAGACCTAAGACCGAAAAGGCCGAGATTTCTGAGCAAGATATCCAAAAAGAAATCAAAGAAACCCTTGCACGCCTCTCCAATCAAGGAGGGAAGTCTAAGGCTTCTAAAAATCGCCGTCAAAAACGCGACAACTTTGCACAGCGCCGCCAAGAAGAAATGGCGATGGCTGAGCTTGAAGAAAAAACACTTAAGCTCACTGAGTTCGTTACTGTATCTGAGTTGGCTTCCATGATGAATGTCCAACCGACACAAGTCATCTCAGTTTGTATGTCTTTAGGCATTTTTGCTTCAATTAACCAAAGACTTGATGCCGAAACCATTCAAATTGTAGCCGACGAATTTGGCTATGAAACTGAATTCATTAGCGCTGAACTTCAAGATGCTATTACAGTTGTTGAAGATCAGCCTGAAGACCTCATCGCACGCCCTCCAATTATTACTGTAATGGGTCACGTTGACCACGGTAAGACTTCCTTACTTGACCGCATTCGTAATGCAAACGTTACGGAAGGTGAAGCCGGAGGGATCACGCAGCACATTGGTGCGTACTCTGTTACGCTCAAAGATGGTCGCAAAATGACTTTCCTCGATACACCGGGTCACGAAGCCTTTACAGCGATGCGTGCTCGTGGTGCGCAAGTCACTGACGTTGCTATTATCATTGTAGCAGCAGACGACGACGTCATGCCACAAACCAAAGAAGCAATTTCTCACGCACAAGCAGCAAATGTGCCGATGATTTTTGCCATCAACAAAATTGATAAGCCTGGTGCTAATCCGGATCGCATCCGTGAGCAACTTTCAGCCATGAATATTTTGGTGGAAGATTGGGGAGGTAAATACCAAGTACAAGAAATTTCAGCAAAGCAAAACTTAAATATCGATGCTTTGCTTGACAAAGTATTGTTAGAGGCAGAACTCCTTGACCTCAAAGCCAATCCAGCCAAAAACGCTGTTGGTACAGTCATCGAGTCTTCCCTCGACAAAGGAAAAGGTTACGTAACCAATATGCTTGTTGAGGCCGGAACTATGCGCGTTGGTGATGTTGTGCTTGTTGGCCGCTATTATGGTCGTGTTCGTGCGATGCACGATGAGCACGGTGTTGCTTTGAAAGAGGCGGGCCCAGCTCAACCAGTTTCAGTTCTCGGAATTGGTGGTGCGCCAAGTGCAGGTGACAAATTCAATATCCTCGACGACGAAAAAGAAGCGAAGTCAATTGCTCAGAAACGCGAGCAACTCTTCCGCGAGCAAGGCTTGCGCACAACTAAACACATTACGCTTGATGAAATCGGTCGTCGTTTGGCTATCGGAGACTTCAAAGAGCTCAATATTATTGTTAAAGGTGACGTTGACGGTTCTATCGAGGCCCTCTCTGACTCTTTATTGAATCTTTCTACGGAAGAAATCCAAGTGAACATCGTTCACAAAGGAGTAGGTGCTATCACCGAGGCCGATGTCAACCTTGCTTCAGCTTCAGATGCTATTATTGTCGGCTTCCAAGTAAGACCAACTTTACCAGCACGTAAATTGGCTGAAACAGAACAGATTGATATCCGCATGTACTCGGTCATCTACAAAGCGATTGAGGAGATTAAAGCGGCAATGGAAGGCATGTTGTCACCAGATATCGAAGAGAAAGTATTGGGTTCTGCCGAAGTACGCGAGACCTTCGAAATCACGAAAGTGGGAACTATTGCCGGATGTTACGTCCTAGACGGAACGATCAAACGCAGTTCGAAAATCCGACTTATCCGCGATGGCATTGTGGTACACTCTGGCTCTCTTGGTTCATTGAAGCGCTTCAAAGACGACGTCAAAGAAGTGAAAAACAACTACGAGTGCGGTTTGAACATTGATAAATTCAACGATATCCAAATCGGTGACATCATCGAAGCATACGAAGAAGTTGAAGTAGCAAGAAAATTATAAACTCCAAGTTCAAAGCTATTTTTAGTTAGTTTTGTAGGACAATAAATAAAGAAATTATGGGCAAATTCGGACCAACTGAAATCCTTCTCGTACTTGCAATTGTTGTGCTATTCTTTGGCGGCAAAAAAATCCCTGAACTCATGAAAGGTCTCGGAAAAGGCGTTAAAGAATTTAAAGACGCTTCAAAGGGCGAAAACAACACTACAGAATCTTCAACAGAAATTTCTAAAGAAGAAAAGTAAACGCATGTACCGATCTATCGCAGAGATTCAGAGTGCCTTGCATTCTGGTAAGACGGCATTGGACCTCGTTAATGAGCACCTGTCGCGCATCGAAGCACATCAACACCTCAATGCTTTTCTCGAAGTATTTGAAACATCTGCACGTGAGCAAGCAATTGCCATTGATGCCAAAATAAAGGCCGGAACAGCAGGTAAGCTAGCAGGAGTAATAGTCGGGATCAAAGACAACATTTGCTATAAAAACCACCGCGTTTCCGCGTCATCTAAAATTTTAGAGGGTTTTACTTCAATCTATACCTCAACCGTTCTTCAACGCTTGCTCGATCAAGATGCCATTGTCATTGGTCGCTTGAACTGTGACGAGTTTGCAATGGGGAGCTCCAATGAGAACTCTGCATTTGGTCCAGTTCAAAATAATTGGAAGGCCAATTATGTTCCCGGAGGTTCTTCGGGGGGTAGTGCGGTTGCTGTTGCGGCAAATCTGTGTACGGTTTCATTGGGTTCTGACACCGGTGGCTCGATTCGTCAGCCAGCGTCTTGGACAGGAACCTATGGCATTAAGCCTACCTACGGGCGCCTGAGTCGTTATGGCCTCATTGCTTATGCGTCTTCTTTTGATCAAATCGGTTTTTTCACCAATGAGCTCTCTGATACCAAATTATTAATTGAATTGACTGCAGGTCAAGACGAATTTGATGCTACAAGCTCCAGTAAGCCTTACACTACGCGTCAAGACTTACCAGCCAAACTTAAAATTGGCATCATTAAAGAATGCTTTTCACATCCTGGCCTTGACCCAGAAGTCAAAGCTAAACTCGACCAATGTGTAGCTGATTTAAAAGCTGCCGGACACGAACTCACAGAGGTAAGTTTCCCGTTTCTTGACTACATGGTCCCGACCTACTACGTACTCACTACTGCTGAAGCTTCTTCAAACTTAGCGCGTTTTGACGGTGTACATTATGGCTACAGAAGCCCAGATGCACAAGGTGTTGAAGCTACCTACGTAAAGTCTAGAACTGAAGGCTTTGGCCCTGAAGTGAAGCGCCGCATCATGACCGGCACCTTTGTGTTGTCACATGGCTACTACGATGCTTATTACACCAAAGGTCAACAGGTGCGTAGAATTTTAAAGAACCGCACCAATGAATTGTTACAAAATTGTGACGTTTTGTTGTCGCCAACCACCCCAGCAACTGCTTTTGAAATGAATGCGGTCAAGGACCCTATTCAAATGTATTTGCAGGATATCTTTACGGTGCACGCTAACCTGACTGGTAACCCTGCGCTAAGCATGCCTTTTGGCTGGCATTCAAACGGTTTACCTTTTGGACTACAAATTATGGCCAAAGATTTTGAGGAAGATTACCTTTATCATGCGGCGTCTTTAATTCAAGAAGTACTATGATGAAGTGGGTGCAACTTTCCCTTCTTCTCCTTTTAACGGCGTTTGCATTTGCGCAAAAGCCAGCACACCTCGTGCGTCCTTCAGATACACTTGATCCAGATCCTTTTGTCAATACGGTTCAACAAAGTCTCAATTTATTTTATTCTGAGTACGCCAATTCTAATAATTACGAAGCGATCATAGCAGACCTCAATTACGCTCCTGGTCAAATCCCTACTTTTTCAGATTCTGTGATTTGTGAACGTTTATCCAAAATGAACGAACTCACACCTTTTCACTTAGACTGCAATGCGGCAACACTTTCTACCATAAAGTTTTTTGCAGCACAACGCCGCGGATTCATCCGAGTTGCACTAGGGCGTTCAGCACTCTATTTCGATTTATTCGAAGAAAAATTGACTGAATATGGTTTGCCACTTGAGTTGCGATATTTATCTGTGATTGAAAGTGGTTTGCGCCCGCAAGTAAAATCAAGAGCAGGGGCACTTGGTTTATGGCAATTCATGTACAAAACAGGGCTTTATTTTGGCCTTGACGAAAACTCGTACATAGATGAGCGCATGGATCCTGAAAAGGCCACAGATGCAGCGTGTCGTTACCTTAAGCAACTTTATGGCATTTATGGCGACTGGAATTTAGCCTTGGCCGCTTATAATGCTGGTCCAGGGAATGTGAATACAGCCATCCGAAGATCAGGCGGAAAAACAACCTATTGGGAGGTGCGTCCTTTCTTGCCGAAAGAGACACAAGGATACGTTCCAAACTTTATTGCTGCCGCTTACATGATGACTTACCATGCTGAATACAACATTATTCCGATGGAGGCAAAAATTCACAATGCGCAACTAGACACCATGTGTTTAAAGGGCGGGGTTCATATGCAAACCATTGCCAAACTCACTGATTGGGAACTCACTGAAATTCAAAGCCTGAACCCAGTTTATAAAACTACTTATATCCCGAAAATGACGCCTGCTCGTTGCGTTACCGGACCTCTCGACAAAATCGGGCTCTTAGTCAGTTTTGAAGATTCGCTGTATCTTCTAGAAGAAGCGATCTATCATCCAAAACCTGTGGTCGTTCCCCCACCCACCACCCCCCAAGACTCCACCCTCCGCGACACCACCACCCGCGATTCCACCATTATCATTACCAGCACCACAGATACTTTAAGTACCCGAACTCCTGGCACGAACAATTTGCTTTATCACAAAGTCAAAACTGGTGAAAACTTGCGCCAGATTGCCTTAAGATACAATGTTTCTATTGAGCAATTAATGGAGTGGAACGGCTTGCGCACCACCAACATTTACGTAGGTCAAAAACTCAGCGTTTACTCGAGCCAGACAGTTGCTCCGGTTACACCGGCGCCCACAACTCCGCCACCGCCAGCCAAAAAGTACTACACAGTTCGCTCGGGCGATACCTTCGGAAAAATTGCACAGCGCAATAACCTCACCCAGGCCCAATTACAACGCCTCAACCCTGGTGTCAGAGTCAATAGCATTTCAGTGGGTCAAAGAATCCGGATTAAATAGTTTCCTATGAAACTATCAGGCGTCATTATCACTTACAACGAAGCCCGAAACATCAGGCGTTGCTTGCTTTCTTTGCAAGAAGTTTGCGATGAGATCCTCGTACTCGATTCCTTTTCAACCGATGAAACCCAAGCCATTTGCCAAGAATTTGGGGTGCGTTTTGAACAAAATCCGTTTGAAGGCCACATTCAGCAAAAAAATGAGGCGCTCAAACGCGCTACTCACGATTGGGTGCTCTCTCTAGATGCCGATGAAGCGCTTACCGATGAACTCAAAAAAAGCATACAAACACTTAAAGCGCAAAACCCTAAGCCTGGCATTTATGCCATGAATCGGCTCACAAACTATTGCGGTCAATGGATCCGTCACAGCGGTTGGTACCCCGACACAAAAGTGCGGTTGGTTTTTAAAGAACTGGCCAAGTGGGGAGGGCTCAACCCTCACGATCAACTATTACCACTTCAAGACCTCAAAGTGCAAAAGCTCACCGGAGATTTGCTGCATTATTCATACTACACCAAAGAAGATCATTTCAAGCAGATTGCTTACTTTTCAAAAATTGCTGCACAAGAGTTGTTTGTTCAGAAAAAGCATTGTAGCCTCTTGAAATTAGGTATTAAAGTAGCTGCTCAATTTGTTAAAAGTTACTTGATTAAACTTGGGTTTTTAGATGGTTTGGCAGGTTGGCATATCGCGACACGCAGTGCGTATGCTACGCATCAAAAGTATACGTTACTCAGAAAAATGTGGAAAGATGCCGCGGCCTAGTCTACAAAAAATCCTGATCTCCAGAACAGATGCCATTGGCGATGTCTGCCTGACACTGCCTGTTTGTATGGCGCTCAAAAAGCAATTCCCAGCAGCGCAACTTGTTTATTTGTGCCGAAAATACACAGCGCCCGTTGTAGCTTGTTTTGATCCCATCGATGACCTATTACTTTTTGAAGACCTAGAGGCCTTATCCAAAGAGGAGCGTCAAGCACAGCTCAAAGGCTTCTCGGCTGTCTTGCATTTATTCCCTAATAAAATTGTTGGGCAATGGTGTAAAGAAGCTCGTATTCCGTTAAGAGTCGGCACTGCACATCGCTTGCACCACTGGATGACTTGCAATTTGTTGCCCTGGTTTTCTAGAAAGCGCTCTGATTTGCATGAGGCTCAGCTCAATTTTTATTTGGCAAAAGCGATAGGCGTCAAGCAAATTCCAAGTTGGGAAGAAATACAGCCGGGTACTGCTTTTAGCGTGGAGCTCGATGCATTTCCATTAGATCTAAACGCAAATGCGCAGCAAAATAGCATTCTCATTCATCCGAAATCGAATGGGAGTGGGGTAGAATATCCCATGGAAAAATATGCAGCGCTCGCACTTATGCTAGCTGAAAAAGGTTATCAGATTTATTTTACAGGCACTCGTCAAGAAGGCGAGCTATCTGCAGCTCAAATGCCAAAGCATCCTTCCATTCATAATGCCACAGGTTTATGGACGCTGCAAGAATTTATTGCGGTTATTGCGCAATCAAAAGCGCTCATTGCTTGTTCTACTGGGCCGTATCATTTAGCGGGTTTGTGTCAAATTCAGGCCATTGGTTTATTTACAGAGCGCCGCCCCATTCATCCAGGACGTTGGAAAGCCCTAGGGCCAAAATCCAAGGCACTCACAGAAATATTGGAATTAACTCCTCAACAAATTTGCGATGCCATTGAATAAAATCTTGTGGCGCAATATTTTACTTGGCTTGTTTGTCAGCATATTTAGTTTGGGCTTACTTGCACCTCAAGCCGCATTTGATTGGCCCACGCAAGAATGGCAACATGCATTGGCCCATGGTTTATTAATTGGTCAGTTTTACTATTGGCTACACGAGCGCCCCAAACCATCTTTACAATTACTCCTTTTAACCCTGAGCGGGCTCTATTATTTGTATTTGTACCAAGGGCTTTGGAATTATTTGTTTTTCTGGCTCATTTTATTGCTCCTGTTTTTTCTTGCCCTGACTTATGATCAATATTTAAAATGGCGAAGAATACCGTATCTCAAGTCTTTACTGATACCAGTCTTGTGGTTCGCATTTTTAAACCTGATTCCAAGTATGGCTGAAAATAACGGCCGTTTGAACCCGGTTTTTTTACTGTTTTATTTTGCATTAAGCCTACAGGCTGACCGAGAAGATTTACGGCAAGACCAAGGAAATTTTAAAACACTCGCAGCCCTAATTGGGCCTAAGAATACGGGGTATGTGGTCTTGTTCTTGCTTGCCTTGTGCGCGTACTTATTCTTTTTGCCTTTCGCTTTGATCATGATTCCGCTGGTGGTCATGAACCGAGAGCAATTCTTTCCAAAACGCAGCTTTGATAGTTTGCTTTTGTTGCTTGGGCTTTACTTTTTATTCCGTTAAGCGCAAGCTTTGTATCTTTGTGCTCTCTACAAGAAAGCATGGACTACCAATTTAACCACATTGAAGCCAAATGGCGCCAAATTTGGCAAGAGCGCCAAACTTATAAAATCACCGAAGACGGCAGCAAGCCAAAGTACTATGTACTTGACATGTTTCCGTATCCTTCTGGGGCAGGCTTGCATGTGGGGCATCCACTGGGTTATATTGCTTCCGATATTTATGCGCGCTATAAACGCTTGCAAGGCTTCAACGTGTTGCACCCAATGGGTTATGACTCTTTTGGTTTGCCTGCAGAACAATATGCTATTCAGACAGGGCAGCACCCTGCAATCACCACCAAAGAAAATATTGCGCGCTATCGCCAACAGCTAGACCTCATGGGGTTCAGTTATGATTGGTCAAGAGAAGTTCGTACTTCAGAGCCCAATTATTACAAATGGACACAATGGATTTTCAAACAACTGTTCGATGCTTACTATGATCTCAAAAGCAACAAAGCCGAGCGCATTTCTCAGTTAATTGCTGCATTTGAACAAGCCGGGAATCAACATATTAAAGCGGTAACAGATTGTACAGAACAATTTGATGCCGCTACTTGGAATGCCAAAGACGCCCAAGCAAAAGAAGAAATCTTACAACAATACCGTTTGGCTTACTTAGCCGAAAGTTGGGTCAATTGGTGCCCGGCTTTGGGTACGGTTTTGGCCAACGATGAAATTGTCAACGGCGTTTCAGAGCGTGGCGGACATCCTGTAGAACAAAAACGCATGATGCAGTGGTCTATGCGCATTAAAGCATATGCTGATCGCCTTTTAGAAGGCTTAGACCGCATTGATTGGACCGACGCGCTTAAAGAACAACAGCGCAACTGGATCGGGAAGTCAAAGGGTGCGAGCGTGCGTTTTCAAGTAAAAGATCACGATGCTGAAATAGAAGTCTTTACCACGCGCCCTGACACGATCTTTGGTGTGAGTTTCATGGTATTGGCACCTGAGCATCCGTTAGTGCCGCAAATCACAGCGGAGGGCCACGCTGAGGCCGTTAAACAGTATCAGCAAGAAGCAGCTCTTAAAACTGAGCGCGATCGCCAGGCCGATGTCAAAAACATCAGTGGCCAGTTTACGGGCGCCTTTGCCGTGCATCCGTTTACAGGTGCAGCTATTCCAATCTGGATCGGTGACTACGTTTTGGCTTCTTACGGAACAGGCGCCGTTATGGCAGTGCCATGTGGTGACCAACGCGACTACGACTTCGCTAAGCACTTTGACTTAGCCATTCCAAATATTTTTAAAGATCAAGATATCAGTGAAGCCGCCTATGCTGAAAAAGATGCCTTGATTGCCAATTCTGATTTTCTCGATGGCCTGCCCGCTAAAAAAGCCATGGAAACAGCTATTGCTGAAATAGAAAAAAGAGGCCTTGGCTTCGGTAAAACAAACTTCCGCCTGCGCGATGCAGTCTTTTCAAGACAGCGTTATTGGGGTGAACCTTTCCCGGTTTATTACCAAGATGGTCTGCCTCATTTGGTTCCGGACGAGCAATTGCCCGTAACGCTCCCTGAAGTAGATAAATATTTACCCACTGAAGATGGCGAACCGCCACTGGCGCGTGCAACAAAAGATGCGTGGTCATGTCAATTAGGCGAGCGCATGGAATTCAACACCATGCCAGGTTGGGCCGGAAGCAGCTGGTATTTCTTGCGCTACATGGACCCTCAAAACGACGACTTTTTTGTGAGTCCGGAAAAAGTAGCTTATTGGCAAAATGTCGATTTATACATCGGTGGTTCAGAGCATGCTACTGGGCACTTGCTTTATTCCCGCTTCTGGACGAAGTTCTTGCATGATCTCGGTTATTTGCCTTTTGACGAACCTTTCGCCAAACTCATAAACCAAGGCATGATCTTGGGTAAAAGTGCCATTGCCTACATCGGCCCTGATCAAAAAATGTATTCTTATGATTGTTTGCCACAAGACCAAAATGGCTTCCGCGAAGTCAGGATCCTCATCGACCTGATCAATGACGACGAAAGCATCCAATTGGAGGCTTTACAGCAATGGCAACCACAATATGAAAATCTAGAATTCGTCAAAAATGATGCTGGTAAAGTCATCGTTAAACGCGAAGTAGATAAAATGTCGAAGCGTTGGTACAACGTCGTTACGCCAGATGACCTCTGCGAGCGTTATGGTGCCGATACCCTGCGCATGTATGAAATGTTCTTGGGCCCACTCGAACAGAGCAAACCATGGGATACCAAAGGCATTACAGGCGTACACGGTTTCTTGAAAAAATACTGGCGTTTATTCCACCAGAATGGCACTTTTGAAGTAAACGAAGGCGAAGCGAGCCCTGCGGCACTCAAAACCTTACACAAAACCATCAAGAAGCTCCGCGATGACCTCGAGCGCTTTTCGTTCAATACGGGTGTTTCAAGTTTCATGATTTGTGTCAACGAACTCACCGATCAGAAATGCAATAACCGCCATATCTTGGAGCAGCTCACAATACTAATGGCTCCTTATGCACCACATATTTGCGAAGAAATTTGGTCTCAATTGCAGCCGCAAAGCCCAACTATCTTCAATGAAAGCTACCCAGAACTCAACGAAGCTTACTTGACAGAATCAAGTTTCTCGTATCCGGTTTCTTTCAATGGCAAGATGCGCATGAAGGTAGAATTACCTTTGAACTTGAGCCCTGCTGAAATTGAAGCGGCTGTGATGGCCTTACCTGATGCACAAAAATGGCTCGAAGGCAAAACGCCTAAGAAGGTAATCATCGTTCCTGGAAAGATTGTGAATATTGTTCTTTAGGGTCAGACCTTACTTGAACAAAGAAAGCAAACTTGCTGCGTTTTTGACTTCAGTAATGAGTCCTTTGAGCGCTTCAGCATGCACATGAATTTGCGCACCACCCGCCATAAATTCAACACCAGGTGCATCGGCTTGCAGTTGCTTAAAGTAATTTGTAATAAAGCTTTGATCTACGGCAGTTAGCCAACTACTGAGCACAACGGTTGGTTTGAGTCTTTGAATGCAGTCCACCAAAGAATCGTAAGGTAAACTTTGCCCTAGGTAGTAAGTATAATAACCCTTGCTTCTCAATAAATATTGGTAGAACAGCAGCCCAATTTCATGCCAGTCATGTTCTGGCAAAAAGAGCAATGCCGACTGCGCGCCTTTATCCGGGATTCCTAACTTATCAATTTCAGTAATGACTTTCTGACGGATGAGGTTTGAAATAAAATGTTCCTGAGCCGCTGAAATGCTATTTACCAACCACATCACGCCAATTCTGTCAAGGAATGGAATCAGGTGTTCTGAAAAAGTGTTTTCGAGGCCTTTTTGATGGATGAGGTCGTTGAGTGTATTTCTAAAAAGTTGTTCGTCGAGTTCGAGTAAAGCTAAAATCAGCTTTTCTTCTGCGTTGTCGATGGCAGGGCTCAGACGGATATCTGTGACCAATGCGTGGATGGCACTGGTTTCCATGGTGGCTATTTTTGATATTTTAACCCCATTTTTATTTAATAAACTAACATTTAAAAGAAAAGATAAATCGGCATCAGAATAGGTTCTGATTTGCGTGTCGGTTCTTTCCGGAATGAGCATGCCATAGCGCTTTTCCCAGATGCGAATCGTGTGGGCTTTGATGCCCGTAAGTATTTCTATATCTTTTATTTTATATTCTGCCATTGCGATGAGAGTTACTGCAAAACAACAGAGATTAAAGTTTGTTCAAAATGGGCAAAAATAAAAGTTTCAAATAACTTTGCAATATGCAAATCAAAACCGCAGAGTTCAGCATCTCTAATACCGAAGTTTCTAAATGCCCCACAGATGGCAAACCCGAATTTGCCTTTATCGGCCGCTCAAACGTCGGGAAGTCTTCACTCATTAATATGCTGACTTCTAAAAAAGGCCTCGCCAAAACATCCGGCACACCCGGAAAAACACAGCTCATCAATCATTTTCTGATCAATGAACAATGGTATATTGTCGATTTGCCGGGCTATGGCTATGCCAAAGTAAGCCGTTCACAACGCAGTTCTTTTGAACGTTTCATCTCTGATTATCTCACTAAAAGAGAAACGCTCATGAATATTTTTGTGCTTTTAGATGCACGTCTAGAGCCTCAAAAAATTGACCTCGAATTCATGAATTGGTGCGGAGAAAAAGGGCTGCCATTTTCCATGGTTTTCACCAAGATTGATAAGCTCTCAAGCACAGCTTTGCAAAAGAACTTGGCCAAGTACAAAAAAGAAATGCTCAAATATTGGGAAGAACTCCCTCCTGTATTTACCAGTTCGAGTGATTCAGGCTTCGGAAAAGAGCCGCTTTTGAACTACATCGAGCAAATTTTAGCCTGAGCCAATTCCTTTTGAATTTTCCTTCTGAATTCCTTATTTTTGCCACAAAAAGATAACAAAAATGGGAAGAGCGTTTGAATACCGTAGAGCAGCAAAAGAAAAGCGTTGGGACAAAATGTCCAAAATGTTTCCAAAATTAGGTAAAGCCATCACTATGGCTGCCAAAGAAGGCGGCATGGACCCAGCAACTAATGCCAAGCTCAGAACTGCTATTCAAAACGCGAAGTCTGAAAACATGCCCAAGGACAACATTGAGTCCGCAATCAAAAGGGCGGCCCAAAAAGATATCGCCTCTTTCACCGAAGTAAATTACGAAGGAAAAGGGCCGCATGGTGTTTTGGTTTATGTCGAATGTGCCACAGACAACCCAACGCGTACTGTTGCCAACGTTAAATCATACTTTAACAAAGCTGGTGGGGCAGTAGTGCCAAATGGTTCTATGGAATTCATGTTTGCCAGAAAGAGTGTTTTTGAAATCGCCAAAACACCAGAAATGGATCCCGAAATGCTCGAATTAGAACTCATCGATGCCGGTTGTGAAGAAATCGAAGTAGAGGAGGAGCAAATTGTTGTTTACGGCGACTACACAGCCTTTGGAACCATTGCGAAAGCGTTAGAAGACATGCAAATTGAAGTTCAGAAATCGAGCCTGAAGCGCATCCCAACGAGCCCGGTAGAATTCTCTGAAGAACAACTCGTAGACATCGAGAAAATGCTCGACAAAATTGAAGACGACGACGACATTCAGCAAGTCTTTACCAATATTGCCTAATTTGCACACTAAAAACGCAGTTTTTGCGTTATAACCCTCTTTTTGCATTCATGCGTACAAGCCTAAATATTTTCCTGACCTCAATGCTGCTTTTGCTGTCATGGGCTTGTTCTACAGAAAACAATACGCCGCTCAATCGTTTTTATCACCAAACGACAGCCAAATACAATGGCCATTTCAATGCCAAAGAATTGATGCGCATTTCGCTCAAGACCTATCACGATAGTCGCAAAGAGGATTTTTACACCATACTTCCCATCTTTCCTGTTCCTGCAGAAAAAGATGTCAAAGGCATGTTGCCTGCAATAGACACTGCTGTCATGAAGTGCTCTAAAGTGATCCTCAATCACAGCATGCCTACAGCTGAAAACATGTTTTATAAGTCTGTTGAGTACAACAAATGGATAGACGAAAACTGGTTAACTGTCGGAGAAGCCTTTTTTTATCGCCGTGACTACCAAAAAGCACTAGACAATTTTGAGTTTGTCAAGCGCTTTTTTGAAAAGGACCCCAGCACTTATGTCGCAAGCTTATGGATTGCGCGTATTTACATTGAACAGCGTAAGTATGCCGACGCCAAACTCATTCTTGATGCACTCAATGAGCGCGCAGAATTGCAAAAAGACAAGAAAATCAAAGACTACATCCCATTTATCAAGGAAAAAAATCCTGAAGCGGGCCCCCAGATGTCTCGGAAATTGCAATACGAAATACACCGCACTTTTGCAGATTTAGCTTTGCGCCGCCGTGAATACGACCTCGCCATAGAAGGTCTCAAATTGGCAATAGACAAATGCCCAAATGCCAAAGAAAAAGCCAGGCTCAATTATATTTTGGCTCAAATTTACCAGCAACAAAACCTCATGCCAGAAGCCACTCAGCGCTATGGCAAGGCTTACAAAGCAGCAGCCTCTCCAGATATTGCTTTCAATGCGCGTCTGAATAGGGCTATTTCTAGCGGAGACCAACGTCTCATGTCTGATCTTCAAAAAATGCTCAGAGATGCCAAAAACGCTACTTTCAAAGACCAGATTTACTACGCAATGGCCCTCATGGAACTCAATAAGGGCAACAAAGAACTAGCCAAATCACACCTGACTTCATCGGCATTTTATTCCAACAACAACAAGCGTCAGCGTGCACAATCCTATGAAAAATTAGGCGATATTTCTTTTGCTGACAAAAACTATGTCTACGCTCAAAAATACTATGACTCTAGTTCAAGGTTCATCACCGACGATTACCCGAATGGTGAACAAATCAAAAGCAAAGCGAGCAAATTAGCAGACCTCGTTAAAGCCATAGAAACAGCTCAGTTTGAAGATTCTGTGCAGCGTATTGCAGCGTTGTCTGAAAAAGACCGCGAAGATTTTCTGAAAGAAACTTTAAAGCAAATTAAAAGAGAAGAACAGCGTCGCAAAGAATTAGAAGCTGCTAAATTACTTGCACTGCAGCAAAGCCAAACGACCGCCACTACCGGTAACGCTAATAAGTTCATTTTCAATAACCCGAAATTGCGCGAAGATGGCTACAACGAGTTCCGCAAAAATTGGGGCGTCCGTGAAAACACCGATGACTGGCGCCGTAGTGAACGCATCATTTTAAATGCCAACATTGACCCACTTAGCCAAGACTCTACGCAACAAGCTGCAGGAGGCGCGCCAAAACAAGATACGCTTAGTATCGAAACACTTTTGGCAAATATTCCGCTCACACCTGAAGCACTCAAAAGTTCTCAAGAACGATTATTAGATGCACTTTATACCTCTGGCGTTCTCTACAAAGAGATCCTCAATGAAAGTGAATTAGCAGCTGCACAATTTTTAGCGATCCTAGAAATGAATCTCAATCACCCGACTGATTTATCTGCAGCCTTCCAACTGTACAAAATTTACGAAAACGGACCTGAAGCGGCCCAATATAAAGCCTACATCCTCAAAAAATATCCGAGTTCTGATGCCGCAAACTTTTTCCGCGATCCAGATTTCTACGTGAAGCAAAAACTAAGTGCCCAAAAAGATCAGGCAGCGTATCTCGCATTACTTGAAAAATATGAGCAGGCCTATTACACGCAAGTTTTGAGTGCCACACAACCAATTGTCGACAACGACCCATCTAATGCTTACCGTGCTGAATACCTCTTATTAAATGCATTGGCCTTTGGGCAGCTCAATGAAAATAAACAATTATTGGTACCAAAATTACAGCGCATCATCGACGAAAAACCTAAGTCAGACCAAGCTGTTCGCGCACAAGAAATGATTCAAACGATTCAAAAAGGGGTTTCGAAATTTGAAGTGGGCACCAAAAAAGAGTCTTCTATTTATTCAACAGATATCAGCGGCACTCAGTTTGTAATTGTCTTGCTCGATGAAGACGAAGAGGCAGATGATCTCAGAACCGCTGTTGCCAACTTCTCTACCAAGGCCTACAAAACAGGCAAAGTGAAAGTTTCGGTTAAAACCACGGTGGCTGAAAATAATTTTGTGCTTGTTGCAGACTTCCCGTCGGCCAAGATTGCCTGGGACTACCTGAACGCCTACAAGGCCGGTTTCGAGTATCTCGATGACTATCAAAACAATAAAATTTACATAATCAGTCAAGAAAATTTGAAAAAGTTGATAGAAAGCTCGAAATTTGATGATTATAAAGCATTTTTCATCGATAATTACTAAGCTCTTATGCTAAGAAAAGACATTTTCGGGGGTTCTAGCCAGGTTGATCACGCAGACCGTCTCAACAAAATTGTAGCCGGAACAGAAATCAACGGTGACCTCACCTCAGATTCAAATATTCATCTCGAAGGCGAAGTAAATGGCAACGTTTCTTGTGCTGGCCGTGTCGTGATTGGTAGTTCAGGTAAAATCAATGGTAACCTTGTTTGTGTGCATGCGGAAATCGAAGGCGCCATGGAAGGGCAACTAATGGTTGAAAATCTGCTTGTATTGCGTTCAACTGCCCGTATCAAAGGCGATATTCAAACCATGAAGTTGCACATCGAAGAAGGTGCATTCTTTGAAGGTGCTTGTGTCATGCGTGCAGGGGTAAGCGCTCCAAAGCTTGATTCCGAGCCTGCTTTCGACGAATAATCTTGGCTTCTTCCTCCAATCCTTATCTCCGATTAAGCGCAGCAGCAATTCAAATGGCCGCTGTCATCGGTGGTTTTTCGTGGTTGGGTTCTTTCCTTGATTCAAAATACCATACTGCTCATTCACTCTGGACGATCGTCCTTGGCTTACTCGGTGTAGGAATTGGTTTATATCTCGTGATAAAAGAAGTGCTTGCCATTTCAAAAGAAAAATAACTTGAAAAAGCGTATCACTTTGGTGTCTTATCTTTTGAGCATGCTCGCTATCCATGGCGCATTTGCTATTTTAGCTTTGCTCGAGATATTTAAAATCAGTTCAAACCATTTGTTGTTAGCCCAGCTCAGTTCGTTCTTCATCATTTTAGTTTCGGCGGCCATTCTTTTTTTGAAAAACACAGGCGACCAAAGCGCATTTACTTTTCGCTTGTTGATCCTCATGACCACCCAAATGTTGGGCTATTTATCGATTCTTTTGGCTTTTATTTATACCAATCAGGCCGCCCAATTTGTGTTTTACATGCTGGGTTTGGCACTGTCGGTGTTAATTATTCAAACGAGTTACTTAGTGCGTAGGCTCAAATGAGTTCAGAAACTTATAAAAGAGCGTCGCTAAATCTTCGAATTCGGCAAAACTAAGTGCCTCATATTTGTCATGGATATCATGATAATTTTTATTGGGACCCATGGTATACACAAAGAATGCCGGCACTCCTTTTTCCGTAAAGAAATAATGATCTGAATTGGCTGCTGGGCCTCTTGATTTAACTTGAGTTAAGTAGGATCCTTCTAGATTGAGTTCTTTCAAGCTGTCAAATTCAGGTTTAAATAGCGTGGCATTCACCACTGTTATCCCTTCTTCACCGCTTCCCATGATATCGGTATTGAGTAAAAATCGAATTTGCTTGAGCGGAAAAAGCGGATGCTCTACAAAATATTTGGAGCCAAGTAAGCCCGCTTCTTCACCACTGAAGGCAATAAATACATAATTGAAATTCGGGTTGCGTTCTTTGGCGAGTTGTTGCGCGAGGTAAAGTAGCATCCCAACTCCAGAAGCGTTGTCATTTGCCCCTGGAAAATAGGTGTTTTGCCCCATCATTCCCAAATGATCGTAGTGGGCAGTGAGCACAATGTAAGGTTTGTTCTTTGCTTTTTGAGCAGCGGGCAAATAGGCGAGTACATTGGAACTTTTATAAGCCGGATAAAAAACGCTTTCCAAGTGAATATTGGCCGAGCTAGGTTGTGAAACAAACTTATCTGCTATAGCAATAAATGCTGGGTAGGGCAGCACCGTCTGACTCACAGACCACGTGAGTTTATTTGTGGTGATTTCAAGGACAGCTGCAAATTGTTGTAATTCTTTAAGGCGTGCTTGCAGGACTTTATTGGTATCGCCACCAAAACCAGAAGTTTTAACCACCAACATGCGATCCTTAGGACAGGGCCTAAAGGCATTTACGTTGCGATACAGCGACTTAATATTACAATAGACTAAAGTATATTGCTGAGGCGCTTGAACGCCCGCAGAAGCAGGATCAACCAGGTAGTCAATGCCAGGCTGCAAAGTGTCATTCCCTACTATGAACTGACACGCCCCCGGAAAGGATTGAACAGGAAAACTAAAATTTTGAAAATAGTTGTTGCGCTTAAGCGCTTGCAAGCCAATTTTTTGAAACTCTTGGGCAATAAATACTGCTGCCTTTTCGCTGCCTTGATTGACATAGCCGCGCCCAGCATAGGTAGGCGAACAAAGTGTAGAAATGGCTTCCTGATAAGGATACGTTTGGGTAAACCCAAAACTAATGAAGCCACAAAAGAGAAGGCTAAGCGCCAGCCGCATGACGTCTGCAGATCTTGTAAAGGAAATCTTCAACGATCTCTGACTCGGTGTCCCAGTTAAAAGATTGAGACAATTCGGCAAGCATATTGCGTGCTGCATCCATGTTAGCCAATTGATCGAGTTGCTTCACAGAGCTAGAGAAATCATCAGAAGACCCATCGAAAAGCTCGTTGATGAATTGTAATTTTTCGTTGAGCGTAAAGGCACCAGCCAATGTTTCTAACGGGAAAATACTGCGGTTGTCTCTGATATTTGCCTCCATTTCAGCCATCCAAATAGGTTGATCAGCTGAAAATTGAGGTTCGTAGTTGGTTTGTGGAACTTCAATAGGTGTCTCTTCGATGAACGGTTCAGGGTTTACATTTTGTACTTCTTCGTCCTCTTCCTCCTCGAGAATATCTGAATTATTAAATTCAGTAGCTTCGACAAGTTCTTCGCTTAATGAAGACTCATCTTGGTCAAGGAAAGACCCTTCCTCTTCCTGCTCATCTTCCTCTTCAAGTTCATCAACTGAAGCGAAGCTATTTTCGATTACTTCTTCCTCCTCGGTTTCTTCTTCATCGTCTAATTCTAGCGGATAGCTTACTTTTTCTTCTTCAATGATTGGATCTTCATTGGCGAAAGTCACTTCAAACTCTGGTTCTGAGCCAAGATCAATTGCCCCGAATAAATCAATAGGAGTTTCGATTTCAGGCTGTCTGATACTTGCAGAAACAACGGGTGCAGAAACACCAAGTACGTTGGTTTCGTAAATTTTGTAGCGCATAATGACCATGCGCTCATAGAGTTCTTTGGCGTCTTCAACAAGCAATTCCATATCTTCCGGACTTAATTGACCAGATTCGAGTTTTTCAAGGCCAGATTCGAGGTGGCCAAGGATAGTTTTGATCATTAGAGAAGGACTTTTTTCAGACATTGCTTATAACTTATTAATTTCGTGCAATCGGGAACCCAATTGAACCTGAACCAAAATTAGAAAACATTTCATAATCTGATTCACTGACACTATGTTTTTAGAGCAATTTAGCAAAGATAAAGGGCAACTTGGTTCAATTGAAGTCATTTGTGGTTCAATGTTTTCAGGCAAGACCGAAGAACTTTTTCGAAGATTGCGTCGTGCACAATTTGCAAATCAGGCCATTTTATTAGTCAAGCCAAGTATCGATGAGCGCTATGCCAGTGAAGAAGTCGTGAGTCATGTGGGTCAAAGTTGGGCAGCCTTGCGTTGTCAGCAAGCACAAGAAATTTTGGATTTATGGAAGGGTGAACACATTGTTGCCATTGATGAAGCTCAGTTTTTCGATCAGCAAATTGTTGCGGTTTGCACTGAACTAGCCAATAAGGGTGCGCGTGTCATCATTGCTGGTCTCGACATGGACTACTTGGGGCAACCCTTCGGCCCAATCCCACAATTAATGGCAATTGCAGAATATGTCAGTAAAGTTCATGCGGTTTGCGTTGAGTGCGGTAATTTGGCACACTTCTCTTACCGAACGGTAGCTCAAACCGAACAAGTTTTGGTAGGTGCCGTAGAAAAGTACAAACCTTTGTGCCGTTCTTGTTACCAACAAAATAATTCATGAAACTAGCCCTCCCAAGTCTTGAATTCCAAAAAATAATAGAGGCCACTAGCGCTGTGGAGCAGGCTCAAGCGCTTGTTATTCATGAAGTAGTTTACGATACCCGAAAAATAACCAGAACAGCTGGCGTTGTATTCTTTGCTTTACAGGGCCCAAAACAAAATGGACATGCTTTTGTCCAACAAGCCTACGAACTTGGCATTAAACATTTTGTAGTCGAAGAGCTACCCGTAAAAATGCATGCCGATGCGAGCTATTTTATAGTTGCCGATGCTCTAGCAGCTTTACAAAAACTTGCTATTTACCAACGCAGCCAATTAAAGTATCCGGTAGTAGTCATTGCCGGATCCATCGGAAAAACAACAGTCAAAGAATGGATTCATCATTTGTTAGCGGGTCAGCTACATGTGGTTCGTAGCCCAAAAAGTTATAATTCTCAGTTAGGGGTTGCGCTTTCAATTTTAGAATTACCGCTCGAAGCTGATCTTGCGCTCATTGAAGCAGCAGCCACCAAACCTGGCGAAATGTTGAAGCTGCAAGCCATGATACAGCCAAACTTTGGTCTTGTTACGAATGATCACTTGCGCGGTAATGAATTTAAAGACCTCGACCAATATAAAGCTGAACTCCAAATTCTTTTGCAAACTTGCGAGTGGGTGCTAACAGACGAAGTTCTTCAGGGAACTCAAAACAAGGACTTCCTAGATTTAGCTCAATTCATTCCATTCAAAGATTCCGCAAGTGTTCAAAATGCACAATTAGCATTGGCATTTGCCCTCAAGTTTGCAGCTGTTACAGTCAAAAATATCACTTCACTTCCTCGCTTGGCCTTGCGTCTCGAAACATTTGAGGGTATTCAAAATGCAACGCTGATACAAGATGCTTACACCCTAGACCTATTGGCGTTCGAAGGTTCATTATCCTATTTGAAAACGTTGTCAGGGGGTAAAAAAACGTTAGTGTGTTGTTATCTCAAACCCGAGCAGCTTTCTCAAAAAACAGCTATTGAAGCTCTGATTCAAGCATACGACATCGATCGCTATTACATATGGGAAGAAATCCCTGAACAATTGCCTGATATCCAAAATCAGGTGGTATTGATCAAAGGGAACGACCTCAAAGCCAATCAAAGATTACTTGAACAATGGTGCTTGAAAAAGCACAGCACTAGTGTTACCTATGATTTGGCAGCACTCAAACACAACCTGAATCAATACCGTCAAATGCTAAAACCCCAGACCAAGCTGCTTGTTATGGTCAAGGCCCAGGCCTACGGGGCGGGTCATGGTCAGTGGGTTTCAGAATTACTCAGGAGCGGTGCTAATTACCTTGGAGTGGCCTACGCAGACGAAGGTCAAGAACTCCGGGCACAAGGCATCCAAGCACCTATCCTCGTGATGAATGCTGAGCCAGAGGCTTTTGCTACGTGCATTAACGCCCAATTGGAGCCGGCAATTTACAGCCTCGAGCAATTGGATATTTTTATTCGCCAATTGATTTCGCGTGGCGTAGAAAACTATCCAATTCATATAAAACTCGATACAGGTATGCACAGGCTTGGTTTTCAAGAGCAAGATGTATCGGTTTTAATTGAAACATTACTAGCACAGCCTGAAGTGCAAGTCAAGAGCATATATAGCCATATGGCTTGCGCAGATGAACCCAAGCATCCAATCAATCAGCAGCAAATTCAATTATTTGAGGCGCTTAGTCAGCAAATTATGGCTGCACTACCTTATACGGTTTTGCGCCATTTACTGAATTCCGAGGGGGCCGCTCATTTTCCGGAGGCACAATTCGATATGGTCCGACTCGGGATTGGTTTATTTGGCATCAATCACGACCCGCAGTTTGCACAGCAACTCAGACCCGTGTTATCTTGGCGCAGCAGTATTTCCCAAATAAAAACACTTGAAGCAGGCACTTGTGTCGGATATGGCTGCAGTGAATATGTTGAAGCAAAGCAAAATATTGCCATTATTCCGGTTGGTTATGCAGACGGCTTCAAGCGCAATCTAAGCGAAGGAAAAGGTGGCGTATTTATTAATGGAAAATTTTGCCCAACTATTGGCCGTGTTTGTATGGACATGATCATGGTTCGTGTCTCACTAGAGGTGACCTTGACAGACCAAGTAGAAATTATCGGCAGCCATCAATCGCTCCTTAGCTTCGCAGCTGCTGCAGATACAATTCCTTATGAAATACTTACAAGTATCTCACCTCGTGTTCAACGAATTTATACGAATGACTAATTTTACTTAAATTTAAAGTTAAAAGATGAAAATTATCCTCTCCCTTTTATTTGTGCTGTCGAGCTTCATGACTTTCGCTCAGCAACCCTCCAATGACCACGACACCACTAAATTTCTTATTGTTCGCAATAATGGTATTGAATACGTAGGTGAAATCCTTTCCGACGATGGGCGAGAAATCTTGTTAAAGACAAAACAATTAGGCAACATTTATATTCCAAAATCGGATGTCAAAAGCATCACTAAAGTAGACATGGAAAATGACTACAAAGCCGGAGAATTCTTAGGACAGGGTGTGTTTACCACTCGTTACCAGTTCACTACAAACGCTTTTCCAATTCAAAAAGGTGAGAATTACGCCATGGTTAACCTTTATGGCCCCGAGGTTCACCTATCTGTTGCTCAAAATTTTAGCGTTGGGGTGATGGCTACCTGGATTGCCAGCCCAATTGCCCTTGCTTTCAAATACACCATCCCAACACAAAACCCTAAATTAAATTTTGGCTTAGGCACCTTGCTTGGTTCATCGGGGTATTTCAACCAAGGAAAAGGTTACGGTGGCTTACACTGGGCCATGGCGACCTACGGCACCCGCAGAACCAATGCGACATTATCTTTGGGCTATGCGTATTTCAATTCAGGCTTTAATTTTATCAATGACTACACCTATTACACACCCGGAACCTATGCTGCGGTGCTCCAACAAGGTGTCTATACTTTTCCTACACCTGAAACCATCAATTACCAAAATGAAGTGGGCAATTTTAAATCACCAATAATTGGTATTTCTGGGATCACTGCTATTGGTAAAAAGGCCAGCTTTGTTTGGGATGCCATGATCATCACGGGTACCACCCGAAAAGTATTTGACTATCAGCAAATTGATTACTATTACGATCCAACTACGGGTCAGCCACTTTCTGTTGTTTTTGGTGACCCATTTGCTGAGGTAAAGGCAACAAATGTGATTTTCATGCCAGGTATGCGTTTTCAAAAAGATCAAAACCGTGCGTTTCAGGTCACACTCGCAGGTATTATCGGAAAGCGAGAAGTGAAAACCAATACCGAGACTTACACGAACAATTACTCTTTTCCAATTCCAATGCTGAGTTGGTTTTATAAGTTTTAAAAATGGAGAGCACGCAGGATCAACTCTTTCAGTTAATCAAGTCTAAGTTGGCTCCCGGAGATGCCTTAGGCCACGTCCTGAGCGAGACCCTGCACATCAGTATGGATGCAGCATATCGTCGTATGCGCAATGAAACGGCCCTCACAATTGATGAAATCAAAAGACTTTGTAAAAGCTTTGACATTTCTTTTGATGCACTCATTCAGCAACAAAAAAGCAATGTCATTTTTAGGTATACGCCGCTAAACGCTTATGATTTTTCCCTTGAATCTTACCTTGAAGGCATTCTAGACGCTTTTGAAAGGCTCAAGCACCTCGAGGATCCAAAAATCATGCTGACCATCAACAACACGCACTTCTTTCAGTTGTTGAATTTTCCGCAGCTGGTGCGTTTTAAGTTGTTTTTTTGGGCCAAGACGCATCTGCAAATCCCTGACTATAAAGACGTCTTATTCAAGCACGAAAAAACGACAGAGCGGGCATTTGAATTAGGAAAATCGATTCTTCAAGCCTACAACACCATCCATTCGGTAGAAATTTTTGACCCCGAGCTCATGCGCGGGTATCTTCGCCAAATTCTATATTACTATAAATCGAATCAGTTTGAAGATCCACAATACGCCTTGTTCCTCTGTGATCGCCTCTTGATGTTTTCGGCGCATTTGCGTGAGCAAGCGGATCATGGCAAGAAGTTTATTTACGGCACTCAGGTACCGGCCACTGGTAATCGTTTCGAGATGTATTTCAACGAAACAATCAATGCTGACTCCGCATTTTATTATGAAAGCAAAGACAAGCAAGGCTTGTTTTTAAGTCATAATATCATGAATTATTTGCAAACTACAGATGCCCAATATGTTCAGGATGCCAAGCAAGTCATTGATAAACAGTTGGCTAACTCTAGCCTTATCTCAGAAGTGAATGAAAAGGAGCGCCGCAATTATTTTGCAGAGTTTGAGCGCACCATTGGTTTGTTCCGAAAAAAGATAGAAGCAGATCTCGAGTTTCACTCTTAGTTGCGAAAAATGCAACTCAACGCTTTTTAGCTTCGCAATTCAGTTTTCCGCCCCGTATATTTTGTTCTTCCTTTGTCAGACCAAAATGTATACTATGAAAACAAAAAAATTACATTCAGCACTTTTATTGGTCGCCATTCTGTTTGGCTTGAACACCACCTTTTTGGCGCAAACCAATGCAACTTTAGCGGTTGCTAATCCTAATGTCAATTCGTTAACTATTAAACCAGAGGCTGCAGCTAAAATGATGCGCCTAGAGCTCATTAAAATGAACAAATACAAGGTTTATGATGAGTTTGACATGAATGAAATTATCCAAGCTAAAGAGGAGTACAGAACAGGTTGTTACGGCCAAAATTGCTTAACAAGACTTGGTGAGGAATTGAAAGTAGACTACGTGATGTCTGGAAGCATCGATGGTCTTGGCAACAAAATTGTCGTGACCGTTAAAATCATCGATGTTAAAAATCAAGCACTTTACAAATCGGCTGTCAGAGAGTTTGATAACCAAGAAACAGAAATTCAGCGCATGATAGAGATCGTATTGTCTGAAATGCACGGCATCACAATAGACAAAGTTACTTTAGATCGCTTGGCATTTAAAAACGAAATTATCACTTCAAATAATGTGGGTAAAGTAAATAACTCTGGCCCTAGAATTGGTTTTGCTTACTTAACCGGAGATTTAAACGAATTTGCCATGCGTAACGAACAATACGGAGGTTTAGGAATACAACCTTTTGCTTCAATGATCGGCTATCAAATAGAAGGTCAGTACGTCGGGACTGAAAATTTCTCAGCACTTGTAGAAGGAATTATAAATGTTTCTGGCCTCGAGCAAGGACAGTTTGTTCCCTCAATCTCTTTATTAAACGGGTTCCGTTTTGGGAAAGGCAATTGGGAGTTCGCTTTCGGACCGCGCTTTGGTATTAAAAGCGTTTCAAATGGCTTTTTTGATGCACAAAAGAAGTATAATCCAAGTTATTCAGGTTCTGAAGGGCAATATTTTTCTCAAAGTGATTGGAATACTTACGCTCAAGAAAATGGTTTGGTTGCAGCTAACGGCGATATTTTAGCACCTGAGTACGGTTATAGTTTTACAGAATGTTTCGATAAAAGAGGAAGCAAAGACCTATCTACTTCTTTCTTGGTTGCTTTCGGAAAAACTTTCCAAGCAGGCGCCTTGAATATTCCGGTAAACTTATTCTACAGCTCACAAAAAGGCGGCGGTTATATAGGTGTTAACATGGGCTTTAATGTTCAAAAGAGCAAGCAGCCAATTAACAAAACCACTAGCCCAGGACGCTATTATTAATTAAAAAAAATTCAAAATGTTTTCACACGCTTTTCATAAGTTGTGTTTGGTGATGGTGCTCTGCTTCCTTGGAAGTCAGAGCACTTTCGCACAAACGCCAAGTTCGACTCAAACGAGTTCTGATACTACCAAATATATCATTGTCAAAAATGATGGGAATGAATACGTTGGTTTGTTGTTATCTGATGACGGCCGGGAGGTCTTGATTCAAACGAAATCGCTCGGTAAAATTTATATTCCAAAAAGTGAGATCAAATCAATAAGACCGGTAGACTATACGGAGGATGTCGCAAAAGGAGTGGTGAGCAGTGCAGGTGTTTTCACGACGCGATATCAGTTCACTACGAATTGCTTCCCTATTAAAAAAGGCGAAAATTATGCAATGATTAATCTCTTTGGCCCAGAGGTACACTTTGCGGTACACAAAGATTTTTCAATTGGTGTGATGTCAACTTGGATTGGTTCACCTCTCGCCTTGGCCTTGAAATATACCAGAGGAACAGCCAATCCTAAAATCAATTATGGGGTAGGTACGTTACTTGGAACCTCTGGGTACTTAAACCAAGGAAAAGGTTACGGAGCTTTACACTGGGGAATGATCACTTATGGCGATCGCCGCAACAACGCCACGCTTTCTGTTGGTTATGGCTATATGAATGAAGGGTCAAATAGTTATTCGTATCCTGAGCCAGTTTTTGTCCCAGGTACCTATCCAAATATGGGTTTTGGATCTTATCCCATTCAAGGTTATGAAGACGTCAGTTATTCGTTTAAGGCAAGAGCACCCATCATAGGTTTGGCAGGTCAATTAAAAGTAGGGAAAAGGGCAAGTTTGATCTATGATTGTATGTATATCATGGCAAAAACTTCAAACAAAAGTGCAGGTCAGACATTTGATTATAGTTGGGATGCTCAGGAAGTAACTATCGGTGAATGGACAAAGAACCCTGGCAGAAAACAAAATGTCCTAGTCATAATGCCAGGAATGCGCTTTCAGAAAAATGACAGTCGCGCCTTCCAAATCAGTTTAGCCGGTGTCATTGTACCAAATGAAATTTCTTTTCCGCTGCCAATGGCAAGTTGGTTCTTTAGATTTTGATATTTTTTATGTCGAGGTCTCTGCGTAAATTTGTTTGCTAATACTGAAGTTGTATCTTCACGGAAACATCTAAAAAACGCCTCATGAGCGCCTTGCTCTTTCTGTTCATTTTTAAATCTTGGTGGCTTTCCGGGCTCTTTTTATTTGTGCTCCTGATTTTAATTTTGGTATTTATCAGGCGCCGCATTGAGTCAAACCGAAGAAATCAAGTAAGGCTAGAGGTAAAGATTGCCGAAAGAACCAAAGAGATCAGGCTACAAAAGACCAAAATTGAAGAACAAAAAAGATTGCTTGAGGAGGAAAAAAATAAAGTACTCGAGCAGCAGTCTTTACTGCAAATAGAAAAAGATAAAACGGAACAATGGCTACTCAATACGCTGCCTTCGCAGGTTGTGATTGAATTAAAGCGCAATGGAAAAGTAAAAGCCCAGGCCTTTAAACAGGTTTCTATCATGTTTACAGATGTCGTGGGCTTTACCCGTATCTCTGAGTCCATGGCCCCAAGCCGCATTGTCTCTAAATTGGACGTCCTCTTCCAGAAGTTCGATGAAATCATTCAGGCCAATAACCTTGAAAAAATCAAAACCATCGGAGATGCCTACATGTGTGCGGGCGGCGTTCCGGTTGAGAACTCAACTAACCCCATAGATGCTTGTTGTGCTGCGCTACAAATTCAGGCTTTTATGGACAAACTCAAATACGAAGCCATAGCTGACCACGAAGATTACTGGGAAATCAGACTAGGCATCAATACGGGGCCAGTTATTGCCGGGATTATCGGTAATATCCGTTTGGCCTATGATGTTTGGGGTTCTTCCGTGAACTTAGCACAGCGCATGGAAATGCTAGGCGAACCTGGCAAAGTAACAATTACCGGGAATACTTTTCAGCATATCGAACCTTATTTTGAGTGTGATTACAAAGGCAAAGCACTCACAAAGTCTCGAACCAAAGTAGACATGTATGTAGTTCAGCGCATCAAACCTGAACTTTCAGTCAATGGGGAGGGGCTCATTCCAAATTCGCGTTTTGAAGAGATCAAGAAACTGCACCACTACAGCTCGATCAAATACTACAAGGCAGAGCACCACGTCATGAATATCTTGGAGAAAAACTTACCCGATGGCCTCCATTATCATTCAATCAAGCACACCAAAGACGTTGTCAAGTCTGTAGAGCGTATCGCCTTGCTTGAAGGCGTCACCGATGAAGGGCTCTTTCTGTTGAAAACTGCCGCTATCTTCCACGACGCCGGTTTTATTGAAAAATATGACCACAATGAAAGCATTGGTGCAAGAATGGCACAAGAAATATTGCCGAAATACGGCTATACAGATCAACACGTGAAAACCATTGTGGAGCTCATTCATGCCACTGAAATACCGCACAAACCCATCAATAAGTTACAAGAAATCATCTGTGATGCCGACCTCGACTATCTAGGCCGCGATGACTTTGAAATGATTGCAGATAATTTAAGAAGAGAACTCACCGAGATGGGAAAAATTGGCTCTCGAAAAGAGTGGGATCAAATTCAAGTGAAATTCTTGAATCAGCATCAATATTTTACGCAAACAGCCTTGCAATCAAGGCAAAAGAAAAAAGCAGAAAATCTTCAGGTAGTGGTGGATCGGCTTGCAGCTAATGCCTACCAAGATTGATCGTGAAAGCCTCTTACAAAAAATGAGGGGTTCTATGTTTAGCTTTATCCTTCTTGGTATTTGCCTCCAAGGCATAGCCATAACTTAGATTCAAAATAGCTCTGTTCAGCGCTCCGGGGTTATGAATCCTTTGATCATAGATGTAGCCAATTTCAAGATCGCTAGCGCCTTTTAAATCAATAGCTACGCCAACATTCCAGCGAATTCGACTTAAATGATAGCCTACCTGGCCATCTATTGGGTTATAGAATAACTCCATCCCTGCACTAGGGGTGATTTTTGAATTATCAAGGTTATAGGCAATACTTGGTTTGAAGCGAATAGCATTATTGAACTCTGAACCAAAATCAGTTTGGGACCGATTAGCTGAAAACTGATAACGCAATCTCAAACCTAGTTCAAACTGTTTAATTTCATGCGCAAATTGCAAATTCGCATTCAAGCGATGTTGGATCGTGAAGTTTCCAAAATCATCTTTGGAGCCAATTAGGCGGTAGTCAAGAGATGGTTTGAGGTACTTATTGATTTTGTATTTATAAGAAACCTGCGGAAAAATGGTCTGAAGCCCAGCAACATCAAATCGGGTAGTGAGGTCTAGGCCTAAACTTTGTTTTTTATCAATTTTATAACTCAGGCCAAGTTCATTCCATGATTGGAGAACCGTACTATTTTGAGCATACCCTAAAAACGGCAGCAGACTAAAAAGAAGTAAATACCGCAGCATTATCGAGTCACAATAATTTCACCTAGGTCGATGACATCATTCTTACCAACTTCAATAGTGAATTTGACAGGTACTTTAGTGTAGTAGTCGTCATCGTTGTTGGTCACGTTATTGCCAGTATTGAATACTTCGTTGTATGCGAAAACAGTATAAGTACCTGGAAACAGGTTATTGAAGCTAAAAGCTCCATCGTAATTACATTCTATTTTGTCGTCAAAAATGCTGTCTTGTGTTCCGTATACGATATAAACGTCTTCTGTAGAACCAGGGTAGCTTACCGTCTGAGCTAAAACACCATTGATATAAAGCTTTTCATTTACGGTTAATTTGCCAACAATTTTGCTGCGACCACCTACGCCTTCATATTTTTTACAAGCAGAAAGGATGAGAATCGAACTAATAAGGAGTGCAAAAAAGCTAAATTTTTTCATTTCGAGAATTTTTATGGCAATGTTAAGAAAAAAACAACTTTTCGCGCGAAGTTACGTCTGCTTGTTTGGATAAAAATTGATATTTCAGTAATATTACCAAGCTAAACTCGCATTAATGAAACACTTACTACTCTCCATACTTTCATTATTCATTTTTTACACCTCTTTACCTGTCTTTGGCCAGGTTGTCATCAACGAGTATTCTTGTTCGAACGTAACGGGTATTGTAGATGCTTATGGTGAGCGTGAAGATTGGGTAGAATTGTATAATTCGAGCGCTGCAGCAGTAGATCTTACAGGCTGGTTTTTATCAGATAAAGCCACAAACCTGACCAAATGGCAAATCCCGAGTGGCTCTATCAATGCCAACGGTTTTAAAATGGTATTTTGCTCTAAAAGAAATACTGTAAACGGCACCCAATACCATCCTAACTTTAACCTATCGCAAACCGAAGGCGATTGGATTATCTTGTCTAATCCTTCTGCGGTAGTGGTGGACTCCTTTAAAATTGTTCATTTTACCAAAGCAAATCATTCTGTTGGGCGTTCTACTAACGGCGCCAACGATTTTAAATTGTTTACTACGCCCACACCAAATGCCAACAATGCCGGAGCGGTTGATTTTTATCCGCCAAAGCCAGTTTTCAGTTTGGCTCCAGGTTTTTATGCTGGTGCTCAAAGTGTCAGCATCACTTGCGCTGACCCTACGGCTATTATTCGCTACACCCTAGATGGCTCAGACCCAACGCCTACATCAACGGCCTATTCAGGCCCAGTAAATATTCCGAGTACCAAAGTGCTTCGTGCCACTGCATTTGGCCCATCCTTATCTTCCTTTACTGAAACGAATACTTATTTTATCAATGTAAACCACACAGTTCCGGTTGTATCGGTTTGTTCGCAAGGGGTTTATACTTTGGTAGCTAATGGTAGCCAAAACCCGCCAAATCGCATCGGATCATTTGAACTTTTTGAACAAGATGGATCCTTTATTGATGAAAGTGAAGGAGATTTCAACAAACACGGCAATGACTCTTGGTCCTATCCGCAACGCGGCTTTGACTTTATTTGCCGCGACCAATATGGGCATAACGGTGACCTCGAACACGAAATTTTTCCTGAAAAAGACCGCGATGCTTTTCAGCGTGTCATCTTAAAGCCGGGTGCGAGCGATAATTATCCGTTCGAACAAGGTGCCCACATCCGCGATGCTTTTATTCACACTTTATCTATCCGCGCCGACATGAAGCTCGACGAGCGTACTTGGCGCCCTGCTGTTGTTTACCTCAATGGCAGTTATTGGGGGGTCTATGAAATCAGAGAAAAGGCCGATGACCACGATTATGCTGATTATTATTACGAACAAGATAAGTTCAATATGCACTACCTTAAAACTTGGGGTGGCACCTGGCAAGAATATGGTTCGCCAAACGCGCTTCCAGCCTGGAATAATCTTAAAAATTATATCCTGACCAATAACATGGGTAATCCGGCTAACTTCAACTATGTAGATTCATTATTTAGTTGGAAATCTTTGGCAGATTATTTCATGATCAATTCCTATACCGTAAACCAAGATTGGTTGAACTGGAATACAGCATGGTGGAGAGGCCTTGATACGAATGGTGATCACAAGAAATGGGGTTATGCACTGTGGGACATGGATGCTACTTTTGGTCATTATATCAATTACACTGGTATTCCGGATCCCTCAGCAAACGCCGATCCATGCAATGCAGAAAACTTACCAAACCCGGGTGGCCAAGGACACACAGACATCCTTGAAAAACTCATCAATGAGAACCCTATTGTTGAGCAGTATTACATCACGCGCTATATTGACCTCATCAATACTTCATTTAGTTGCGCAAGCATGTTGGCTTTGCTAGACAGCATGGTCAATGAAATAGACCCTGAAATGACGGCTCACTGCGCCAAATGGGGCGGCAGTTATGCAGGTTGGCAATCCCGCGTGACTCAATTGCGTAACTTCATTAATCAGCGCTGTCTTGCCCTAGAGCAAGGTCTCATTGATTGCTATCAGTTGACAGGGCCATATCCTGTAACTTTTGATGTTACACCTGCTGGGGCAGGAACAATCCAAGTGAACTCGGTGAATCCGCCGAATTACCCTTGGGTGACCGAATATTTTGGAGGCATTCAAACCTTGCTTTCCCCAACACCAGCACCAGGCTTCATGTTTAGTCACTGGACAGTCACCACAGGGCCATTAGCGCTTCCTGCTACTGTTGCTAACAATGCCATTACCATTAACGGTCCAGAAACTATTGTAGCTGTATTTGTCCCTGATAATCCTGATATAGATGGTGACGGTTGCTTAAATGTCGATGAAAACCTCTTGGGTACGAGTCCGATTAACCCAGATACCGATGGCGATGGTGAAAATGATTGTGCTGAAATTGGCAACATTGGTGCACCTACTGATACCGATGGCGACGGCATCATTGACGCCCTAGAATCATCTATTATTGATTCCGATGGCGATGGTGTCATGGACGAACTCGATCCAAACAACACCGATCCATGTATTCCGAACCCGAATGCTGGCCCTTGTGATCAAGATGGCGACGGACTCACCAATACTCAAGAAGGCAGTGCGGGCACCAACCCAACAATTCCTGACACCGACGGCGATGGTCAAAACGATGGCCAAGAGGTTGTCAATGGCTCAGATCCACTGAATCCTTGTGACCCAGATGATACCTTGCCAGGTTGTCAGATTGACACCGATTTTGACGGGCTCACGGACGCTCAAGAAGGCGTTCTAGGGACCAACCCAACCAATCCAGATACTGATGGCGATGGCATCAATGACGGTGCTGAGGTTGCCAACGGTAGCAACCCGCTTGACCCTTGTGATCCGGATGGCAGTAGCCCTGAATGTGCAATTGGCATTTATTTCCCAACTGCGTTTTCACCGAATGGTGTCGGAAACAACCTTAATGAGGTTTATCAGGTCATTGCAGGGAAAGACATTCAAGAATTGAATTTTAAAGTATTTGATCGCTGGGGAAATCTCATCTATGAATCTGGAAATAAGCTCTTCAAATGGGATGGAACTTACAAAGGCAAACCTTGTAATAGCGGTGTTTATGCTTATATCTGTGACGTCACTTACGATACTGGCGCTACCAAAAAATTCACTGGTAACATTACCCTGATTCGATAATTATGTGCAGTCGTTTTAAAAAGGTTTTTTTCGGGATTGCGCTTGTCTTATGTTCTAGTTTACAGGCTCAAGATTTTCACCTGACTCAAATTGAGCGCAGCGCAGCTTATTTGAACCCTGCATTTGTAGGAACTTACAAAGGCTATGAGCGCATTAGTTTGCTGAATCGCAACCAATGGATTGGCACCGGAACTCAGTTTTTAACAAGCTACTGCATGGCCGAATTTACGCCTGGGCGCAATTTATCCAAGGAAAGGGCCTATGTTGGCATTGCCCCCTCTTTTAGCAATGACGTTGGCGGAGATTCTCGCATGACCCAGCGCGCGTTTGGTTTAAGCGTAAGCGGGCACTTACCTTTGGCTAAAGGTCATTGGCTAGATGCAGGTCTTCAAACGTCCATTCAACAACGCAGTGCCGACTTCAGTAAGTTGCTCTATTATTCGCAATGGAACGGCACTACCATAGACCCAACGGTTTTTTCTGGTGAGGAAAACGATTTTGTAAGTTTCTCCTTTGTCGATGCGGGGCTAGGCCTAGCGTATCGCTATGAGCCCAATTCAAGAGGAGAGTTGAAAGAAGGGCAAATTGCACTTACAACCGGTTTTTCCATGCAACACGTAAATAGGCCAGTGCTTCAGTATAACGCATTGTCCGCTGATAGGCTTTACCAAAAATTGGTGGTATACAATCAGTTTAGTTACGGACTCAACGGAATTTCTGCCTTAAAATTTAGTTTAGCGTATACGCGTCAAGGAAGTCATCAGGAAGCCATTTTTGGTGCGCTTTACCGACTTCAAATGCGCGGCGCATCGCAAATTACAAACGAGGTGAGTAATCGCTTTTTGACCGCCGGGCTTTATTTCCGATCGACAGCTGCCATTTCACCTTATGTAGCCATAGATTTTGGCGCGCTCGACCTTGGGCTGTCTTATGATGCTGATTTAGGCCGTTTAGCCTCAGCTTATCGCAATTCAGTAGAGGTCAATCTGAGCTATACGTTTAGCAAGAAATCAATGTTTAAAGGAAACCGTTTGTTTTAAGAAATAGGTTCCATTGCTCGGCCTGTTTTTTATTCATGACACGTGGAATTTTGTTCTGAGCACCCAGTTTATTGATGCTTTCCAAATAGTCATAAAACACCTGTGTCGGGATGACTTTTAAACTTGGTGTTGGCATACTGTGCTTGCGCACATAGGCGTAGTCATCGTTTACTTTTTGTAATTCTTCGTCAATTTCACTGATTAAATCAGCGGAAGCGTTTCCGTCATCACAACCAATAAACCAACAGTGTTGATTATTGTCTTCATCGGCATAAATGGTATATTCTGAGAAAGAAAAGCCATGCTTTGTACTGACCTTCACCATAGCTTGGTTAATATTGTCTAAGGACAAATGCTCCCCACAAATACTCAGGTACTGCTTGATGCGCCCCGAAATAATGATTTCTTGTGTGCTTGTATCCACAAAACGCACAAGGTCTCCGAGCATATAACGCCACAACCCTGCATTTGTACTAATGACTAGTGCGTAGTCAATATTGGGCTTAACTTCGCTGATCGTGTAGGCGAGGTGCTTGTCCTTGAGCTCACCAGATTCTGTAAAATACTCTGCATTGAAAGGAATGAATTCAAAGAAAATGCTGTTGTTCAAGAGCAATTTCATGCCTTTTCTTTTTGGGCTAATTTGATAGCCAAAATACCCTTCACTCGCGAGGTAAGTATCCAGTAATATTACGGGCTCACCACATACTTTTTTTAACCTGTCTTTAAAAGGATCCATGTAGACACCTCCGTGCACATAAACCTTAAAATTTGGCCAGATCTCGTGAATATTATTGAGTTGATAATGCTTGACAATTTCTTCAAGTAGCAAAACACACCAACTTGGAATACCCGCCATAATACCAATGTTCCATTTCGGTGCTTGTTCGACCATGAGTGGAAGTTTGGCTTTCCAGTCTTTGAGATGGGTTATTTTTTTGTTGGGTTTGGCAAAAGGCGCAGCAATAAGAGAAGTGTGTTTTTTCAAAATTCCGCTGAGGTCGCCTTCAAAATGGTTGCCTACTTTTTTGAGTTTGGTTGAGCCTCCTACAGCCAAAACTTTAGAACCGTAAAAGGTGTCGGATAAATTGAGCTCATGCAGTACTGAAAACTGACGCAATGAAACGCGTTGAAAGGAACGGATCATTTCTGTAGTTACGGGGATGCGTTTACTGGGCGCGCCAGTGGTCCCGGAAGACAACGCAAAGTACTTGATGCGCCCTGGCCAAATGTGGTCTTTGGCGCCAATAATGGCATCTTCAAGCCAATCTTGGTAAAAAGTGTCGTATTCTGTAATTGGGACTTGTTGTTGGTATCTTGAAACGAGATCAGTGCGTTGTAGCAGACTTGTAAAATGGTGGGTGAGGCCAAATTTTGTTTTTTTGGCGACTTCTATATTTTGTCTGAGGGCCTCTAATTGTTGTTTGTAATCTGGACTTTTGCGCGAAATTCTTTTGAAACTGATCGCGGTACTCCGTTGAATTAATTTTCCGATGATAGGCATGAACCGAGTAGCTTAAATTAGAGTAGGCTTCACACAAAAATAAAGAGAATTATAGTGCGTTCTTACTGCACTTTGTTATAAATTTGTAAAAAACACCACTATGCAAACTAAAACGTTTATTGTTCCTCAAGATTTTACCCCGGTGGCCGATATCGCCTTACAACATGCCATTGCAACTGCTAAGCCTCTTGGTGCTGAAATTCAGCTGCTACATGTTGTGTCTAAAGAAACACAAATCCCAGAGGCGCTTGCTCAACTTGAGAACATTATTGGTAGTCTCGAACACGAAGGTGTAAAGATCCATCCGAACGTACGCATAGGCAGCATTTTTGAAGATATCGGTGCTTTTGCAGCCGAGCACCAAGCTGAGCTCATCGTTATGGGTACTCACGGTGCGCACGGATGGCAACACATTACAGGTAGCCATGCACTTAAAGTAGTAACGAGTTCTCAAGTGCCATTTATCATTGTGCAAGAAAAAGCTGTTAAAGCTACTGGCTATGACTCCATTGTTGTTCCAATGGATCTTCACAAAGAAACCAAGCAAAAATTATCCATCGTTGCTAACTTGGCCAAATACTTCAACTCTAAAGTTCACGTAGTTACCCCAGACGAATCCGATGAATTCTTGCGTCATCAAGTGCGATCAAACATTACTTTCTCTGAAAGCTTCTTTAAAGATCGTGGCATCGAAATGACGAGCGCAGTTGTACCAAGTTCAGGTTTTGACAAAGAAGTTGTTAAATATGCGGTTAGCGTAGATGCAGACCTCATAGCCATTATGAACCTCAACCGCAACAATCTATTTAACGCACTTACCGCGAGTCATGAGCAGTACATCATCACCAATGATGCACTTATTCCAACGCTTATTGTCAATCCGATTCATCTCGGCACTGACTACAGCAACATGTTCTCGATGTAAGCATGTCAAAACTGACCACCTTACATGAATTTATCGTTGCCAAGCAAAAAGATTTTCCTTTTGCCAGCGGCGAATTATCAAGGCTCTTAAGCGATATCGCTTTAGCGGCCAAAATTGTTTCCAATGACGTCAGAAAAGCTGGCCTTGTCGACCACATTTTAGGAGCACAAGGAGGGCAAAATGTTCAAGGCGAAGAGCAGCAAAAACTAGATGTCGTAGCCGATGAAGCCTTTATCAGGGCTTTCGAGAACGGCGGCGAAGTGTGCGGCATTGCCTCAGAAGAAAACGACGACTTCGTTGCTTTCAGTTCAGAAACTGCCCAAAAAGGAAACTACGTAGTTTTGTTTGATCCGCTAGATGGTTCTTCAAATATCGACGTCAATGTGTCTATCGGCACCATTTTTTCTATTTATCGCCGCATATCACCAAACGGCACACCAGCCACTTTAGCCGACATGCTTCAAACGGGTGACCAACAGGTTGCTGCAGGCTATGTTTTATATGGCTCGTCAACCATCTTGGTCTATTCTACAGGCAAAGGTGTCAATGGCTTTACACTAGATCCAGCCGTAGGAGAATTTTTCTTGTCACACCCTGACATGAAGATGCCAGAAGTGGGCAGGTTGTATTCCATCAATGAAGGCAATTTACAAGATTTCGACCCTACTTTGCGTGCTTACCTAAACTACTGCCAATCCGATAAAAATCAAACTGGAAAACCTTATTCTGGTCGCTATATAGGTTCATTGGTAGCCGATTTCCACCGCAATCTTATTAAAGGTGGCATTTATATTTATCCTACTGTTCCGTCTGCACCTCAAGGCCGTTTACGTCTGTTGTATGAATGTAATCCGTTGGCTTTTATTGCAGAGCAAGCAGGTGGTTTAGCTACAGATGGCCAACAAAGAATCCTAGATATCAAGCCAAATCAACTCCACCAAAGAGTAGGTTTCTATATTGGCTCCAAGAAAATGGTAGAAAAAGCCATGGGTAACTAACCCCTTTAACCCTTTGGTGTCAAACGGATGGTGTAATCCATTGTAACAATCGGGGCTCCCGGATCTTTATTGCATTTTACTTCACGCTTAATACGTTCCTTTAAGTCATTAATGATGCGGTCTTCAACACAAGTAGTTACAGACTTAACAGTACTTACACCCACAACTTGACCATCTTCATTGACCTGTAACCTGAACATAATTCGACATTCAAAATCGAGTTCGTATTTCGGAAGACTCACGTTATTCAGCCTAACCCGACCTTTACCAGATCCTCTGCCCGTGCCTTGCCCATCACCGTCGACTCCAGTTCCTGGCCCACCAAAAGGCCCGTTGCCCGAACCGTCGCCACGACCACTTCCACCGCTCCCAAAGTAGTTGGTAGAACGTGTGGTAGTAGAGCTGGCATTGGTGCCATTTGCTGAGTTATGATTGTCAGAATTACCGCTGTTATGCGTGAAATCACTTTGAGCGGCTGTAGCAACCCTTTCAGTTTGATCAGCTGGAGGAGCTATGCGTCCTGCTCCTGGTGTTCCTCCGCCTCGGCTTCCGCCAGAGACATCGTCAAGGGTAACGTTATCAATTTGAAATTCTTGAATTACTTCGTCAGAACGCAGCGGCGGGGTATCAACTAATGCATCTTGACGCGCATCAAACTTGATAATGAAAGAGATGAGCAATAAGAAAAGGAGCCAAATTGTGCTGTAAATCAGAGATTTGCGCGCATCTTGTTTAGCTTCTAAATAATCTAATTGTAATTGGTCCATTTCCTGCTTAGTAAACTGGGTTAGCCTTCTTTAGTGGCAATAATCATCTTGAGATCGTTGAGCATACCGATTTTCAGTAGGTCAACAAGCTCCTGAACTTGGGCGTCAAAAGGCAGACGAATGATAACGGTGTTGTCGCCAATTTTTTTGGTCTCAGTGACTAATATGCCTTCTAATTGGTCAAGGCCTACTTCGTCGTTATCGACAAAGAAATGACGCTGTTGATTTTCATCAAACTTAACGGTGAGCGTTACGTGCTGCTTTTGTGTCTTTTCGTTCGCATCAGACTTTGGTAACGGTACTTTAATAACGTTCGGGTTGGCCAAGGTAGAAATGATCAAAAAGAACAACAACAAGAAGAACATGATGTCGCTCAGGGCCGAGGTTGCAACTTCGGCATGAAACCTACGGTTACGCTTTATTGGCATCGCTCGGGCGGATTAATTTTACAAACTCTAAATTGATTTTTTGAATCGCTAAAGCGTAGTTATCAATGATGCCATTCAAAAGGTGGTAAGCAGTAAAGGCAAGAATACCCACAACAAGACCCGAACCAGATGAAATCATTTTTTCGTAAAGACCTCCAGAGATGTTTCCGATAGAAACGTTTTCTGAAATAGAGATGCTATAGAAAATTTTAATTACCCCAGAAATAGTACCGATAAAACCAAGTGTTGGCGCGATACCCGCGATCAGACCAAGGTGATTGATATTTTTTTCCATTTTACCGATTTCAATATTGGCAACTTTTTCCATGTTGGCTTCAATTTGCGGAATCGGGCGCCCGATAGATTGCACACCTTCCTTTACAACTGAACCAAATGCAGTTTGATCGCGATTTGCTACATCTAGCGCGCCGCTCATATTACCTGAATTCAATTGTGTTTGGAGTTCGCTCATTAAGAACATATTTTGCTTGGTCATGCGACGGATATACAAAAAGCGCTCAACGGCAATATAAGTTGTATAGAATAAAAGCAGGACAATCGGGATGAGGAAAACACCACCCTTCATTAAAAAGTCGATGGCAGAAATTTCTTCAACTGTTTTGAAACCTGCAGCCTGAGCAGTAGAGTCTGCTTGGCCGAAAAGAAAATTTGAGCTAGAAAAAAAGGCTAGTGCTAAGGTGAATTTCACGGAAAACTTCATAATTGCTGTCTATTTTAGTTCGATAAAATTAGTCAAAGACAAGTGGTGCACACTTGGTAATTCTTGGAGATATTCACACTGAATTGTTATTTCAAACGTTTAGTACCTGAATTCGTCACATTTTTTTCGACCAAGGAATTAGTTTCGTTAATTTTGCAAACCCCTATGGAACTTGCCACATTCATCAAAGAGCTTGCCAAACATCCTGCCTTGGATCGCAGTGCGGCATATTTACAAGACCAGGCAGCTAAGTTGCATTGGAAAGGTTTAGTGGGTTCGTCAAAGGCGCTCATGAGTGCTTCAGTTGCCCAACAAGTGCCAGGGGTTCATCTTTTTGTACTCGCCGATAAAGAAGAAGCGGCCTATTTCCTCAATGATCTTGAAGGGCTTTTTCCTTCAGATAAACGTTTGTTTTTTTATCCGGCTTCTTACCGCGTTCCCTACCAACAAGAGCAAACAGACAACGCCAATGTGGTCACGCGCGCTGAGGTGCTCGAAAGACTCAGTGAGCACAAAAACGCCTGGATTGTCACTTACCCGGAGGCACTTTTTGAGAAAATTCCGAGTAAAAAGAACTTGGTGAAGCATACCATGCGCTTAGAAATCGGCAAGCAATACAGCACCGATTTTTTAAACGAACTCTTGCTCGAATATCAGTTTGAGCGCGTCGATTTTGTATACGAACCCGGTCAATTTTCCATCCGAGGTGGAATTTTAGATGTTTTCTCTTTTGCGAATGAGCATCCTTTTCGCATTGAATTTTTTGGCGATGAAATTGAAAGCATCCGCACATTTGATGCAGCCAATCAGTTGTCTATAGCAAGCCATCACTTTTTTAATGTCATCCCGAACATTCAGACAGGGCTGAGTATCGACATTCAGGAGAATATGCTGGGCTTTGTCGGTCAACAGGCAATTGTCTGGCTTTCAGATGCCGATCGCACCCAAGAAATCATCAAAAAAGAATACGAGAAGGCTGTTGAAATTCATGCCAAGATCGATACGCCAGTCAAGCATGCGCTACCGAACGAACGCTATCTTTCTCATCTCGAGTGGCAAGAATACATTGACAAACACCGTTTGGTTGAATATGGCCCTGTTTATCATTTCAAAGCAAGTCATCAAGAATTGTTTGATACCATTCCGCAACCAAGTTTCAACAAAGATTTCGAAAGATTAAATGCAGACCTTAAAGCCAGAAAAGCAGCTGGTTTTAAAAACCTTATATTTTCGAATCAGCCTCAACAAATTGAACGACTCTATCAAATTTTCAAAGATATTGGTGAAGAAGGTGAATTCACTGCACTTCCAATTGCCTTGCACGAAGGTTTTATCTGCCCTGAGCTCAAGTTGGTATGCTACACTGATCATCAATTATTTGAGCGCTACCATCGTTTCAGACTCAAAGAAGGTTTCAAGCAAGCCAAACAAGCCCTCACACTTAAAGAAATTTATCAGCTTCAAAAAGGCGACTACGTTACCCATATTGATCACGGTGTGGGCCAGTTTTCGGGTCTAGAAACCATTGATGTGAATGGTAAACCACAAGAAGCAATTCGTTTGGTGTATAAAGACGGCGATGTCTTATATGTCGGGATACACTCATTACACCGCATATCGAAATTTACTGGCAAAGAGGGCAGTGCACCTACACTCAATAAACTAGGTACTCAGGCTTGGTCTAACCTAAAAAACAAGACCAAAAAGAAAATCAAAGAACTGGCTTTTGATTTGATCAAACTATATGCCCAGCGCCGAAGTAAGCCCGGTTTTGCCTTTGCACCAGATAGCTATTTGCAAAACGAGCTTGAAGCTTCGTTTATGTTTGAAGATACCCCCGATCAATTCAAAGCCACTCAAGATATCAAACGCGATATGGAAGCCGCAAGGCCCATGGATCGCTTGGTGTGTGGCGACGTAGGTTTTGGAAAAACTGAAGTCGCGATTCGGGCGGCTTTTAAAGCAGTGACTGACTCCAAACAAGTAGCCGTTTTGGTCCCGACCACCATTCTTTCTTTACAACATTACCGCAGCTTTAAAAGCCGCTTGGCCGGCTTTCCTGTGAACATCGATTATATCAACCGTTTTAAGTCGGCTAAAGAAATCACTGAGACATTAAAGAAATTGGCGGCTGGCCAAATTGATATCTTGATTGGCACCCATGCTTTAGTGGCTGAACGCGTCAAGTTCAAAGACCTCGGCCTCATGATCATTGATGAAGAACAAAAGTTCGGAGTTGCCGTCAAAGACAAACTCAAAACACTTCGGGCCACAGTTGATACACTCACACTAACGGCTACGCCGATCCCAAGAACTTTACAATTCTCTTTGATGGGCGCCCGAGATCTCAGCATTATCAATACACCTCCTCCAAATCGCCAGCCAGTTCTCACTGAAATCATTTCCTTCAACGAAGAACAAATCCGAGATGCCATTGCCTATGAAATGGGAAGGGGTGGGCAGGTTTTCTTTGTCAATAACAGACTTTCTAACATCAAAGAACTCTCTGGCATGATACAACGCTTGTGCCCAGGTGTACGCGTCGGAATTGGGCACGGGCAAATGGACGGCAAGCAGCTCGAAAAAGTCATGATGGATTTCATTGAAGGTGCCTATGACGTTTTACTCGCCACGACTATTATTGAGTCCGGTATTGATATCTCCAATGCCAATACCATCATCATCAATGACGCTCACCAGTTTGGCCTCAGTGACCTCCATCAGCTCAGAGGAAGAGTAGGGCGCAGTAACAAAAAAGGATTTTGCTATTTGATCGCTCCTAAATTCAGCATCATGACCTCCGAAGCCAGAAAACGCCTCGAGGCTTTGGTTCAGTTTTCAGACCTTGGATCAGGCTTTAACATTGCCATGAAAGACCTCGATATTCGCGGTGCCGGCAATATGCTTGGAGGCGAGCAAAGTGGCTTCATTGCAGAGATTGGCTTTGAAATGTATCAGAAAATTCTCAACGAGGCCATGCAAGAGCTCCGCGAGCACGAATACAAAGAGTTATTTGAAGAACGCGTGAGTGATCAATTCAATGGTTTTGTTCAAGATTGCATTTTTGAGACCGACATGGAGGTGCGCATCCCTGATCAATACGTGAATCAGGTTGCCGAGCGCTTGAGTTTGTATCAGGCCATGGATAACCTCAAAGACAAAGCAGAACTTGCACAATTTAGCGAACAGCTCATAGATCGTTTTGGTCCGCTCCCTAAAGAAGTCAAAGAACTCTTGTTTTCTTTTGAGTTGCGTTGGTTAGCTGAATCGATGGGGCTTGAAAGATTGGTGCTGAAGTCTGAAAAGTTAGTAGGGCATTTTATCTCGAATCCGCAGTCACCGTTTTATGAAACGCAACAGTTTCAGGCACTTTTACAAAATATCTTGGCAAAGCAGAGTGGCTATCGTTTGGTACAAAAAGACGACAAACTCCGACTCGTCATTGAGCCTATACGCCACATAAAGGATGCCTTTGAAAAGCTGCACGCGCTACAAAACGAGGCTTAACTAAATTCCTTGACCTACATCAACAGAATTTTGTGCAATAGCACGCAACTTTGCAGCATTAATTTTGTTTATCTATTAATCACTAAAATTTAAAAACATGAAAAATTTATTTGTCGGTTTATTAGGCGCATTTGCCTTGTTTTCATTTGTTGCAACTTCTGCAGGTCTTTGGTCTTTGGATGGCGCACATTCGCGTTTGGGTTTCACAGTAACTCATAACGGCATCACACAAGTTCACGGAAACTTTACAAAGTTCACTATGGAAGTCTCTACTCCAAACGAAGATTTCAACGGTGCAACCATCACTTTAAATGCAGAAGCAGGATCAGTTAACACAGGTATTGAAGCACGTGACAACCACTTGCGCACAGCAGATTGTTTTGATGCAGATAAATTCCCAGCGATCAGCTTTAAAAGCACGTCTGTAAAAGAGACAAAAACAAAAGGAACTTACGCTATTGAAGGTGAATTGACGATGCACGGTACCACTAAGAAAGTTGTTTTCAATGGTGTTCATACTGGCAACAGCAAAAATTACCAAGGTGCTGTAGTAGCAGGTTTACAAGTTAGCGGCGTTGTAAAAAGATCAGAATTTGGAATGGGTCAGGTTAGCCCAGGTCTTTCTGACGAAGTGAAATTACAAGCAGACCTAGAAGTAGTTAAAAACTAATTTCTATGAAAAAACTACTGTTCTTCTTTTTCGTTAGTCTTGCACTTACTTCAACTGCTCAGCAATACAAAATTGCTGAAGGTTATAAGGTCGTATTTAGCAACCCCGATGTAAGCGGAAATTTTGATGAGTTAACAGCAACCTCGCTTGTTTTTAATGAAGCGAACCTTGCGCAATCAAAATTGAGTTTTAAAATTAAGGTTGCGTCAATCAATACCGGAAATGGCTTGCAAAACAAGCATGCACGTGCAGAGGAGTGGTTTGATGCCGAGAAATACCCCTACATCGAATTCAATTCGAGCCGCATTGAAAAGACCCCTGAAGGTTTCAAAGCGATCGGTAAACTACAAATCAAAGGAGAATCCAAAGAGGTTACCATTCCATTTACTTTTACAAAAAAAGGCACCAAAGGTACTTTTATTGCTAAATTTAGTGTGAATCGCAACGATTTTGGTGTCGGAAAGAAAAACGCTGGTGTAGCTGACAACATTAAAATCACCGCAACTATTCCAGTAATAAAAAAATAAAAAAATGTTAAAAAAAGTAATTTGGGCCTTAGCGTCTGGTCTGTTGGCAGGAGGGGTTTCCTATTTTTATGGAGAACAATTTGAACAACAATTATTCGAAGATTATTCAAATGTAGTTCCGACCCCAGCCATCTTCATCTCTTGTTTGGTTGGTACTATCTTTGCCACTTTGGGGCACTGGTTACTCACTAAATTTATTCCGTCTTTTGGAGAGTTCATTTTTGCGCTCCTTTTTGCCGGAATTAGTACGGCAAGTTTGATCGGTGTTTTAGGCTTTACCTTCACTGATAATTCTAGTGAACTCCACCAGTTTATCTTTTATGGATACGCGATGCCGATGCACTTTTTTCCATTCCTGGCTTGGTATGTTTTAAAGCCAATATTTGACAAAAAATAAGCCGAGTTTGGCACAATACTTGAAAAGGATGCTTCGGCATCCTTTTTTTATGTAAAAAAGTGCCGTTTTAGACAACGAATTCTGAGAATTTACGTAGTTATTGAGATGCTTCGCCAAAAGAATATCTTCTTTGTACTTTTCAGTCTTGCTCTGTTCTCAGGGTTAAGGGCACAGCTCGTCACCAGTAATTCTTTGAATCCGCAGGGTTTGGTTCAAAACATCCTACTCGGAAATGGTGTCACGGTTTCAAATGTAACTTACAACGGTAGCCCCGTAGCCATTGGTCAATTTACTGCGGCCAATACCAATTTGGGTATTAGTAGTGGTATTGTCATGACAACAGGCACAACCTTACCCAACGGCGATGGGCCGCATGGCCCCAATGACCAACCTAGTTCGGGTGTAGATAACAACATGGGAGGCTTTCCTTTACTTTCACAGGCAATTGGCGGCACCCAAACCTATAATGCCGCGATTTTGGAATTTGACTTTGTTCCGTATGCCGATACCGTTCGTTTTAAGTACGTTTTTGGTTCTGACGAATATCCAGAGTTTGCCCCACCAAATAACACGACCTATAACGATGTTTTTGGTTTCTTTATCTCTGGGCCTGGCATCAGCGGTTTTCAAAATATAGCCAAATTACCCAATGGGGCTGTCGTTTCGATCAATAATGTAAATGCCATCACCAACCCTTTTTATTTTGTCAATAACGGGGATGGTAACTCAGCACCATATAACCAAAGTACACAATACATTCAGTACGATGGTTTCACAAAAGTACTAGAGGCTGTTTCGCAAGTGCAATGCGGCCAAACATACCACCTCATTATTGCCATTGCCGATGTCGGTGATGGTCAATGGGATTCAGGCATTTTTTTAGAAGCCAATTCGTTATCTACTTTAACTCCTGTTGAAATTGACTACACGTTGTCACAGCAAGTATTTGCAAATCCAGCTTGGATGGCAGAAGGTTGTGTCAGTGCCGAGGTCACCCTTGAAAGACAAACCAATCTTAATCAGACCCTAACGATTCCCGTTCAACTTTCAGGTACTGCCACCAACGGACAAGATTTTTCTGGTGTGCCGGCCTCCGTTACTTTTCAGGCGGGTCAAACAACTGTAAGTTTTAATATTCAGACGGCCATAGACGCTCAAATTGAAGGGCTTGAAACTTTGACGCTTACTTTTCCTATCGCTGACCCTTGCGGAAATATTACTCCTTTGGTACTTGACCTCTTCATACAAGACAATCAACCAATGGAAGTTACTTTGAGTAGTAATGCAGTTGTTTGCCCCGGTGATCCAGTCACTATTAATTGCTCAGTAGTCGGGGGTGTACAACCGCTAACCTATGCCTGGAGCAATGGCCAAACGACACCTACCATTACATTTACACCAGTTACTACTACGTCAATTTGGGTAGCTGTCACAGATGCTTGCGGCAGTGGCCCAGCCTACGACACAATTGCTATTGTCGTTCCTGTATTCCAACCACTAAGTTTGCAAATGAGTCCGGACCTTACTGAAATTTGCCCTTATATAGAAACCATGCTTGGGGTTTCCGCAACCGGCGGCGCTGGTCAGTACACTTATGTTTGGACAGTAAATAATACCACAGTAGGTGTCACCGATTCTATATTAGCTAATCCTGGGTCAAGCACTACTTATCAAGTTGTCGTAACTGACAACTGTGGCACATCTGCTCAAGATTCGATAATTTACACGATTCTGAGCCCACCGCTCATCGTGCAAACCAATGGCCCATTTGAGATTTGTCCGGCAGATACCGTTACGCTTAGTGTGAGTGCAACAGGGGGCTATGGGTCTTATTATTATTTGTGGTCCAATCAAGCCACTACCCAAACTATTACCGTGAACCCTTCGGTTTCAACTACTTATTTTGTGCAGGTCAGTGACGAATGTCAAACCTTTACAGTTGGGGCAGTAGCTTTTGTCCAAGTGGTAAAGCCACAGGCCAATTTCTATTTTGTTACTGAAGAACCTATGCAGGGTTTGCTTGTGCAATTTGAAAATGCATCCCAAAATGCCTGGACCTACACCTGGGAGTTTGGCGATGGTTCCACTTCCTTTTTAGTAAACCCGAACCACACTTATTTACAAGCTGGCCCTTATGAGATCACGCTCATTGCCACTGACCAAAAGGGTTGTATTGACAGTATTTCAAAATGGATTACCATTGCTCCTGAGCGCTATATTTACTTACCCAATTCTTTCACACCTGATGCCGATGGCCTCAACGACTACTTCTTTGGTCGCTTTATTGGCCTTATGAGTGCAAGGTTCTATATTTTCAATCGTTGGGGTGAAGAAGTGTTTAGTTCAGCAAATCTCAACTTTGTCTGGGATGGCACCTACGAAGGGCTACCCGTGCAAGTGGGAACCTACACTTGGTATTTGGTCTATGAAATTGAAAAAGGTATTTACAAAGACCTTTCAGGCCATGTCAATGTTATCCGCTAAACTAGTCGTTTGAGATAATTTCAAACAACTCATTGAGGTTTGGCGAAATAATAATTTCAATTCTGCGGTTTTTTGCTTTGTCATTAGGGTCAACCGGATGAAATTCACCGCGGCCTGCAGCCATAATTTGCGTTGGTGCCATGTTAGAATTAGCCAACATGAGTTCTACAACTGAAGTTGCTCTGAGTACCGAAAGTTCCCAGTTGTTTTTTGGTGAAACACTGCTGGTTAGTTTGTCGGTATCGGTGTGCCCTTCAACCACAATTTCAAGGTCGCGTTCTGTTTCAAGAACTCTTGCAAGTTCTACGAGTGCAGCTTTACCTTCCTCTTCTACTTTTGTAGAGCCAGAATTGAACAATAATTTCGCTTCAAGACTCACATAAATTTTTCCATTTTTTTGAACGACAGTAAGACCTTGGTTTTCAAAGTTTCTAAGTGCATTTGCTACTCTTGCTTTCAAGACCTGAATTTTTGCATCTTTCTTTCTGATGGCTTCTTCGAGTTCATTCACGCGTTTTTCGCGTTCTACAAGCAGTGCTTGCTTCACTTTGAGTTCTTCATCGAGTTTCAATAGTGCATCTTCCTTTCTTTGAAGCTCACGGGTTTTCGCCTCAAGTTCAGTTTGCAGCGTTGCGGTTTCTTTGGCGCTGAGGTTCTTTAATTTGTCAAAAGAGTTCTCTAGTGTTTCGTATTGCGCTTCAAGCGTAGCTTGTTCGCGGCTGAGTAAACGTATTTGATTGCCCAATTGATTGGTGTCGCCACGTAAACGGCTTACCTCCTTGGCTGCTAGATCGTATTTAGACTGTAGGTCTTTTGAAAGTACTTCGTAATCCGTACTACTTTTTTTGTACTTCGCTAATTCTTCGCTGCAGCTTTTTTCGCGCTCCAAGAGTTCGTTGTATTTCTTAGAAGGCACACATGCTGTGAACAAGACACTGCAAAGTAAGGATAGGGCTAAAGTTTTTTTCATGAGTTCAGTCATTTTTACAAAGATGAATGGAATTATGGCTGAGATTTGGCCAATTTCTTGATTTTATAAACACTAAACTTTGTATAAAGTAACAGTAAGCAGCCTGCTTTTCAGTAAATGGCACTTGAATTCCTTAACTTTGCCCCATGAGTACAGCCAAAAAAAGCGATGCGAAAAGCATAGAAATGTTGCAAAAACTAGCTTTGCAAGATGTTTCATCTGTTACAGAAGCTTTGAATTATCTCAGAGAGAAGGGCAAGGCGCAGCATTTGAATGCTGTTTTTGAATCCCTGAAAGGGGCAGAGCGCAGCAAACAACAGCTTATCGTTGGCTTCTTATCAGATATTCTAGATACCTCGGCAGTTGATGCATTTATTGATTTTCTAGAAAACGAAACAGATGCTGCTACCAGAAAGCTGGTGCTGTCTGCTATTTGGAATTCAAAATTACCATTTGATGAGCATTTACCATTTTTTGTTATGCTCGCTTCTCAAGGAGACTACCTTGAAGCCCTTGATTGTCTGACCATTCTCGAAAACATGAGTGGCCCTTTTGAAGAAGCGCAGTTACTTGAAGCGCAATTATTACTCAAAGAGTATTTAGAAGAAAAAGCGCCACAAACTGATCAAAAAGCACAAATCATGAGTGAAATTGCTTGGTTTGTAAAAGAACAAAATGAAGGCATTGATGCCGATTTACTATTAGATGATGAATAAATACGATATTTCGAAATCGGCCCTGCAATCCATGACCGGGTTTGGCAAAGCTAACGGCCAATTTCAAGACAAAAAAATCTCTATTGAGGTAAGATCCTTGAATTCAAAAGGACTCGACCTCAATCTAAAAATCCCTTCTGCCTATCGAGATATGGATACCGAAATCAGACGCATTGTTTCTGATTTGCTGCTTCGTGGTAAGATGGACCTCGGGATTTACATTGAAAGCCAAAACCAGGCAGTCAGTAACCTCATCAATACAGAATTAGCCACCCAGTATTTTGAAGCGCTCAAAGCCCTGAACAATACTTGGGACAGCCAAACCCAAGATTACCTCTCTTTGGTGCTCAAAATGCCCGATGTTTTAGCGGTTCAACACGAAGCGCTTACCGATGTAGAAATGGAGTTTGTGCTGAAACTTGTCAAAGAGGCTGCCGGACAACTTCAGTTATTCAGAAAGCAAGAAGGAAAGGCCTTAGCCCAAGATTTAGTTGCAAATATTGAAGCGATTAAAACCAATCTTGATGCGATTGCGCCATTTGAACAAGAGCGCGTTAACCAAGTGAAGGAGCGCATTCAAAAAGGTCTTGCCAGTATTGATGAAGCCCGAATAGACGTGAATCGTCTGGAGCAAGAAATGATCTTTTATGTAGAAAAATTAGATATTTCCGAAGAAAAGCAACGCTTGCTGCAGCACCTCAATTATTTTGTTGAAACCATGCAGCAAGAGGCATCGGGTAAAAAGTTAGGATTCATTGCTCAAGAAATGGGTCGTGAAATCAACACTTTAGGCAGCAAATGTAATCATGCCGAAATCCAACGCAAAGTGGTGGATATGAAAGATCACCTCGAGAAAATTAAAGAACAAGTACTCAATTCGCTCTAGTATGAATTCAGGAAAAAGCATCGTAATTTCAGCGCCTTCCGGAGCCGGTAAATCAACCATTGTGAAGGCCTTATTGGCTCAAAACCCTGCGTTGGCTTTTTCAATTTCAGCTTGTTCAAGGCCTCCTCGTGGGGAAGAGCAAGATGGTGTCCATTACTACTTTTTAGGCCCTGACAGTTTTAAAGAAAAAATTGCTGCTGGTGCTTTTTTTGAGTGGGAAGAGGTCTACACAGGCATGTTCTACGGAACACTCAATGCAGAATTAGAAAGAATTTGGGCAGCGGGTCAGATAGTGGTCTTTGATGTCGATGTCGTTGGTGGTTTGCGCATCAAAGAGTTGTTGGGTGAACAGTGTTTGTCGATTTTTATTCAACCACCAAGTATTGCTGTTCTTGCCGAGCGCTTGCGCAAGCGTCAGACCGATGCTGAAGATAAAATTCAAATGCGTTTGGCAAAAGCCGAAGAAGAAATTAAAAGAGCTCCTGAATTTGATGTGGTTGTAGTCAATGATGACCTCGATTTAGCCATTGAACAGGTTGCCACACAAATCAAGCAATTTTTAGACTGATGCGGATTGGTTTATATTTTGGCACTTTCAACCCCATTCATGTGGGGCACTTGATTATTGCCAATTTTATGGCACAAACTGAAGAAATTGACCAAGTCTGGTTGGTGGTTACGCCGCAAAATCCGCATAAAAATAAAGAGAGCTTGTTAGCCGATTATATCCGTCTAGATATGGCCAAGGAAGCAACTGAAGATCATCCACTTTTGCAAGTGAGTGACCTAGAATTTCATTTACCAAAACCCAATTATACCATATCGACACTTACTCATTTTGTAGAGAAATATCCTCAGCATACCTTTAGTTTACTCATGGGAGCTGATAACTTGCGCAGTTTTCATAAATGGTTCAACTGGGAGCAAATATTGGCGAAGCACCATGTTTATGTTTACCCAAGAGCCTATGTTGAAAATGAAGCACCACA
>JACCDV010106229.1_pt1 | contig 64108 bp, 66 predicted proteins | sample 7446131 | NCBI WGS metagenome assembly JACCDV01 (sample SAMN15323448, study PRJNA562643) | freshwater metagenome | isolation source: river surface water | place: USA:Blue River Watershed | collected 2017-08-17
GTAGTTTTGTACATGTAAGGTAAATTTGTAACAAAGGTAAAATTTTTAAGTCAGAATCAGTAATTTGAGGCATGCTTTCCTTATTCCCCATTTCGTCCGAACAAAATCTCTTGCCTTATGATGGGGAGGTATTTTACCATACCGATTTCTTTGGCTCCCAACAGAGCCAAGATTTTCTCCGAATATTAACTGAAGAGATTCCATGGAAGCATGATGAAGTGGTCATCTTTGGAAAAGTGATTCAAACCCGTCGGAAAGTAGCATGGTATGCGAATGATGCGAAACCTTATACTTATTCCGGACGAACCAAAATCGGTGAAGCATGGACTCCTACCCTCTTAACCATCAAAAATGCCATAGAAGCGAAGGCCAACGTATCGTTTAACGGCTGCTTGATGAACTATTACCACGATGGGAACGATGGGGCTAGTTGGCACGCCGATGACGAAAAATCGATCCTGCCCAACTCGTGTATCGCATCCATAAGTTTAGGAGCGGCTCGTAAATTTGAATTCAAGCACAAGCAGACCCTGGAAAAAGTGAGCCTCGAACTGGCTCCGGGAAGCCTATTGCTGATGCAAGGAACAACTCAATCGCATTGGATTCACCAATTGCCTAAATCAAAAAAAATCACCGAACCACGGCTTAATTTGACATTCAGACAGATGATTTGAAAAAAAATGCCGACCTTCGTGTCAAATTTACAGCAATCAACGTGTCAGAAGAAAACGAATCAAGACAGCCATTCAAGCGCCCATTTAGACATTTTACAAGTCCCAAAACCGAAAACAAGGAGTTCGTTTTCGGGGTACAATCCGTATTGGAAACGCTACGATCAGGAAAAGAAATCGACCGTTTACTTGTACAGAGGGAATTAGGGAATACCGAAATCTTGGATTTGGCTCGTGAGAAGGGAATCCAGGTTCAAAAGGTACCTTTGGAAAAACTGAATCGAATTACGCGCAAGAATCACCAAGGCGCCATCGCTTTCGTTTCTGCTATCCATTACGCCAAATTGGAAAATGTGATTGCAGATACCTTTGAAAAAGGCCAAACTCCATTTATTCTGATATTAGATCGAATCACCGACGTGCGTAATTTTGGTGCGATTGCCCGTACAGCAGAATGTGCAGGTGTGCATGCCATTGTCATTCCTGCCCGCGGCGCCGCACAAATCAATGGAGACGCGATGAAAACATCATCAGGAGCGCTGAACTTCATTCCGGTTTGTCGGGAAGATAGCCTTTTACAAACCATTGATTACCTTCAAAACGCGGGACTAAAAGTCGTAGCTTGTACCGAAAAAGGGCGCAGTTCTGTGTATGCCGTGGATTACAGCGGCCCCGTTGCCATCATCATGGGATCGGAAGAAGATGGTATCTCCGACGAGCTTATACGTAAATCGGATGATTTAGCTGTTATCCCACAAAGTGGCCAGGTCGGTTCATTAAACGTATCTGTGGCGGCAGGTGTTGTGATATTCGAAACAGTACGCCAACGAAGCATTTAATTTTTACGTAAGATTTGTGTTGCCGAAGCTTGCGCTTTCGGCAAAATAGTCACGTCGGCAATATTCACATGTGCCGGCGCCATCACGACGTAGCGAATTAAATCGGCAATATCTTCCGCCACCAATGGTTCAAAGCCTGCATACACTGCATTGGCACGTTCCTGATCCCCTTTAAAGCGAACGGCGGAGAAATCTGTATTGACTGCCCCGGGTGCCACGTTCGAAACCTTAATTCCGTGTACATTCAAATCTTGTCGCATACCTTGAGAAAGCGCCTCAACAGCCGCTTTGGAGGCACAATATACATTTCCATTCGGATATACTTGCTTGCCCGCAATCGAAGATAAATTAATGATATGTCCCGAAGCCCTCGCTATCATACCGGGAATGACCATTCGAGATACACTTAATAAACCATCTACATTGCTATGCATCATAGCATCCCAGTCGGCCACGTCCCCATCTTGTATCGCACTCATCCCATGCGCATTACCCGCATTATTGACTAAGACATCAATGGATTGCCATTCAGCAGGCAAGAATTGAAAGGCCGACTCAACAGCCTGTCGGTCACGCACATCAAATGTCAACACGTAGGAAGATGTAGCTAATTCCGACTGAAGAGCTTCTAAGCGCTCTTTCCGACGGCCACACAAGATCAATTGAAAACCTTCAGCAGCCAATGCTTTTGCTGTGGCTAAACCAATTCCCGAACTTGCTCCGGTAATGCATGCAATACGATTCATCATAAAATATTTTCTCGAAGGTAATGCCTTCGAGGTGTTCTAAAAAATTTGAACGAACTTTGTCCTAAATATTTATAACACATGAACTTCTTAATTGTTGGCCTTGGCAATATCGGACCCGAATATCTTTTTACTCGCCATAACATTGGATTTATGGCTTTAGACTATCTAGCCAAAGAAAAATCAATTCAATTCAGTCAGGATCGTTTGGGTGCTATCAGTTCCTACAAATTAAAGGGGCACACCATTTATTTGTTAAAACCGAGCACTTTCATGAATTTAAGCGGTAAAGCCGTTAATTATTGGAGCCAACAATTAAAAATTGAAAAAGAGCGCCTGTTAATTCTTACCGACGATATCGCACTTCCGTTTGAAACACTCCGTTTAAAACCCAAAGGATCGAGCGGTGGCCATAATGGCCTCAAAAGCATAGAAGAAACCTTATCGTCTCAAGAGTATGCCAGATTGCGCATGGGAATCGGGGCGGATTTCGCGAAAGGAAGACAGGCTGAATTTGTATTAAGTAACTTTTCCGAAGATGAAATTGGACTAATCCCATTCATTCTAAATCGATCCAATGAAATCATTGATTCATTTTGCTTACAAGGTATCCAGCAAACAATGAACAAATACAACCAATGATTGTACTTTTTAAAGAATTTTATAATTTTTCCTAAATTTAACAATTAGAATTATCCGAAAGATTTGCAAATGTAATCCAAATATAATTTGGTATTTTAATAAAAAATATATTGAAAATTCTGAAATTTAAACCAAAATCGAAAAATATTTAATTTTTGATTTAAAAATTGTCCAAAAGCAAGTTTTGTTATATTAAAAAAATGCAATAATTTTGCATCGTTGATTTAGTTAATAAATATAACAAATTTATGAAAAAGCAATTTTTAATGGTTAGCGTTTTAGTAGGACTAAGCCTAACAGCAACAGCGGTAAAAGCGAGCGGAACGGCATCAAATGTAGATGCGTCGACAACAGTATTGTCACACAAAAAAGAAACCCTTTCTGAAGTTATTCAGTCATTGATAAAAAAAGATTTTGTAGGAGCTAACGCCTCTACATCAGCAAGTTTAACAATTTCGATTTTAGAGAATTACCAAAACAACCAGTCGGCTTATTTAAAAGTTAGCAAAGCAGAACAAGTTCTATTCAACAAGACGGTTCAGGCGATTGTTAATCAAGGAACTGGTGCAGCGGACGAAAAAACGAATGTTTGGGTGAAAGAAATCAATAAATCTGCGAAAGCAATTAATGCGATTTGGTCTGTTTTGGCCACTGAACCAAAAATTGATGCAGATTTTTCAAACGATACAGAACAAAAAGAAGATTTGATCGTTGTATTTCAAAATTAGATTGTAAGTAGTTTTCATAGTTAAATAGGTTTAGAGGTAATCAAAAAAGGCGCTGTTTCTAACGACGCCTTTTTTATTTTTTTTTGCATTAAACTCATATTATTTAAAGAAAACATCTATATTTGTATAAATTTTCATAGTTAAATAGGTTTAGAGGTTAAACAAATAAGGCCAGAAGTTTCTTCTGGCCTTATTTTTATTTAAGCTCAATCGGTTAACTAATCGATGCCCCATTCCAAACTGCTTTGCTTGGCTGCAAAAATGCCAAACTTCCATCGGCATCCTCTGCCATCAAGATCATTCCCTCACTCTCCTGCCCCATAATCTTACGAGGAGCTAAATTGGCCAGGAAACAAACTTGTCGGCCAATCACATCCGCCGGCTCGAAATGCTCCGCAATCCCACTTAAAATAACGCGCTCCTTCTGACCATCATGAACAGCCAATTTCAAAAGCTTCTTACTCTTTTCAACCTTTTCTGCGGCAGAGATTTGACCCACGCGAATATCCATCTTCGTGAATGAATCAAAGTCAATGGTATCCTTAATCGGGTTTACTTGCTTATTTGCCAATTCCATTTCAGCCTTGGTTTGTTTTAATTTATCTACTTGTGCCTGAATAACATCATCCTCCAACTTCTCAAATAATAATCCGGGATTAGCCAATTTACTACCCGCAGGAATCAACTCAAAATTCCCGATTGTCGACCAATCAGCTTCCTGCAATCCTAGGGCTAAGCGCAATTTAGCCGCCGTAAATGGAATAAATGGTTCCAAAGCAACCGATGCATGCGCAACCAACTGTACGGCATAATTCAAAACAGTACCCGCCTTTGCTCGATCTTCCTTGATAATCTTCCAAGGCTCCGCATCCGCTAAATATTTATTCCCGATACGTGCAATTTCCATCGCCAACACCAAGGCATCCCGGAATTTATAATGGGCTAATGCTGCCTCCAACTTAGCTGGAATATCCGCTAAAGAACGCTTCACCTCTTCTTCTAAGCCAGTACCTTCAGCTTTATCTGGGACAATTCCTTCGAAATTCTTATCGATCAATACAAAAGCACGATTGACAAAATTTCCTAAAATGGCAACGAGCTCGGAATTGTTTTTCGTTTGAAAATCAGCCCAGGTAAAATCGGCATCCTTCGTTTCAGGACTCGATGCGGTTAAGGCATATCGTAAAACATCCTGTTTCCCCGGAAAATCCTGTAAATATTCGTGCAACCAAACTGCCCAATTACGCGATGTGGAAATCTTATCCCCCTCTAAATTCATGAATTCATTGGCGGGAACTTGATCGGCTAATTGAAACGCTCCATGTGCCATGCACATCGCAGGAAATATCAAACAATGGAATACAATATTGTCCTTACCGATAAAATGCACGATCCGACTGTCCTTTGCTTTCCAATACTTCTCCCAATCCGGTGTTAATTGGCTCGTCATCGAAATATAACCGATGGGCGCATCAAACCATACATATAGCACTTTGCCGTCTGTATCGGGCAAAGGAATAGGAACTCCCCAGTTTAAATCGCGGGTCATGGCACGTGGACGTAAACCATCTTGCAACCAGGACTTAACTTGCCCGCTGACATTCGACTTCCACTCAGGATGCGAATTCACATATTTCTCGAGTTCACCCTGCCATTGATCCAATGGCAAAAACCAGTTCTTTGTTTCTTTTAATACAGGCGATGCTCCACTCAAGGAAGATTTTGGATTAATCAATTCCGTAGGTGACAAGGATGATCCACATTTCTCGCATTGATCCCCATAGGCCCCAGGCTGATGGCATTTAGGGCATTCGCCTGTAATGTAGCGATCTGCTAAAAATTGGTCAGCCGCCTCGTCATAATATTGCTCGGTAACTTCCTCAATAAACTTATCCTCCTTGTATAAATGCAAGAAAAAATCTTGTGACATCTTATGATGTACCGGGTCGGAAGTCCGACCATAAATATCAAAGGAAATACCGAATTGCTCAAACGAAGATTTGATATTGGTATAATAGTAATCAACCACCTCCTGCGGTGTTTTCCCCTCTTTCTGTGCCTTAATAGTGATGGGCACACCATGCTCATCCGTCCCCGAAACAAAAATCACATCCTGTTTCTTTAAACGTAAATAACGCACATAAATATCTGCTGGCAAATAACATCCTGCCAAATGACCAATGTGAATGGGACCATTCGCATAAATCAAGGCTGCTGTTACAGTTGTCCGTGAAAACTCCGACATACAATTCAATTAAAATGAAGTACAAAAATAGGATATTTTTCACTCATAAAATTCCAAAAGACTATTTGCACATTCAAAAAAATAAATTTATATTTGCAGACATTTTAATTCAAAAAGGAAAAAATACATGTTAATTATTTCGATCAAAGAGAACGAGTCAATTGATAAAGCCCTTAAGCGCTTTAAAAAGAAGTTTGAAAAAACAGGTGTAGTAAAAGAATTACGTAGACGCTCTGCTTTTGAAAAACCATCAATCTCTCGTCGTACGGAATTGATTCGCGCTGCTTACAAGCAAAAGACATACGGAAATATCAACAACTAGTTTGTTTCAATTTTTCTTAGAATTGACTACTTTCGATCTATGAATCGCGAAGTAGTCAATTTTTTTTTGCAGCATCTCCAAGTTGAAAGACGGCTCAGCCCACTCACGCTTCGCTCCTATCAGATTGACCTGAATCAATATCTTGATTTTTTACTTCGAGATAATCTTTCCCCATTACTTGTCAAGAGTCAAAACATCCGCTTATGGCTCGTTGAACTCTCCAACCAAGGAATTCAAAATCGGTCCATCAATCGAAAATTAGCTACTTTACGAACCTTTTATAAGTATTTACAACGCAGAGGGGACATTCAGGACAATCCCATGATGACCATACGCATGGTCAAAACGGCTAAATCGCTTCCTAGTTACGTACGAGAATCCGAAATGGAGCAATTAGTTGCCCTGCATGAGGAGCCAAAAAATACATTCGAAGAAGTACGTGACCAACTGGTATTGATGCTCTTATATGGCACAGGAATGCGTTTAGCGGAGTTATTGCAGTTGACGCACCAACAAATCAATCTACCAGCGAAAACACTTCGTGTGATCGGAAAACGAAATAAAGAGCGCGTGATTCCCATGCCTGAACTGTTGGTCGATTTAATCCATCGCTACCAATCCTTAAATCCCTTTCAAAATCCTCAGCTAATATTGACCGACAAGGGAGAACCTGTCTATCCGATGTTCATACAGCGGCTAGTCAAAAAATATTTAGGCGAAGTGAGTACCTTGGAAAAAAAATCGCCGCATATACTGAGGCATAGTTATGCAACACATTTATTGAATCGCGGTGCGGATTTAAACGCCATCAAGGAATTATTAGGGCATGCAAACTTAGCTGCGACACAGGTCTACACGCATAATTCCATGGAAAAATTAAAGGAAATCTACAAACAGGCTCATCCCAAAGCCTAACGAATCATCGGGCCTTGCTGGTTGATCTGCGAAACATAAGCCTCCGAACCAATTCCAACGATCCCAAAGGCAGCTGACATTGCTTCCGCGACTTGCTTGGCAGTATCCTCTCCTTTCGACAAAGCAAATAGCGAAGGACCCGAACCCGAAATAGAACAACCCAATGCTCCCGCCTGCATTGCAGCAGTTTTCACCTCCTGAAATTGGGGAATCAAGATGGAACGAGCGGGCTCAACGATGACATCCACCAGTGATCGACCAATCAAGGAATAATCAGACATCAATAATCCAGAAACTAAGCCGGCCACATTTCCCATTTGGGTAATGGTCTTCCCGAGCGTAATCTCACGCTCTAAAATACGTCGAGCATCTTTGGTATTCACCTCAATCTGTGGATGTACGATACTTGCATATAGATCAGCAGGCGTAGGTAATTGAATAATATCCAAGGGATCATAGCTACGAATAACGACGAAACCGCCCAATAAGCTTGGCCCAACATTATCTGCATGTGCCGATCCACAGGCAACCCTTTCCCCTTCCATCGCAAAAGGCAACAAATCCTTCTGGCTGAGGGGCTTGCCCATCAATTCATTGGCTGCAAAGACGCCAGCCACAGCAGAAGCCGCAGAGGAACCTAATCCAGAACCTAGTGGCATATCTTTGTGCAAGGAGAGCTCAAAACCCTGATCCGGCTGGCCAATAAATTCCAAATATTTTAAAATGGCAATGCCTGCCGTATTCTTCGATACCTCTTTGGGTAAACGACCTTCATCACCCGTAATTTCCTTAATGACAATTCCTGGAGCTGATTTTTTAGTCAAAACAACCTCATCACCCGGACGATTTACGGCAAAACCGAAGATATCAAAACCACAGGCAACATTCGCAACTGTGGCAGGGGCATATACGCGTATCGTTTCCATATTAAGACAAATAGCTACCGATTGAAACAATATCCGCAAAAACACCCGAGGCGGTCACTTCGGCACCTGCACCCGGACCTTTAATCACTAAAGGACGATCATGGTAACGCTTTGTCGTAAACGCAATCACATTATCGGCGCCATCCATTTGATAGAAAGGATGATCAGCCCCAACAGCCCGCAAACCAATCGTAATTTTATGGTCTTCTAATTTCGCAATGTAGCGTAAAACCTTCTGCTCTGCATAGGCATCATTCACAAGCGATTCAAAATAGGCATTTGCCTTATCTAGTTCCTCGAAAAATGCATCCACGCTCGGAGCTGCCTCACAAGCCGGCGGAATTATTTTTTCGATCGTAATATCATCAAATTCTAATTTTAAGCCGATTTCCCGACTCAATATCAAAATCTTTCTTGCCACATCCATTCCACTTAAATCTTCCCGGGGATCAGGTTCAGTATAGCCTTTGGCCTTCGCTTCACGTAAGACAGCTGCGAAAGATTTTCCAGGAACAAATTGATTAAACAAGAATGAAAGCGTTCCAGAAAGGATTCCTTCAATCTTTTCAAATCGGTCACCGGAAGCGATAAGTCCTTGTAATGTATTAATAACAGGCAATCCGGCCCCCACATTCGTTTCATACATAAACTTAACGCCTTTGCTCAAAGCAGTTTGATGCAAAGTCGCATATTGCTCATATGGACCAGAATTAGCAACTTTATTAGGAGTCACGACCGACACATTGGCCTCAAACAAGCCCAAGTATTGTTGGTGAATCTCCTTACTCGCCGTACAATCCGCAAAAATGGAATTCGGCAAGTTTAATGATTTAATTTGACCTACAAATTCATGGATCGATGCGGCAGATCCCTTCGTATCCAATTCCTCCAATGCAGACTCAATCGAAATACCTGCCGGGTCAATCAATTGCTTACGGGAATTAGCAATACCCACTAATTTAACGCGTAGGCCTTTGTACTTTTCCAAATAACGTTCTTGGCCAACCAATTGATTTAATAAGGTTTTACCAATCAATCCTGCGCCAACTAAATAAAGATTAAGTGTTTTTATTTGCGAAAAAAAGAAAGTCTCATGAATAACATTCAAGGCCTTAGACAAATCTTTTTTCTCGATGACAACCGATATATTTAATTCAGACGAACCTTGGGCAGTAGCAACAATATTGATTCCATTCTTACCTAAAACGGAGAATAATCGACCACTCACCCCAGTATGCTTGCGCATACGCTCTCCAACCACAGCGATGACCGATAAGTCTTTCTGAATATCAATGCCTTCGATATCTCCTGCAGCGATTTCTTGAGCGAATTCTTTGGCTAAAATTTTGTCAACCTTCGATGCTACGTGTGGATCAATAGCAAAACAAATCGAGTGCTCCGAGGAAGCTTGCGAAATTAATACCACCGAAATCTTTTCTTTTGCTAAAACGGTAAATAATTTAGCCGATACACCCGCGACTCCGATCATTCCAGAACCTTGAACATTCACCAAGGCTAATTCATCAATGGAACTAATTCCTGTGATAATGTATGGACTCGTGGAAACTACCTTAGAAACCACAGTCCCCTCAAATGTACGATTGAAGGTATTTAAAACACGAATGGGAATATTCTTAGCAAAGGCAGGCTGCAAGGACGGCGGATATATCACTTTTGCACCAAAATGCGTCAATTCCATCGCCTCTGCATAGGAAATGGATGGAATCGTAAATGCAGCAGCAACCTTGCGCGGGTCAGCCGTCATCATCCCATCCACATCGGTCCAAATTTCAATTTCTTTCACCGATAAAGCCGCACCAAAAATAGAGGCAGTGTAATCTGAACCTCCGCGTCCAAGGGTTGTGGTTTCTCCCAAATCATTGGAACCAATAAATCCAGTGATTAGAGCTATTTCATTCGGATGAGCAGCAAAATAAGATTGAATTAAGGTATTCGTCTCACTGAAACGAACCTCAGCTTTGCCAAATTGACTGGTTGTTTTAACTAGCTCACGGGCGTCTACGAAACGAACAGGTAAACCTCGCTGCGTTAATATGGCTGAAATTAAGGCAGTGGACAAACGCTCCCCAAAACTCACCAATAAATCAGACGTTTTCGGCGAAATCTCATGAATTAATTGGATTCCTTTCAAAACATCTCGCAATTCATTGACCAAAGTACGAATCTGGGCAATGACTTGTGATTGCGCCGTAACAGGAATAAAATGACGTATTACCTCAAAATGACGCGCTTCAATCCCTTCAATGATGGAGTCCTCCAAGGATTTATTACTCGCTGCTGTCGCTCCTGCTTCCAATAAATGATTGGTTACTCCACTCATGGCAGAGAAAACAACGGCAAAAGAAGATTTTACTTGATGATTGGCTTCGATAATGGCCAGAACGGATTCGATACTCGCAATGCTCCCACAACTGGTACCACCGAATTTTAATATTTTTTCCATTAGAAAAGAAAAATGAAATGATCCTTAACTCTACAAACAGTTAAGTAATTCTACAAATATAGTAGATTAAGCCGTATTTCCCCCAAGAAGCCGATGGCCTTTCCGTTTTCTTTTGGATTTTTTTTGATAATTATCCGACAAAATAGAAATTGTTCCATCAAGTTCTAAAACCGCCAAATCAACTTGATTAAAATCGGATACACCATGCTCTCGAACAACGGCATGCAATTGCTCTCTATCCAATGAAGCCTTCACCAAAGAAGCATCATTGATATTTCCTTCGTATATCAACACAATAGGCTCCCCTTCTACCACTTTTTTAAAGGAAGGAAAAAGTAGCTCAAGTCGTTTGAAAATATAGTTCGTCAAGAATAAGGCAAAAGCGGCAACTAGTCCACCAGGTAATGAAGAATCAGAGCCAACCATGGCATTCTGAACAGAATTGGATATCAACAAGATGAAAACCAGATCGACAACCGATAATTGCGCAAATTCCTTCTTCCCAAAAAGACGAATAGCCGCCACGATAAACACGTAGACGGCTATTGACTTGAGGGCAATGATCACAAAGCCTTCCATATTACTTTTTCTTTTCGGCGGCCATAACCATCGATAGGTTATTCTTAGCCGCTAAATCATATACATCTGTTAAATCTTGTACCGATCTTGATTTATCAATCGAAATAATTAAAGAATTTGCTTTTTTCGTCTTCAAGATTTCCTTCAATTGCCCATCCACCTGCTCTAAAGCGAATGGTTGTGCATTTCCATCGATAAAGAAATTATTGTTTGCATCCACGGATACACGAATTGACTCAACCACAGGAGGAGTAACCTTCGTTGAATCTGCTTTGGGCAACAACAAGCGTATAGCATCAGGTGATGCTAAGGTGGATATCATTAAAAAGAACATCAAAAGAAAAAATAGAATATCCGCTAGGGCGCCTGTTTCTACTTCCGATGCTTCTCGTTCGCGCTTTCTAAAATTCATAGGATAATTTATTTTTTATTTGCTGGCTTGTGTAACAAGTCAATGAAATCCATCGCCACAATCTCCATTTTGTTAATCGAACGATCAATCATCGTCGTCAATAAGGTGTACATAACATATGCAATGATACCCACAATCAAACCAGATGCTGACGTCACCATTTTCTCATAAATACCCGATGCAATCGTTGAAATCTCAATTTTGTTCGATGTCGAAATATTGTGGAATGTACGAATCATACCCGTTACCGTTCCCAAGAAACCAAACATTGGAGCAATTCGAGCGATAGAACTAAGAATACCCAAATTCTTCTCCATGTTATAAATTTCCAACTTTGCTTTATTTTCAATCGCATCTTCAATATCACGAATGGGAGAACCCAAACGCCCCAAACCGCGTTCTAACAAATTCGCAATCGGAAACTTAGAGTTTTTGCAATACGTTACAGCACCCTGAATATTCCCCGCAAGCAACAATTCATTGATATTGTGAAGGAAATTTTCATCAATTCTAGATGTCTTACGGATGTATAAATAACGCTCTATAAATAAGAACAAGGCTGCTGTAAATAAAAACAGAATTGGATACATGACATATCCCCCTTTTTCCAATAAACTTAAAACCGTGAATTCTTCGACCTGAGCAGTATCTAAAAGAATAAAATTTAGGAGTGATGACATAAAGCTTTGTTGAAAATTTTAATGATTTAATATAAACTTAAAGTTGGCCAAAAATATTGTCTTTTTCAAAATAATTCTCAGCAATTGTTGAATTATTCTTGACTACTAAACCAATAGCCTTCTTTTAAACTATACATCGACATCCAAAATGATTCAATTATTCCTTGGTCCAGTATGTGCGCTATAAGACTGTTGGCATATGGAATCATACTCGCTCGAAAAGCCTTCATACCTGGAATTTCTTGACGTGCAGCAAGACTCATGCCAGCCATCTTTTCCTTCAATAAATAAAAGCCTGACAGGTTCAATTCATTCGTCTTTTCAATTTGATTGAGATACCCGTGGGCCAACTGAATATCAGCCAAAGTCTCGAAAGCTCCTGCTGCGCCAATTAAATACCGGGGCCGAAACAGTGCCACAGCATCCTGCACGTCGATTAACTCAGCAAATAAATGTTCTCCCAGTTCGTTCTCAATCTGTAAACTATATTCACCATCTACCTGAAACATAGATTGTAGTTTGAGGCCTCCCACTTCCAAACTGGTTTTAAACAAGATTTCTTGACCTTGGAAAATAATAAATTCGACACTACCACCACCGATATCCATGATCATTGAAACTTCGTTCCAGGGCTGGGGCATCGAATGAACAATTCCCTGAAAAATATATTCCGCCTCCTGCATGCCTGAGATCACCTGAATAGGAATCCCCAATTGCGTTTCAACTACCTCAATAAACGCAGAAGCATTTCGAGCATTTCGTAAGACACTCGTCCCAACACCCAAGATGGATTCACATCCTTTGTTCTGCGACTCCCAAAGAAATCGTTCCAATGCCTCCAAAGCTCTCGCCATAGCGTCCAATTGCAACAATCCTGTCTCCATGGCACCCTTTCCCAAACCCACAGCCGTATGCATTTCCTGAATCGTTTTCAGATTCCCTGACGCATCAGGTTCTGCAATCAACAGTTGAAAAGTATTCGTACCTAAATCGATAATTGCACGGGGCTTGGTCATTCTAAAATCGTTTTGAACAAAAGTACGGCGAAAGGGTGTTTAATAAAAAAGTATTCGTAATTTAGAATCAATTCCAAAATTTTTCCTGCATGCTGGATCCAGAATTTGATGATCACAAGGAAGATATCCAATCTTCGGTCAAACGCTTTGAAAAAATGCTCAATGAAGAGGAGAATTCCTTCTTTGATTTGGACACCTTAGAGCAAATTGCCGAACATTATTTCATCCAAGGCAAATTCGATGAGGGCTTAAAAGCATGCAACATCGGCTTAGAACATTTTCCCTACACGCTTGAATTAATTACACTGAAAGCACAAATTTTGGGTGAAATGCAGCAAGCCGAACAAGGGATGGAAATTATCGAGAATGCGATGTTGCTTTTCCCGACTGACCTCGATTTACTCATGGTCAAAGGCTCCCTATTGAGCCAGATGAAACAGCATGAACAAGCCGTGCAAATATTTTTACACCTCTTGGAACATGCCGAGGAAAAAGATGACATCTATTTTCGTTTAGGCCTATGTTACCTAACATGGACCAAACCTCGCGAGGCTGTTGATATGTTTAAGAAAGCGCTTGAACATAACCCCGAGAATGAAAACGCATTAGTAGAATTAGCTAATTCCCTAGATGAAATCGGTAAAATCGAGGAGAGCATCCCCTATTACCAGAAATTCATCGACCAAGACCCTTTTTCCTACACGGCTTGGTATAATCTCGGAATTGCTTACTCGAAATTAAAGAAATACGAAAAAGCCATCGATGCGTATGAGTATTCATTGGCAATTGAGCCGACGTTTGCCTCTTCCCTCTTCAATTTAGGAAATACCTACATGAACATGCAGGATTATCCCAAAGCCGAGGAAGCCTATCGACTGTGCCTCCTACATGACGAACCCAATCCTGAACTCTATTGTTGCCTAGGCGCTAGCCTGGAACGCCAAAAACAGTTCAACGAAGCATTAACCTTTTACAAGGACGCCGTTAAAATAGACTCGCTTTGGGATGAAGGCTATTACGGACTTGCCGTATGCCTAACGGAACTGGACAAATGGTTTGAATCATTACATTTCTTAAAAAAGGCGATTAAACTAAATGAGTCCAACCCCTTGTATTGGACAGGTTTAGCGGATGTAGAGGCCTATTTAGGGAATCATATTTCCGCCGATGAAGCTTTCCAGAAATCGATTGAGCTCGATTCGTTTTTTGCCCCCACTTGGGTAAAATGGGCTCAGATGCACTTTGAATTGGGGGATTATGAAAAATCTGCCGACATCATGTTGTCGGCCATCGATGAACTTCCTGAGGAAGCTGAATTATATTATCGATCTGCCATCTTTCTAATTAAAGCGGCGCAGTTCAAAGAAGCCTTTCATTTCTTGGAGACAGGATTAATGCTCGATTACGACAAGCACGAAATCATTTTTGATTATTTCCCAAATTTGGAAACACAAAAGGCCATTTTTAAGTTAATCCAACAATACAAAAAATAATTTTCTTCCTCTAATCTCGTTTATTTACCACTTATCCAAAACGAGGCAAGAGGTCAAAAAGCTTTGTTATTTTCGTACATCAAACTAATTTATCATACATGAAAAAACTATTCATCACGGGTTTGGCAATCCTATGCCTAGGTGGTAGTGTTTCGGCCCAACAAAAAGCCAAATCACTCCCAATCCCAGAGAAAATCACTTCAGCAGAAGGAATTACCGAATATCAATTAGCCAATGGCTTAAAGGTATTACTCTTTCCTGATCCATCGAAACAAACAATTACGGTAAACATTACCTATTTAGTAGGTTCTCGTCACGAAGGATATGGGGAAACGGGTATGTCTCACCTTTTAGAACACATGGTATTCAAAGGTACCAAGGAGAAACACAAAGAGGTTGCTAAAGAAATCTCCGATCACGGTGCTCAATTCAATGGGACGACTTGGTTAGATCGTACCAACTACTTTGAAACCTTTGCGGCAACGGATGAGAATTTAGATTGGGCATTGGATATGGAAGCCGATCGTATGATCAATTCTCGCATCTCGAAAAGCGAATTAGAAACGGAAATGACTGTGGTTCGCAATGAATTTGAAATGGGTGAAAATGACCCGGGTTCAATCTTGATGGAACGCGTCGTTTCTACCGCATTCTTGTGGCATAATTATGGAAACTCGACCATTGGTGCACGTTCTGATATCGAAAAAGTGCCTATCGAAAACCTACAAGCATACTATCGCAAATATTATCAACCAGATAATGCGGTCTTGTTAGTGGCTGGAAAATTTGACCCAACCAAAACATTGAAGTTAATCAATGAAAAATTTGGGGTTATTCCACGTCCGGAGCGCGTATTAACGAAAACCTTTACGACAGAACCGACCCAAGATGGTGAACGTGAAGTGATTTTGCGTCGTGTGGGCGATGTACAACAAGTAGGTTTAGCATATCACATCCCATCGGGATTACACCCAGATTATATTGCATGTGATGTATTAGTTGATCTATTAACAGATGCTCCATCCGGCCGTTTATACAAAGCTTTAATTGATACGAAAAAGGCATCCAGCCAATCTGGATTTGCTTTTCAATTAAAGGAACCTGGTTTGGTCTATTTCAGTGCGGAAGTATTGAAAAACAAATCAATCGATTCGGTTAAGAACATCATGATTGAAACCATCGAGCAGTTTGCGAAAAAAGCACCTACGCAAGAAGAAGTAGATCGTATCAAGACAAAAGGAATTAAGAACATCGAATTACTTTTAAATAACGCACAACGTGTAGGGGTAGGTCTATCCGAATACATCGCACAAGGCGATTGGAGATTATTATTCCATACACGTAATCAATTGGAAAAAGTAACCGCTGCGGATGTACAACGTGTAGCAGAGAAATATTTTAAGTCGGCGAATCGTACTTCAGGTATCTTCATCCCGACCGACAAACCCGAACGCGCAGAAATTCCTGAAGCAAAAGAAGCAGCCGAAGTATTAAAAGACTTCAAAGGAAAAGCGGCGGTAGCTGAGGGAGAGGCATTTGATCCATCTCCAAGCAACATTGATGCACGTACAAAAACGGAAAAAATCGCAGGTGTCTCTTTGGCTCTTCTACCAAAGAAAACACGTGGAAATTCGGTGTATGCACGTTTGACATTGCGTTTCGGTGATGAGAAATCCTTACTGGGAAAATCAACGGCAGCGGATTTAGCAGCAGATATGTTGAGCAAAGGAACGGCGAAACATACACGCCAACAGTTTCAAGATGAATTAGATAAGTTAAAAGCACGTGTTTCCATTTCTGGAGAGGCTCGTCAGGCCAATGTAAGCATTGAGACGACACGAGATAATTTATTACCTGCTTTACAATTGGTAGCGGAGGCCTTGAAGCAACCGGTTTTCCCAGCGGATGAATTTGAGAAATTAAAGCAAGAGAATTTAACGCAAATCGAAAGCCAAAAATCAGAGCCTCAAGCGAAGGCAATGGATGTGTTGGGTCAATGGCGTACAGGACATTATGATAAGAATGATGTTCGTTACCAACCAACGATGGAAGAGCAAACTGCCCGTTACTCCGCAGCTAAATTAGAAGATGCTGTAGCCTTCTACAAAGGCTTCTATGGCGCATCGAATGCGACATTCTCTGCAGTAGGCGATTTTGACGAAACTGCCATCAAGAATTTTGTAAAAACGGAATTAGCCGATTGGAAATCACCAAAATCATATAAGCGTGTTGCAGATACCTTCCATGAAAATGGTGGCCAAGTGAAATCAATTGAGACACCTGATAAGGCGAACGCTTTCTTCTTAGCTTACCAGCCGTTGAAAATATCTGATTCGGATCCGAACTATGCAGCGCTTGAATTAAGCAATTATATGTTGGGCGGTGGTAGCGGCTTAAGCTCTCGTTTGATGAATCGCATTCGTCAGAAAGAAGGTCTTTCATATGGCGTTGGTTCACAATTTGCAGCTAGCCCATTAGATCAAAACGGAGCATTTTTAGGTTATGCGATTTATGCACCTGAGAACATCGCGAAGTTAGAGGCTGCCTTCAAGGAGGAAATCGAGAAAGTATTGAAGGAGGGTTTCACCCAAAAAGAAATTGATGAAGCGAAGAAATCTTGGATTCAAGCGAAGCAGGTGACTCGCTCTCAAGATAATGCCTTGGTTGGAACGTTAAATTCAAACCTATACTTAGGCCGTAATTTGAAATGGTCTGAGGAGTTAGAGACTAAAGTTAAGAATTTAACTGCTGAGCAAATTTTAGAGGCCACTCGTAAGACCATTGACTTGACGAAGATGTCCTTCATCAAAGCAGGTGACTACGAAGGAGCGAAAAAGAAGATGGCCGAGAAAGCGAAAAGCGCTCCGTCAGAATCAGGCGCTGTGGGTGGTGCACCTAAACAGTAAAACAAAAATAGCCGTTCCATGAACGGCTATTTAAAGCAATAAAAAAAGGAGCCGATTGGCTCCTTTTTTTATTAACAAAACTCTTCGAAAACCCCTTCAAGATGTTGGGCAATCAAAGCGGCCGAACGTCCCTCAATGTGGTGACGCTCAACAAAATGCACTAATTCGCCATCCTTAAACAAAGCAATAGATGGTGATGAAGGAGGATAAGGCAAAGTATACTCACGCGCCTTTTGCGTAGCCTCTTGATCCACGCCCGCAAAAACCGTTGCTAAATTCGAAGGTTTTTTTGACGAAGCCGAAACGGCAGCTTTCACACCTGGACGAGCTGTGGATGCTGAGCAACCACAAACTGAATTAATAAATAACAAGGTCGTACCAGGCTTCGCCATAGTATCTTCCACTTCAGAAGCAGATTTCAATTCTTGAAAACCACCTTCTACGATATCCATCCGCATGGGATGTACTAAATGTTCTGGGTACATAGTATTTCTAATTTAATTTTCTAAACACGTTTACATAAAGCCAAGTTCCAATTTGGCAACTTCCGACATCATATCTTGCGAATATGGCGGATCAAAAGTCAATTCAACAGAAACCTCAGCGATTCCTTCAATCTCCCGAACCGCTTTTTCGATATCAACTGGAATACTTTCCGCAGACGGGCAAGACGGAGAGGTCAATGTCATCAGAATATAGACATTGTTAACTGGGAATATCTTGATTTCATAAATCAAGCCAAGCTCATACACGTCTACCGGTATCTCCGGATCATAAACCGTTTTAATTGCCTTAACGACCGCTTCCTTTAATTCTACTTCTGTCATCTTCCTATTAACTTAAGCTATGGTATTAAACACAACTGCGTAGTTCTTCATTTGTTTGACCATGGCCACCAATCCATTCGATCGCGTCTGTGCCAAATGTTGGGACATCCCAATCTGATCAATAAAATATAAATCCGACTGCATGATTTCTGCCGGCGTATGATTCGACAAAACACGAATCAACATACTTATCATCCCCTTCACAATAATCGCTTCAGAATCGGCAAAGAATAAAATTTGATCTCCCTGCTTTTCCGCATGTAACCAAACCTTACTTTGGCACCCCTTGATGACATTTTCCTCTGTCTTGAATTCCTCCGGCATCGGGGCCAATTTCTTTCCTAAATCAATTAAATATTCATATTTGTCTGCCCAGTCCTCGAAAAGGCCAAATTCCTCAATTAACTCGTCTTGTGTTTGGTTGATCGTGCTCATATTATGCCAACATCATGATACAACGCTTAAGCGCCTTCACAAATAAATCGATTTCTTCTTTCGTGTTATAGAACGCGAAGGATGCCCGACAAGTTCCGACTAATTCATAACGCGCCATCAAAGGCTGCGCACAATGATGTCCTGTACGAATCGCAACACCAAATTTATCTAACAATACTCCGATATCTTGAGGATGCACGCCGTCGATGACAAAACTAACTACGGCAATTTTTTCAGGAGCCTGACCGATAATACGAAGACCATCGATCTGAGCTAATTGCTCCGTGGCATAGTCTAACAAAGCTTTTTCCTGATCCCAAACGGCATTCTTTGGCAATGACTTTAGATAATCCAAGGCAAAACCAAAGGCATATACATCCGCAATATTCGGTGTACCTGCCTCAAATTTGTAAGGTAACTCATTGTAGGTAGTCCCCGAAAAACTCACCTCCTTGATCATCTCTCCCCCACCTTGGTAAGGAGGCATGGCCTCTAATAATTCTCTTTTCCCATAAAGTACACCTACACCCGTAGGACCAAATAACTTATGAGCTGAAAAAGCCAGAAAATCCATGTCATATTCTTGCACATCAATCTCAAAATGTGCAACCGATTGAGCACCATCAATAAGAACCTTCGCCCCTACTTGATGTGCTAATTCAATCATTTGTTTGATGGGATTGATGGTTCCAATCGCATTGGAAACATGATTAACAGCGACCAATTTAACCTTAGGGCTTAACAAGGATTGATAGGCGGCGATGTTCAAGACTCCTAAATCATCGACCGGAATTACCTGTACCTCCGCTCCGGTTTCTTGGGCAATCATTTGCCAAGGAACAATATTCGAATGATGCTCTAAGTTAGACACCAAAATCACATCTCCGGTTTTAAAATTAGCTCTTCCAAAGGTTTGAGCCACTAGATTTATCCCCGCGGTGGTTCCCGAAGTGAAAATAATTTGATCCGAAGATGGCGCATGCAAGAATTCAGCCAACTTCTTACGCGTCAATTCATAACCCGACGTTGCACGCTCAGCAAGGGTATGCAAGCCACGATGGATGTTCGCGTTATCTTTCGTATAATAATGTTGCAACGCATCCATCACAAGCTGTGGCTTCTGCGTAGTCGCTGCATTATCAAAATACACCAAAGGAGCCCCATTGACCGACTGGTCTAAAATGGGAAAATCCTTCCGAATACTTACTAAATCAAATGTATTTGCCATGGTTATACGCCTAAAGCTTGTTGGATTTTGGTCACAATCCGATTGGAAATAGACTCTCTTAAATCGATCAATTCAACTTTATCAATGACTTGTTGGACAAAGGCCAACATCAATAAGGTCTTTGCCGCATCCTGTGAAATACCCCGTGAACGCATGTAGAACAAGGCTTCATCACTTAATTGACCGGTTGTCGTTCCATGTGAACATTTCACATCATCCGCCCAAATTTCCAATTGCGGTTTCGTGTTCATCGTCGCTTTATCCGACGCTAATACATTTTTACAAGATTGAAAGGCATTCGTTTTTTGAGCATCCGGACGAACAAAAATCTTACCGTTGAATACTCCCGTTGAATTACCTAATAATACCCCTTTGTACAACTCGTTGGATTCTGAATTCGGTTGGCGATGATCGACCACTGTATGGGAATCAATAAATTCGTCGTTACCAGGTACATAAAGACCATTCAAATTCGAAACAACATTTTCGCCGTCGACATAGAAATGTAGATTATTGCGAACAAATCCCCCATTAATGGAGAATGTAAACATATCTACTTGACTATTGGCTCGTTGGAAAATAAAAGTATGGTCGATATGCGTCGTTTTCAACGCAAAATCTTGGGTCTTCACAAAAGTTAGGTGCGCATCTTCCTCCACCCAAATTTCCTGCACGTAATTGGAAAGAACCTTGTCTGAATTGGAATTGGTTGACAAATCATCCACCCAAGTCAATTTTGCGCCTTTTTCGAGGTAAATCAAGATTTTACTCTGCACGGCGGAGGCAATACTCACCTCGGCAATGTACTGGTGTAAAATCGGTTTTTCGATTTCTATGCCGGCTTTGATCCAAATCACTTGATGCGATGAAGTTAACGCATCATTTAAATCGTACATGGAATTTTGATCTAGAATCTGATTTCGATTCGACCAAGCTTGTACAAAGGCAGGATTTTGCTGAGCAAAGGACGTAAAGTCCAATATTTCAACACCGCTAGGCAAAACTCCTTCCACGGAGAATTTCCCATTGAGGCTTTTCAATTGTAAGGACGATGCAAGGGAAACAGGTACTACAGAAGCAGGTGCTTCTGATGTATTCCAATTCCAATCCACATCATTTAAAGACTTTAAGGAAGCGTATTTCCACTCCTCCCATTTGTTCGTCGGAAATCCTTTGGCCAAAAAACGATCCATGGCCGCTTGTTTTTCTTTCCCGAGGGAAATATTCACTAATGTATCTGTAGCCATGTGTTAGTCAACTAATGCGGAAATAATCCAATCGTATCCTTTTTCTTCTAATTCCAATGCCAATTCCTTCGTACCTGATTTCACGATACGCCCTTTATACAATACATGTACAAAATCAGGAACGATATAATCCAATAGACGTTGGTAGTGTGTTACAACAATGGTTGCGTTATCAGGGCTCTTTAATTTATTAACCCCCTCCGCTACAATCCGCAAAGCATCGATATCTAATCCTGAATCTGTTTCATCCAAAATAGCCAATTTTGGCTCTAAAACAGCCATTTGAAAAATCTCGTTCCGCTTCTTTTCACCACCCGAAAAACCTTCGTTTAGCGCGCGACTCAATAAAGACTGATCAATATTTACGTAGGCCATCTTTTCCTTGAACATCTTTAAGAATTGAACGGCATCCAAAGGCTCCTCTCCGCGGTATTTGCGAATTTCATTAACGGCCGACTTCATGAAGTTGGTCGTCGAAACACCTGGAATCTCTACCGGATATTGGAAAGCGAGGAAAACACCTTCTGCCGCACGCTCCTCTGGAGCAAGATCCAAAAGGTCTTTGCCGTAAAATGATACGCTACCCGCTGTCACGTCGTAATCTTCCCGACCAGCCAAAACGGACGCTAAGGTAGATTTACCCGAGCCATTCGGTCCCATGATGGCATGAACCTCCCCAGCTTTGACTTCCAAATTAATTCCACGAAGAATTTCCTTTTCTCCGATTCGCGCATGTAAATTCTTAATTGATAACATATCTCGTGTTGATGTTAAAGGCTATTGAACCACAAAATTAAAACCTTATTCCTACAAAACCATACTTTATTTAGATTCACTCTAAATAACTTGAAAATTTATTGAATTATTACGTATATTTGCGCTGTCAAAAGAGGAAAAATCATGATTACGATCTCAGAAATTGCTGCTAATCGCATTAAGGAAATCCGTCAAAACGAGGGTTTAACGGAAGATTTCAACGTACGTGTTGCTGTAGAGGGAGGTGGATGCTCGGGTTTGATGTACCAATTGGATTTTGCATCGGAGCCACAAGCGAGTGATATGATCTTTGAAGACAAAGGCGTTAAGGTGATGGTTGACAAGAAATCCATCCTTTATCTTGCCGGCACTGAATTGGATTTCTCCGATGGCTTAAACGGCAAAGGATTTCAATTCAAGAATCCTAATGCCACCCGCACCTGCGGTTGCGGAGAATCGTTCTCGATCTAAATACCCATGGGAATCTGTTTGGATTCCAAGATAAACGGCTGAAGGAGTTGGTAGACTTGATAAATCGGCAAGCCCATCACGGTATAAAATGAACCATTCAGTTCCTGTATTCCAGCCATACCAATAAAATCCTGAACACCATAAGCCCCCGCTTTATCGAGCGAAGACCCGCCGCGTACATACCATTCCATTTCCCAGTCGGCCAATTCACGAAAACGGACCATCGCTGAATCTGCCACCGATACGATGCCTTGCGGACTCGCCAAAGCGATTCCTGTAACAACCTCATGCGTTTTTCCAGAAAGCTTTTTCAGCATTTGTAGCGCATCGGGTTTATCAACCGGTTTATTCAAAATTTCACCATCTAAAATCACAACGGTATCTGCGGAAAGAATGAGCGTGTTCGGGCAAGAATCCCATAGGGCTTTCGCTTTTCGTTCGGCCAACATGACCGGCACCTCTTGTGCGGGCATGGATAATGGAAATGATTCATCCACATCAGAAGGAAGAACTGTAAACTGGAATCCAGCTTGCGATAAAATCTCTTTCCTGCGCGGAGAATTCGAAGCGAGAATAAATGGAAATTGAAGGCTAAATGAATCTTGCATGCCCAAAAATACCATTTTATATGGCTTGTCAAAAAATAATATTTTAAAAACATTTGCATTTAATGTAATTACATTTAATTTTGCTACATCAAATTTCAGTCATGGGAATTTCGGAGGAACTAAAGCAGAGTAAATTTCAATCAGAGGAGAGTAAAGCGATTGTGAACATCATTTTCACGGGTAACTGGATGACGCAAAAACAGCATGAACTTCTGAAACCCTTTGGTCTTACGGTACAGCAGTATAATGTTTTACGAATTTTAAAAGGACAAAAGGGAAATCCCATGACGGTGCTAGCGATTACGGAACGCATGATGGATAAAATGTCGAATGCTTCCCGACTCGTCGATAAACTTTTGGAGAAGAAATTAGTTTTAAGACGTGAGTGCCCACAAGATCGAAGAGCTGTGGATGTCATTATTTTACCTGCCGGCATCGAATTAGTGGAACAAATTGATTTGGTTCAAAACAAATGGGGTGAAAATTTTAAAAAAATTGACCCGGATAAATTGCAATCCCTCAATGAAATCCTCGATGAATTTAGAAGTGTATTTACTAACAATTAAACAATAAATAAAATGAAAAAAGTAAGCCTAATCTTGACAGCGCTCGTAATGAGCATCTCTTCTTTTGCTGCTCCTAAAGCGGTTAAAGTAAACACAGCTACTAGCTCAATCGCTTGGTATGCAGAAAAAGTAACGGGTAAGCACAACGGAACGGTAGCATTAGCTTCTGGTGCGCTTAATGTAAACGGAAACAAATTGGTTGGAGGAAACTTCACAATTGATTTGAAAACAATCAAGGCATTGGATATTACAGATCCAGGTTACAACCAAAAGTTTATTGGCCACATTACTTCAGGAGATTTCTTTGAGGTTGAGAAATTCCCAACAGCTACTTTTGTGATTACGAAGATTGCTGGTAACCAAGTTACAGGTAACTTGACAATCAAAGGAATTACCAAATCCATTTCATTCCCAGCTGAAATTTCAGTAAAAGGAGGAAAAGTTACTGCGAAAGCTTCGATCACAATCGATCGTACGGATTACAACATCCAATATGGTTCAAAGAAATTCTTTGATTCAATCGGAGACAAAGCGATCATGGATGACTTCAAATTAGTAGTTTCATTAGTTAGCGAATAATATAATCCGCCTAAGAGCCGAGGTGTAAATTTTACACCTCGGCTTATTTTTTACATTTTAATAAACAACAACATGTCTTTAATTAACGATTTATCTTGGCGCTACGCGACCAAGCGTATGAATGGAAACAAAGTTCCTGCCGACAAAATTGAAAGCCTTTTAGATGCAATCCGCCTTTCTGCATCAGGTTTTGGATTACAACCCTATCAAGTTTTCGTTATTGAAAACCCTGAATTACGCGCTCAAATTCAACCTATTGCTTATGGCCAACCGCAAATCACGGAAGCTTCGCATGTTTTAGTTTTTGCAGCTTGGAATGAAGTAACTGAAGAAAAAATTGATGCCTTTATCCAATTAGTTTCCGAAACTCGCAATGTACCCGTAGAAGCTTTAGCGGATTACCGTGGTGCGATCGCTGGTTCGATGTTGCGCTTGCCTCAAGAGGTTCAAGCAGGTTGGGCAGCTCGTCAAGTTTATTTAGCAATGGGTACTGCCCTAGCTGCAGCTGCAGAATTAAAAATCGACACAACACCGATGGAAGGATTTATCCCTGGAAAATTGGATGAATTATTAGACTTAAACGCCAAAGGTTTACACTCCGTATTAATGTTGGCAGTTGGCGAGCGCGATGCAGCCAACGACTACATGAATAATGCTGCGAAAGTTCGTTATTCTAAAGAACAATTATTCGTACGTTTATAAGAATTGGCATATTTATGTTACGAAAGGTCGCCCTAAAAAGGCGACCTTTTTTTTTATCAGTTTTTTAGTTGGTCCTAGAATATCATACCCCTTCTTTGAATAATGAAAAAGCCTAATCAAGCTTAATTTTATTTCGAAGCTCGAGCCCCTAAATAAATTACCTAACCCTTAAATTGACCAATATGAAAAACAGAGAGAATTCCATTCAAGAATGGAATATGCCAGAATTAACACACTCGGATCTAATCGCAATCGATGGAGGAGGATTTTGGGAAACACTGGGTATTATATCAGGTATCGCTGTCGTTGTAGCAGCCGTAGTGATAACCGGAGGATTCATTGCCATTTTACTATGATGTCAGATGGAAAAGCAACAAAAACCCTGGCAAACTATACCCGAGCGCGAACTTGCGCACATTGATGGCGGTGGCTGGTTTGATGATTTCAAACGTGGCTTTAAAGAAGGTTTTGATTGGGCTACTGGAGTCATCAAAGACCTGATCCAATTTTTTAAATAAACTCGGCGGGGCGCATTCGCCCCGCCATAAACCATCCCAAAATGTCACCTAATAACCTTATGGACTTGAAATCCCGATTAGACACTTATCGCAACCAATTAGTTCACGATATATCAGATGCGAATCACCTCGTTCGCTTGCAAATTGATGGGCATTTTAAAATCGTCCAATTGCGCATTGATAAGTCGCTAAGTATCGAAGAAATCGAAAGTATAATGCCCGATTTATTCAGTCGGGCGATAGATTCAATCGCAGAAAAAATACGGTTAAAACTAGAAGAATTACAAGCAGCCCACAATTAAGGCTGCTTGTTTTTCAATAACTCCTCGACGGGCACCTTGAAAAAATGAGCGATTAGGTAGAGTCGGTCGATACTGATTTTCGATTGACCTGATTCCATTTTTGCATAAGAGCTTTGACTCATTTGCAAACTGAACGCAACATACTCTTGGGAGAACTCACGATCTAATCGGAGCTTTCGAATGTTTTGGCGAACGTGTTTCATGTGGCTAGAATTAACCACTAAATGTAGCTTCGCAAAAAGAAAAAAAAACGTTAGAAACTGATAATCAAAATCAAGAAATTGATTTTAAGAAATCTTGAAGACTAAGGACTGGTTTTAAGCCAAGCGACTCCCCTTCTTGAATCATCAAATCCCAACCCGACTCAAAGTCATTTCGGATATTGCCCTCTAAAATAGCTTCTCGAACCGCAATTTTAATCAATCCAATTTCCTTCCCAGGCCCAATATCAAAAACCTGCATGATGATCTCGCCCGTGATGACCGGTTGGAAATTACGAATCGAATCACTCGCCTCAACCTCTTTCAATTTCTCTTCGACCAAATCAAAATTACGCAGGTATCGTTTGACCTTTTCCCCGTTTTTGGAGGTGATGTCTGCCCGACAAAGCGTCATGAGCGCCTCTAATTCATCACCGGCTTCAAATAACAAACGGCGAAGGGCAGAATGGGTAATTTCTTCTTTGGAGAGTGCGATTGGACGAAGATGAAGGCGGACCAATTTCTGAACCAATTTCATTTTTTCATTCAAAGGCAGCTTTAAGCGCTTAAATATGGCAGGTACCTGACGAGCTCCCATCTCCTCATGTCCATGAAAGGTCCATCCTTTCCCTTTGACAAAACGTTTCGTCTGAGGCTTTGCAATGTCATGCAAAATAGCAGCCCATCGCCACCATAGGTCATCGGTATGTTGGGAAATGTTATCCAACACCTGTAAAGTATGGTAAAAATTATCCTTGTGACCTTTTCCATCCTCGGTATCCACCCCCTTCAACTTCATAAATTCAGGAAAAATCAAGGGCAATATTCCACATGCATCCAAAAGCAGAAATCCATAGGAAGGCTTTTTACAGAGGATAATCTTGTTCAATTCGTCGGAAATTCGCTCAAAGGAAATAATCTCTAGACGTGACTTTTCATTCAACAAGGCATCAAAGGTTTCTGGATAAATGTCAAAACCCAATTGACTCGCAAAACGAACCGCTCGCATCATGCGCAGTGGATCGTCTGAAAAGGTAATTCCTGGCTCCAAAGGCGTTCGGATAATTTTGGCCTCTAGATCTGAGATTCCATGAAAAGGATCCAACAATTTTCCCCAATTACTTTGGTTCAATTGAACAGCCATGGCATTAATGGTAAAGTCCCGTCGGTTTTGATCATCCTCCAAGCTACCTTCCATGACCAAAGGTTTGCGCGAATCGCGCTGGTAAGACTCCTTCCGAGCTCCCACAAATTCGAGATCCCAGTCGTCCACTTTTAACATCGCCGTACCGAAATTCTTAAAGACTGAAACGGCATGGTCAGGTAAATCAAATTCCCGGGCAACTTCCTCGGCAAGGGCAATCCCAGATCCAATGCAAACAACATCGATATCTTTACACGGACGACCCAATAATTGATCGCGCACAAAACCTCCAACCACATAGGATTCCATTTGAATCCGATCGGCCGCGGCACCAATGCGTTTAAAAATATCATCCGAAATGATCTCCTGCCCTGTTTTCATTATCCTCGTATCAATGCATATTCGCCACCTAATCCTAATTTCACAATCTTGGACGGCTTACCACTCCCCTTTTTCGGGTTGGGATTTTGTAAGATGTAATCAACTTGTTCCTTGATAGACACTGCCACAGTTTCAAAATTGATGGGTGACGCATCTCCCGAAAGATTTGCAGAGGTTGACACAATCCCCCGTTGGTAACGATAAATCAAGCCCTTGCAAAACTCATCCTTCACCAAACGAATCGCAATACTCCCATCAGGCCCTAGTAAATGACTACTAACATTTTTGCCTTTGGGATAAATCACGGTCAATGGATCTTCTGCAAACTCCACTAAATCCCAAGCAATCTCGGGTACTTCCTCCACGTATTCACTTAATTGTTCAATCTTTGAAATGAGAACAATCAATCCCTTCTCCGTGGGTCTTTGTTTAATTTGGAGTAATTTTTCAATACTTGCATCCATCCGAACATCACAACCCAAGCCCCAAATGGTATCACTTGGATAAAGAATTACTCCACCCGAATTTAGCGAAGTAATGGCATCATGATATAGATTTGGCGTCATGGCCACAAAGGTAAGATTAAATTCGTCAAAAATGCCCCCAGTAAGTCAATGTTTGGCCTTAATTGGCTACCTTTGCAGCCATTATTTCCCATTAAACCCGTTGATTTCAACATGCTAAGTATCCAACAATCGATTCAAAAAAGCTTGCAAGCTGGCTTAAAAAGTCTTTTTTCTATCGATGCGCAAGAAATCGTTTTACAGGAAACAAAAAAGGAATTCGAAGGAACCTTCACCTTTGTCGTTTTTCCCTATACCAAGCAAGCGTCGGCGGCTCCGCCACAAATTGCCCAACAATTAGGAACGTTTATGGTGGAAAATAATCCACACATCGCGGCATTCCAAGTTGTCCAAGGCTTTCTAAATTTAAGCTTAAAAGCGAATGTTTGGGTAGAAATTTTGGCGGGCATCAACGGAGATTCAAATCCTTTTGAATTAGCTACTAAAAACGAAAAAGTTTTAATTGAATATTCTTCTCCCAATACCAACAAGCCCTTACACTTAGGTCACTTACGGAATAATTTCTTGGGGTTTTCGGTAGCGCAAATTTTATCAGCTGCAGGATTCGAGGTAATTAAAACGAACTTGGTGAATGATCGGGGTATCCATATTTGTAAATCGATGTTGGCCTACCAATTATTCGGTAACCAAGAAACGCCTGAAACCAGTGGTCTAAAAGGCGACCACCTTGTAGGGAAATATTATGTGGCTTTTGATAAGGCCTATAAGGCTGAGATAGACGCATTAGTCCAACAAGGCGTAGAGGCGGAGGAAGCCAAAAAACAAGCTCCTATCCTACTCAAAGCACAAGAGATGTTATTGGCCTGGGAACAAAATGACCCGGAGGTGATGGCCTTGTGGGAAAAGATGAACACCTGGGTATTCGATGGATTTTCAAAGAGTTATGCACAGATGGGTGTTAGTTTCGATAAGATTTACCGTGAATCGAATACTTATTTGTTGGGGAAAAAGATTGTCGACGAAGGCTTAGCACAGGGTGTCTTCTTCCGCAAGGAGGATGGATCGGTTTGGATTGATTTGACATCGGAAGGCTTGGATGAGAAATTAGTCTTGCGTCGGGATGGGACCTCGGTTTACATCACACAAGACATGGGAACTGCCCAATTAAAATATGAAGATTTTGGCGCAAAGCGTTCCGTGTATGTCGTTGGTAATGAGCAAGATTATCACTTTGAGGTATTGTTCCATATTTTAAGAAAATTAAACAAAGACTTCTCCGAAGGAAATTATCACCTATCCTATGGAATGGTTGATTTGCCGAGCGGAAAGATGAAATCACGCGAAGGAACTGTGGTGGATGCGGATGATTTGATGGCTGAAATGGTAGGTACTGCTCAGGCACGAACCATGGAACTCGGAAAGATTGACGGATTTAGTACAGAGGAATCCAATGCGCTATTTAATCAATTGGGATTAGGTGCTTTGAAATATTTCTTATTAAAGGTAGATCCGAAGAAACGCATGTTGTTTAACCCAGAGGAATCCATTGATTTCCAAGGAAATACAGGACCGTTTATTCAATACACGCACGCTAGAATTTGCTCCATGACGCGTAAAGCGAATGATTTGGGGATTAATATGCAAATAGATTCTTCCAAGGATTATTCATTAGCTGAATCGGAACAAGAGTTAATCTATTTACTAGGAAAGTACAAGGATGTGCTAAAAGATGCTGCTGAGCAGTATGCTCCTTCTGTTATTGCCCAATACACGTATGATTTAGCGAAGCAATTCAATAAATTTTACAATGAATTAAGTATTTTGAACGAAGAAAACGAGGATAGCCGAAACATTCGGTTAAATTTAGCATCCTTAACAGGTAAAACAATTAAGGCATCCCTGGCGTTATTAGGGATAGTAGCACCAGAACGTATGTAACGTGAAAGTCAAAAACAAAATAATCATCCTCTTAATTATCATTATCATGATCGTAAGCCTTATGAAAATCGGATCGCTTTTAACAGCATTGGCATTGCCATTCACACAAAAAGTAGCATTGAGTCGCCCAGAAGAAGTTACGCAGGTGGCCGACAAGAATTTTTTCTCTTTCAAGATGAAGGGAATTGATGGAAAAGAAATCGACTTTAGTCAATTTAAAGGCAAGAAAATTGTCGTTTTGAATACCGCTTCAAAATGTGGTTATACCCCTCAATACGCAGACTGGGAGGCATTCCATAAAGCGAATCCAGAGATTGTTATCTTAGGCTTCCCTGCCAATGAGTTTGGAGGGCAAGAGCCGGGTACCAATTCAGAAATCGCGTCTTTCTGCCAAAAAAACTACGGCGTTTCCTTCCAAATGATGGAAAAAGTAGTGGTTAAAGGGGAAGGCAAATGTGATCTTTACAAATGGTTGAGCGATAAATCACAAAACGGATGGAACGAGAAAGAACCATCTTGGAACTTCTGCAAATATGTGATCAACGAAAAAGGTGAATTAGCGAATTTCTTTGCTTCAGGTGTCAAACCTACGAGCGCTGAATTTCAAGCTGCGTTGAAAAAATAGTACATGAATAGATGGGTTGAGGCGGCTAGGCCAAGAACATTGCCACTTGCAGTAGCAAGTATTATGTTAGGAAACATGTTGGCCTATTCGCAGGGAACATTCAATTGGATCATTGCCATATTAGCCGTTTTAACAACTGTCGCCTTGCAGGTCCTATCGAATTTCGCCAATGACTTTGGCGATTCAATGAATGGTGTCGACAATCAAGATCGAAAAGTAGCCTTACGCGCCGTTCAAACCGGAAAAATAAATCGAGAAGAAATGAAAAAGGTCGTTGTACTCACAGCGACCCTTTCCTTTTTTATGGGTGTGGGTTTATTAGCCTACAGCCTTCAAGATGCTTCGTGGGATATTTGGATGAAATTTCTTGGCCTGGGAGTAGCGTGCATCGCCGCAGCGATTGCCTATACCGTAGGGAAAAGACCTTATGGATACATGGGCCTGGGAGATTTATCCGTTTTCCTCTTCTTTGGTTTGGTAGGAACCATGGGCTCCTATTTTCTCCAAACCAAAACATTACCCTGGCACATTGCGCTGCCGGCAGCGGGTTGTGGGCTTCTATCTGTGGCCGTTTTAAATTTGAATAATCTTCGCGATTTAGAAAATGACAAGCGAACGGGCAAATATTCGATTCCCGTTCGAATTGGAAAAACCTTGGGCTTTTATTACCAAAAAGCTTTGTTATTCATCGGGATTCTACCCTTTGCCTCTTACCATTTGATCGCTTATCAAGTTGGCGCATCGACCACCAGCAACCTGTTAATTCTTTTGGGTTACTATCCGATCATCATCATGCTTAGAGAATTAAATCCCAACATGACCCCGGCGGAAATAGATCCTTATTTAAAGAAGACAGCATTAAGAACTTTATTATTAATTTTGTTATTTGGCATTAGCGAAATCATTCAATAACCCTATTCAGCTATGAAGCATCTCTACATTTTCCTTCTTGTAGGCTCATTAAGTACTCTTTCTCATGCGACATTTGGACAAGAAAGCTCCAATTATATGGAACTTGGATTGACTCAAAATAAGACGGGGAATTATGCAGACGCTTTACGAAATTTCAGTTTAGAGATTGAAAAAAATGTAGCAAATCCCAATCCAACCTCCTTCTATGGGCGTGGCTTTGCTAAATATAACTTAAAAGATTTTCGCGGCGCGATACTCGATTTTGATAAGGCGATTGAATTAAAGCCAACCTACTTTGAGGCTTTTATTGCACGAGGACAATCCTACAGCAAACAAGACAATCATAAAGTAGCCATTCAAGACTATAACGAAGCGATTCGATTGAATCCGTTAGAGGCGACTGCCTATTTCAGTCGGGGAATCTCCAAAGCCAAACTTGCTAATCACCGAGGAGCTTTATCAGATTTCAATAAATCACTTGAGTTAAACGCAGAATATGCTCCAGCTTTAGCAGCACGCGGAGAGGCAAAAGCCCAAATTGCTGATTACAAAGGCAGTATTGAGGACTTTGATAAGGCGATTGAAATTAGCCCTAAGCGTGCTAATTATTTCTCAAACCGTGCGTTGGCTAAGTTAAAATTAACGGATTACCAGGCGGCCTTGAAGGATTATGCGGAAGCGATTAAATTGGGGGCCGACAATCCGGAAGATTGGTATCAATCGGGATTTTGTAAAACTCAATTGGAAAATTTCCGTGGAGAAAGTGCAGAGAAGGGTGCATTGGAAGATTTCAGCAAAGCAATTGAGTTAGATCCGAACAAAGCGGAAGCCTACTATGGACGAGGCTTTGTTAAATCGAAATTAGGTGACCCGCGTGGTGCCGTTGAGGATTATACCAAAGCTGCGGAAATTGGGAATAATGAATCCGCAAAAATTGTCTATGACAGTAAAATGACAAAGGCACTTTTGGATGAACTACGAAATGGCGTTCAGGACAAATTAAAGATCGCGGAATTCTCCACAGAACGTGCGGAGGTATATTTCAATCGTGGGTCTGCCAAAGCTAAATCAGGGGATTCCAAGCAAGCCATGGAAGACTATAACCGCGCGATTTCCTTAAACCCCATCTATGCGGAAGCTTATTTCTTCCGGGGTGTGGCGAAATCAAATTTAGGGGACCAACGCAATGCGATTCAAGATTGTAGCAATGCAATCAAGTTAAACCCGAAATATGCCGAGGCTTATTTCGTTCGAGGCATTATCAAACTTGCGTTAAGCGATAATTCAGGCTGCATGGATTTAAGCAAGGCAGGAGAATTGGGATATACCCAATCCTTCCAAGTCATTCGTGACCATTGCAATTAATTATTCGAATCGTAGGTGTTTAACGGATTCTCCCGATTCAGCTAATTCGATCAGTGAATCAATCCCAATCTGTAGGTGGGAATTCACATAATTCGTCGTTACTTTTTTGTCGGACGCTTCTGTTTTCACGCCATCCGGAGTCATTGGATTATCGGAAACGAGCAATAATGCGCCATGCGGAATCTTGTTGACGAAGCCTACGGTAAAGATCGTAGCCGTTTCCATATCAATACCCATCGCACGGATATCAGAAAGATAGGTTTTGAAAGCCTCATCATGCTCCCAAACTCGTCGGTTTGTCGTATACACTAATCCTGTCCAATAATCCAATTCATGTTTCTTAATCATCGAGGAAACAGCTCTTTGCAGTCGGAATGAAGGCAAGGCAGGAACTTCTTTGGGCAAATATTCATCGGAAGTTCCCTCTCCACGCACGGCTGCAATTGGAAGGATTAAATCACCTAATTGTAAATTCTTTTTCAATCCTCCACATTTACCTAAAAACAATACCGCCTTGGGAGAGATTGCGGAAAGTATATCCATGACCGTCGCAGCCATGGGAGAACCCATTCCAAAATTGATAATCGTGATGTTGTTGGCAGTTGCTGTTTGCATGGGACGATCCTGTCCAATGATTTCAACATTGAACTTTTCCGCAAACATTTCCACATAATTCTTAAAATTCGTCAATAAGATGTATTGACCAAAAGCCTCGAGTGGAGTTCCCGTGTAACGAGGCAACCAATTTAAGACAATCTCTTCTTTTGTTTTCATGAATATGTGCGTTTGTTAATGAATTTAATCAACAAATAGATTAATTTAGTGATTGGCTTTTGGCAAAAATTATGCTCGCTTCCTCTGAATTACCTATTGTCTTTCCTGAATTTGAATACAAAATAACGCAAAAGGATGGAAAACTTTTTATTTATGATGTGATTGCCAAAAAATACCGCGCATTAACGCCGGAAGAATGGGTTAGGCAGCATTGTTTAAATTACCTTACTCAACATTTGAACTACCCGGCTTCCAACATTCAAATTGAACGTAATCATCGGATAGATCAATTGAATCGTCGGACGGATATTCAAGTATATGATTCCAATGGACAAGTATTCATGTTGGTCGAATGCAAAGCGCCCCATGTGGAAATTACTACCCTTACTTTCCAACAAGCAAGTCAATACCAAAAGAAGAACCAAGCGAAGTACATGGTTTTGACGAACGGACTACAAAATTACATTTATCAAATAGACTCCAACAAACAAGAAACGCTACAATTAGCAGAATTCCCCTCCTATTATGAAAGTAACTAAACTACTTATTGGCTTTTTATTACTTGGAACCTCACTATGGGCACAAAACAAGCCCAGTAAACCGAAACTGGTCGTAGGAATTGTCGTCGACCAGATGCGCTACGACTATCTCTACCGATTTTCCAATCGCTACAGCGAAAATGGCTTCAAACGCATGATGCGCGAAGGATTAAATTGCCAAGATAATCATTACAATTATGCCCCAACCGTCACGGCAGCGGGTCACACGAGCGTTTATACGGGTACTGTACCTGCGATACACGGAATCGTAGGAAATGAGTGGATGGATCGTGCATCGGGCAAGAAAGTGTATTGCACGGATGATTCTACGGTTACTACCGTTGGGACGACAGGAAAAACAGGCTTTATGTCTCCAAAAAACCTTTGGACGAGTACGATTACCGACCAATTAAAAATGGCCCAAAACTACCAAAGCAAGACCATTGCTATTGCCTTGAAAGACCGAGGGGCCATTTTACCGGGTGGTCATACGGCAGATGCGGCCTATTGGTATGATTCGAAGGAAGGACGCTGGATAACATCGACGTTTTACATGAAGGAATTACCACGCTGGGTTCAATCATTTAATGCGGAAGAACGCGCTTTGAAATTCACCAAACAAGGTTGGAATACACTCTACCCAATTCAAACCTACACGCAGAGTGCGGGAGATAACATGGAATTTGAGAGCAAGATGGCAGGCGAAACAGCCCCTGTATTTCCACACAGCTTACAGGGAGGCAATCCTTTGGAATTAATTCGCACGAGTCCATATGGCAATACGCTAACGAAAGATTTCGCCATTAAAGCCTTGCAAGAGGAACAATTAGGTAAACGAGGTACGACCGATTTCTTGGCCATTAGTTTCTCTTCAACCGATTACGTTGGCCATAGTTTCGGTCCACAATCCATCGAATTAGAAGATACGTATTTACGTTTAGATCGTGATATCGCTGATCTTTTAAGTTATTTGGACAAGCAATATGGCAAAGATCAGGTGTTGGTATTTTTAACCGCAGATCATGCGGTAGCTGAAATTCCGGGTTTCATAAAAAGCAAAAAAATGCCTGGCGGAATCTTTGATCGAATCAAAGCGGTTGCGGATGTAAAGAAAGCCTTAAGTAAGGCATTTGGTGATATTGACTTATTAATTGGCGAGGATAACTCTCAGCTACATTTCAATCATGCCAACATGCAAAAATGGGGTATTAAACGAGATCAATTATATCAAGTTGTGCGTCAAAGCATGGAAAAGCAAGATGGATTTTCTGAGTTAGTTGATTTAGAGGCCATCGGACAAAGCAATTTAGTTGGGCACTACAAAAACATCGTTCAGAATGGATACAATGCAGCACGGAGTGGCGACTTTATGGTATTGTTAAAACCGCAATGGTTGATTGGTTATAAAACAGGAACCTCACACAGTACGGTATATGCCTATGATACACACGTACCCTTGTTGTTTTATGGATGGAAAGTTAAGCCGCAAGAAATCAGCACACGGACAGAAATAAGTGACATTGCTCCTACCCTTGCCAACTGGTTGAATTGCATGGAACCTTCAGGCAGCATTGGCCGAGTGATTCAAACTAAGTAAGTGTTTAATTATATTATTTGAAGATTTATACCTAATTTAGAGGTCAATTTTTGAACTAAATCAAGAAAGAAGCTATATGAAAATTGCTGTTGTTGGAACTGGATATGTAGGCTTAGTCACAGGAACTTGTTTCGCAGAAACGGGAAATCATGTTACCTGTGTCGACATTAATGAGGCTAAAATCAAGCAGATGCAAGATGGGATTGTTCCTATTTACGAGCCGGGCTTAGAAGACATGTTTCACCGCAATGTGAACGAGGGACGCTTGAATTTTACTACTTCTTTGGTTGATGGTATTGCTGGCGCTAAAGTAATATTTCTAGCTTTACCTACGCCTCCGGGTGAGGATGGTTCGGCCGACTTAAAATACATACTCAAAGTTGCGAATGACCTCGGTCCGTTATTGCAAGATTATACGGTTATTATCGATAAAAGTACGGTACCGGTAGGTACTTCAGAATTAGTTCATGCAGCTATTTCAAAGGCTGCTAAGGTTCCGTTTGATGTCGTTTCTAATCCAGAATTCTTACGCGAGGGTGTGGCGGTTGAGGATTTCATGAAACCGGATCGTGTGGTAATTGGAACGCAGTCGGATCGTGCAAAAGAATTAATGAGCAAGTTATATGCGCCATTGGTGCGTCAAGGAAATCCCATCATTTTCATGGATGAGCGTTCAGCTGAGATGACTAAATATGCTGCCAATGCATTTTTAGCGACAAAAATCACCTTCATGAATGAGATTGCGAATTTGTGTGAGAAGGTCGGTGCGAATGTGGATGATATTCGTCGGGGCATCGGAACTGACTCACGCATCGGCAAGCGTTTCTTATTTGCGGGTATTGGTTATGGAGGTTCATGCTTTCCCAAAGACGTTCAGGCATTAGCCAAAACATCCGAGGAGAATGCGTATCAATTTCATATTTTGGATTCCGTGATGCGGGTCAATGAGCTACAAAAAACGAAATTGATGCCTTACATCCAGTCGCATTTTAACCATGATTTAGCCGGTAAAACAATCGGTATTTGGGGCTTGGCATTTAAGCCGTATACGGATGATATTCGTGAGGCGCCCGCATTGTACAACATTGAGGCTTTATTGGCACTGGGTTGCAAAATACGAGTTTATGACCCAGAGGCTATGAAAAATGTGAAGGAACAAATTGGCGATGTTGTTGAATATTCCAAAAATCCATACGACGCGATTGATGGAGCGGATGCTTTATTAATTGTAACAGAATGGCCACAGTTCAGAACACCTGATTTTGAGCGCATGGAAACCTTGCTTAAAAACAAAGTCATTTTTGACGGTCGAAACCTTTATGAATTACCTCAAATGGAGGAATTGGGGTATACGTATTATTCAATTGGCCGACAAGCCGTAAAATAGATATGAAAAGAATATTAATTACCGGAGGTGCAGGTTTTTTGGGATCTCATTTGTGTGATCGCTTTATTAAGGAGGGTTACCATGTCATTGCGATGGATAACTTGATTACAGGGGATTTAAAGAATATTGAACATTTGTTCAAATTGGAACAATTCGAATTCTATCACCATGATGTATCAAAGTTTATTCATGTACCGGGTGAATTGGATTACATCCTTCATTTTGCATCTCCTGCTTCTCCCATTGACTATTTAAAAATTCCTATCCAAACCTTGAAAGTAGGTTCATTGGGTATCCATAACTGTTTAGGCTTAGCTCGTGTGAAAAATGCACGTGTTTTAATAGCTTCTACGTCGGAAGTATATGGTGACCCTACGGTTCACCCACAACCTGAAGAGTATTGGGGCAATGTGAATCCAGTAGGTCCTCGTGGCGTCTATGATGAGGCCAAACGCTTCCAAGAGGCAATGACCATGGCTTATCATACCTATCATGGCTTGGAAACTAGAATCGTTCGTATTTTCAATACCTACGGGCCTCGCATGCGTCTAAATGACGGCCGCGTATTACCTGCCTTTATCGGTCAAGCATTACGTGGAGAAGACTTAACGATGTTTGGGGATGGTTCACAAACAAGAGCATTCTGTTTTGTAGATGATTTAGTCGAGGGAATTTACCGCTTATTGTTGAGCGATTATCCGCACCCTGTAAACATTGGAAATCCCGATGAAATTACAATTAAAGAATTTGGTGAGGAGATCATTAAATTGACCGGCACAAGCCAAAAATTAATCTCACTGCCATTGCCTACGGATGATCCGAAGCAACGTAAACCCGATATTAGCAAAGCCAAATCAATCCTCGGCTGGGAACCTAAAGTTTCTCGCGCAGAAGGCTTAAAGATTACTTATGAATACTTTAAGTCGTTAAGCCCTGAGGATTTACACCGAATGGCGCATCACAAAGAGTTTTAATAAAGACCGGGGAAACCCGGTTTTTTTTATGCGCTGATAGGAGACATTTGATTAATCCAAATTGTAGAGACGCGATACCTCGCGTCTGAAAATCCTCAATGTAGAGACGCGATACCTCGCGTCTGAAAATCCTCAATGTAGAGACGCGATACCTCGCGTCTGAAAATCCTCAATGTAGAGACGCGAAGTATTTCGTCTATAAACCTAAAAAATAGACGCGATATGGCGTCTCTACAACCAAACAAATAGACGCGAGGTATCGCGTCTCTACAGAAAACAAAAAAGACGCGAAGTATGGCGTCTCTACAACCAAACAAATAGACGCGAAGTATCGCGTCTCTACATTAAACAAAAAAGGCTGCTCTTTCGAGCAGCCTTTTTCGACTATTCAGAATCCTAAATCTTAGTTGAAGATGTAACGGATACCGAATTGTGCTTGCCAACGAGATCCAAGTCCGAATGAACGTTGGAATGTATTCGCTAACGGCGTTGTTCCAGAGCGGTAAGGGAATTGGAACACAGGACGACCTGTTGCCGCGTCATTCCCCGTAAAGCTCAATAAACCGGCGCGAAGCGCAGATTGGTTCAAGCCCCATTGTGGTGACACATAGTTACCGAAGTTAAATACATCTAATGTAAATTGTAAGGTATTTTTCTTCCCAGCAACATTGATGTAGAAATCTTGGATAACCTTGAAATCAAAATTAGCAGCCCAAGGCAATTCAGCTCCATTGCGTTCAGCATATTGACCACGACGAGAAGACAAATATTTATCTTGAGAAATATATTTATCCAAGTCAATCCATTGTTGTGCGGCTGTATACGATCCCAAATCTTTCAACAAGATTTCAGATTGTCCACGTGGAATGTAAATCAAGTCATTAGCCGTTTGGTTATCACCATTCATATCACCTGAATAAGTGTATGAGAAACGGCCAGCTGGCGCTACTGAATAGGTAAATCCAAATGTAGTCGATGCCTTATCATTCAAGTAGTTCAATTTGTATGATCCATACGCATTGATACGATGTGCTTGCATGTAAGATGAATAAGACGCTACGTTCTCATTTGGATCACCTGATACAACACGATCTCTCCATTGTGATTGTGCGATAGAACCACCATCGTTTACTGAACGAGAATCCGAATTAGTGTAAGATAAGGAAGCAAATAAACCATTTTCGAATGATTTCGAAACGGTAGCAGTCAATGCATAAGAATAGCCCAAATTCGTATTCTTAATTAAGATTGCATCCGAGATATTAGGTGCTGACGCAGAGTTTCCAGCCGCCGGTGCGTTCAAACCTTTCGCAGAACCATAAATTTGATTGTTCTTCGTATTAGTAGGAATACCTGCTGCTGAAGCTGTGTAGAAAATTACACGGTTATCCGAACCAACTGCCTTAACAGTAGAGTTTGGCAAGTTTACGTTCTCCAAATAAACCGCATTGATGTCTTTTGTGTAGATACCTTCTAAGGAAACGATCCAACCATCACCGAATTGCTTATCTACTGCCAAGTTTCCACGGAATACTTGAGAGAATTTAAAGTTCGGATCTGTTACAGCTAAGTTATAAGCGACTGGGTTGATTGTTCCACCAACAGCTGGACGATAGGCATTTACATCAGCATTAAACGGTCTATTTGTTGGGTTAACAATACGCTCAGAACCGAACAATACCCCATTGTTAGATAATTGGTTAGACAACCAAACGTAAGGCACACGTCCAGAGAATACCCCTAAACCTCCACGAACTTGAGTTGTCTTGTCATCTTTCACATCCCAGTTGAAACCAAAACGTGGAGACCATAAAACAGTTGTTCCTGGGAATTTATTAGTCTCTAATTTGACACCATCACGGAAAGTTAATAATGGTACATATGTGTTTGTATACTTCGGCTCATCAAATGATGGGAATGAAGTCGCATCTCCACGAAGACCGAAAGTCAATTTCAAACCTTTAGCAGCCGTAATTTCATCTTGACCATAGAAAGAGAATGTACTTCCTTTCATTTCTGCAAATGGGAATTCAGCATAGTTCGACCATTGTTGTTGATATTGCGCAGGAATTACAGTCAAATCACCTGATGCCGACTTGATGAAATCATCGATTGACTTGAATTGGTAACCTCCATAATAGTTCGGAGCAAAACCATTTCTAAATGCATTGTTCTCATAAGCAATACCTAAAGTATAAACATGCTTTCCTTTGTAGATTGTCAAGTTATCAGACAATTGAAAAATATCAGAATCCAATAGATTGTTTGCCGAGAATGGCTCATAACCGAAAGTTGTTAACTCATTCAAGTTATTATTTCCGATATCCACTGTAGGGAATGGTGTATTATTAACTGGAGATTGACGGAAGTCGCGCATTGCCGTGTATCCAACAGTTAAGTTATTAGAAATTGAATTCGAAAAAGTTGAGTTCAATTCAGCAATGTAAGAATCTAAGTTATTGTTGATACGGTACAATGAACCTTGGAAAGGCAAAACCGTAGCCGATGGAGCACGACCACCTGATAAAGAACCCGAGCTTGATGGAGAAATATCAGCATAAGAACGTAGGTAGTTATACTTAATATTTAACTTGTGCTTATCAGAAATATTCCAGTCTAGACGAACATTTGCTTTTTGAGAATACTTCTCTTTGTTGTAGTTCTCATATGCACCTGGATCGTAATTGAATTTCGTTAATAAGAATTGCTTCAAACGATCTAAATCTTCAGCCTTCGCAATAGAACGGTTTGGCTCAGTGCCTGTACGCGTTGCTACAAAGTTGGATCCTGGCTCTGTTTGAGCTTCTTGCTCAAATGATCCAAAGATGAACAATTTATTCTTGATGATAGCACCACCTACACGGGCGCCAAACTGACCACGGTTAAACTTACCATATTGGTTCGTTGCATCACCAATTTTATTTCCTACCAATCCTTCGTTGGTTCCGAAATAGTATCCTGAACCCGTCCAGTTGTTTGTACCTGATTTTGTTACAACGTTGATGTTCGCACCCGTTGCCATACCTTGGCGAACGTCATACGGAGCAATTAATACTTGGAATTGGTCAATCGCATCGACCGAAATCGGCGAAGCTCCCGCTTGACCACCGATAGTTGGTGATAATGCAAACGCATTGTTAAAGAACGCACCATCTACGGTTACGTTGTTATACAAGGCATTACGACCTGCAAAATTCAAACCATTCGCACGTGGATCTAAACGAGCAAAATCACCTAATGAACGGTTTAACGTAGGCAATGTCGTAATTGAAGAGTTCGAAACGGTTGTAGCAGCACCGGTACGACCTGAGTTAATTACAGAAGTACGGGATGCAACAACTTTAACTTCTTCCAATTGAGATTGATTTACCTCTAATTTGAAGTTTTGACGAAGCTCTGAAGCCAAAGTCAAGACAATGCCCGACTGTACCGCTTCTTTGTAACCAACAAAACTTACAGAAACCTTGTATGGACCACCCACACGCATGTTAACAATGTTGTAACGACCGTCGGCACGTGTAGACGCACCATAACGTGAACCGGTTGGTTCGTGAACAGCAATTACCGTAGCACCTGGTAAGCCTTCACCCTTTTCATCAACAACACTACCCGACAAAGCGGAAGTGGTAGAACCCTGTGCAAAAACTTGCCCAATGGGTAATGCCATCAAAAGCATCAAAAATGCTCCCAATAACACAGAATGAGTAATAAATCTTCTCTGCATAAATTTGGAATTTAGTTATAATTGAAATTGAAGAATTAAGCCACAAAATAAACTTAAAAAATCAAATACTCCAAAATATTCCCCAAAGGATTTCAGGAGATTAACCAAGTAATCATCTGATATTTAGCACTAAACACATATAAAATTTACCTATATCCTTCAGATGCACCTAGATTAGTCCTAAATTGATTTTAAATTTAACAGAAAGATAATTTTTAACTTTTTAAAGAATAATTTTGCATCATATATCAAGACTATGCAATCAAGCGACGAAGCCATTCGACTAACCTCTTTCTCCCACGGCGCTGGCTGTGGATGCAAAATCTCTCCTAAAATCTTAGACAGTATTCTAAAAACAGATACTCCCAAGAAAAATCACCCACTCCTCTTAGTAGGTAATGAGAGCAGAGACGATGCAGCGGTTTATGATTGGCAAAACGGAGAGGCCGTTATTTCGACGACCGACTTCTTTATGCCCATCGTGGATGATCCCTTTGATTTTGGGAAAATTGCGGCGACCAATGCCATTTCCGATATCTATGCCATGGGTGGTTCACCACTGATGGCCATCGCTATTCTGGGTTGGCCCATCGATAAACTCGCTCCTGAAATCGCAGCTCAAGTTTTAGAAGGCGGTCGGGCAGCATGCGCCGAAGCCGGAATTCCACTCGCAGGAGGTCACTCCATCGATTCCCCGGAACCGATTTTCGGTCTAGCCGTAACAGGTAAAGTCAAAAAAGCGGAGCTCAAACAAAATGATACCGCAACCCTAGGTTGTCAATTATACTTAACCAAACCTTTGGGGGTAGGCATTCTCTCAACTGCCCAAAAACGCGGCATCGTTGCACCAGAAGATCTTGCGCGCGCCGTTAAACAAATGAGTACCCTCAATAGCCTTGGAGCAAACTTAGGACCTTTACCTTTTGTAAAGGCATTAACGGATGTTACAGGTTTCGGGCTATTTGGCCATTTAGTTGAGATGGCCGATGGATCAAAATTATCTGCCTTAATCAATTTTGAAAAATTACCTTTGTTACCCAATATCGGTCATTATCTAGACCAAAAATGCTTTCCAGGTGGAACGTCTCGAAACTTAGCGAGCTATGAACACCGTTTAAGCGAAGATATCGATGAGCGCCAGCGTTTCATTGGTGCCGACCCACAAACTTCAGGAGGCCTACTCATTGCCGTCGAAGCTACAAAAACATCCGAATTCGAGGAATTCGCCAAAGCCAATGGATTCGATTTAAGCCCTATTGGTCAATTAATCGAAGCCCAAGAAAAAGCCATTTATTTAGCCTAATGAAACTATTCGCGCGAAACATAGGTGAATCCGGAACACCCATCATCATATTGCATGGGATTTTTGGGACCTCCGACAACTGGTTAGGAATCGCGAAGGCATTTGCCGAAACGAATCGCGTATTCCTGCTTGACCAACGAAACCATGGTCAATCACCTTGGTCGGACGAATTCGATTACCAAGTTATGGCGGCCGACCTCAAGGAATTCATCGACGACAATCAATTAGAAAAACCCGTGATTATCGGGCATTCCATGGGAGGAAAAACGGTCATGCAATTTGGCCTAAACTACCCAGGAATTGCGGAAAAGCTGATTATCGTCGACATTGCTCCGAAATTCTACCCCGTTCATCACACAAGTATTTTAGCGGGTTTGAACTCGGTAGACCTAGCCAATATACAAAGTAGAAATGACGCCAATGAACACATGAAGCGTTTCGAGGAGAACGAAGGGGTACGTCAGTTTCTGTTAAAAAACCTTTATCGCAACTCAGAGGGCGAATTTGCTTGGCGCATTAACTTAAATGTAATCACTAAAAACATCGATGTCGTGGGTCACGAACTCTTCGTAAAGAGTGCATGCGACACCTTGACCTATTTCATTAAAGGCGCCAATTCCCATTACATCCAACCCGAAGATGAACGATACATCGCTGAGATATTTCCGAATTTCGAGTTAATCGAAATTGCCCATGCGGGCCACTGGGTGCAAGCTGATCAACCCGAAGCCTTTGTTCAAGTTCTAAAGGAAATTCTATGAAGCTGATTTTGATTCCTTGCCCCATTGCTGAGCAAACGGCAGCCAATGTTTTACCTGAAGAGGTCAGACAAGCTGTCTTGCAAACCAAACATTTCCTCGTTGAAAACGTACGCACAGCGCGTAGATTCATCAGCGAACTAAAGCTAGGCATCCAAATTGACGAGCTAAACTTTGAAATCTTGGACAAGGATACCGATCGCAAAACGATTTCGGACTTTTTGGCTAAATATAAGGATGTTGATCGCATTGGCGTCATATCCGAGGCGGGTTGTCCTGGCGTTGCTGATCCTGGAGCATTGGCAGTAGCCATCGCGCAGGAAAAAGGCATCGAGGTTCAGCCTTTAGTTGGCCCCTCTTCCATCCTATTAGCCCTAATGGCATCTGGATTTTCGGGCCAACAGTTTCGCTTCCACGGCTACATTCCCATCGACAAATCTGCAAGGGCAAAGAAAATTGACCAACTACACAAAGACGTGGAGAAAACGGGAGAAACCCAACTCTTTATTGAAACACCCTATCGGAATAACAGCCTCTTAGACGATTTGATACAATTATTACCTAGCAATCAATTACTGAGCATTGGATGTAATATCCAAGATCCCAGCGGTTTCACGCAAACAAAAAGCTTGAAACAATGGGCAGAACAAAAGCCCGACCTGCACAAAAAACCCTGCTTATTTCTATTGGGTCGCTCATAAAATTCGTAATTTGCAACAAAACTCATTTTCGTGATTCACCAAAAATCCTTTACCTGTAATCCCTTTCAAGAAAACTCCTATTTGGTGTGGGACGATGCAGGCAATGGCGTAATCATCGACCCCGGTTGTTATACCTACGAAGAACGCAAGGAGCTTCACGATTTCATCGAATCAAACCAGATTAAGCTACAATACATTCTGAATACGCATGCGCACATCGACCATGTGTTGGGTGTAGCTTATTTCCAACAAACCTATCAGATACCCTTTTGCTTACATCCTTTGGAAAAACCCTTGCTAGACGATGCCATTAATCGTGCACAGGTGTATGGTTTCCCGCATTTCCAAGCTGCCGAAGTAGATCGCTGGCTCGAAAATGATGAGCAAATTTCAGTGGGTGAAATGAACTTTCAAGTCTTGTTTGTCCCAGGTCATGCACCGGGTCATGTGGCTTTTTATGAGGCCAACATGGGCTGGGTATTCGGAGGTGACGTTTTATTTAGACGCAGTATCGGTCGGACGGATTTTCCGTTGTGCAATCACGCCGACTTAATTCATAGCATTCAAACGCAATTGTATACGCTTCCTTTGGAAACTACGGTTTTCCCGGGACATGGTGGGCCGACCACCATTGCGGATGAGCGCGTTTCAAATCCATTTATCAAGGCATGAAAAAAGAAATCCCTAATTTATTAACACTAGGCAATCTTCTTTCGGGATGTTTGGGATTGTACTTTGTCATGCAAGGCAATGTATTTAATGCCTCTCTTTGCATTTTCGTTTCTTTAGTCTGTGATTTCTTGGATGGGTTCTTGGCCCGTTTATTGCATGCCTATTCGGATTTGGGTAAGGAATTAGATTCATTAGCCGATGTTGTCTCTTTTGGGGTATTACCTAGTTTTATTTTATTAAATCTCGTTGAACAAAGTTGCGGCGCGCAATGCACGCAAGGACCTTTTGGATTTTACAAACCCTTCTTGGTGTTTTCCTTGGCACTGATGTCGGCCTACCGACTCGCCAAATTCAACATTGATACCAGACAATCCGATCAATTTATTGGCGTACCAACTCCAGCCAATGGTTTGTTGGTCGCATCATTGCCGCTGATTTTACATTACCAACCCGCATTTACGCTGTATATCCTTCACTACCAAGGATTACTGATTTATAGTATTTTGATGAGCTATTTATTAGTCAGCGAATTGCCACTCATGGCTTTCAAGTTTAAATCTTGGGACTGGGCCAGCAATCAAAGTCGATACTTATTCTTAATTTATTGCATTGCTATGCTAGTAATGCTTAAATTTGCAGCTTTCCCTGTCTTGGTGATATCGTATATTGCCTTGTCGGGTATTCTTTCGTTACTTAATACTAAACAAAAATGAAATTCATCGCAGAAATCAATGTAATGCCACAAAAGGAAATTCTTGACCCTCAAGGAAAAGCAGTTCGTATTGGCTTACAAAACCTAAACATCACGCAAGTTGCCGATGTACGCATTGGAAAACACATCACCTTGCAATTAGAGGCGGATTCTGAGGCAGCGGCGAATGAAATCGTAACGGAAGCTTGCAAGAAATTATTGGCGAACTTAATTATGGAGGAATTCGAATTCACCCTAACAGCCATCTAAATTAAAATTGGCCTGTATGCAGCATCACGAGTGTACAGGCCTCTTCCACTTGAACTCCTTCAAGGGCTAAAGTCTTCATTAATTCCGGGTTCTCCGTACCTGGATTAAATATCACGCGTTTAGGTTCTAATTGACGTAAATAAGCCAACAAATCTTGTTGGTGTTGCGGCCCCACATACAGCGTTACCGTATCAATACCAGTTAGCATGGGTTGATTTTGCTGAATGGATATCCCACTCACCTCCCCTTTCTTGATTCCTACCAAATGGACTTCGTGGCCTTTCTCCAACAATAGATTCGTGGCGATATAAGCATATCGATCAGGATTTGTAGAGGCACCATAAACAAGTACTCGCATATTATCAGTTTGTTGATACAATGTTAGCTAAAATTCTGCCGAATTTAGGTTAGATTCGTTCACAATTGCAACCACTAATCCAAATCTTATGAAAATTCCAACCATCCGGATGGAACGCTGGGCGACGATTGCCCTCGATCTACCGACCGAGCAAATCTACCAAATATCTTCCTGGGGACGCATACGCAATCAGTATCAAAAAATCCTGCAGGGCTCCCGCATTCAAGGCTATCAATCCCTTAATATTCGAATTAAAAAAGAGCATCGGAATTTCTATGTACACAAATTAGTCGCCGCTCATTTCTGCCCTCAAAACGCATTGGATCAAGAATTTGTCATACACCTCGACTACGATAAACTAAATAACCGAGCTGAAAACCTACGCTGGGTAAATCGGGAAGCATTAACCAGACACAATAAGGCTAACCCTTCCATCATTAACAAAAGGAAGCCTCAAACCGCAAAACATTACAAGCTGAATGCGAGCAAAGTTCAAATTATCAAGCAATTGATACGGTCCGGCAAAAGCAGACCCAAGATGATCGCCAAGCAATTCGGGATTACGTCCACCCAAGTGGGGCGAATCAAGAAAGGTGAAAACTGGAAGAATGTTCGCTAAAATAAATGCGAGGCGATAGCGTGAACGCTGTCCGACTTGCTCATCGTATAAAAATGCAAAGCCGGCACTCCCGCTTGCATCAATTCCTTGCCTTGTTGGACCGCCCACTCAATACCCACTTGCTTAATAGCTGCATTATTTGAGCACTTTCTCACTTCGGATGCTAAAGCCTCTGGAATTTCCAAATGGAAAATCTCAGGTAGAATATCCAGTTGGCGAGCCGTCGCCAATGGCTTCAAACCGGGAATGATGGGTACCTGAATATCCATAGCCCGGCATTTATCGACGAAATCAAAATAATGCTGGTTATTAAAAAACATTTGGGTAACGATGTAATTCGCCCCCGCATCTACTTTTTGCTTCAAATAGCGTAAATCTTCATCCAAAGAAGTAGCTTCAAAATGTTTCTCCGGATAGGCAGCGACACCAATACAGAAATTGGTCGGTAAGGATTCTGTTTCCTCATGCAATAAGATCCCTTGATTCATCGCATGAACCTGAGCCACTAATTCATTGGCATAGGCATGTCCACCTGGTTTAGGTACAAAACGATCCTCCCCTTTTTCCTGATCTCCACGCAATACCAAAGCATTTTCAATCCCTAAATAATGTAAGTCGATAAGAAAGTCTTCCGTTTCCTCTTTCGTAAATCCACCGCAAATCACGTGGGGGACTGCCTCAACCTTAAATTTCTGCATAATAGCCGCACAAATACCCAAGGTTCCCGGGCGTTTGCGAATAGGAATACGCTTGAGAATACCGTCAACCGATTTCTCGATGTATTCTTCCCGGTGATAGGTCACCTCAATAAACGGCGGATTAAACTCCATCAAAGGCTCAATGTGCGAAACCAATTCGCCCAAATGCTGCCCCTTCATTGGAGGAATAATCTCGATGGAAAACAAAGTCTTCCCCTTTGATTCGTCTAGATATTGCGTAATCTTTGTCATATCACTTACACATCATAGGTTAAGACAGGACTCAACCAACGTTCAATTTCTTCCACCGACATCCCTTTACGAGCGGCATAGTCGACCACTTGGTCTTTAGCAATTTTACCTAAACCAAAATAGGTACTCTCCGGATGCGAAAAATAGAATCCTGATACGGAAGAAGCTGGGTGCATCGCATAACTTTCCGTCAATTCGATTCCCAATTGTTTCTCGGCATCCAATAATTCAAACAATCGCTTTTTCTCCGTATGGTCTGGACATGCTGGATAACCCGGTGCCGGACGGATTCCTTGGTATTTTTCGGCAATTAATTCCTCATTACTCAAGGACTCCGTTTCCGCGTAAGCCCAGAATTCCTTGCGCACGCGTGCATGCATCAATTCCGCAAAGGCCTCTGCCAAACGATCCGCCAAGGCTTTCACCATGATGGAATTATAGTCATCGTGTTGTTTCTCAAAACGCTCCAACAAGACCTCTATACCAATCCCCGTTGTTACCGCAAAGGCTCCCACATAATCTGTCTCCCCTGTTTCCAATGGCGCGACAAAATCACTTAAACAACGGTTTGGCAAACTTGCAGCCTTTTGACCCTGTTGACGCAAATGATGCAACCAAGCACTTGAATCAGAAGTCTCATCCTTTTTAACTACCTCGTAATCAATGTGTGTATGTACGCCATGCTTGTCACAAGGCACATCCGTCACCTTTTCAACGATGTCATGCAAAATGATGTCATCTCCAAACCCATTGCCAGGGAAGAATCCCAAGGCTGCCTTGGCGGTTAATAATTTGTTATCGATAATTTCCTTCAATAAGGCTTGCGCATCATTGAACAATTTACGTGCCTCTTGTCCAATCGTCTCGTTTTCAAATATCTTAGGGTATTTTCCCGACAATTGCCATGTCGAAAAGAAAGGAGTCCAATCAATGTATTCGGAAATCTCGGCTAAATCATAGTCTTGGAAATATTTCACACCCAAGAAACTTGGCTTAGTTGCCTTAAATCCTGTCCAATCAATTCCCGATGGCTTTTGACGGGCTTGACTCAAAGACAAATAATTTTTCTCTTGTTGGCGCGCCGCATGAGACACCCGCAAATCCGCATATTCCTGCTTAATTTCCGTAAAGATTTCTTGCGAGGTCAATTCACTTTGCAACAAACGACCCGCCACCGGAACGGAACGTGAGGCATCCAATACGTGTATGACCGGACCGCTGTAATGCGGATCTATCTTGACAGCCGTGTGAATACGAGAGGTTGTTGCCCCACCGATCAACAATGGAATGGTGAATCCTTGACGCTCCATTTCCTTTGCCACATAAACCATCTCATCTAAGGATGGCGTAATCAAACCGGAAAGACCGATAATGTCAACATTATGTTCTTTGGCAGCGGCTAAAATCTTCTCGCAAGAAACCATTACGCCAATGTCAATTACCTCGTAATTATTACAAGCCAAAACAACGCCAACGATATTTTTACCAATATCATGTACGTCGCCTTTCACGGTTGCCAACAATATTTTACCCGCAGAAGAACTCTCGCCTCCTACTTTCTCTGCTTCAATATAAGGCAGTAAATAAGCCACGGCTTTCTTCATGACCCGAGCAGATTTCACCACCTGAGGCAAAAACATTTTTCCCTCACCAAACAAATCCCCCACCACATTCATACCGTCCATCAATGGCCCTTCGATGACCTGAATCGGGCGTTCAACGAGTTGGCGAGCTTCCTCAACATCCTCATCAATAAACTCCGTTAATCCCTTAATCAAGGCATGTTCCAAACGCTTATTGACAGGTAAGGAGCGCCAAGCGTCATCGATAACGGCTTCTTTACCGACCGACTTAACCGTCTCCGCAAAATTGACTAATTTCTCCGTAGCATCTGGATGACGGTTTAATAGAACATCTTCACACAAATCACGTAAAGGTTGTTCGATTTGGTCATAAACGCCTAATTGGCTCGCATTCACGATACCCATGTCCATCCCCGCTTTAATGGCGTGGTATAAAAACACGGTGTGCATCGCTTCACGCACAGGTTCATTGCCACGGAACGAGAAAGAAATATTGGAAACCCCTCCGGATACTTTCGCTAATGGTAAGTTTTCCTTGATCCATTTGGTCGCCTTGATGAAGTCGTTTGCATAATTATTATGCTCCTCGATTCCGGTTGCGACCGTTAAAATATTCGGGTCGAAGATGATGTCTTGCGCTGGGAATTCCACGACATCCACTAAAATCCGATAGGCACGTTCACAGATTTCAATCCGACGCTCATACGAATCCGCCTGACCATCCTCATCAAAGGCCATTACGACCACAGAAGCGCCATATTGTTTCACTTTGGAAGCTAATTCAATGAACTTCGCCTCGCCTTCTTTGAGCGAAATGGAATTAACGACTGATTTACCCTGTACACATTTAAGTCCTGCCTCGATCACCTCCCATTTCGAAGAGTCAATCATAATAGGTAAGCGCGAAATATCGGGTTCAGCCATTAACAGATTCAGAAATTGAGGCATCATTTTGACACCGTCAATCATCCCCTCATCCATGTTGATATCCAAAATTTGAGCCCCTCCATCCACTTGTTCACGCGCCACCGCAATCGCTTCCTCAAAATTCTCTTCACGAATTAAACGGGCAAATTTCTTGGAGCCCGTAACGTTGCAGCGTTCCCCCACATTGACAAAATTCGTCAATTCGGTAATCTCCAAAGGCTCTAAACCTGATAATTTTTGGTAATGATGAGCGGCTGGGATTTGATGCGGCGGATAGTTTACAGCGATGTCGGCAATGGCCTTGATATGCGCTGGAGTCGTTCCACAACAACCACCAATAATATTAATAAATCCGTTTTGCAAAAAGTCCTCAATGACCACGGCCATTTGCTCGGGACTTTGATCGTATTCCCCCATTTCGTTCGGCAACCCTGCATTGGGGTGCGCCGACACATAAAACGGGGATTTATCGTTCAATGTCTTTACATAAGGACGCATCAAATCAGCCCCTAAGGCACAGTTAAGCCCCACCGAAAGCAAAGGCATATGCGAAATAGACGTCAAAAAGGCCTCAGTCGTCTGACCCGAAAGTGTCCGACCCGATGCATCCGTGATTGTCCCCGATACCATAACCGGCAGATAAGGCTTGCTTGGATTTGATTTAAAAAAGTGATCGATAGCAAAAAGAGCAGCCTTGGCATTCAAGGTATCAAAAACCGTTTCAACCAATAAAACATCGCAGCCCCCATCGACTAAGCCACGAACTTGTTCAGTATAGGCCTCAACCAATTCATCGAAAGTAACAGCCCGGTAACCCGGATCGTTTACGTCGGGTGACAAGGAAAGCGTACGATTTGTTGGCCCAATGGAACCCGCCACATAACGCGGCTTATGAGGTGTTTTTGCCGTAAATTCATCGGCTACTTCCTTCGCGATTTTCGCCGATTCAAAATTTAATTCATAGACTAAATCCTCCATGTGGTAATCCGCCATGGCAATGGAGGTACCCGAAAATGTATTCGTTTCTGCGATATCGGCGCCTGCTTCGAAATATTTGGCATGAATCTCTTTGATTACATCCGGGCGGGTGATGGATAAGAGGTCATTATTCCCTTTTACTTCGTGAGGAAAATCCTTAAATCGTTCCCCACGGTAATCGGCATCCGATAATTTATATTCCTGTATCAATGAACCCATGGCACCATCGAGGACTAAAATCCGCTGGCGCAATTGTTCGTATATAGATGGCTTCTGCATATTCTTGCAAATATACCACAAAAGGCTTAAATCAGGAGGTAATTCGAGGCTTAAATTAGGCCCATTTTTGCAATTTTTTCCAAATCCTCGGGGCTATCAATCCCAACTGTCTCGTATTGAGTTTCGATGGTTTGAATCGTGTAAGCATTCTCCAACCAGCGTAATTGTTCGAGGGATTCCGCAAGCTCGAGGGCGGTGGGCTTCAATTGGCTCAATTGACGCAATACGTCTGCCCGATACGCATACAAACCAATGTGTTTGTAAAAGGTATGACGATTTAACCATTCGCTTTCTTCTAATCCCCGTAGATATGGAATGGTTTGTCGGGAAAAGTACAACGCTTCCCCCTTCGAATTCACAACCACCTTCGGCGTATTGACCGAAAACAAGGTGGTCTGATCTTGAATCTTTTTAATCAAGGTTAATATAGGCGCGTTCGTCTGAAATCCCTCCGCTAATTCGAGGAGCTGAGCTGGCTCAATAAAAGGTTCGTCGCCTTGAATATTGACAACATAATCCATTTCCTCACCAATAATTTCAAGTACTTCGGCGCAACGATCCGTTCCTGAAATATGATTTTCCCGAGTCATAATCACCTCAGCCCCAAAGCCTTCTGCCACCTCCTTAATTCTCAAATCGTCCGTCGCAATCAAGACACGGAACCAACCATCCACTGAGCGAACACGTTCATAAGTCCGCTGAATCATCGGCTTTCCTCCGAGATCAACCAAGGGTTTACCTGGAAAACGCGTAGAGGCGAACCGTGCAGGAATAATGGCTAACACTTTTTTATCGTGCATCGTCATAGAACTTAAGTGATGAAAATTTATCAAATTTGCATATAATTGACGAATCCATACCTGCTCCATGCGAAAAATATTCAATCATCTATTTTCAGAAACCATTTGGAGCATGGGATATTGGGGAACGCCTGATGACGCCAAAATATGGATTGAAACGCGTTCTGCGGATAAAAACACCTGGCATAACCTCGATCTTAAGACCTACCAACTAAATCAATCAAGCCAAATTGAAAGTAATTCACTGCAATGGTTGACGGGATTAAAAGACGGAGGCGTTTTTTTAAAGCTACGTCAAGGTAAAAACCCGGGAATCGAAAGTCTACATGCTTATCATTTTCCTTCAGGCACGCTACGCTATTCGATTGATCTTAGCCAATGGACAGCATTGAATGGCGAATATTTAGAATGCGCTAAAGGGATCATTGATCTAAATTCGGGTGAATTTTGTTCGGGGATTTCAGGGAATCCAGTGGATTGGAACATCGAATCCCCACAACACTTTGAGGAAAGCCAATCCGAGTTCAAGCCCTTTGCTACCTTATTCGAAAAAAAATTTGACGAAAAAATTGGAAAAGGAATCGATTATTGGGAAGGCTCTGATAAGCTGATATTTTCTTATTATATTTACGATAACACTTGGAAAAACAAATTGCGAATTTGCGATTTTGAGTTCCAGACCTTGTTTATAGACACCATCGCAGAAGGAGATCTTATGGGTTATCAAACCTTTCAGCGCTTTGGAAATGCCTTGATTTTTATAAAAGAAAAACGTGAACTTCTCATTTATGCAGACATTTAAAATCACGCTCGTAAGTATTTGCCTCTTATTTATGTTCAGTGCAAAAGCTATGGCAATGCCCATGGATTCGCTCGGTTTAAAGAAGGAGAACAACAAAACCTTTTTGGTATATAAAATCGGCCCCAAACAAACCCTATTTAGCGTCCTCAAACGCTATAATTTATCTCTAACCGAGTTCAAGCAAGTCAATCCTGAAATTAACATTCCTGTAAACACGGGTGAATTGGTATTTATCCCTTTACACTACTTGGACGAATCCACAAATACCTTAGGGAACGTCATTAAACCCGTGGAAAAAGCCCCTGAACCTGTTGAGGCCCCTAAAAACACCGGTATACATATCGTTAGCGCCAAACAAAGCTTGTTGACCGTAGCGAACCTATATAAAGTGACCATGGCGGAAATCCGAAAATGGAATAATTTAAGTTCGGATGTCTTAAAAGAGGGTCAACGCCTTTTTGTCTCTGCTCCGGCAGCAGTAAACATTGATAAATCTTCCTTGTTGCCTCCCAAAGGGAATGAGGAAAGCAAATCCCCGTCGACTCCCACTGAGCCAACAGACGCCAATGGCATGCGCAAAACGATCGAAACGGGAATGGCTGAATTAATTGATGTACCTGATAATTCTGGAAAATATCTAGCACTGCATAAAACAGCCCCTATTGGAACTTTGGTATTGGTCAAAAATTTAGCCAATGGTCAAAATATTTGGGTAAAGGTTATTGGTCGCTTACCTAATTCCGATAGCAAATTGATCATCAAATTATCACCGAAAGCCTTCGAACGCTTAAATGCCGTGGATAAGCGCATCCGTGCTGAAATCAGTTACTTGGTTAAATAATGGCAAAACGAAAAAGACCCATCACGGCAGGAACGGTAGCATTTGAGGTATTATTTATTCTCTCCTACCCCTTTATTGCCGCATTCTCCTTAGTGATCACCTTGTCGGTTTGGCTGCTATCCTTACCTTCCCGACTACTAGCATTCTTCGGAAACAAAAAATAATTCATGGAAGCACATGTGAGTCATTTATTGGAATCCAAATTCCAATTTTTCAATCACAAGCGTTTTATTGAACACGATCCCATTCAAATCCCGCATTTGTTTAGTCAAAAACAGGATATTGAAATCATGGGGTTCTGGGTGGCTATGTTGGCCTGGGGCCAACGAAAAACCATCATCTCCAAAGCTCATGAATTGATCGACTTGATGGACGAAAGTCCTTATCAATTCATCATGCAGCATCAAGAAACAGATTTAAAGCGATTTTTACGCTTTAAACACCGTACATTCAATGCCACGGATGCTTTATACTTTATTCAATTTTTTAAGCGGCATTATACATCGAATGAAAGTTTAGAGTCCGCTTTCTCCAAGATTTATCAAGCCGAAGAAAGTACGGTAGAGCAAGCGATTAACCGATTCTACCAACATTTTTTTGCGGATGAATTTGCTCCCCAACGGACCCAAAAACACATTGCATCACCCGCTAAACATTCCGCATGTAAACGCATCAACATGTTTTTACGTTGGATGGTCAGAAAAGATAATGCGGGCGTTGACTTTGGAATTTGGAATCAGATTAAATCGCATCAATTAGTTTGTCCACTCGATGTACATGCACTTCGAACCGCAGAAAGCTTGCAATTGATTGGACCCGGGCCGACCAACTGGAAGAAGGCCTTGGAATTGACTGATATTTTAAGAGAATTAGACCCTAATGATCCCGTGAAATACGATTTTGCCTTGTATGGAATGGGAATTGAAGACAAAACGATATGGAATTAATACAGGTTAAAAGCGCTGATCAATCGGCCTATTTCGAAATCATTCCGTCCATTGGAGGCATGTTAAGCCAATTAAACTGGTCGGGCGATGTGATTAAAATACCCTTTTCATCACAATATCCACTGGCTACAAACCCCTACCATCCGAGTGCTTTATTGAGCCCTTGGGTTAATCGCGTTCGGAATGGTAATTATTCCTTTGAGGGTCGCAATTATCAACTACCCATCAACGAGGAAAATTTAGGAAATGCCATTCATGGACTACTGGCCCGAAAGCCATTTAGCTATCAAATAGAAGGATCTAAGGCCATTGTTCGGTTTGAATACCAAGCCGAGGAGAAAGCCTACCCCTTCCCTTTTGAGACCACTTTGACCTATGAATTCGATGCAAACAATGTCTTTCATATGCAATTCGAGGCAAAAAATACAGGTGACGGAAACATGCCCTTTGCCTGCGGTTGGCACCCTTATTTCAAATTACCTGAAGGAGAATTAGCCGAATGGAACATTCGTTTCGATTCGTTGAGCAAATTTCATTCCGACAGTCAAATGATTCCCTTACGAGAAGAACCTTACGATGCGAGTCATGGCGTTAATTTGGGGGAAGAGACGCTGGATAACGTGTTTAGATTAAAGCCAATGGATAAGCATCAAACCGTTTTTGAAAGTGGTCAATCAACTTTAATCATTGAGCAATCGAGTATCGATTTCCCTTTCTTAGTCGTCTTTGCCCCGGAAAATGAAAATTGCCTCGCAATCGAACCGATGACCGCCAATACGGATGCGTTTAACACTGGGGATGGACTTAGGATTTTAGCTCCCGGGGAAACATTCCTGTCGACGGTCAAGATTTGGTTTTCAAAAGCCGACAATTCCCTCTAAATAGGACAAAACCTTTTCGTACCTTTGTGCCATGTTGAAAAAAATCCTTGTTTTATTTGCCTTGCTTAGCGTCAGCCTATCCTCGTATTCCGAGGTCGTGGCGGATAGCTTAGCGGCTAAATGGAAAAAGGATTTTAATACAGGGATAAATATCAACCAGTCGAGTTTTAGCGACAACTGGAAAGGAGGAGGTACCAATACATTTGCTATCGGATGGTTCCTTAACCATTCCGCCAAAGTGAACAACAATAACTGGCGATTAAATAGTGATTTAAACTTACAAGTAGGTTTTCTACAAAACCGCACACAAAGCCTACGGAAGAACGTCGACCGAATCTTTTATGAGTTCAAGGCGGGTTATCGAATTAGTCCAAAATGGGATTTTTATGGGTCGACCAACTTCTCCTCCCAGTTTTTTCAGGGTTTTGAATATGGCAAAAAGAATAAAGCGGGTGAACCTGTGGATTCCTTGGTATCCAATATTTTTGCACCGGCCTATTTAACCTCATCCATGGGTTTTGAATTCCACCCGGATAAATCATTCTACACCCGAATCGGTGTGGGTAGTCTACGTCAAACCTTTGTATTTGACGAACGTATTTCCAATGCAGGACTTTATGGTTTGGAGAAGCCAGGTGATAATATCCGTAACCAATTCGTATTCCAATACTTAATGAATATCGAAAAGGATATCTTTCAAAATATCAATATGAAGGCACGTTATTCGGCGCTCGTTGATTATTTCCGTATGGGTTATTCGAATGGCATTGTACATCGCTTGGACGCAAATTTCACGATGAAGGTCAATAAATACGTGAGTACGAATCTTCAAGCCGTTTTATTTCGCGATTATGACCAAGATCCCAATTGGCAGTTTTCCCAAATACTATCCATGGGAGTCTTGTATCGCCTAGCTGATTGATCGTTTGCGTTGCTGCATTCGTTCATGCAATAACTGAATAATACCATCCTTCAATCCCAAATCAGGGACAAAAATCGTTTGACAACCCGCTAATTCCATGGCCGTTAAATAAATGGACGCAGCCGGGACAATGACATCGGCACGGTCGGTATTTAGCCGAAGTTTATTCACTCGCTCTTCGTAGGTAAAGGAACTGATAAAGCTGGAAATCCGTTTTAATTCAGCTAAATCCATCGTTTTATCCTCGCTAACCTGCGTAGATAAATTATAAAGTTTACTGATATTTCCACCAGTACCCACCGCAAGCACAGGCCCTTTGATGGATTCCATTTGCAAAGAAATCCATCGTTTCATTTTGTCCCAATCTCCCTCTTTTTCTTTCCCTTCCAATAAACGAACAGAGCCAATTTTAAAGGATTTTGAGGCAAATTTTTCTTGATTTCGGTAAAAGTTTAATTCGGTGGAACCCCCACCCACATCTATATGAAGGTAGTTTTTCTTAGGATTCAAGGATTTTACGACAACATCGTTAATCAACTCGGCCTCGCGTGCACCATCAATAATCTGGATTTTCATGTCCAAGATTTTATGAATACGCGTCACCAATTCCGCGGAATTCGCTGCCTCCCGCATGGCTGAAGTCGCACAGATGGCATAATCCTGCACCTCATGCAAATCCATCAACAATTTATAGGCATGCAGCAACTTGAATACCCGCACCTCAGATTCTGGTGAAATGACCCCTTCACTAAACACATCATGTCCCAAACGGAGGGCAAAACGTACATATTCCACGCGTTTAAAACTGATCATCCCCTCGTTTTCCAAGACACTGGAAATCTGTAAACGAGCGGCATTGGAACCGATATCAATAGCTGCAAACTTCATTAGACGGCATTTGGTTTGTGTAAATAGAATCCATTGGCACTCGGTTCAAAACTAATCTCCGTGCCTAAAACAAATAATAATTGGCGTTTATCAATCACCACGGGAATCTGACGAATCAAATATTCCTCATCAAATTCGGTCTTTTGATCAAAACCCAAAACATAGGTTCCCCCGCATGTACCGCCTCGCATGCCTACGCGTAAAAAGGGTTCGGGCATTTTACCTTGCTCGACTAAAGCGAAAAGATTTTCGTGCGCCGAATCCGAAAAGGTGATGGGAGAATTATTTGACATACATGCAATGAAAGCCTGCACAAATTTAGTTAAATTTAACCTGCAATAAACCTTTTGGGTATTAACATTTTTTAAGGATTCCGAGGCAATAATTCCCCAAAGATTCGTTTAAAAGATAAATTTAAAAGCATGAACTATTCCATTCTGTGGGCCGACGACGAGATTGACTTATTAACTCCCTATATCCTCTTCTTAGAAAACAAAGGCTATCAAGTCACGGCCGTGAACTCGGGAGCCGATGCGCTGGATTTAGTGAATAAACAAAAATTCGACGTCTTGTTCTTGGATGAAAACATGCCCGGAATGACAGGTTTGGAGGTCCTGATTGCGATCAAACAAATACGCCCTAATCTTCCTGTTATCATGATTACCAAATCAGAGGAGGAAGAACTCATGGAAGATGCGATCGGCTCCAAAATTGCCGATTACCTAATCAAACCTTTGAATCCCAATCAATTACTACTTTCTGTAAAGCGGATTTTCGATAAGAAACGTTTAGAGGAGGAGAAAACGAACTTAAGTTACCAACAAGAATTTAGGGAGCTTTCGATGCGTTACCAGGATCGATTGAACGCGGCAGAATGGGCGGAAATTTATAAGAAATTAACCTATTGGGAATTGGAAATCGACCAGACGGAAAACAAATCCATGTCGGAGGTTTTAATCAGCCAAAAAACGGAAGCCAATGTTCATTTCAGTAAATTCATCGAGAACTCTTACGAATCCTGGTTGCAAAAACCAGATGCGGATACACCTATATTGAGCCATTTGATGATGCGCAAACACGTTTTCCCGCGCATCAATGACAAATCACCCCTTTTCTTCATCCTCGTAGATAATTTACGCTACGACCAATGGAAGACCTTGGAATACTACATTCAAGATTATTTCCAAGTGGAGGATGAGAAAACCTATTATTCGATTCTCCCTACCACAACGGCCTATGCCCGTAATTCCATTTTTGCCGGCATGATGCCCATGGAAATCCAGAAGAATTATCCGGATAAATGGGTATTTGATTTAGGGGATTCAGAAGATGAAGAAGGTTATAATCAACATGAAGAGTTTTACCTCAATGAACAATTAAAGCGCCTTCGCATCGATGCCAAGGCCTCTTACCATAAGATTGTACATCAGTATCAGGGAAAACAATTGGTGGATAATTTCAATCGATTATTGACCAATCAACTCAATGTGGTGGTTTATAATTTTGTTGATATGCTCTCGCATGCACGGACCGATATGGCCATGATTAAGGAATTAGCACCGGATGAATCGGCTTACCGTAGCCTAACAGCTAGTTGGTTCCAACATTCACCCCTATTCGATTTCTTAAAGCGTATCGCAGAGAAAAAAGGACGTGTGATCATCACCACTGACCATGGCATGATTCGTGTTCAAAACCCGATAAAAATCATTGGTGATCGAAATACGAACACGAACCTACGCTATAAACAAGGGAAGAATTTAAATTGGGATGCTTCGAGCAAAATGATGGTGTGTCGGAAACCAGAACAATTATTTCTTCCTAAGCCAAACGTGTCAACATCTTATGTTTTTAGCAAAGAGGATTACATGTTTGCCTACCCGAACAACTACAATCAATACGTCAACCATTACCGAAATACGTTTCAGCATGGCGGTATAAGCCTGGAGGAATGTATTATTCCAGTAACATATCTGACAGGAAAGTAATTAAAGAGAGCTAACGGGAACAATCTTACCGCCTTCGCATTTCAAGATTTTTCCGGGAACACGTTGAATCGTGTGGTAGTCGTGACTAGCCATGATGATAGCTGTCCCTTGAAGGGTCAATTGTCTAAACAGCTCCAAGATTTCCATACTTACCTCTGGATCGAGGTGACCAGTAGGTTCATCAGCCAAAATCAATACGGGATTGTTCAACAATGCACGTGCAATCGCAATTCGCTGTTGTTCGCCACCCGAAAGTTTGTGAACACGCTTGTGAATGGCATTGGACATACCCACTTGTGCCAAAACTTCTTCAATACGAGATTTGATTTCCGCTTTATCTTGATGCCCGGTTGCCTCCAACACAAAGGCTAAATTTGCCTCAACATTGCGATCGGTCAACAATTGAAAATCTTGAAAAACAAAACCCAACTTACGACGCAAGAAAGGAATTTCTTTATTCTTGATGCTCATTAAATCATAGCCAGCAACCTGTGCACTTCCTGAGTCAATGGCTAATTCACCAAAAATGGATTTGAAGAAGGTACTTTTCCCTGAGCCTGACTTACCAATTAAGTAATAAAATTCACCTGCCCCAACTGTTAATGAAACATCTGTCAATGTTGGGATTCCCTCATGAGAAATATGAACATTTTCAAAAGCGAGTACAGACATAATCGATAATTATTGGTTAGACTTTGCGTGATCAGCTAAGAAAGTGGCTAAACCGCTATCCGTCAGTGGGTGTTTTAATAAAGCTAACATCGCAGACAATGGACCTGTCATGACATCCGCTCCAATTTCGGCACATTTAATAATGTGAATTGGGTGACGTACGGAAGCCGCAAGAATCTGCGTATCAAATTCATAGTTATCGTAAATGACACGGATTTGATCAATCAAATCCATTCCATCAAATGAAATATCGTCTAAACGGCCAATGAAAGGGGAAACATAGGTAGCACCCGCCTTCGCAGCCAAAAGAGCTTGTCCTGCAGAAAAAACCAATGTACAATTGGTCTTAATCCCACGTGATGAGAAATACTTAAGCGCCTTAATTCCGTCCTTAATCATCGGAATCTTAACCACAATTTTGTCATCTAGTTCAGCTAATTCTTCTCCTTCCCGAATCATACCCTCGAAATCCGTCGCGATAACCTCGGCAGAAACATCGCCATCCACTAAATCACAAATCGCTTTGTAATGACGTAAAACGTTATCCTTTCCACTGATGCCTTCTTTAGCCATCAATGAGGGATTCGTTGTAACACCGTCCAAAACGCCTAAATCTTGTGCTTCTTTGATGTGGGCTAGATTAGCCGTGTCGATAAAAAATTTCATAGGGAAGGATTAAAAAAAAGAGCAAAAAAAAATGGCAAATTCACCGCTACGACCAACCTACCTTTGCTTCTTTCACGACCTGGAGGATTCAGCGGGAGCTGGTAATTTGCCGATGCAAAGATGACAAAATCTGTGGTTTTTTCAAAATATATGCCAATATTTTACGAATACCGCTTAACTTTAATTTCAAATTAAGACTATGCGAATTCTTCCCATTATTGCTTGTTGTTTATTCTTCCTCTCCTGCTCTTCCAGCGCCGATTCTTGGCTTGAAGAAGCGAAAAATCGATTAAAAAAAGGGGAAAGTGTTTCAGCCAAGGAAGCTATCAAAAAAGCCTTAGAAGCTAATCCAGGATTAGCTGAAGCCTATAATCTACAGGGTGTTATTGCCTTTCAAGAGAAAAACTGGACAGACGCGCGAAGCAATTACCAGAAAGCGATTGAATTAAAACCCTCCTTATACACGGCCCAATTGAATCTAGGAGCCCTCGAAATGGAACAAGGACTTTGGAAAGAAGCCCTCGCTCCTACCGAAAAAGCCATTCAGTTACAACCCGATTCAAGCGCGAGTTATTTGCAGCGTGGAATTATTCAAGCCGCCCTCGGAAACCCAGGAGCCGCATTACAAGATTTCAGTGTTTGCCTCGATAAAAATCCCAAGGAGATTAATGCTTTGTACAATCGAGGGAATATTTATTTCCAACAAGAAAAATTTGAACAGGCCAACCGGGACTTTGAGGCTAGCGTGAAGATTGACCCCAATTTTGGGAAATCTTTCTATGCGATGGGATTGAGTTATTTTAAAGTAGGCCAACAAGAAAAAGCTTGTTTTGCGCTCCAACAAGCGAAAAAATTAAAATACCCAGGAGCCAAAGAAGCTGTTGCTAACCTATGTCCGTAAATCGATGAAAACGAAACAAGCCCTTTCCATCATTGGAATATTTTTTACGATTGTCTTTTTACTTTTTACCTACTGGCAATTGAATGATCCGGACCCCATCTTATGGGTACCCATTTATGGGTCAACGGCATATGTGTCGTTTCAAGCATTTCGTGGATTTGTCAATAAGGAATTAGTGGCTGTTTTATTTATTTTATCGACCATGGCGGGTATTCAACTATGGGTTGAAATGACTGCTTGGGAAGGATTTATGACGGATGGATTAGCTATGAAGACCATGAATCAGGAATTAGCCCGAGAGGCCGTGGGCCTATGGATTGCCTCATTTTCCTTTGCGATTTATTACCTTCTAGAAAAGAAATAAGATGTTAGAACTTGGTTTTGCCTCTGCGATTCTGCCCAATTTAAATTTAGAGCAAGTATTGGATTTTGCACATCGTGCACGCTTTGCTTGCGTCGAAGTGATGTGTTGGCCTTCCCAAAACAGTGACACCCGTCGCTACGCAGGTGTTAGTCATATTGCTGTTGACCAATTAGATTCCTTGGGTCTATTGAATCTAAAAACCTATCTAAAACAGCATCCGGTTAAAATTTCGGCATTGGGTTATTATCCGAATCCGTTGGATCCCAACGAAGAGCAGGCAAGCTTTTACCGCGAACATATTAAGAAAGTAATTAAAGCAGCCGCTGCACTGGAAATTCCCGTAGTCAATACATTCATCGGACGCGATTACACCAAAAACATCGCTTACAATATCGATAAGTTCAAGGAAGTTTGGCCGGAAATTATCGCATTAGCCGATTCCCTCAACATCAAAATTGGGATTGAAAATTGTCCCATGTTTTTCACGGATGATGAATGGCCAGGCGGGAAAAATTTAATGACTACGCCAAAAATTTGGGATGAGTTATTTTCCATCATTCCATCTAAAAACTTTGGCCTGAATTATGATCCATCCCACATGGTTTGGCAGCATATGGATTACCTATACCCTATTTATCACTATGCTGATAAATTACATCACATTCATCTCAAGGATGTAAAAGTATATGCCGATAAGCTCAATCGAGTAGGTATCATGGCAAATCCGTTGGAATACCATTCCCCGAAATTACCTGGACTTGGAGATATTCAATGGGGAAAATTCATTAGCGCATTGCATGATGTGCGTTATCGCGGACCCATTGTCATCGAGGTGGAAGACAAAGCTTTTGAAGGTTCTGAAGAGGATGTACAAAAAGCCATATACATGGCTCGAAATCACATCAATACATTTTTGCCTTAAGAGGCAGGAATCATACGAACAGTGGCATTAACGTAGGTAGAACGGTAGGTACGAGATCCTGAAAAGATAAATTCAGACTTTAGTAGGCTATTTATATCTCCAACGCCATCCAGCACAAAGTAATTTGTTTCGGAAATCAGCAACTGGCTGTCATTATTGATCAATTTCCACTTCCCTGACGCCGTATTATTTCCCGTATTATCAATCGCCGTACAGGTACCATCTGCCTTAAATGTTAAGCGAACTTTGGACATATCATATTGAGAACCTTCAGCTGTTCGACCCCGTTGGTATACCGTTCCATTTAAGTACCCACTCGCTGTAACCTCTTGAATCATCCAAGTCGTCCGCAATAAAATTTCTGTCTTGGTTTTAGGCTCGAGACTCGATTCTGGTTGGCACGACCAAAAAGACAGACAAACACAAATTGCACAAAAAAATTGCTTCATAAGCTCAAAATTACAAATACTTAAGCAATAAAAAAGGGGCAATCTATGCCCCCTTCTCGATAAATTAGA